>Ga0079224_100009000_pt1 | contig 13575 bp, 11 predicted proteins | sample Stecom2015_FD_80414 | JGI IMG/M metagenome (GOLD analysis project Ga0079224, IMG submission 80414) | Agricultural soil microbial communities from Utah to study Nitrogen management - Steer compost 2015 | ecosystem: Environmental > Terrestrial > Soil > Agricultural land | place: USA: Utah... | reverse complement strand
AACCATCCACTCACAAGCCATAGTGGCATTACCTGCAAAGAAAACAAGCTACAAGCCTGTTGTGGGCAAACATTATGCCAGCAACCCTTTGCACCATGACTTGAGCATATACGATCAAATTGGAGGCGGTTATGAACCTACAGCTTGAACGAATATCTGAGTTAGCCAATGATTTGAAACTCGTGAGTATTGATGACAATGCCACTGAACTCACACAGCAGGCGGCTAAAGAAGAATGGGATTACCTTTCATTTTTAGAAAAAGTGCTGACTGCCGAACTTGATACCCGCGCTGTCAGGCGACAAAGCATGTACACACGGATGGCAGGCTTTCCAAGTATTAAAACACTGGATGAATTTGATTATAAATTTGCATCAGGTGTTCCTAAAGCTTTGATTAAACAACTGGCAACTTTAACCTTTGTTGAACGGGCTGAAAATGTGATATTGCTTGGCCCATCTGGTGTGGGTAAAACGCATCTGGCCAGCGCTTTAGGCTACCAGTGTGTTCAATCAGGATTAAAAGTCCGCTTTATCAGCGCATCAGACCTTATCTTGCAATTAACAACAGCTCAAAAACAAGACAAGTATAAGTCAGTTATGCAGCGTAGCGTCATTGCTCCCAAAGTATTAATCATTGATGAAATAGGCTATTTACCATTTAGTGCCAATGAATCAAAAATACTTTTTGATGTGGTGGCTAAACGCTATGAGAAAGGCTCAATGATACTAACAAGCAACTTGCCTTTTGGTCAATGGGGACAAACCTTTGCAAATGACATCGCTTTAACCTCAGCCATGCTTGACCGAATTTTACATCACTCACATATTGTACAAATTAAAGGAGAATCCTATCGATTAAAAGAGAAAAAACAGGCTGGTTTGATTAATCAAACCAATAAATAGTGGCTCACATTTCAACCGGTGAAGTGGCTCAGTTTTAAGTTGGTGTTGACATTTCCTTCAACTCGTGTCATTAGGGTGTTGGAGCATTTAATGGAATGGCGTTGGCTAGCCCCCTGTAAACGCTACCAAAGCTAAAGAGAGTATAATTACTTTTACTTTGGAGCAAGCCAATGAAACGCAAAAGATATACAGAAGAACAAATCGTTAGAATATTAAAAGAAGCTGAAAGCCAGGGCAATGCCGCAGACATTATCCGTCGTGAAAATATTGCCCAATCGACCTTTTACAAATGGAAACAAAAATACTCAGGCATGGCAGTATCAGATGTCCGCAAGATGAAACAATTGGCCGATGAAAATCGCAGGTTAAAAACCATCATCGCCAACCAGGCCTTAGATATTGAGATGCTTAAGGAGGTTAATTCAAAAAAGTGGTAGGCTCACGCCAAAAGAGAATGGCAGCTGAGCATTTACAACATAAATTAAAAGTCAGTGAGCGTAAAGCTTGTAAAATACTGAATCTGGCTCGATCAACAAAGCGACGAGTCTATAAAAAAGATGACAGCCAAATGATAAATGAGCTACACCTGTTATCACATAAATTTGAAACTTTTGGTTATCGCAAGATTCATATTAAACTTCAGGACAATGATTTTCCTGTTGGTAGAGAAAAGGTTCGCGTTCTCAGGCGGGAACATGGTTTACAGTTACCAATGAACAAAGTAATCAAGCGCCGTGTAGGTATATCTGAGGGGATGGTTAACAAAGCCATGTATCCTAACCATGTTTGGACTTATGACTTTATGAGTGACCAAACTGATGATGGCAGGACTTTAAGGTGGTTAACTGTTGTTGATGAATATGCTCGATCAAGTCAAGCGACTATCTGTGCTCGTTCAATTAATTCAAGCGGTGTCATTGGCATACTTGAAACGTTGATTCAAATTCATGGCAAACCAGAATATATACGTTCAGATAACGAACCTGAGTTTGTCGCAAAAGCTGCACAGAAATGGTTAAAGCAAAACAAAATAAAAACGCACTACATCAAGCCAGGCTCGCCATGGGAGAACGCCTATGGTGAAGGCTTTAATGCCATATTTAGGCATGGATGTTTAGATCGGTATTTATTCACATCACCAACTGAGGCGCAAATGATTGCTGATATTTGGCGAGATGAATATAATAACGAAAGACCGCATGGTGGATTAAATATGCTGACACCAGCACAATTCATCAAGCAACATCATGAAAGCATGCTTTCATGATGAAATCTCTCTCTTTACAACTGGTAGCGGTTTATTGGGCTGGTCAAAACCACAACAGAATGCATATATCGAGCGACACAACCGAACAATTAGGTTTAGCTGGGTTAGTAAACACCTGTTCGATTCACTTGAACAAGTACAAAACTATGCAACAAAGTGGCCTTGGTTTTATAAACATGAAAGACCACATAAAGCAAATGGTGGGCGGCCTCCTTTAATGGCTGCATGAATTCTACTTTTAGCAACAGTTATAAATGGGGGTATTGCCGACAATTAACTTAGCATAATGTGTAAGCTAATTTCCGACCTTTTCTTCGTACTAACCCCTGTTCTTCTAATTTGTCGAACCATTTTTTTATAATTGTTTCATTAAGATCAGGGAACTCTAATGCAATATCTTTAGGGATGAATATTTTATCTTTTTCTTTTAGAATCTGTTGATAAAAAAAGTTTACAAAAGGCTCTAATTCAGGATTAGAAACTGGTTTTAATTCGTCTTTTACTTTGAAATCGTTGTTTTTTTCAGTCTCTTTATTATAGGCAAAAATATCTTGTTGCTGGTTTTTTAAGGATTGAAGCGCATTAGAATTATGACTTGGTGTATTTGTGATTTTAAATGAAAATGTAGTTTGAAGTTTTTTGAAGTCAACTTTAGACTCAGTAATGGCATAACCACCTCTTTCAATTAGTTTTATATTACCTGTTTGATCAATATTTCGAACCCATAGAGGGACCCATTGTTTTTTTAGATTCTCTACTGCACCGTTCCAAGTCCCACCTTTGTCACCTGATTTTGCTACCACTACGCCTTTCGATAAAGCATAGATATATTTATTTCTACTCATAGCATTACCAACACTAAAGCCTGCTTCTGGATAATAAGGAGAAACGAGTAGTAATCGATTCTCTTTTAATGCTTCGCGGTATTCCGATTTGGTTGCCGCTTTTAAAAGAGAGTCTGCCAATATGCCTATTACATTTCCACCTTCATCAATTGCTGATTTCATTGCAACTTGATCAATGCCTTTAGCGCCACCAGATACTACAGTAAATCCTTGCTTAACACTTTGCTGTGCTAGTGTTTTAGTATAATTCTCATCCTTAATATCAATATCTCTAGAGCCAACAAACCCTATACTTTCAGTATCAAATAAAGATATATTACCTATGCAATATAATAATGGAGTACGAATGTCTTTTAATTTTTCTCGTAAAGAAAATGGATACTCTTTACTAGCCCGGCTTATTATTTGAACATTTTGTTGGTGCCATTTCTCTAGAGCAAAAGCCATACTTGCACCTCGTCGTAATAATTGTGTTAACCGAATTTTTGTGATCTTATCTTTTGGGTCCTGCCATTCAGTTAAAAGCTTCTCTGGTTGTGTTATAAATTCAGCAGGAGTATATTTGTTTTGATGCAACCATGCTGCCAGACGAGAATATTCTGTCGGAGTTAAGGGTTTAATATCTCTACTCTCAGTTTTATTAAAGACACTACAAAGCAACAATATGGCTTCTAATACATTGTCATTATTCATTTACTATCCCTGATTACTGGTTGAGGTTAAGGCAATAGGATAGACTTTACCCGAACCAGACCTTTTTAACAAAGCGGTGATAACGGAAAATGTCCAACCGGAATCTACAGCATCATCTAACAAAAGCACTGGGTCACGATATACCTTATTTAAATCAATTCTAAAGGCACCATCTAGGTTTTTACTGCGATGATAACTGTTTTCCATAGTTTTTTGCGGAGGTCTTTCTTCTGCTATTATAATAGTATCTGAGCAATGGATATCGAGTGATGCAGCCAACTTATGTGCAAAGTTCTTAACTAACAATGGGTGGCGTGGAGATGGTACATAGGTTATCCAATATGGGCGATCTTTAAAATTCATACTCTGTATCATTTCAAGCATTGGTTGTATAAGGTCATCACTGAATTGACCCTCCGCTTTATTTGTAGCAACTAGACTCCCCCAGATTCCGTCTTTCCATCTTGAGAGTGCTAATCCATCTTCAGCCAACCATTTGTTGTTTTGATAGGGAAACTTATAAATCGGGAAAGCTTCTTTTGCCATTGCTCCTGAATGACCAAAACGCTTTCTTGATTTAATTTTAATATAACGATACTTGAGAAATTCAGCGGCACTTCTAATTAATTCGTGCTTAAGTTCAACAGATATTCCGGATTGATTATTACAGTTTATACATTTACCGCAATCTTGGGCAAGCGGATCGTCAAGAGCCTGCGCTAGAAAACGCATCAAGCATTTCTGATAGTTCCCGTAGGATTGTAACTGTTCCCATTCCTTTGTTTTAATACCACTTAATCTTTCTATTCGATCTGTGGGCAAACTGTAATCTATAGCTGTTCTATAATAAACCGAACCATCTTTGTATATTGGTGAAGGATCTTCTGAAGAAAGAAACTTAAGTGCCTTTTCAATATTACTAGAAGATAGATTACTATGTTTTTCAATTTCTTGTTTTTTTAAGCCTTCACTATTCGAAATAGTATGTAACAAACCATCAACTTCTAATTGATTAGGAAATGCACGCTTAATAAAAAAGTTCTGTATTTGTTCATCCTCTTCTCCAAACATAAGAATGCCATAGGCGTTTTCTATTCCCCGACCTGCACGACCAACCTGCTGATAATATTCAACAATATTACCAGGAGCCTGAAAATGAATAACAAAGCTTATATCGGGTTTATCAAAACCCATGCCTAAAGCAGAAGTCGAAACCAAAACTTTTATCTTATTATCGAGTAAATCGTTTTCAAGTGTAATTCGTAAGACTGGGTTGCTCTCTCCAGAATAAGAATGTGAGTTGATGTTGTTTGCTCTTAGCCAGTCTGACACCAGCTCACAATCTCTTACCGTTTTTGCATAGATAATACCTGAACCTGGTATTTGCTTTAATGCTTGCACCAACCAAGCTAGACGTTGATTCTTGTTCATACGAGGAAGTGTTTGTAAATGTAAGGCCTTTCGGGATAAGCTTCCACGAATTATTAAAATATGCTTGCCAAGTTGTTTCTGTATATCATTTACGACACGATTATTAGCTGTAGCTGTGGTAGCTAAAACTGGTATATTTTTAGGCATAGTTTGTAAAATACGCACAATACGACGGTAATCTGGTCTGAAATCATGACCCCAATCAGAAATACAATGTGCCTCATCCACAACGAACAGAGATACACTTGAAAGGATCTTGCTTAGTATATTTTGTACAAAATATTCATTAGCCAACTGTTCGGGAGCAATAATAATAGAATCTACTTGACGAGAAGCTATTTTTTTTTCATTATTATTTCGTTCTTCAGGTGATAGTGATGAGTTTACTGTAACTACTCTTAAACCAAGTTTTGTCGCACTTTGAATTTGATTCCGCATCAAAGCAATCAAAGGTGAAATAATAATTGATGGTCCTCGCCCCTGATCTACCAATAATTTTGTTGCAATAAAATACACTGCACTTTTACCCCAACCAGTTTTTTGAACGACCAACATCTGACTGTTATTTTGAGAAAGTTCTAAGATAGCATCTAGCTGGCCATCATGGAATTGTGCATCTGCATTATTTGTAATTGATTGCAAGTGTATTAGTGCTTGATGTTTAATCATGATTTTTTTATTCTCCTTTAGACTTTAAGCTTTATATTACTTAATTTGATAGTAGCTGATGGAAAGGATTGACTATACTTTACTAAGCACTTTTCTGGTTCTCAAAATATCTTACTTATAAATTATTAATGATACCCGATTATTACGGGTGTGCTACTATTATGGATTGTAGAGCATTTCTATATAGTTGAACATATCTTGTCGTGTTTCTGCAGGTGTTTTATATTTAATTCAGCTATCCCTTTCTTTTTGTTACCACCACAGCATGGCATTTGTTTATCATCTCTGACTATACAGGTGAGTATTATTCACGCATTCCCGATATGTGTGAAAGAGATATATACCAGTAGCAATATTGGAACGGAGATACTTATGGCAACGGAAAGTAGACGCGCCAGGTTTTCATTTTAAAATTACTTTAGAACCATTACTAAACACGTACATCAATTTGATGTACGTGTTTTTTTGTTAATGACTAGTATATATCGACATTTACTACCTACTTTTGTCGATAAATTCCTACTTTGTAAGAATTGGATTACATCCAATGTCAGGTATGTGGATATCATGATATTTTTAAATCTTTCATAATTAACACCGTAATCATTAGTTGGCATTTAATAACTTTATATATTGCTTACTGATGGGTTTGTTTAACATGAAGGAGAAAAAAGATGACTCATGAATTAATTGATCGTATTAAAGCTCGCAGACAGCGTGACTCTGCAAGATTGAATGGCAAGCTGAAAGCTGACATTAATAACATCAGGAAAGAGATTGTTGCATTATCATTTAAAAAAAATAAAGATCTAAATAAATTTAATCAACTGATGACCAAACTTACAACAGTAAAAATTAAATTAAATCACGTTAGTTAATATAAATCTGTAAGACACCCTAAAGACGATATATTTTCAAATAAATTGTAGCCAGTAAAAGCGAAAAGCTCGATGGTTATTTTTAATTTACTAGAAATTATTGGATTTTAACTTCGTTCATATACTGAAAGTCCATTTACTAAATAGGAATATTTATATGAATAAATTATTTTCGAAAAAAAGATTTATTAAAAGCTGGAAAGACCTTGATCAGCAGACTCTTAAGAATCCTGATAGCATTTTTATGTTTAATAGATTTTCATATGGTTTTTTAAAGAGATTTTATAATGCTTGTGTTGACTATAGTTTCAGTAATGAATCGGGTTTAAGTAAAATTGAATTTGATGAGATTCATTTGTTTTTTGGTAACTTTGTAAGATATATGTCTAACCTGTTAGGAGAAGATTATTATATTTTATCTTTGAAAAACGATATTGATATTGAAATGTCAGCACATATTGAGATTAATAAGCTTTTGTTTTTATGTGATTATAATATTCTATTGATTGATGCTGATAAATAAATAGTTCGCTGCAATTAATTGTATTTTATAAATCAAAAGCCGGGCAAATTGCTCGGCTTTTTTATATAGAAAATATTTAAATTCATTCGATTTGACCCTGTAAATAATTCTGTGTATCTGTCTGCGACATTTTGAATTACATAACATCAAATTAAAGTAAATAGATCACTTATTTCAACTAAGACTTTGTTGTACTTCAAGAGGATATATGTGATCAAGTAAATAGCTATTAAGACGGTAATCATTTTCCTCATTGAATAAATTTATTGCAGTAAGATGCAAAGCGAATAATAGCGCATTGGATTTAAGGCCATTGTTTGGATTTCTAACAATTAATTTTACTTGACCGTATGGGCAAGTATTGTTTGTAGTTATATTCTTTTTGGAACGCTTAAAGGGAATGCCTTCAACAAGATGTTCTTTCCAGTATTTTATTTGCTCCTTGATAGGTGGGATAGCTGTTTTTGTTTTTCTTTTTTTCTTGTATTTTTTTCGCTTTAGTGGGAGAAACTCAAGCTCTATATGTTTCTTATTAACTAATTTTATTAGTAAATTTAAAATTACCAATAAATCTATATGACAACTAAGAGTAACTATTTTTTCAGATTTTTTAATATTCTCTAGAAATGTTGAGATTGCATATTCAGTTGCAATGTCATTCTCGCTGTATTCAACCAATAATTTATCAATAATTTTTTCGGATTGTTGTATCTCATAACTATTTTGTGGCGGTGAAGGTGCAAGATGTAAACCTTTATCATTTCGTGAAAAAAGTTTAGGCTTGTTCTTAGTCGTACGTAACAGTGAAAAATAAACTGAATTAATAAGCCACCTTTCTATTGTTGTTTCATCAATTCCAAACTCTAAACTTAAATCCCAAGCAGTCATGCCTATTTTAAAACGACTCAAAACAACTTGAGTAACAGATGGATTTTTAGAATTTGATATTAATTTAAAATTCATATCTGGTGGATCAATTAAATTTTCACCAAGATATTCAGAGACTGTCTTAGAGAACCTGCTTAGTTGTTTTTTCAAAAATGGCTTTAACTTTTCAATTTTAATTTCATTATCTAACCATTGATTCTCATTAAATAGCTTTGTAATTTTATTTTGTGTATGCCCAGAAAGTTTAATAATTAATTCTTTATCTAGCACCATAGTTTTGTCTAAACTACTTGATAATAGCTGGTCAGTGGAGTGTAAATAACTAGTAAATGTCTGCTCTGGTGATGAATGCCCTGCTAAGCCAGCAATCTGCCAAATACTATTTTCACTTTCATGATTTAAAAAACTTTGTATTTTTATTACTTCTTCATCAGAATAGTTAGATAATAGTTTAATCAGCTTAGTGCTGTTTTCTTGGATTGCATGTAGTCTAGTTAAAGCAGAGTGGCGTAGATCATGGAACTTAACCGGTAGTTTTAAATAGGCGTTTAAATGATTATAAATACATTCAGATAATTGTGAATTACTAAAAGGTAAGGTTGGACTCATGAAGTGACTGAATACTAATGCATTTCTGTTTTTACCTGATAAATTGTATTTATTCTTAAGAAAAGTTAAAAGATATTCTTTTTCATGTTTGGTTAGAAGTATGCCAACAGGCACTCTTCTTATAGCGCTTGGTGATTTGTTGTTGCCTTTTTTATTGGGTCTAATTTGAAACCATAATTCATCAGTAAATTCGACTGTTCTAGTTTGATACCAAAGTTTATGAGAAAGTTCGATGTCTCTGAATTTAAGCTTTTGGAGCTCACCTATGCGAATACCCGTTCGATATGCCACAAATAATATAGAAGTATAGAGCCAGATTTTATCTTTATGCAGCGAGCTTCTAGTATGTAGGTTGTGAATCATCAAAGCAAAACATTCTTCAGAAACAAACATTGCACGAACTGTTTGTTGTTTTATTTGGCAGTTTACTGAAAAATTTATGGAAGGAAAACCGAGATTATTAACACCAAATGTATGAAACTGGGTAATTTTCCTTCTCAAATAATCTTGTTCTTCAGTGTTGATCTTGCCATTTATTTTCACTTTGGACTCAATCATATTTTGATAGATCAATTCAAAATCAGAGCTATCCATGTTGTCAATATCCTTGTTGTAAGTTTCGTTCAGCCATGGCTTTAAAAATGTTGATGAATATCTTTCTATGGTGCTAGGAACTACATCCCGTATTTCTAGTAACGCTATAAACCAGTCTATAGCGATTCTTTTGGCAACAGATACATTTTCTTTATACTTTTTAAGCCGTAAGATGTATTTATTTTTAGGCACCTTGTTTTTATTGGGGTATTTTGACTTTAGAATGGAATAAATATTTATGGAATCATCTAAACCACCTTTTTTGCTTTTTTTCCTAGCTGGTAAATGGGTTTCTGTATTAGGATTGTCTTCTAATATTTTAGTTATTAATTCATGTTTTTCTGGGTCAGTATGAATTTTTTTGGTAATTAAGGGATAAAAAATAGCATTACAAAGTGAGGATGAGAGTATTTTCCCTCTTGCATAGTTTAACAAATATTCACTAATATAGTTCTTATTATTAGACTCAAGCAAACCTACTGAAGCATCATTGAAGTCTTTTTGATTCTTGATTTCTGAAATGTCACAACCTTCACTATTGGATACTTTTTGCAAGTAATCATTAATTAACCTCCAAACACCCATACTACTTGTTTTCCTTGTGCTGTTAGTCTTTCTGTTTAAATAGTTGTTAATGATTAATAAAGTGTAGCTGTCTATTTCCCAACGCCTGTTTGTAATTTTATTCTCATCTTTGTAATCATTAAAAGGGAAGTGGTTGCTTTCTATAACTAGCTCAATCCAATAAGTATTTTCGTGAAGTATTATAGGTTTTTTCAACATGTTTAATGAATCACATAAGGCAGTTAGCCCTTCAGTAAAACAAAGTCCTCCGTTTACACTGGCTGAAATTAAAATCTGAGCCATCAATTCATGATTTGATCCTAAGTTTTTTTCCCTTCTAATCATCCTTGTCTGATGTTGATGCCAAGATGCAAGCTGGCTTACTTTTATTAAATGATCCAGTGATCTATTATTTGTTTCGGAAATATCGCCTAAGTTAGTAAAGAATGTAGCAGCTTCAAATTTATAAACATCGCTTAAATTCTTTTCAAATTTATGCAAATGATTTAACGCCCACGTTTTTAGCCTATTTTCTGAAATATATTTGTTTTGGATTAACAAATGTGTGTTTTCTATTAACTGTTCAATTTCCAATGATTCAGTACTAGAGTTTATTTTTTTACTAATATGAAATTCAATTAACGGTTCAATTTCATTAGTTAAAAATCTTTTTTTATTATTGGCTTTATTGAGCTTTCTTTTTTCAAAAGCAAATTTGTTTTTCATCATTACTTATGACTCAATACTGGTATTTTTAAATCTTCAAACGCTTTATCAATCAACTCAGATATACAGGATAAATCACCTATCTTAGTACTACTAAATTTGCTTAAAACATTACCGCCGATGCCATCATGGCCTAACCATGTATTAATTAAATTATTTTTAACATTGTGAGTAGATAGGTATGAACGAAGAAAATGTCTTTGCCAATTAGGTTTGAGATAAAACTTAGATTCTAATGATATTTGTTCCTCAAATGTACTTTCAGAAATTTGAATGACTTTATGATTATTTATTAAAAAAAATAATGGCATTGAGCTATCTTGAATACCATTAAAATAATGATTAAGTTCCTTAGATAACAACATAAACTTCATCTTACTTTCTTCAATATATTTTATATAATTTTGTAATTGTTTTTGAGCTGTATTACAAAGCGGGATGATTCGATGCTCATGATGTTTATCTATGTTTTTTTCGTTTAAATAAACCCTTCCAGTTAATAAGCAAAAACATTTTAAAAATCCAAATGGGTCAGTAACTGGTCTATGACCCGTCGCCATAAAGAGAAGCATGATAGTGTATATTACAAAAGCATTGTGTTTATCATTTTGGTTACATGCGCCATTGTGTGTGTTTTTAATTGAGGTGAATAAATTTTGTATTGCAGTATTTGTTGGTACGAGATGTGAACCTACGTAAAGTTCCGATTTTTTCGAAAACCTAAATTTTGATTCGTTGTATAAATGGTTTAAAAATGATTCATATATTATTAAAAGCTTTGATACTTTAACTCTGTAATAATATAAAGAAACAATGAAGTCCCCTGATTTTCCGGCTATTAGACCTATATTTGCGGAATCAATGTTTTGATTAACCATCCAGTGTGTCATATAGCGAGATATTCTATTTGTAGTTAATCGAGTTTTGAATTTATTGTTTATTCTCTTTAAAACATTGTTAAAATTTATGTCTTCAGGATTACTATTCAGAAATTTTTCAATTCCTTTTGTCATATGTTTAGGTAATGGTAATAAAACCTTCCCTTTAGATTGCTCAAGATTGTCAGATACTTCTGATTTTTTTATCTTGGTTATATCAGGATATTCAACAAACACATAACCTTCAAAGTTACTTTTATTTCTATCCAGTTTAAGTTTGTGTCTCTCATCAATTATATTACTACAAGTGCGTCCCAGTAATAGTGAAAGCAGTAAAACTAAACAAGCGTTTGAGCTCTCAAGCCTATATTCACTGTATTCAATTAATACTCTAGCTTCCATAATACTGATATTGTCAATATTCGATATTAAGTATTTATTTGATTTCTTGGATTGCTTTTTTCTGCGATTAGCATCAGATATGTTTTTTTGATGCTGACTGATGCTTGCTGAAGTTTTTTTATGAGTCATAATTGTCTATTTGATTGCGTAAAACAATTCTATTTTCGTTTGAAATATTTTGAATTGTTGCTAAATCCGTTTTTCTTAGATGGTTTTGGAACACGAGATGTTTTACGTTTGAAGGCATTTTTTTGATTAATTTTACAAGCTGGGCTAAGTTAGAAGTGCGGTGAAATGATGTTATTTGTAATGAAAGTAAATATTGCCACGCAATCGTTTCTATTTGTAAAGAGGAAAGATTGCTTTGAACTATTGCAGGAATTTTATGCTTACTACAATCAATCCTGGTTATCCAAAACCATCCGGATATAAGTTTATAGTTCAGTTTACCCTCTCCCCGTATAACGTGAATTGGAAAAAGTTTAAGAACTAAGTCAGGTTCAAAAAAATCTGGCAGAACCTTTTCATATTGGTATTGATGATCTGAGGATAGGTTATACGGCAGAATGGCTTTTTCATGAACTGAAAGTTGGCTTATATTCCTTATATTTACTGTTGAAATCGTCATTATATGTTGTAGCAATAGTCATTAAGTGGATAAAAATAGCCAGTTATAACCTAAAAAGATGTGACAGTATTCTATTAAATATTAAATAGCTTCTCTGCTCAGTATAACACAATATTATTAATATCAGTTACTTACATATAGCTCAATTCAAAGATACATAAGTCAACTTGGCGTATCTGCTCACACGGCACACCTAAATCCCTTTAGGCGGCCGCTACCGAGTCCAATCTAACGCGGCACACCTAAGTCCTTTTAGGCGTAGTAATGGTCTAAAAAGCCGGCGATGAGTTGTTTCATTTGGTTGGCGGCTTTGGGGGCGTAGCTGAGGGTTTGGTCGTGGCTGATGCCACCGTCGTCCATGCCGGCACCATAATTAGTGATAACGGATAAACCAGCGACTTTCATGCCGTGATAGCGCGCCAGGATGGTTTCCGGAACAGTGGACATGCCGACAGCATCGGCACCGAGTTGGCGGATGGCTTTAATTTCTGCCGGTGTTTCAAATTGTGGTCCGGCCATCCAGGCGTAAACACCTTGCGCCAGTGGAATGTCGTGCTGTTTGGCGATTTGTTTAAAGTAATAGCGGAATTGGGCATCGTAGGCATTGGCCATATTAACAAAACGCTTATCACTGGGGCTGCCAAATAATGGTGAACGTCCGGTGAAGTTCAGGTAATCTTTAATCAGCATGATGGAACCGGGGACTTGGTTTAATAAGGAACCGGCGGCATTGGTGATGATTAAGGTTTCGACGGCAGCGGCTTTTAAGGCGCCGATAATGGGCGCCATGGCGGCGGCATCACCTTGTTCGTAATAATGACAGCGACCATTAAGAACAATCAAGGGATGGCCATCGAGGGTTACAATTGATAACGAGCCGTTATGACCGCCAACACCCAATTCCGGGAAACCGGGTAAGTCGCTATAATCTAAGCGAGCAATGACTTCAACTGCTTCGCTGACTTTGCCCAAGCCGGAGCCTAAGATAAGTGCCACTTTGGGGCGTAAGTCACCACAGGCATCATCAATTATACGGGCCGCAGCGCGGTGTTCTTCGTTCAATAAGTCTATTTTT
>Ga0079224_100008999_pt1 | contig 13575 bp, 9 predicted proteins | sample Stecom2015_FD_80414 | JGI IMG/M metagenome (GOLD analysis project Ga0079224, IMG submission 80414) | Agricultural soil microbial communities from Utah to study Nitrogen management - Steer compost 2015 | ecosystem: Environmental > Terrestrial > Soil > Agricultural land | place: USA: Utah... | reverse complement strand
GGCGGGCGCGAACGCGAGCTCCCCGCCGGGGCCGGCGATCGGCAGTTCCACGATCCAGGCGGCATACGGGTGCTGGCCGTTGACCGGCGCATCCGGCGGCACGTCCGCCAGGGGGACGCGTACGCCCATGTCCAGTTGCAGTTCGGAGAGCTGCGGCTGCTCGCGGGTGAAGACGGTGTGTTCCTCGGCGCCGGTGACGACCCGGTGGGCAGGGCGGTCCAGGTAGCCGATCACCTGGTCGCGCGTGCCTTCGGCCACCGCGTCGGCGGGGATCCAGGCTGCATAGCGTGGCGAAACGACGAACGCCCATTCGCGGTCCAGGCTGTGGTGCGCCACCAGGACCGGCGTCCCCGGGAACACGGCGCTTTCCTGGAACCGGTCGATGTCGGTCTCGCCCGCGCGGCTGAACACGCGCAATGCCGTCGGGAAGCCGCGCAGTGGCGCACGCTTGAGCACCATGCCGAAGCGGCTCGCCTGCGTGTCCGGAATCGCGTTCAGCGCCAGGTTCGCCATCAGGGCGTCGATCGTGGTGGCAGGCACCTCGACGCCGTCCTCGTCATGCAGCGTGCGGGTCGGGCGCGAGGACAGGTCCTCGATCAACGCACGGACCGTGGCGCCGTCCGTGCCGGCCGGCCAGTCGGCCAGCGTGTACATCGAGTCGTCGAGTTCGAACAGGCGCCGGTTCTGCGCCTCGATCGCGTCGCGATCGAGCAGCACCGCGTCGGGTGCCTGCAGCCGGTCGATCCAGTAGCCCGGCGCCAGCATCTGCTCACTGACGCCGATCACTCCGTGCGCCGGGACCGGCAGGGCCGGAGGGCTGGCGGCGTCGGCGGCGACCGCCATGCCAGGCGCGCCGGCCACGAAGATGCCGCCCAGGACAGCGGCGGCAAGAAGGGTGTGGAAAGCGCGCGTCCAGTGCATGCGCACCAGATTAGCGGGCTTCCCATTCAAGGCATCGGCAAGCGTCATCGCGCTCCAGGTCCCCGGTCTGCGTTGTGCACTGCAGAATAGGTCATTCTTATAGCACAGGAAATGAGAATAAATTATTGACCGGGGTGGGCCGGCATGTTACACAGCCGGTTGGGTGCTCGACCCGAGGGGAACAGGGGAGACGGTGCACAGCAATCAGGCCAATCAACCGGTATCGGCACGCCAGATCGCGCGGCGTCCGCGTGGCCGTCGTGCCTTGCTTGCCGGCTCGGTGTGCCTGGCCATTGCTTCGGTCGCCGCTACGCCGGTCTCGCGCCTTGCGCCGTCGGCAGGCAACGGTGCGCCGCCGGCAGTGGATGCCGCCGCGACCCTGGACGCCGTCATCGCACTGGTGGATTCCGGACACTTCGCGCGAGCCGGTCGGGTGATCGATGCCGCGCTTGCACGACCGGGGCTGGACCGCGGTGCCGCCGATGCCCTGCGCTTCGAGCGCGAGCGGATGCGCCGGATCCTGCTCGACTTCACGCTCGAAGCCGGACAGGTGCAGGAGCGGGTGCGCAGGCAGATCCCGGACCTCACCGACGCCGAGTTCGAGGCATGGGACGCGGCGGGCCTGTTCGAGCGCATGACCATCGACGGCCAGACCCTCTATTTCAACCGTTCGCCCTGGAACCTGTTCAGGCTCAGCGATTCAGCGCTGGCGCGGCGTGCCAACCAGCAGCCGCTGTCCGAAGGGCCGATGGAATCGCCCAACGCCCACCACCACGCGGTCGTGGAGGCAGCGCAGGCCAGCGCCGATGCCAGCGTGCTGCCAAGGCGGGTGCGGGTGACCCAGTCATTGACCGTCGACGCCGATGCCGTGCCGGCTGGCGAGACGGTGCGCGCCTGGATTCCCTATCCGCGGGCGATCAAGGGGCTGCAGGAAGACATCACCCTGCTGGAAAGCCAGCCGGGCTCGCCCCGGATCGCACCGGAATCGACCTTGCAGCGGACGGTGTACATGGAGCGCCCGGCCGTGGCCGGCGAGCCGACGGAATTCTCGATCAGCTACGAACTGACCCGCTATGCGCAGCACCACCGGATCGACCCGGCGCGCGTGGTGCGGGCGGCAGCCACGCCCGAGCTGGAGCCCTACCTGGCCGAGCAGGCGCCGCACGTGGTCTTCAGCGAGGACCTGCGCGAGTTCTCCAGGCGCGTGGTTGGCGACGAGACGAATCCCTACAGGATCGCGCAGAAGCTCTTTGCCGCGGTGGATGACATTCCCTGGGCAGGTGCACGCGAGTATTCAACGATCTCCAACATCAGCGACTACGCGCTCAAGGCCGGCCATGCCGATTGCGGCCAGCAGACGCTGCTGCTGATCACGCTGCTGCGGCTCAACGGCATCCCCGCGCGCTGGCAGTCGGGGATGGTGTTCTCCGACGGCGACTACGACAACCTGCACGACTGGGGGCTGGTCTACCTGGCTCCCTACGGATGGGTGCCGATGGACGTGACCACCGGGCGCTTCGAACAGGCGCCCGGGATCGAGTGGTTCTATCTGGGCGGCGTGGATGCCTACCGCATCGCCTTCAACGACGAGTGGGGCACGCCGTTCGAGCCTGCCAAGGCGCATTACCGATCCGAGACCGTCGATTCCCAGCGCGGCGAAGCCGAATGGGAAGGCGGAAACCTGTATTTCGACCAATGGGACTACGGCTTCGAAGCCAAGGTCCTGCACACGCTCAACTGACCGACGACGGGGAGATGAAATGACCAGCCGGACCAGAAACTTGCGCAAGTCCGCCCTCTGCATGGCGATGGGGCTCTGCCTCTCCTCGCTCGCCGCGCCCGTTCTGGCGCAGAGCACCACCGGCGCCGTGGCGGGACGCGCGCCGGCAGGCGACCAGATCGTGGTCACCAGCACCGACACCGGGGCCACCCGGACCGTGACCGTCAATCCGGACGGCAGCTACCGACTGGCCCAGCTGCCTCCGGGCGAGTACATGTTGACCGTGCAGCGCGACGGGTCGGCCGTCGGCGAACAGGTTCGCGTCGCCGTGCCGCTCGGCGGCACCGCGACCGTCGACCTGGGTACCACGGGCGACGTGACCAACATCACCGCCGTGCAGGTCTTCGGCAACCGCGTCGTCAACCGCGTGGACGTGCGCTCGACGGAGTCGGCCACCAACGTGACCCGCGAGGAGATCGCGCGGATGCCGGTCGAGCAGGCGCTCTCGTCGGTGGCGCTGCTCGCTCCGGGCGTGTCGGCCTCCAACGCGACCTTTGGCGGCCTGGTCTTCGGTGGCTCATCGGTGGCCGAGAACGTGGTCTACATCAACGGCCTGAACGTCACCGACCCGTACCGTCGCCAGGGCTTCTCGACGGTGCCGTTCGCGTTCTACGAGGAATTCCAGGTCAAGACCGGCGGCTACTCAGCGGAGTTCGGCCGCAGCACCGGCGGCGTGATCAACGCGATCACGCGCTCGGGCGGCAACGAGTTCAAGGGCGGGGTGCAGGTGACGATCGAGCCCGAGTCCTGGTCGTCCACGCGCGAGGACCACTTCTACGACGACGGTACGCCCACGGACATCGACCGGACCAGCCGTGACGGGGGTTCGTTCTACAAGTACAACGTGTGGGGGTCCGGCCCGCTCATCCGTGACCGGCTGTTCTTCTTCGCGATGTACGAGAAGCGCGACTCCGATTCGGAGGACATCGATACCACCCAGGCCTGGAAGTACAAGAGCGACAACGACTTCTGGGGCAGCAAGATCGACTGGCAGCTCAGCGACAACCACCTGCTGGAATTCCTCGCGTTCTCCGACGAGGCCGAGACGTACACCACCGCCTACGACTACGACTGGGATGCGGCCGAGTTCAGCGCCGATTCCACCGGCCAGAGCTGGTCGGGTTCCGGCGGCGACAACTGGTCGGTGACCTACACCGGCCACCTTGCCGACAACTTCACGGTCAAGGCGATGTACGGCTTCAACGAGCGAACCCTCCGCGGTGGCAGCCCATGGGACGCGGACTGCAGCATCGTCAGCCTGTCCAGCGGCTATCGCGGCGCGTTCGGTTCCACCGGCACCGAGGGCTGCCACCCCACCAACGGCAGCATCAACAACCGCGTGGACGAGCGCACCTCGACCCGCCTGGACTTCGAGTGGGAGCTGGGCGACCACCTGCTGCGCTTCGGCCTGGACCAGGAGGTCATGGACTCCGAGAGCACCCGCTACTACCCGGGCGACGGCGTGAGCTACACGGCCAACACCGCGACCCCGGGTGGCCTGCTGCCCAATGGCGCGGTGATCCCGGCCGGCGTCACCGCGATCATCGACGCACGCCGCTACGTCACCGGCGCGCCGGTGTCGACGGAGGCCCAGGCGATCTACTTCGAGGACAACTGGAGCGTCACCGACAACCTGCTGGTGCAGCTCGGCCTGCGCGCGGACAAGTTCCACAACAAGCTGGCATCGGGGGCCACCTTCGCGAAGGCGGACTTCGGCGACATGATCTCGCCGCGCGTCGGCTTCAGCTGGGACATGAAGGGCGACGGCACGACCAAGCTGTTCGGCAACGCCGGCCGCTACTACATCCCGATCACCAACAAGCTCACCGACTACTTCGGTGGCGGCACCACCGACGAGCACGACTACTTCGTGCTCAATGGCTGGACCTCGCACACCGACCCGATCACCGGCGAGAGCTACCTGCTGCCGGACCTCGGTGACCAGCTGGGCCCGACGAACACCACCGGCAACGTGCCCGCGCCGGACGACGTGCGCACCGCGGTGGCCAGGGACCTGAAGCAGGTCTTCCAGGACGAGTTCATCTTCGGCTTCCAGCAGGCGATCAATGCGTCCTGGTCCTACGGCGTGAACGCCACGTACCGCCGGGTCACCCGCGCGGTCGAGGACGTGCGCATCACCCACGTCGAGGGCTGCCCCTGGTACTCGGGCGACTGGCCGATCATGAACCCCGGCGAGACCACCACGCTGTGGTGCCCGACCAGCGAGGAGTGGGTGACCTTCGACAGCTCGAAGGACGGCTACATCGGCCTGGGCAGCGGCACGATCATGGGCTACAGCAAGCCCAAGCGCACCTACAAGGCCATCGAGTTCCAGCTGGACCGTGCCTGGGACGACAAGTGGGCGTTCAACGCCAGCTACGTCTGGTCCAAGAGCGAAGGCAACGTGGAAGGCCCGGTCAACTCCGACACCGGCTACAACGACACCAACCTGGTGCAGTACTACGACCACCCGGCGGTGAACGAGCGTTACGGTCCGCTGTTCAACGACCACCGGCACCAGATCAAGCTGCGCGGCAACTACAAGCTCAATGACATGTGGGCGTTCGGTGCGACCTACCAGGCGATCTCCGGCGGCCCGATCTCGGCCTACGGCGTGCGCTGGCCCAAGGACAACCGCAGCGCGGGTGGTCCGGGCGAGTACAGCGGCGGCGGTTCTGGCTGGCTGTGCGTGGCCAACTGCAACGGCGACTGGGACCAGCGCGAGTTCGTGTTCAGCCCGCTGGGCGCGTTCGGCCGCAAGTCCTGGGTCCAGGACCTGAGTGCAAGCGTCACCTGGCGCTATCCGAGCGAAGCGGTGGACCTGTCGGCCAAGTTCTCGGTCTACAACCTGCTGGACCGGCAGGTGGCGACCCACGTGCACTCGCGCTACGAGAGCACGCCGGGCACCCAGATGCCGTACTTCGGCCAGGCCCGCCGCTGGCAGTCGCCCCGCTACATGCAGCTCGTGGTCACCTACAACTTCTGACGGCAGCACCCCCTTGGCGGCCCCTCGCGGGCCGCCTCTTTTTTTGGGCAATTCGTGGACCATGGAATCGATGCGGCACTGATGGACGGGGTCGATCTGCGCGCATTGGCGCGCCAGGTGCCGACCCCGTTCCATGCCTATTCGGCGAGCGCGATCCGGGCGCGGACCGGCGAGCTGCAGGCCGCCCTGGCCGGGCTGGATGCCTTGCCCTGCTATGCGGTGAAGGCCAATCCCAACGTCGCCGTGCTCGGCCTGATGGCCCAACAGGGCCTGGGAGCGGACATCGTGTCGGTGGGCGAGATGCGGCGCGCGATGCGTGCCGGGATCCCGCCTTCCAGGATCGTCTTTTCCGGCGTCGGCAAGACTGGCGAGGAAGTGAGCGAGGCGCTCGACGCGGGCATCGCCCGCTTCAACGTCGAGTCCCATGACGAGCTGCTGCTGGTCCAGCGTTGCGCTGCCGGGCGCCCGGTCCCTGCACGTGCCGCCGTGCGGATCAACCCCGACGTCGACGCCGGGACCCACGCCAAGATCTCGACCGGCAAGGCTGAGAACAAGTTCGGCGTCAGCCTGGTCGAGGCGCGGCGCTGGTTCGCCACGAAGGACCAGTACCCGGACGTGCGCCTGGACGGACTGCACATGCACATCGGGTCGCAGATGCTGTCGCTGCAGCCGATCCGGCTGGCACTGCAGCGGATGGCCGCGTTCTGGCGCGAGCTGCTGCTTGCCGGCCACGCGATCGAGAGCATCGATGTCGGCGGCGGGCTGGGCGTGGCCTACCGCGAAGGCCAGGAGCGCACGCCGGATGCCGCCGGGTACGTCGAGGAGATCAGGCGGGCCCTTGCCGGCTTCGAAGGCCGCCTGCTGCTGGAACCTGGCCGCTGGCTGGTGGCGGAGGCCGGCGTGCTGGTGACGCGCGTGGTCAGGGTGAAGCAGGGCGAGGCGCGAGACTTCCTGATCCTGGATGCCGCCATGAACGACCTGTTGCGGCCTTCGCTTTACGACGCATGGCATGACATCGTCCCGCTGCACGGGACGGCCATGCCGTTGCGCCGCTACGACGTCGTCGGGCCCGTGTGCGAGACCGGCGACACCTTCGCGGTCGGCCGCGAGTTGCCCGAATGCGAGGCTGGCGACCTGGTGCTGATCCGCCACACTGGCGCCTACGGTGCATCGATGGCCTCGACCTACAACTCCCGGCCGCTGGCGGCGGAGGTGATGCTCGACCAGGGGCGCTACGCGATCGTGCGCCGCCGGCAATCCTTCGATGAAATGATCGCTGGCGAACAGCCTGCAACCGATTGGGAGACTGCATGAACGCTTTCCTTGCCAGGCACGCCCTGGTGCCACTCGCGCTGGCCCTGGCCGCCGGCCCGGCACTTGCGCACGAGCCGCTGACCATCGACACGCATGTCGACATCCCGGACGACTACATGCGCGAGGCGCGCTTCGACTCGGGTACCGACACCGAACTGCGGGTCGACCTGGGCAAGATGGAACGCGGCGGCCTGGATGCGGCGTTCTTCGTGATCTACACCGAGCAGGGACCGTTGACCGTCGAGGGCTATGCCCGCGCCATGGCGACGGCGGAACGGAAGTATTCGGCGATCGAGATGATGCTCGAACGCTACCCGGACAGGATCCGGCCGGCCACGACGCCCGCGCACGTGAGGGCCAACCACGAGGCCGGCCTGCTGTCGGCCATGATCGGGATCGAGAACGGCTATTCGCTGGGACGCAGCCTGGAAAACCTGGATGCCGCTTTCGCGCGCGGTGCGCGCTACCTGGGGCTGACCCACACCGGACACAACGCGATCTGCACCAGTTCCGGGGCGCGCGCGGACCTGGGTGACGCACCCGCCGGCGACCGCGGGCTGAGTGGCTTTGGCCGCTCGGTGGTCCTGCGGGCCAACCAACTGGGGATGATGGTCGACGTGTCGCACTCGTCCGACGCCTGCGTGCGCGACGTGCTGGCGTGGTCGCGCGCGCCGATCATCGCCTCGCACTCGTCCGCGCGCGCACTTGCCGACCATCCGCGCAACCTTGGCGACGACCTGTTGCGCGCGATCGGCGAGCAGGGCGGGGTGGTGCACGTGGTCGCCTACCGCGAGTTCATCAAGCACGATCCCACGCGCGCGCAGGCGGAAGCCGCGCTGCAGGCAAGGGTGGCTGACAGCGCCGGCGCAACGGAGTTCGACAGCGTGCTGCACGGGAAGCTGCCGATGAACATCGAGGGCATGCGTGCGATCGAGGCCGCTCACCCGATGGCCAATGTCCAGGACTACGTCGACCACATCGTCCATGTCGCGCAGGTCGCCGGGATCGACCATGTCGGCATCGCGTCCGACTTCGATGGCGGCGGCATGGTCACCGGCTGGCGCGACGCGTCCGAGACCGGCAATGTCACCGCCGAGTTGCGTGCCCGAGGCTTCAGCGAGGCCGACATCGAGAAGATATGGAGCGGCAACCTGCTGCGGGTGTGGTCGGCCGTCGAGGCAGCGGCCAGCCATGACTGACCGCCTGCGCCGGGGCGCCTTCCTGGCCGCGCTGCTCGCGTTCCAGGCCATGCCTTCCGAGGCGGTCACGCCCGACGTGGCCGCCATCGATGCGGCCATCCGGGCAACCGTCGAGCGCTACGACCTGCCGGGCATCGCAGTGGGCATCGTCGCGGACGGCGAGGTCGCGCACGTGCGCACCATCGGCGAGACCGTGGCCGGTTCCGGCGACCCGGTGACCACGGACACGCTGTTCAAGATCGCGTCGAACTCCAAGGCAATGACCGCCACCGTGCTCGCGCGCCTGGTCCAGGCCGGCAAGCTGCGCTGGGACGACCCCGTGGTGAAGCACCTGCCGCACTTCGCGATGCACGATCCCTGGGTCACCGAACACATGACGGTGCACGACCTGCTGGTGCACAACAGCGGCCTGCCAGAGGGTGGCGGCGACCTGATGCTGTGGCCGGAGCCCAATGACTTCACCCGGATGGACATCACCCGCGGCCTGCGCCACATCGTGCCGGCCTACGGGTTCCGCGCCGGCTACGCCTACGACAACCTGCTTTACGTGGTTGCGGGCGAAGTGGCCGCGGCGGCAGGGGGCGCGTCCTACGAGGAGCTGGTGCGCCGCGAGATCTTCGAGCCGCTGGCACTGGACGGCTGCCGGGTCGGCGAGTTCGACCGCGGCAGACTCAGCGTGGCCCAGCCGCATTGGCATGACGGCACGCGCAACATCGCATACCGCATTGATCCGCCGCTGGTGCCGGCCATTGCGTCGGCCGCGGCCGGCGGCATCCGCTGCCCGCTGGACGACATGCTGGCTTGGGCACGGCAGTGGCTGGCGCCGACGCCGGCCCAACTGGAATGGCTTGGCCAGGCCCAGCGCGACCGGATGTGGGCCCCTGCCACGGCCATGCCGTTGTCGCAGCGCCGGCGCGACTGGAACAACAGCCATGTCTACCTGTACGCGCTGGGCTTCCGCCTGGCGGACGCCGACGGCAAGTGGACGGTTTCCCATACCGGCACGCTGGGTGGCATGTACTCGGTGATGACCCTGTTGCCAGACCTGCGCTCGGGCTACGTGGTGATGATCAACGGCGAGGGCAGCCAGGCGCGCACGGTCCTCGACCAGGTGCTGCTGAAGCATTTCACCGCGCCGGGCGAGCGCGCCACCGTGGAGGACTACGCGTCGCGGATCGCGTCGGCAGCTCCATCCGGAGACGACGGCGGCGCGGTACCCGATACCTCCGGCCGCGTCCCGGCCACGCCCGCGGAACTTGGCGAGTGGCTGGGCGCCTGGCGCGATCCATGGCTCGGCAAGGCGACCATCTGCGCCAAGGGTGACCGGGTGAAGTTCAAGGTTGCCAAGTCGCCGCTGCTGTCCGGCGACCTGATGCGCGTCGGCGACCGCTACCTGGTCGACTGGCATGCGGACAGCGTTGGCGTCGAGCCGTGGATGGACTTCAGCCGCGACGGGGACGCCAGGCGGCTGGCGATGTCCAAGCTGGACCCGCAGGCCGATTTCAGTTCCGACTTCGAGGACCTCGCATTCGTCCGGGAAGGCGATTGCCCGGCGCCGCCGCGCATCTCCGAGGCAACCACGGCCGAGGCGGCCGGCCTCGTCGACGTGGCCACCCTTGCACCAGGCATCGACGTCGACATGCGCTACGCCGGCAGCCACAACTTCACCGGCGCACCGGTGCCGGGTTACGACGCGCCGCGCTGCCTGCTGCTCGAGCCGGTGGCAAGGGCGCTGGCCGCGGTGGAGGCGGACCTGCGCGCATCCGGCCGGGGCCTGCGGATCTTCGACTGCTACCGGCCGGTACGCGCCGTTGCCAGCTTCATGGACTGGGCGCGCCAGCCGGACGTTGCAGCCAGCAAGGCGGAGTTCTATCCGAACCTGGAGAAGCACGAGCTGCTCGACGGCTACATCGCCGAAGTGTCCGGGCACAGCCGCGCCGCCACCGTCGACCTGACCCTGCTCGACTGCGGCGACGGGCAGTGCGAGCCGCTGGACATGGGCACGCCGTTCGACTTCTTCGATACGCTGGCCAATACCGCATCGCCGAAGGCCAGCGACGTGCAGCGCGCCAACCGGTTGCAGCTGGTCGAAGCGATGGCCCGCCACGGCTTCCGCAACTACCCGCTGGAATGGTGGCACTACACCCTGGATCCGGAACCGTCGCCCGGCGTTGCCTACGACGTTCCGATCCGTTGAGACAATGGAGGACCCCACGATGCTGCCAGCTGCCATCCTGCTTGCCGCCGCCCTGGCCGCCGGCACGGCCGACGCCGATACAACCGGAAACGTGATCGAACAGGTCGACGCACTGATGGCCGACTACGCCGGGAACGTCCCTGGCGCCTCGGTGCTGGTGGTGCACGACGGCAAGCCCGTGGTCCGTCGCAGCTATGGATTGGCCGACGTGGAGCAGGGGATCGCTGCCAGTCCGGCGACCAACTACCGGCTGGCGTCGGTGACCAAGCAGTTCACCGCGGCCGCCATCCTGCTGCTTGCCGAAGACGGGAAGCTCGAACTCGATGACCCGATCGGCCGCTGGCTGCCGTCCCTGCCGCCGGCGCCCGCCGCGGCCACGCTGCACCAGTTGCTGAACCACACTTCGGGAATCCTCGACTACGAGGACTACGTGGCCGAGGACGCGAAGGTCCAGGTCCGCGATGCCGACGTGCTGCGCCTGCTGGAGCCGCATGACCGCACCCAGTTCGCGCCTGGCAGCGAGTACCGCTACAGCAACAGTGCCTATGCGCTGCTGGCGCTGGTGGTCGGCAAGGCGTCCGGCCGCGGTTTCCCCGCCTACCTGCGGGAGAACATCTTCCTGCCCCTGGGCATGGAGTCCACCCTCGCCCGGGTGGACGAGGGGCCCGCGGTCCCACATCGCGCCTACGGCCATAGCCTGGTCGACGGTGCCTGGATCCGCACCGACCAGAGCCCGACCAGCGCCGTCCTGGGTGACGGAGGCGTGTATTCATCGATCGACGACCTGCAGCGCTGGGACGCCGCGCTGTCGGACGACAGGTTGTTCTCCGCGGAAGTCCGGCGGCTGGCCTTCACGCCGCACGTGGCCACCGACGTGCCCGGGACCGGCTATGGGTACGGCTGGCGTATCACGAATGAGTCCCAATGGCATTCAGGTGAAACCCGCGGGTTTCGCAATGTCATCGTCCGCTGGCCCGCGCGCGGGCCGACCGTGGTCGTGCTCACCAATCGCGACGACCCGACACCGCACGCACTGGCACTGCAGATAGGCGCGCTGTTCCCCTAAAGGCTCCGCGACGGCTAAAATGGCGGATCAAGTCGTCCGCCTCCTCGCATGAGGGTGCGGATTCCCCACGGAACCTCGCATCGGGCTGTCGGAAGTGCTGGCCGAATACCTGCCGAACCTGCTGTTCCTCATCGTCGCCACCGGCATCGGCATCGCCTTGCTGGTCGTTGGACGGGTCCTGGGTCCTCATCGCCCGAGCGCGGACAAGCTGTCTGCGTACGAATGCGGCTTCGAGCCCTTCGAGGACGCGCGCATGCAGTTCGACGTGCGCTATTACCTGATCGCCATCCAGTTCATCATCTTCGACCTGGAAATCATCTTCATCGTGCCGTGGGCCACGGTGTTCCGCGACCTGGGGATGCTGGGCCTGGTCGAGATGGGCATCTTCGCCGGCATGCTGCTGCTCGGCTTCATCTACGTTTGGAAGAAGGGAGCGCTCGAGTGGGAGTGATCCAGACAGTGTCCGGGCTGATGCACAACCCGGTCCCGGAAGGGCGGGTCGACGACATCCTGCGCCCGGAGGGCGACAACCCGCTGCTCCAGCACGGGTTCGCGACCACGTCCATGGACGCGCTGTGGAACTGGGCGCGGACCGGATCGATGTGGCCGATGACCTTCGGCCTGGCCTGCTGTGCCGTCGAGATGATGCATGCCGGCGCCTCGCGCCTGGACCTGGACCGCTACGGCGTCGTGTTCCGCCCCTCGCCGCGCCAGGCCGACGTGATGATCGTCGCCGGTACCCTGGTCAACAAGATGGCCCCGGCGCTGCGCAAGGTCTACGACCAGATGCCGGACCCGAAGTGGGTCATCTCGATGGGCAGCTGCGCCAATGGCGGCGGCTACTACCACTATTCCTATGCCGTCGTGCGCGGCTGCGACCGGATCGTGCCGGTCGATATCTACGTCCCCGGTTGCCCGCCGACGGCCGAGGCCCTGGTCTACGGCATCCTGCAGCTGCAGAAGAAGATCCGCCGCACCGCCCAGAATCCCTTCGCGCGCGGGAGTGATGCCGACGACGCCGGCAATGGTGATGCGACCACGCGGGACGCGGTGGCATGAGCGTCACCGGCAATGACCTCGCCGCACGCCTGCGCGCGCGATTCGCGGATGCGACCGTCATCGTGGCCGAACCGCGCGGCGAAGTGCTGATGGAGGTGCCGGCTCCTGCCTGGCACGACACGGCGCTCACGCTGCGCGACGAGTTCGCCTTCGAGCAGCTGATGGACCTGTCCGGCATCGATTACCTGGGTTACGGATGCGACGAGTGGGACACCGATGTGTCCTCGGAAGGATTCTCGCGTGGCGTCGAAGGACGCGGCCCGGGCCGCTTCGCCTTTGGCCAGACCACGACCGACCTGCCGGGATTGCCGGAGCGGCGATTCGCGGTGGCGATGCAGTTGCTGTCCGTCAGTGGCAACCAGCGGGTCACGGTGAAGAGCTACGCGCCGGACGACGCCTTGCCCATCGTTTCCTCCGTCGTTGACATCTGGCCGGGTTCGAATTGGTTCGAGCGCGAAGCGTTCGACCTGTTCGGCATCGTGTTCGACGGGCACCCCGACCTGCGCCGGATCCTGACCGACTACGGTTTCGTCGGCCATCCGTTCCGCAAGGACTTCCCGCTGATCGGCAACGTCGAGGTCCGCTACGACGCCGAGAAGCAGCGCGTGATCTACGAGCCGGTGACCTCGGTCGAGCCGCGGGTGCTGGTGCCGCGGGTGCTGCGCGACGACGCGCGCTTCTCGACCGCACGCGGCGAGGACCGCGACTTCCATCGTGGCGACCAGGGTCGCGCGGCCCGTCGCTCGATCCCGACCTCGAGCCCGGACATCGGCGAGCCGACTGCCGCGCCGGGCGGGGAGGGCACGCGATGAACACCGCCGAGATCCGCAACTACACCCTGAATTTCGGCCCGCAGCATCCGGCCGCGCACGGCGTGCTGCGCCTGATCCTGGAGATGGACGGCGAGACCGTGCATCGCGCCGACCCGCACATCGGGCTGCTCCACCGCGGCACCGAGAAGCTGGCCGAGTCCAAGCCGTTCAACCAGTCGATCGGCTACATGGACCGGCTCGACTACGTGTCGATGATGTGCAACGAGCACGCCTACGTGCT
>Ga0079224_100008998_pt1 | contig 13576 bp, 9 predicted proteins | sample Stecom2015_FD_80414 | JGI IMG/M metagenome (GOLD analysis project Ga0079224, IMG submission 80414) | Agricultural soil microbial communities from Utah to study Nitrogen management - Steer compost 2015 | ecosystem: Environmental > Terrestrial > Soil > Agricultural land | place: USA: Utah... | reverse complement strand
GCTGCGGGGCCGCGCTCGGCGCGGGTGGGGTGTTCGTCAACGGCGACCACCTCTACGAGGGCCCGCACGGCGCGCGGCTCGACGACCTCGCCCGCGCCCTCACCTCCCGCAGGGCCCGCCGCGCGGGCGTCGACGGCCGGGAGGACTGGCAGGCGTGGTGGCGCGCCGTCGACGAGGCCCCCGAGCTCGCCGACCTGGTCCGCGCCCGGGCGGGCGGCTTCGACCACACCGTCCGCGATCTGCCCACGGTGCACGACCACCTGGCCTTCCTGCGCGAGGCCGGGTTCGCCGAGGCCGGGACGGTGTGGCAGATGGGCGACGACCGCATCATCGTCGGGCTCCGCTAGGCGCGGGCCACGGCTTCCCGAGCGACACGCCACGACATGTTGGGGTACATGACCTTTCAGACCACGACATGTAGGGTTATCCCCGCTGATGGTTCCCATCCGCCAGCCAGGCGGAGGGGAGGCAAGAGGGAACCCGGTGCGAGTCCGGGACTGCCCCGCAGCGGTGAGCGGGAACGACCGCCGTCACGAGCACTGGGTGGCCACCTGGGAAGCGACGGCCAGTAGGAGCACCGGGATGTCCGGTGCACGCCCGCGAGTCCGAAGACCTGCCATCGGTGCGCGCACGTCCGGTGCGCGCTGCCCGGGGTCCGCGCGGGACGGGCCCGGCGCGGACGAGGCGTGTGCACCGTCCGCACCGGTCTCGTCTCCTCGTGCCCCGGCCCGGTCGTCCGAGCTCGCGAGGAGAGAGCCATGACCCCACCCATCGCAACCGCCGCCGCACCCAGCCCGGATTCGCCAGGCCTCCGCCGCGCCCGCCTCCGAGCCCGGCCCGCGCCCGCCCTGGACGTCACCGACGCCGACGGCGAGCGCAGGCTGCTGGACTGGGAGCGGGTGGAGCGGCTCGTGGCCGAGGCCGTCGGCGGGATCGCCGACGTCGAGGCGGAACCGGTGCTGGAGGAGATCCGGCGGACCGTCTACGACGGCATCACCGTCGACGAGCTCGGCCTCGCCCCCGTGCTGGCCGCGCGATCGCTCGTGGAGGCGGAGCCGAACTACTCGGCGGTGGCGGCTCGGCTGCTGTTGGACCGGGTGCGGACCGAGGCGTTGTCGCACCTCGCGGGCGTGCGCACACAGGTGAGCCAGGAGGAGATGGCGGCCCGGTACCCGCGCTACGTGCGCGACTACCTGCGGCGGGCGGTCGAGCTGGAGCTGGCCGACCCGGCCCTGCTCGACTTCGACCTGGACCGGCTGACCGCGGCGCTGCGCCCGGAACGTGACCTCGACTTCACCTATTTCGGCCTGCAGACGCTCTACGACCGCTACTTCCTGCACGAGCGCGGCGTGCGGTTCGAGCTGCCGCAGGCGTTCTTCCTGCGGGTGGCCATGGGGCTCGCGCTGCGCGAGGACGACCGCGAGGGTCGGGCGATCGAGTTCTACGAGCTGCTCTCGTCGCGCCGCTTCATGGTGTCCACGCCGACGCTGTTCAACGCGGGCACCATCCGGCCACAGCTGTCGTCCTGCTTCCTCACCACCGTCGACGACGACCTCGACTCGATCTTCCAGACCTACCGCAACAACGCCCTGCTCGCGAAGTACTCCGGCGGGCTGGGCAACGACTGGACCCCGGTGCGCGGGCTCGGCGCGCACATCAAGGGCACCAACGGGCGGTCACAGGGCGTCGTCCCGTTCCTCAAGATCGCCAACGACACCGCGGTGGCGGTGAACCAGGGCGGCAAACGCAAGGGAGCGGCCTGCGCCTACCTCGAGACCTGGCACATCGACGTCGAGGAGTTCCTCGACCTGCGCAAGAACACCGGCGACGAGCGCCGCCGCACCCACGACATGAACACCGCCAACTGGGTGCCCGACGAGTTCCTGCGCCGCGTCGAGGCCGATGCCGAGTGGACGCTGTTCTCCCCCGACGAGACCCCCGACCTGCACGAGCTCTACGGGACCGCGTTCGCGCAGCGGTACCGCGAATACGAGGCCGCCGCCGACCGCGGCGAGATCCGGGTGTTCCGCCGGGTGCGCGCGGTGGCCCTGTGGCGGCGGATGCTGACGATGCTGTCCGAGACCGGGCACCCGTGGATCACGTTCAAGGACCCGTGCAACCTGCGCTCCCCGCAGCAGCACGCCGGCGTCGTGCACTCCTCGAACCTCTGCACGGAGATCACGCTCAACACCCGTGCTGGTGAGGAGGGCGAGGTGGCGGTCTGCAACCTCGGCTCGGTCAACCTGGCCGCGCATGTCGGCCCGGACGGGCTGGACACCACGATGCTGGAGCGCACGGTGCGCACGGCCGTCCGGATGCTCGACAACGTCATCGACCTCAACCTCTACCCGATCCCGCAGGCCCGCCGGTCCAACCTGCGCCACCGCCCGATCGGGCTGGGCCTCATGGGCTTCTCCGACGCCCTGTTCGCGCAGGGCATCGCCTACGCCGGCGACGAGGCCGTCGAGTTCGCCGACCGCAGCACGGAGCACCTCAGCTACCACGCGATCGCCGCGTCCAGCGACCTCGCCGCCGAGCGCGGCCGCTACGCCAGCTTCGAGGGCTCGCTGTGGAGCCGCGGCATCCTGCCGATCGACTCGATCGCCCTGCTGGCCGCCGCCCGCGAGGGCGACCGCCTCGACGTCGACACCTCGACCACGCTCGACTGGGACGCCCTCCGGGAACGGGTCCGCACCCAGGGGATGCGCAACTGCACCGTCATGGCGATCGCGCCGACCGCGACGATCTCCACGATCTGCGGTGTCGGGCCGTCGATCGAACCCCAGTTCCGGAACCTGTTCGTGAAGTCCACCATGTCCGGGGAATTCACCGTGATCAACCCCCACCTCGTGGTCGAGCTCAAGGCCCGCGGGCTGTGGGACCGGGCGATGGCGGCCGACCTGAAGCGCTTCGACGGCAGCCTCGCCCCGATCGACCGCGTGCCGGCCGACGTGAAGGCCCGCTACGCCACGGCGTTCGAGATCGAACCACGCTGGCTGGTGGAGGCGACATCGCGCCGCCAGAAGTGGGTCGACCAGGCCCAGTCGCTCAACCTCTACGTCGCCGAACCGAGCGGCCGCGCCCTCGACGAGCTCTACCGCCTCGCGTGGCACAAGGGCTTGAAGACCACCTACTACCTGCGGACCCAGGCGGCCACGCAGGTGGAGAAGTCCACGCTGCGCGGCACCGATGGCCGGCTCAACGCGGTGACCCCGGCCGGGCCCGCCGTGTGCCGCATCGACGACCCGGACTGCGAGGCATGCCAGTGACCAGCACCCAGCCCTCCACCGCCGACGGCACCGGACTCGGCGAGATCGACCGCTCCGGCACCCGGATCGCCGCCGACGCCAAACGCATGATCAACGCCCGGGCCGATGTCAACCAACTGCTCCCGCTGAGGTACCGCTGGGCATGGGAGAAGTATCTGGCGGCGTGCAGCAACCACTGGATGCCCACCGAGGTGGGCATGCAGGCCGACATCGCGCTGTGGAGGTCCCCGGACGGCCTCACCGCCGACGAGCGGCTCATGGTGCAGCGCAACCTCGGGTTCTTCGCCACCGCCGAGTCGCTCGTCGCGAACAACATCGTGCTCGCCGTCTACCGGCACCTCACCAACCCCGAGTGCCGCCAGTACCTGCTGCGGCAGGCGTTCGAGGAGGCCGTGCACACCCACGCGTTCCAGTACATCTGCGAGAGTCTCGGCCTCGACGAGGGCGAGCTGTTCAACATGTACCGCGAGGTGCCCTCGATCACCGACAAGGACGCGTGGGCCCTCCACTACACCCGGGCCCTGTCCGACCCGGACTTCACCACCGGCACGCCCGCGGCCGACCGGGCGTTCCTGCGCGACCTCGTCGCGTTCTACGTGGTGTTCGAGGGGATGTGGTTCTACACCGGGTTCGCGCAGATCCTCTCGCTCGGGCGCCGGAACAAGATGGTCGGCGTCGCCGAGCAGTACCAGTACATCCTGCGCGACGAGTCGATCCACCTGAACTTCGGTGTCGACTGCATCAACCAGATCTCGCGGGAGAACCCGCACCTGTGGACAGACGCGTTCGCGCGGGAGGTCCGCGACATGCTCGGCGAGGCCTGCGAGCTGGAGATCGCCTACGCCCGCGACACCATGCCCCGCGGGATGCTCGGGCTCACCGCGGACGCCTGCGCGCAGTACCTGCGGTTCATCACCGACCGCCGGGCCCGGCAGATCGGGCTGGACCCGCTGCACGGCGAGCCGAGCAACCCGTTCCCCTGGATGTCAGAGGCCGTCGACCTGCGGAAGGAGAAGAACTTCTTCGAGACCCGGGTGATCGATTACCGCACCGGAGGGGGACTGGACTGGGACTGAGCCGTTGCCTCGTCAACGGTGCGGTCGTGGGGTTGTGGCACCTGGCTCGCCAACCGCCCGGCGCGGTCGGGGTCCACGTGCTGGTGCCATGCCCCGTCCGGGTGGTCGATGACGAGCGGCCCGAGGTTGCAGGGCCCGACGCACCCGGTCGGGGTGACCTGTGTCGAGGTGCCCCTGGTCGCCTCGGCGAGAGCGCGGTACGTCGCGCCCGCGCCGTAGACGGTGCACCGCGGCCCGCGGCGCACCAGCAGATGCCGCTCCGGGATCTCGAGGACCGACCAGGCGGGGCTCCGGAAGCCCGCGGGCGACGCCGCGATGGGCCTGCCCTCCGCCGTGCTCAGCGCGGCGACCGCGTCCGCGACCGCGGGCAGCGTGGTGAGCCCGTCGGAGATCCGGATCTCGACCCGGTGCGACCGCGTCGCGCGCCAGTTCGCGACCGCCTTGGCCATCCAGGTGACCAGGTACCGGTCGGCGGGGACCGCGAGCGGGACCAGCAGCACGTCGTCGACGCCGGCGGCGGCGACCTCGTCGAGCGCGCTGTGGATCGACGGCTCGCCGTGATCGAGGTAGGCGGCCCGGACCGGGCCGGTCGTCCGCTCGGCGACCGCGGCGACGAACGCCCGCAGGGAGCGCTCGTCCAACCCGGCCGGCGTCGGCCGCGCCACCAGAACGAGTGCTCGATCATGCGATCGGATCATCGGTCTCCCTCGATCAGGCGCCCCGCCCGCATGGTCAGGACGCGGTCGGCGAAGCTCTCCAGCCGGACCCGGTCGTGGCTGACGACCAGCAACGCGGTGCCGGAGTCGACGAGACCGCGCAACAGGTCGGTGATCGCCGCGGCGGCCGCGACGTCGAGGCTGGCCGTGGGTTCGTCCGCGATCAGCAGTGCGGGTTCGGCGACGAGCGCACGGGCGATCGCGACCCGTTGCGCCTGCCCGACGGACAAGCTGCCCGGGAGGCGGTCGACGTCGACGTCGTCGAGCCCGACCCGGGCCAGCGCCCGCGCCGCGCGTTTCCGACGCTCGGCCCGCGACGGTCGCTCGCCGCGGGGGATCAGCGGTTCGGTCAGCGTGCGCCACAGCGCCCACCTGCGGTCGAGGCTCGCCACCGGGTCCTGGAAGACCGGCATGACGAAGCCGGGGCGCAGCCTGCGCCGCCCGTTCCACGCGTCCCGGCCGTCGAGGTGCACGCTGCCGCCATCGGGTCGTTCGATCCCGCCGACCAACCGGGCGAGCGTCGACTTCCCGGATCCGGAGCGCCCGACGATCCCGACCGCCTCGCCGGCGGCGATGCGGAGCGAGACGCGGTCGACGGCGCGGACGGCGCCGTAGCGCTTCGCGACGTCGCGGACCTCGGCCACGGTCCGCCCGCCCCGCGGCGCTGCGGTCCGCCGCGGGGCGGGCGCCGAGGCCGCGACGAGCGCGGCGGCCTCCGCGGTCGTCGGGGTGCGCAACAGGCTCGTGGTCGGCCCGGACTCCACCACCTGCCCGGCGGCGAGGATCGCCACGGCGTCGGTGTGCCGCCCGACGAGGGCCAGGTCATGGCTGATCAGCAGCAGCGCCCCGCACGTGCGCCGCACCAGGGCGAGCACTTCCTCGGCGAGCTCGGCGTCCAGCGCGCTCGTCGGCTCGTCGGCGATGGTGACCGCGGGGGTGTGCGCGGTGCCCGCGACCAGCGTGGCGCGCTGCAGCATTCCGCCCGACCACTGGTGCGGGTACTGCGCGGCCCGTCGGCCCGCATCCTCGATGCCGACCCTCCCGAGCGCGGTGGCGACGGCCCCGTCCGGCGGGGTGCGGCCGTGGCTGGTCCACGCCTCCCGCACGTGGTGGGCAACGGTCCGCAAGGGGTCGCAGGCCGCGAAGGGGTTCTGGGGGACGTAACCGACGACCTGGCCACGCAGCGCGCGCAACTCGGCCTCCGGCGCCCCCAGCACCTCGCGGCCGTCGACCCGGACCGAACCCGACGTGGTGCTGCCCGCGGGGAGCAGTCCGAGGATGGCCCGCACGAGCGTCGTCTTGCCGCTGCCGGACCGCCCGACGACGGCCCACCGCTCCCCCTCGCCGACCCGTAGGCACACGCGGTGGAGGGCGCGGTGCCCGTTCGGGTAGGTGACGGTGAGCTCGTCGACCACCAGCGGCGTCACGTCCGCCGCCCGGGGTCGGTGACGTCCCGCATCGCATCGCTGACCAGCGCCGCCGCGGCCACCGAGCAGACGAGGCCGAGCCCGGGCCCGAGCAGCTGCCACGGCGCGTAGGCGAAGGTCTCCCGCCCAGCGGCGAGCATGGTGCCCCACTCCGCGGTCGGCGGCTGCGCCCCGAGGCCGAGGAAGGAGAGCCCGCCGAGCGCCAGCACCGCCTCCCCGAGCCCCAGCGTCGTCGCCACCACGACCTGGTTGGCCGCGCCGGGCACGACATGGCAGAGGACGGCCCGCAACCGCCCGACGCCGGCCATCCGGGCGGCAACCACGTCGGGCCGGCGCTCCGCGCCCCGAGCGACGCTGCGCGCCAGCCGGGCGATGCCCGCCCAGCTCGTCACGGACATCGCCAGCACGAGGTTCCAGAACCCCGGCCCGAGCATCCCGACCACGGCCAGGGTCAGCACCAGCGACGGCAGGCCGAGCAAGGCGTCGGTCAGCCGGGTCAGGACGGTGTCCACGATGCCACCGACCGATCCCGCGACCGTTCCGACGCCCAACCCGACCAGGCCGGCGATCCCCATGACGAGCAGCGCCGCGCCGAGCGACGTCCGAGCCCCGGCGAGGGTGCGAGCCAGCAGGTCGCGTCCCTGCTGGTCGGTGCCCAGCGGGTGCGCGACGCTCGGCGGCGCGAGCTGGTCGGTGTAGTCGGGCACGTTCGGGTCGGGCAGCAGCAGCGGCCCGAGCAGGGCTGACACGGCCAGCAACAGGGCGAGGGCGAGCCCCACGCGGGCCGCGGGGCGCCGCAACAGCTCGCGTGTGGTCCCCGCGGGGAGGGAGCGCGGCACCGGCGCGCCGGCGCGGGTGAGGATGCCGGCGCTCACCGCCCGCTCCGCAAGCGGGGATCGATCGCGGCGCACACGAGGTCGACGACGAGGCTTGCAGCGACGTAGGCCACGACCGCGATGAGGGTGAACCCGACCACGACCGGCATGTCCCGGGCGTTGATCGCCTCGACGGTGTAGCGGCCCACCCCGGGCCAGGTGAACACGCTCTCGACGATCGGCGCCCCACCGATCAGCGCCGCGGTGCCCAACCCGACCAGGGTGAGGAACGGGGGCGCCGCGTTGGGCAGCTGGTGCACGACGAGCACGCGGCGCCGGCTCGCACCGCGCGCGGTGCTGACCAGCAGGTGGGTCGACGAGCCCGCCTCGAGCAGGCTGGTGCGCAGCACCCGGGACCACGTCGCGGCCGAGGACAGGGCGAGGGTCAGGGCGGGCAGGAACACGGTGCTCCACGTCCCGTCGGCGATCACGCGGCCGAGCCCGGCCCGTACCACGACCACGTCGAGCAGCACCACGCCGAGCACGAAGCTCGGCACCACGAGCATGGCGAGCGCGATTCCCCGCGCGAGGACGTCCGGCCACCGGCCGGGCGCCGCCGCGGCGGCCGTGCCGAGCAGGAGCGCCATCCCCACCGCGAGGACGAGTGCCGCGGCGGCGAGGCGCAGCGTGGCCGGCAGCCGGGTGGCGAACTCGTCGGCCACCGGGCGCCCGGTCCGCCATGACACGCCGAGATCCCCGCGGGCCGCGTCCGCGGCCCAGCGCCCGAACCGGACCACGACGGGGTCGTCGAGCCGCAGTTCGGCGCGAACGGCCGCCACGGCGGCCGGGCTCGGCTCGGTCACCCCGCGCGCCTCCAGCACCCGCCGTGCCGGGTCGCCCGGGGTCACGGCGAGCATCCCGAACACGATCATCCCGGCGGCAGCGAGCGTCACGGCGGCCTGACCGAGCCTGTGCAGGACCGCCCGCACGTCAGCCGTTCGGCGTCGCATCCGGCGCCGTGGTCGCGGTCACCCAGAGGTTGGAGATCGGCACCTCGTAGCCGCGCCACCGGGGACCGGTCACGACCGCAGGCAATCGGACACCCAGGTAACCGAGGTAGCCGTTGTCCGCGATCACCCGCTGGATGCGGCGCAGCAGGTCGTCGCGGACGCCCGGGTCGAGCTCGACCGCGACCTGGTCGATGAGCGCGTCGAGCACGGGGTCGGCGACCCCGGTGTAGTTGTTCGGTCCCCCGCTGCGCAGCGAGTTGACCAGCGGCGTGATGTAGTCGCCGCCGAAGGAGATGAACCCGCTGCCGCGCACGGAGGCCTGCCAGCCGGTCTGCTGTGCGACGGCGGACTGGATGTCGGGCACCTGCCGGATGTCGACGCCCACGCCGATCCGGGCGAGCTGGGCCTGCACGGCCAACGCGAGCGCATCGGAGTCGGGTTGCTGGGGGTATGTCAGCAGCGAGAACCGCAGCTCGGTGCCGTTGCGGCTGCGCGGGCCGTCGCCGGAGCGGACCCAGCCGGCCCGGTCGAGCAGTTCCTCCGCCGCCGCGACGTCGGTGACCTGGGTCCGTTCCGCCCACGGCAACGTCTCGACGTACGGTCCCGTGGCCGGGCGGTAGAGCCCGTTCATCACATCGTCGGCGAGCTCGGTGTAGTCGATGCCGGCGTAGACGGCCTTGCGCACGCGGGGATCGTCGAACGGTGCCTCGCGCTGGTTGAACTCCAGCACGAACGTGGGCCCGGTCGGCTCGCCGGTGACGAAGAACGAGTCGGCCCGCCCCTGCAGGGTCGGCGCGGAGGCCGTCGGCGGGTAGAGGGCGATGTCGGCCTCGCCCGCCTGCACCGCTTGGATGCGGGCGGACGCCTCGGGGACGAACCGGATGGTCAGGTCCCGCAGGGCGGGTGGGCCGCCCCAGTGGTCGGCGCGGGGTGACAGCTGCATGGACTCCGCGGTCAGGGAGTCCACGACGTACGGGCCGGTGTACAGCCCAGCGCCGACCAGATCCGACGCGGGAGCGCCAGAGGCGAGGTGGGCCTGGTAGGCGGCGACGTCGTACACGGGGACCATCGACTCGTCGGCGAGCAGCGCAGGGACGTTCGGAGCGGGCCGGGTCGTGCGCAGCGTGACTTCGAGGGGGCCGGACGCCGTGGCCACCGCGCCGGGCAGCGCCGCAGCGAGGTCCGGGTTCTCGGCGAGCTGGAAATTCAGCAGCGCAGCGAGCGCGTTCCCGTCCAGCCGCGTGCCGTTCTGGAACGTCACGCCATCGCGCAGTGTCAACGTCCAGGTCAGCGGGTCGGTGTTGGTCAGCCCGGCCAGCACCCACGGTGACGGTTCGCCATTCCGTTCTGGCCGCATGAGCAGCTCGACGTAGCCGAACTCCGGGCCCCAGAAGCCGTTGGTGAGCGGGTCGAGATCGGCGATGGCGAAGCCGGTCGCGATGGTCAGGGTCGCCGGGCCGTCCTCGGCCGGCGCCGGGCCTCCGGTGGTGGCGCAGGCGGCCAGCACCGCAGCCAGTACGGCCGCCACCACCGCACGGGCCGCGAACAGATACCGACGGACCACGGTCTCGCCTCCAGTGCTGTCGTCGACCGAGCGTGCGAAAGCCGGGCAGGCCGGGATCGGCGCCCTTGATCGTCTGGGCGACGCGAACCTAACACTTGAACGATTGAACAGCTATACATGGGATTTGTGATCCTTGACGAACTGCTCGCCCGACAGGCAGCACGGGTCCGTCGCCTCACCGATCAGCCGCGGCTCCCAGCCTCCCGCGCCGAGGCGGCCGACCCGCCGGGCTCGCTCATCTCCGTCGACGGCGCCGCCGCCGTCGTCGAGCTCGTCACGTGGCCACCGGACGCGTTCGAGCGGGTCGTCCTGGGCGACCGCACGGCCACGCTGCACCTGGTCGCGCTGCCGGACCCGCATGAACCCACCGCCGCCGAGGCCGCTGTCGGGCTGGTCACCGAGATCCGCTCCCGGACGGCGCCGATCGACGGGGTTCGCACCCAGCTGTTCCTACGCTGGCCCGAGGCCGACACCGCCATGCACCCGAACTGGGAGCGGGCGGGCCTCCAGGTGGACGCGCTCTGGTGCACCCGCCCCCTCGGGGAGCTCCCCTCCTGTCCGGCGACGGACGTGCTCGCCCGACCGGCCCGCCCACCCGACGCCGAGCGGGTCGCTGAGCTCGCGGTCGAGGAGGTGCGCTTCCACCTGCCGCTCACCCCGTTCACTCGGGATCTCCCCGTCGTCCGGCCTCACGTCGAGGCCGCGGTCCGCAGACCCGCCCGCGACCGCCCGGTGTTCGTCGCCGAACGCGCGGGTGACGTCGTCGGGTATGCGCTCTGCCGTGTCATCGACACCCCGGACGACGGGTTGGTCCGACCCGCCCCGCCGGGGCGGACCGGGCACTTCCTCTCCGTCGGCGTCCGCGCGGATGCCCGCGGCGCCGGCGTCGGGCGCGCGATCGTGCGGGCCGCGGCATCGCACCTCGCCGGCCTCGGCGTCCAGCGCTACTCGGCGGCCTTCGTACCGGCGAACCCGCTCGCGAGCGCGTTCTGGACCCGACTGGGGTTCCGGCCGCTGTGGCGGTACTGGGCAGCGCATCTCGACTGACCGCAGGGCGGCGCCCAGCACACGGTGGTGGGCGCCGCCGCGGCCGATCAGGTGCCCCGTGCCGCCCGAGCCGCCGCCACCAGGTTGCGCAGCGCGGCCACGGTCTCGGCCTCGCCGCGGGTCTTGAGCCCGCAGTCGGGGTTGACCCACAGCCGGGACGGCTCGACCCACTTCTGTGCGGCGAGGATCAGCACGCGGATCTCGGTGACGTCGGGCACCTGCGGGGAGTGCACGTCGTACACGCCCGGCCCGAGCCCGCGGGGCACACCCGGGCCCAGCTCGACGAGCACCTCCATCTTCGACCGAGCGGCCTCCACCGTCGTGACGTCGGCGTCCAATGCGTCGATCGCGTCGACGACGTCGCCGAACTCCGAGTAGCACAGGTGGGTGTGGATCTGCGTGGTGTCTGCGACACCACCGGTGACCAGGCGGAAGGCGTCCACGGCCCAGGCCAGGTACGCCGGCCGCTCCGCCACGCGCAAGGGCAGCAGCTCGCGTAGCGCGGGCTCGTCGACCTGCACGATCCGCATGCCCGCGGCCTCGAGATCGCGTACTTCGTCACGCAGCGCCAGCCCGACCTGGCGCGCGGTGTCACCGAGCGGCTGATCGGTGCGCACGAACGACCGGGCCAGCATCGTCACCGGCCCGGTCAGCACGGCCTTCACCGGGCGCTCGGTGAGCGACTGGGCGAACGTCGACCAGCCGACGGTGATCGGGCCCCGCCGGGCGACGTCGCCGTGCAGGATCGGCGGGCGCACGCAACGGCTGCCGTAGGACTGCACCCACCCGTGCTCGGTGGTCGCGAACCCGTCGAGGTGCTCGGCGAAGTACTGCACCATGTCGTTGCGCTCGGGCTCCCCGTGCACGAGGACGTCGAGCCCGATCTCCTCCTGCAGGCGCACCACCCGCTCGATCTCGGCCCGCATCCGCGCGACGTACCCGGCGTCGTCGAGCTCGCCCGCACGGTGGGCGGCGCGGGTGGCCCGGATCGACGCGGTCTGCGGGAACGACCCGATCGTCGTGGTCGGCAGCGGGGGCAGGCGCAGGTGCCGCTGTTGCGCGGCCCGCCGTTCCTCCGCCGGGGCGCGAAGGTAGTGGTTGCGACCGAGTGCGTCGAGCCGGGCCCGGACCCGGTCGTCCCGGGCGGCCGGGGCGCCCCCGGTCGGCTCGGCGGCGACGGTATCGCGGCCTTCGTGCAACGCGCGCGAGAGCAGGACGACCTCGGCCACCTTCTGCCGGGCGAACGCGAGGCGCTCACGCAGGGCCGGATCGAGACCGGTCTCCAGTTCGAGGTCGTAGGGCACGTGCGCAAGGGAGCACGAGGTCGAGATCTCCACCCGGCCGGCGGAACCCAGCAGCGTCGCGGCCCGGGCGAGGGCACCGCCGAGGTCGGTGCGCCACACGTTGCGCCCGTCGACCACCCCCGCGAGCACCGTCTTGTGGCGGAGCCCGGGCAGGGAGGCGGCGACGTCGACGTCGGCCACCCCGGCGACGAGGTCCAGCGCGATCGCCTCCACCGGGGAGGCGGCGAGCACCGGCAGCGCGGGTCCGAGGTGGCCGAAGTAGCCGGCGACCAGGATCGCGGGCCGCTCCGCGAGCGCGCCGAGGCGGGCATAGGCGCGGCGCAAGGCGTCCAGCTCAGCAGGCGTGCGGTCGGCGACGAAGGCGGGCTCGTCGAGCTGCACACAGCCGGCCCCGGCCACGGCCAGGTCGCCGAGCAGCTCGGCGTAGACGTCGAGCAGCGGGTCCAAGAGGTCGAGCGGCGCGAATCCCGCCGGCGTGCCGGGCGCGCGCTTGGCCAGCAGCAGGAACGTCACCGGCCCCAGCAGCACCGGGCGGGTGCGCAGACCCTGCGCGAGCGCCTCGGTGAACTCCTCGAAGGGCTTGCGGTCGGTGAGCGCGAACCGCGTTTGGGGCCCCAGCTCCGGCACGAGGTAGTGGTAGTTCGTGTCGAAGAACTTCGTCAGCTCCAGCGCGGGCACCCCGTCTCGGCCACGAGCCATCGCGAACATCTCGTCCAGGGGATCGAGGCCGAGCGCGGCGAACCGCTCCGGCACCGCCCCGACGACCCGGGCCGCATCGAGCACCTGGTCGTAGAACGAGAACGTGTTCGACGGCACCGAGCCGAGCCCGGCGGACGCGAGCTCCGCCCAGGTGTCCCGGCGCAGGCCGATGGCGACCTCGTGCAGCTCGGCGGCGCTCGCCGCGCCGGACCAGTAGCGTTCGACGGCGCGCTTGAGCTCACGGCGCGGCCCGATGCGGGGATAACCCAGGACGGTCGGCCCCAGGGTGGGGATCTGTGGCACTGCTCTCTCCTCGCGAGCGGTTCCGAAGAACCCACGACCGCGGGGCAGGAAGCCGCAACCGGGGTCCTCGCACGAAGCGGCCCGGCTCCACCGGCCCACCCACGAGGCCGCGGATCAGCGCACACCGGGTGGTGTGCGCACCGACGGCAGGTCTTCGGACTCGCGGGCACGCACCTCCAGGTGCACCTACTGACCGTCGCTTCCCACGCCGTGTGGCCAAGTGCTCTTGACTGTGGTCTTTCTCGTTCACAGCTGCGGGGCTGTCCCGGTCTCCCACCGTGTTCCCTCTTCCCTCGTCCCGGACCTCGACAGGTGACCGCGACGAACCGCAGCTGCCACACAACCT
>Ga0079224_100008997_pt1 | contig 13577 bp, 9 predicted proteins | sample Stecom2015_FD_80414 | JGI IMG/M metagenome (GOLD analysis project Ga0079224, IMG submission 80414) | Agricultural soil microbial communities from Utah to study Nitrogen management - Steer compost 2015 | ecosystem: Environmental > Terrestrial > Soil > Agricultural land | place: USA: Utah... | reverse complement strand
GCCGCTGCGGCGTGGGCTCGGGCCGCGACCGGCGGCGGCTCCGGCGCCGGGGCCATGCGGGCGGGCGCTTCCGACGGCGCCGCCTCGACGGCGGCCGGCGGATCGAGACGGGGCGGCGGCACGTGGCGCATCCCCTTCGCCTGCGCCCAGCGCAGGTGCAGGAGCAGCTCGCTCGCGATCTCCTGGAGCTTTTCGCGCGGTTCCACCCTCACCTCCTCTTCGCCAGCAGCACGGCCATGCGATCCAGGATGGCGTCGGCGAGCTCGCGCTTCGGCCGCGGCGGCAACGCTTCGACGGGACCGCGCTCGGTCACCAGCACGACCTCGTTGGTCGCCGCCCCGAACCCGCCGTCCGGACCGCCCACGCGGTTGGCGACCACCATGTCGAGGCGCTTCTTGTGCAGCTTCTGCGCCGCGTTCTCCACCAGGGATTCGGTCTCCGCGGCGAAGCCCACCAACAGCGGCCGGTTCGGCTTCTGGTGCACGAGGGCGGAGACGGTGGCGAGCACGTCGGGGGTGGGCACGAGCTCGAGGCGGGTCGGGGTATCGGTCTTCTTGACCTTCTGCTCCTCGACGCGCGCGGGGCGCTGGTCCGCCACCGCCGCGGCGGCCACGAAGGCATCGGCGCCCTCCACCTCCGCGAGCGCGGCCTCGAGCATCTCCTGGGCGGAGACCACGTGGATGGCCCGCACGCCCCGGGGATCGGGAAGGCTCGTCGGACCGGTGAGCAGCACCACATCGGCGCCTCGGTCGCGCGCGGCCCGCGCGATGGCGTGGCCCATCCTCCCGGTGGAGGGGTTGCTGAGGAAGCGCACCGGATCGAGGTGCTCGCGCGTCGGCCCGGAGGTGACCACCACCTTCGCTCCCGTCCAGTCCTTCGGCGCGAGCACGCCGCGGGCCGCCTCGAGGAGGTCCCACGGCTCGGAGAGCCGGCCCATGCCGGTGTCGCCGTCGGCGAGCAGCCCGGCCTCGGGCCCGACGAAGTGGTAGCGCCCGAAGGCGCGGAGGATCTCCACGTTGCGCTGCACCGCGGGGTTCTCCCACATGGCCACGTTCATCGCGGGGGCGACGAGGATCGGGCAGCGGGCCGCGAGCGCCGTGGTGGTGACGGCGCAATTGGCCAGGCCGTGCGCGAGCCGGGCGATGACGTCGGCGGTGGCGGGCGCGATCACCATGAGCTCGGAGCGACGCGCCAAATCCAGGTGTCCGTACAAGGCATCCTGGGTGGGTTCGAGCACGTCGGTGAGCACCGGCGCGCCCGTGAGCGCCGTCACCGTCAGCGGCCCGACGAAGTGGGTGGCCGCCTCCGTCATCGCCGCACGGACCTCGGCGCCCTCGTGCACGAAGAGGCGAAGAGCCTGGCAGGCCTTGAAGGCGGCGATCCCGCCCGAGAATCCCCAGGCGACCTTCCGCCCGGAAAAGCCTCCCTCGATCTCCGGAGTCCCGTTCATGGGCGGTAGGATACCCGTTGATCCGTGACGGTGCGGGGAAACATCCGTCCGAGGGCGCAAGCCGGGTTTTCGGCCGCGCACGGCGGTTTCTCCCCGGAGGGATGGCAGGTGGACGGAAGACGGAAGGGCCAGGTTCGGATCGGCCGGGACGTGGTCCTGGGGCTGCTCGCTTTCCTTGTCGTGTCCTGCGCGGGCGAGCCCCCGCCGTCGGGCCGCCGTCCTGCGAACGTGGTGCTCGACCCCGCCTCCATCACCCTCGGCGTGGGGGCCCGCATCCGCCTCGACGCCCGCGCCCTCGACCGCAACGGCACGATTCTCCCCGAAGCGCGCTTTTCCTTCGCCTCCTCGAATCCAGAGGTGGCCAGCGTCGACCGGCTAGGGTGGGTGCGCGCCCTGCGCCCCGGCGAGGCGGAGGTCGTCGCGCGGACGGAGGGCGCCGAGGCAAGGGCGCGCATCCGGGTGCGACCGCGCGTGGACGCCATCTCCATCCGCCCCGCCGCTCCCACGCTGCTCGAAGGCGAGAGTCTACAGCTCGAATTCGACCTGCTCGACGCCGAGGGCCTCCCCTTCGAAGCCGAACTCGAGGTGCGCTGGAGCTCCGACGATCCCACGGTGGCCCGCGTCGACGATCAGGGAATTCTCGCAGGCATCGCGCCGGGCGAAACGCGCGTGCGCGTCGCAGCGGGCGAAGGCGAGGGAGCGACCACCGTGCGCGTCCGTCCCCGTGCCCATGCGATCGAGACGTGGGCGGCCGCGACGGAACTGGTGGTCGGCGAAAGCATCCTCGTCCACGCGCGGGTGCGCGACCGCCGCGGCGTCGAGATCCAGCGGCCGCTCGCGTGGAGCGTCGACGACCTCGAGGTGGCGCGCGTCGATCCCGACGGGCGGCTCCACGCCCTGGGCCCGGGCGCGACGCTCGTGCGCGCCCAGGCCGATGGCGCAGAGGGCGTCTTCGCGATCCGCGTCCTGCCCAAGGTCGCGCGCCTCGAGATCGTCCCTGCGCACACGCGCATCTACGCCGGCGTGACGAGCCCATGGTCGGTGCGGGCCTTCGACGCCGACGGCAACCTCCTCGAGGGAAGGACCATCCACTGGAGCTCCACCGATCCCGAGGTGGCCCGCGTGGACGGGCTCGGTCGCGTGGAGGGGCGAGCGGAAGGTTTCGCCACCATCTCCGCCCGTGCCGACGAGGCGCGGGCCGAGGCCGAAATCGAGGTTCTGCCGCCGGCCGAGATCGTGGTGGAGGCGGCTCCACCACCCCGCCTCGAACCCGGCTCCACGGCTCCGGTCCGCGTCGCCTTCGTCGGGCCGCGCACGCTCCCGGCCGAATGGAGCACGAGCGATCCCTCCGTGGCGGTGGTGGAGGACGGCGCAGTGCGCGTGCTCGACCTGGGGCGCGCAACGCTCGCGGTGGAGTCCGGCGGGCTGCGCCACACCTTCCTCATTTTTGGCTCGCTGCGCTTCTCCTCCATCGCGGCGGGTGGCGACTTCGCCTGCGGCGTCTCGGATCGGGCCACGGTGTGGTGCTGGGGTGGGAATGCCCGCGGCCAGCTCGGTGACGGCACCACCGTGGCCTCCCATCTCCCGGTCCGCGTCCAACTCGATCCCGGCCTCGCCTACCGCGAAGTCACCGCCGGCCTGGAGCACGCCTGCGCGCTCAGCGAGGAGGGCCTGGCCTTCTGCTGGGGTGCGAACCGCAGCGGCGAACTGGGACCGGACCTGGAGGCGCCCTTCTCCGCGACGCCGATCGCCGTGCTGCCCGAGGAGCGCTTCCTCCAGCTGAGCGCCGGCGCGCCGCCCACGTTGGCGCCCGTCTCGGGCGAAGGCGGCCACACCTGCGGGCTGACGGAGGCGGGCACCGCCTTGTGCTGGGGGAACGGTCGCGTGGGGCAGCTCGGCATCGGGGAGACGCCCCACGCTTCGGGGCCCGTCTCTCCGGCCGGCGATGTGGCCTTCGTCGAGCTCCACGCCTCCGCCGGCTACACCTGCGGCATCGACGCGGACGCCGTGGTCCACTGCTGGGGGCTCGGTCCGCTGGGAACGCCGGACGATCCCTTCGGCCCGTACCGGATGTCCTCGCTCGTCCCGCGCGTCGCTCTCTTTTGGCCGCCCGACCGCCCCGAGTACCCGCCGGTCCCCGAGCGCTTCGCCTCCCTCGCCCTCGGTGAGAAGCACGCCTGCGGCATCACGGACGAGAGGATCGCCTACTGCTGGGGGGACAGGCCCTTCACCGGCCCCTCCGGCTACTTCGCCTCCGAATACGACGGGGTCGTCTCGGTGCAATTCGCTCCCTTGAATTCCGGGACCTGGAGGTCCCTCGCTCCCGGCTCCAGTTCGAGTTGCGGCATCGACGAAGCGGGCACGCTCGAGTGCTGGGGACGCGAGATATCCAAGGGAGACCCCGCCCATTCCTGCACCCTGCCCATCGTCTACCGGCCCACGCCCGTCTTGGAGGGAGTCCCCGTCCGCGCCGTGACCGTCGGCCGCCGCCCCTGCGAGGACTTCGCCTGCGTGCTCGACGCCGAGGGCATGGCGCTCTGCTGGGGCCGCAACACCGCCGGCCAGACGGGCCAGCCTCCCTCCAAGCTCGTCCCGCAGCCGACGCCCCTCTTTCCCGACGGTCCGGACGAATCTTGAAACCGCACCCTTTGCACAGCGTTTGGCGTGCGCCATCGGCCGCGCGGCGACATGCGCGAGGCCGCGACGCATGCCGGTTGGGTTGCGACGATGGGCTCAGCGCACGAGGCTTTCGCGGAGGGCGAGGAGGAGGCGGCGGAGGGCGTAGCCCTCGAAGTCTTCGACGGGGTCGATGTCGGGGCCGAAGACTTCGAGGGCGGAGTCGAGGGCGCGGACGGCCTGCTGGGTGGCGGGGCTATCGGAATCCCGCAAAGACTCCGATAGCCGGAAGGCGAGCTGCACGAGGTGCTGCCAGCGGTCGTCGCGCGCCACGCCGTCAGGCTCCCTCGCGGGCGCCGATGGCGTTGAGGGCGGAGCCGGCCTTGAACCAGCCGATCTGCTCGGCGTTGAGGCTGTGGTTCAGCCAGATCCGCTCCTCACTGCCGTCGGCGTGGTGGAGGACGGCCTGCACCTGCTTGCCCGGCTCGATGGAGAAGACGTCCACGAGCGTGATGCGGTCGCCCTCGCGGACCTTCTCGTAGTCGGCGGGATCCGCGAAGGTGAAGGGAAGCACGCCCTGCTTCTTGAGGTTGGTCTCGTGGATGCGGGCGAAGGAGCGGACGATGATCGCGCCGGCGCCCAGATGGCGCGGGCTCATCGCCGCGTGCTCGCGCGAGCTCCCCTCGCCGTAGTTTTCGTCACCCACGACCACCCAGCGCAGGCCCGCCGCCTTGTAGGCGCGCGCGATGGCCGGGATCGGCTGTTCCTCGCCGGTGAGCGCGTTCTTGGCGTGGCCGACCTTGCCGCCGAAGGCGTTGACCGCGCCGGTGAGCATGTTGTCGCTGATGCGATCGAGGTGGCCGCGGAAGCGCAGCCAAGGACCCGCCGGCGAGATGTGGTCGGTGGTGGTCTTCCCCTGGGTCTTCACCAGGAGCACCATCTTCTCGAACTCCTCCGGACGGGGCGGCGCGAAGGGAGCGAGGAGCTGCAGCCGCTCGCTGTTCGGATCGACCTTCACCTCCACGCTCGCGCCGTCCGCCGCGGGCGCCTTGTATCCTCCCACCGCGCGCACGAAGCCGCGCGGCGGGAGGTCGTCCGCCTTGCTCGGCGCCGGCAGCTTGAAGCGCTTGTCGCCCTGGACGATCTCGTCGCTGAGCGGATCGAAGTCGAGCGTGCCGGCCAGGCCGAAGGCGAGGACGATCTCCGGCGAGGCGATGAATGCATACGTCTCCGGGTTCGAGTCGTTGCGCGCGCGGAAGTTGCGGTTGAAGGAGGTGATGATCGCGTTCTTCTCCCCCTTCTGAATGTCGTCGCGCTTCCACTGGCCGATGCAGGGGCCGCAGGCGTTGGCGAGCACCGTCGCCCCGACCGCCTCGAAGGCCTCCATCTGCCCGTCGCGCTTGATGGTCTCGAAGATCTGGTCCGAGCCGGGCGAGACCATCAGCCGTGCCTTCATCTTCAGACCGGCTTCGGCCGCCTTGCGCGCGAGCTCCGCCGCCCGCGACAGGTCCTCGTACGAGGAGTTCGTGCACGAGCCGATGAGCGCCGAGGTGAGGTTGGCCGGATAGCCCTCCTCCTGCACCGCCTTCTTCAGCGCGGAAACCGGCCGCGCCAGGTCGGGGGTGTGCGGTCCGACGACGTGCGGCTCGAGCGTGGACAGGTCGATCTCGATGACCTGGTCGAAGAACTTCTCCGGGTTCGCCTCCACCTCCGGATCGGCCTCGAGCAGGTCGCGGTTCTGCTCGGCGAGGTCGGCGAGCGCCGAGCGCTCGGTGGCGCGCAGGTAGCGGGCCATGGCCTCGTCGAAGGGGAAGATGGAGGTGGTGGCCCCGAGCTCGGCGCCCATGTTCGTGATCGTCGCCTTGCCGGTGGCCGAGAGGGAGCGGGCGCCCGGACCGAAGTACTCGACGATGCGGTTGGTCCCGCCCTTCACGGTGAGGATGCCGAGGAGCTTGAGGATGACGTCCTTCGGCGCGGCCCAGCCGGAGAGCTCGCCGACGAGCTTGACGCCGATGAGCTTGGGCTGCAGCACCTCCCACGGAAAGCCCGCGAGCACGTCCACGGCGTCGGCGCCGCCCACGCCCACCGCGGCCATGCCGAGGCCGCCGGCGTTCGGCGTGTGCGAGTCGGTGCCGATCATCAGCCCGCCGGGGAAGGCGTAGTTCTCGAGCACCACCTGGTGGATGATGCCGGAGCCCGGCTTCCAGAAACCGATCCCGTACTTCGCCGAGACCGACTCGAGGAAGTCGTAGACCTCGCGGTTCTCCTGGCTGGCGACCTCGGTGTCCTTCTCCGCGCCCACCCGCGCCTGGATGAGGTGGTCGCAGTGGACGGTGGCCGGCACGGCGACCTCCGGCTTGCCCGCCTGCATGAACTGCAGGAGCGCCATCTGCGCGGTGGCATCCTGCATGGCCACGCGGTCGGGCCGCAGCATGAGGTAGGCCTTGCCCGGCTCCAGGTGCTGGTTCTCCGGATCGTCCAGATGGCCGAAGAGCACCTTCTCCGCCATGGTCAGCGGCCGGCCGAGCCGTCGACGAACGATCTCCAGATTCCTGCGGGTCCTCTCGTAAACCCCCCGAACCATCTCGGGGGTGCTTTCGATGATCGGCATGGGCTACGCGTTTCCTTTCGTGATCAAGCGGTCCAACCCTCGGCCGCGCGACGCGCCCGGCCGCGGCGCTCCAGCTCCAGGAGGGAGGCGAGAGCACTTCGCTCCGCCACGGCGTGGAGGAAGCTCGGCGTATCCGAATAGACGGTTTGTACGACCTCGGCAAGGGTGAGTGGACGGCCGCCGGCGAGGGCCTTCGCCACCGCTTCGAGCCGCGCCTCCCGGTGGGCGATGTATCGCTCGAGGCAGGCGGGGCCGTCCGGGATCGGAAAGCCGTGGGCCGGGTAGAGAGCGCCCGGCCCGAGGTCCAGCAGCCGCCGCAGCGAGGCGAGGTAGAGGTCGAGCCGCCCTTCGGGCGGGTCGAGGACGATCGTCGTCCCCTCCGCCACCATGTCGCCCGCGATCACCGCGCGGCTGCGCTCCTCGAAGAAGCAGAGATGGCCGTCGGCGTGGCCGTCGGTGCGCACGCAGCGCAGACGCATCGGCAAGGGTCCCGCGAGCTCGAGGACCTCCCCGTCCTCGAGCCGGCGCGACACGCCGGGAACCTTGTCCGCCACCGGCGCGCTCGCCCAGAGCGGCACGCCCAGCCGCGCGGCGAGGTCGGCGGCTCCGCCCGCGTGATCGCCGTGGTGGTGCGTCAGCGCCACCGCCACCACCCGCCTCCCCTCCGCCTCCATCTCCCGCAGGGCGTGGAAGATGCGGTCGCGTTCCGCCGGATCCGTCGGTCCCGGATCGATGGCCAAGAGCTCGCCGGTTCCCACGACGACGCAGTTGGTGTGCGTGTGCGGCGGCAGGGTCTGCGTGCGCAGGGGGAAGATGTGGATGCCCCGCTGGAACTCGATGCGGTGCACCACCTGCTCGGCGTCCACGTAGGGCGGCGCGCGCAGGATGCCGACCGCCTTCTCCGGGGGAAATCCCGCGAGCGCCGCGAGGGCGTGGTGCGTGGGCGGGTGCAGGAGCGCCTCGCCCCGCTCCCACATCGCCAGCGCGCGGGCGGGCTCGATCCATCCGGCCGCCCCCACCTCTTCCCCGTTCGCGTACGCGGGCAGCTCGTCCGGCAGCACCGTGAGGAAGAAGCGGGTGTCGAAGCGGATCGGCGAGAAAGGCGGCGTACACCAGCGGCCGACGTCGATCAGCCGCCGCGCATCCAGCCGCAGGCCATGCCGGGCGAGAAGTTCGCCGAAGGGCGTGCCCTCGGCGAGTGCCTGGCGCATCCGCGCGCGCTCCTCGGCGCCGAGCCGCTCGGCGCCCTCGGCGAGGAGGATCCCCACCTCCTCGAAGGCCTCGCGGATCGCCGCCACCACGAAGGGCCGGTCCTCCTCGCGCGCGCCGTCCACCGGCACCTTGGCGTCGGCGGCATCCACCTTGCCGCCGGGGAAGGCGTAGGTTCCCGGTCCGAAGGAGAGCCGCGTCCCGCGGCGCATCCAGAAGATCCGCCGCCCCTCGGATCCTTCCCGCACGAGGAGGATGGAGGCGGCCTCGCGGATCCGCGCCGGAGGCGGGGTCCAGCCGATTCCGGGGATGGCTTCGCTCATGCGGGGGTTATACCCTGGCGCCGTGAAGACCGCGCATACGACCCGCATCCGCGACCCCATCCACGGATCGATCCTCCTCGACGCCCGCGAGCGCCGGGTGATCGACGCCCCCTTCTTCCAGCGGCTGCGGTGGGTGCGCCAGATGGGCTTCGCCGACGCGGCCTTCCCCGGCGCCACCCACACCCGCTACGTCCACGCGCTCGGCGCCTGCCACGTCTCGGGGCGGATCTTCGACTCGATGCTCCGCCACCTCCCGCGCCTCCCCGACGCGGAACGCAACCGGCTGCGCGCCGCGCTCCGGCTCGCGGTCCTCTTGCACGACCTCGGGCATCCGCCCTTCTCCCACTCCTCGGAGTCGATCCTCCCCGACCGCTCCGTCCTCGGCCTGCCGTCCTGGCTCGCCCCCCGCCCCGGCCGCGCCACGCACGAGGACTACACGCTCAAGATCCTCCTCGACTCCGACCTCACCGAACTCATCGGCGAGGTCTACGGCGAGGAAGGCATCACCCCCGAGGCGATCGCCTCGCTCATCAGCGGCAAGGCGCCGCCGGGAGGAACGCCCTTCATCGTGGACGGCGTGGACTACGCGCCCTTGCTCCGTCAGATCGTGTCCAGCGAGGTGGATGCGGACCGGATGGACTATTTGCTCCGCGACTCGTTCTTCACCGGCGCGGCCTACGGCACCTACGATCTGAACTGGCTCATCGAGAACATCGGCGCGCACGTGCACGACGGCCGCGCGGAACTCGCGCTCGGAAGCCGGGCGATCATCGCCTTCGAGGACTTCCTCCTCTCGCGCTACCACATGTTTCTGACGGTGTACTACCACCGCACGCCGATCTGCTTCGACCGCATGCTCCGCAACTACTTCGAGGAGGCGCCGGGCGAATACGAGATTCCCGGAGACCCCGCCGCTTACCTCGCCTGCGACGACGTGCAGCTTTTGCAGGCGCTGCGCGCATCGACCAACCGCTGGGCCCAGCGCATCGCGAAGCGGCAGCCCTTCCGCCTGCTCATCGAGGCGAGCAACTACGACAAGGGCTGGGATTTCGGCGCGGTCCGCGAGACGCTGGAGCGGGCGGAGATCGAATACTTCCACGCCGAATCGCAGGGCGTCGTCTCCAAGTATTTCGGCGCGCGGCGAGAAGCAACCATCTGGGTGCACGTGAAAAACCAAGACAGGTTCGTGCCCCTGGAGGAGTACACGCTGCTGTATCAGCGCTACCAGGATCGCGTGCAGCTCCAGCGGATCTACGTCGACCCGGCGCGCGCCGAGGATGCGCGTCGCATCCTCGGCATCCCTCGTCCCGAGTGATCAGGCCTTCTCGGCTTCGAGGGGAACGGGCCCCTCCACCGGCTTGAGCCGGTAGAGGTAGCTCAGGCCGAGAATCCCCGCGAGGATGGAGCCGCAGAAGACGCCGATCTTGCCCTCGGTGTGTGCGAACACAGTGGGATCGAAGGCCAGGCCGTTGATGAAGAGCGCCATGGTGAAGCCGATACCGCCGAGCATCCCCGCGCCGAGGATGTGAGGCAGACCCACGCCCTTGGGAAGGTGCGCGATGCCCGTCCGCACCGCGAGGTAGGTGGCGCCGAAGATCCCCAGTGGCTTGCCGACGAAGAGTCCGAGCAGCACGCCGAGCGTCACGCTGTCGGCGAGCATGCCGAAGGAAGCGTCGGCGAGGACCACGCCCGCGTTCGCGAGCGCGAAGAGAGGCAGCACGCCGTACGAGATGTAGGGGTGCAAGCTGTGCTCCACCGCGTCGAGCGGCGTCTCCACCTTGCGCATCTCGTGCTCGAGCGCGTCGATGGCCGCGTGCTTCTCGTACTCCTTGGGATCCGAGCGACCCACCACCGCCACGAGGTTGCGGGCGTTGTCCACGATCGCGGGCAGGTCGCGGATCTTGCGCCGCACCGGAATCATCATGCCGGTGATCACACCGGCGATCGTGGGATGGATCCCGCTCTGGTAGATGGCCAGCCACAGCGGCGCCCCCACGAGCAGGTACAGGCCCGCGCGGCGCACGTCGAAGAAGTTGAGGATGCCCAAAGCGACCACGAGGGCGCCGGCCACCGCGAGCGCCTGCACGTTCAGCGATTCCGTGTAGAAAAAGGCGATCACGAGAATGGCGCCGAGGTCGTCGATGATCGCGAGGGCGCTCAGGAAGATGAAGAGCGCGGCGGGAACGCGGTGGCCCGCGAGGCGGAGGATGCCCAGGGCGAAGGCGATGTCCGTGGCCATCGGGATCCCCCATCCCCGCATCGTCTCCGGGTTGCCCCAGTTGAACAGGGCATAGATCCCTGCCGGTACGACCATCCCCCCGACGGCGGCGATCACCGGGAGGGCGGCCTTCCGCAGCGACGCGAGTTCACCCAGCACCAGCTCGCGTTTGATCTCCATCCCCACGAGGAGGAAGAAGAAGGCCATCAGCAGGTCGTTGATCCAGAAGGCCAGCGAACCCTGCAGGCGAAAGTCGTCGAGCGAGAGGGCAATCGTTCGATCCCACAGCCACAGGTAGCTGGCCGACCAGGGGGAGTTCGCCCAGGCGAGGGCGACGATGGACGCGAGGAGGAGGAGCGTCCCGCCGAGGATCTCCACCCGCGTGAACATCAGGAAGGGTCGGAACAGACCGCGTACGAAGGCGATGGCTTTCGCTTGCATGGGGCACCTTCTGACAAAGACGCGCCCCTTGGGCAACAGAAACCCGCGAATGCCCTCCTCCTCGGGGCGTCCCCGACACGCCCCGCGATCACCCCGCGCGAGCGCCCCGTTCACCCCGAGCGCACGAGCGGATCACACGGTGCGATCACATTGTTCACACTCCGTGTTCGATATGATCACCCCCCGCGATCAGAGCGATCACAATGCGTGATCATCGCGAGATCACAGGAGAATTTCCCACAGCCCCCCGAGCGCCCGCTGCTTGCCGTGTCCGATCCCTACGCCGATGGTATGGGCATGCAGCGCGAACTCGACCCCCTCGCCCTCTTCCCGCAGCGCTCCGGTCACGGCCGCCTCTACCGCGTCGTCCAGGGCGACTGCATCGACATCCTCTCCCGCCTGCCCGCGGCCTGCGTGGACCTCGTCTTCGCCGACCCGCCCTACCACCTCTCCAACGGCGGCTTCACCTGCCAGAGCGGCCGGCGCGCGAAGGTGGACAAGGGGGCCTGGGACGCCTCTCGTGGCCTCGAGACCGATCACGCCTTCCAGAAGGCGTGGCTACGCGAGGTCCAGCGCATCCTCAAGCCGAGCGGGACGCTCTGGGTGTCGGGCACCCAGCACGTGATCTTCTCCATCGGCTTCGCGATGCAGGAGCTCGGCTATCACCTGCTCAACACCATCACCTGGTACAAGCCGAACGCGGCTCCACACCTCGCCTGCCGCTACTTCACGCACTCCACCGAGCTGCTCATCTGGGCCTCGCCCCAGAAGCGCCAGCCGCTCGCCCACACCTTCCACTACGCCGAGATGAAGAAGGAAAACGGCGGCAAGCAGATGCGCGACGTGTGGGCGATCGAAGACGATGCGCCCGCCGACGCCGCGCACGGGCTGTGGACCATTCCCACGCCCTCGCGGCAGGAGAAGGCGCTCGGCGGACATCCCACGCAAAAGCCCATCGCCCTCCTCGAGCGCATCGTGCGCGCCTCCTCGGATCCCGGCGCCGTCGTCCTCGATCCCTTCTGCGGCTCCGGCACCACCGGCGTGGCCGCGGTGGCGCTCGGACGCCGCTTCATCGGCATCGACTTCGAGGAGACCTACGTGGATCTCGCGCGCCGCCGCATCCGCGCCCGGCTGGCGGAGCAGCGCGCCCGCAGCGTGGCCTGAACCGCAACGCGCCGCGGCCGCAACCGAGGATGCGGCGCCTTTGCGCCGACGCTATGCTGCGCGACGGAGGACGCGATGGCGTTTCGCATCTACACCCGAACGGGAGACAAGGGAGACACCGGCCTCTTCGGCGGCGGCCGCGTGCGCAAGGACGATCCGCGGGTCGAGGCCTACGGCACGGTCGACGAGCTCAACGCCGCGATCGGCCTGGCGGCGGCCACCACCGACGACGCGCAGGTCCGCGACTGGCTGCGCCGCATCCAGTCGGAGCTCTTCGTGCTCGGCGCGGAGCTGGCCACACCCGACCCGGCGCACGTCAAGAAGCAGGTCGCGCACCTCGATGCCGAGACCATCGCCCGTTGGGAGCAGGTGATCGACACCATCGACGCAGAGGTCCCCCCGCTGCAGCACTTTGTGCTGCCCGGCGGCGCGCCGGCCGCGGCCCACCTGCATCTGGCGCGCACCATCTGCCGCCGCGCGGAGCGCCGCCTCCTCTCGCTCGCGGCGCAGGCCGAGATCCGCTCGGAGTGCGTCGCGTACCTCAACCGGCTCTCCGACCTCCTCTTCATGCTCGCCCGCCTCCTCAACCACCGCGGCGGCGTCGACGAGCCCATCTGGGAGGCGCCCCTGAAGTCCGGATGAACGCTCCCCTCACCCCCGAAGAACGCGGCGCCCTCATCCGGCGCCTCGCCCGGGAGGTTGGCTTCGACGCGGTCGGGCTCGCCCCCGCGGAACCGCTCGATCCCGCTCCCTTCGAGCGCTTCCTCTCGGAGGGCCTGGCGGCGGACATGGATTGGCTGCGCGACGAGCGGCGCCTCGATCCGGAGAAGATCCTCGAGGGCGCCCGCACGGTGGTCGTCTTCCTCAAGAGCTACTTCGACCCGGCGCAGCATCCGGGTTGGGTGGCGCGCTACGCCCGCGGTGCGGACTACCACGGCCTGCTCATCCGTCGACTGCGCAAGGTGCGCAAACGGCTGCACGCCGCCGATCCGGGCGTGCGCACCTACGGCGGCGTCGACTTCGGCCTTCTGCCCGAAAAGCCCTGGGCGCAACGCGCGGGCCTGGGTTGGATCGGCAAGAACGGCTGCCTCGTCACCCGCACCCACGGGAGCTGGGTGCTTCTGGCCAGCCTCATCGTGGACCGCGAGGTCGCCCCCTACGACACGCCCCACGAGGACTTCTGTGGATCGTGCAGCCGCTGCCTTGGCGCCTGCCCCACCGACGCCTTTCCCCGTCCCTACGTGGTCGACGCGCGACGCTGCATCTCCTACCTGACGATCGAGAACCGCGGCCCGGTGCCGGACGAGCTCAAGGCCGAGACGGGGGCCTGGCTCTTCGGCTGCGACGACTGCCAGGAGGTCTGCCCCTGGAACCTCCGCTTCCACCGGCCCACCGACGAGGGCCGCTTCGCCCCGCGCGCGACCGGCTTGTACGACGTCCCCCTCGAGCGGCTGCTGACCATGGACGAGGCGACCTATGGGGAGCGCAGCCGGGGCACCGCCCTCGCCCGCCCCAAGTACGCGGGCATCCTCCGCAACGCGCTGC
>Ga0079224_100008996_pt1 | contig 13577 bp, 10 predicted proteins | sample Stecom2015_FD_80414 | JGI IMG/M metagenome (GOLD analysis project Ga0079224, IMG submission 80414) | Agricultural soil microbial communities from Utah to study Nitrogen management - Steer compost 2015 | ecosystem: Environmental > Terrestrial > Soil > Agricultural land | place: USA: Utah... | reverse complement strand
TGTAGGCATTGCTTTCAAAAGACTTATGTCTTTTTTAAAGGCTTTTTTTCTGAAAAGGAAGATAACAGGCCAAATGATGAGAGTAGATATTATAATTCTATAATATAATATATCTTCAGCAGGCCATTCCACTAAATTTCTTAAGGGAATAGCCATAAAACCCCATAATGCTGCTGCAAAAAATGAGGCAAAAAAATACTTGAACATAAGGCTTGTTTACCTAAGGTAGATTACGCTTTCCAAGCAATCATTGAAATTTCCACTTTTACATCTCTAGGCAAACCTAAAACTGCAACGGTTTCACGAGCTGGAGCATTCTCATCGAAACACTTTCCGTATATCTCGTTCACAGCAGCAAAATCAGCCATATCTCTTAAAAATATAGTTGATTTAACCACATCCTTAAAGGAATAACCTGCTTCTTTTAAAATGTTTTCAAGATTTTTCAATACTTGTTCAGCTTGACTGCTCACATCCTCTCCAATTTCACCCGTCACCGGATTAATTCCAACTTGGCCAGAAACATACAAAGTATTGCCTGCTAAAACTGCTTGATTATAAGGGCCTATTGGCGCTGGAGACAAATCTGTGTTAATAATTTTTTTTGACATGATCTTCTATTTGAAAACGAAAAACTTTAAAATAACAGCAATCAAAAATAATAAAATAGCCACCGCATTAAAGATATACATCACCTTTAAGTTGAAACTTTTATTTCGGAAAGATTCTTTTATAGGAGTCTTAGACATAATGATTGTTTATATGCTGATGGTGCCCGGGAGCAGATTCGAACTGCCACGCACTTAGTGCGCCACCCCCTCAAGATGGTGCGTCTACCAATTTCGCCACCCGGGCCTAGAGCAAAAATACCGTATTTTTCCGGTTTTACAAACTGATAGGCGATTCTTCGAGATTTTTTTGAATAAGCGTTTGTATCATCCCATCCGCTAATCCCACGCGTGGAACTTGAATCTGTCTTATTTTACCATGCTTCATGATGGTAAGGAAAATTTCACAGGCTGGTACGATTACATCCGCTCTATCTGCGTTCAATCCCAGTATATTGATTCGGTCTTTCAAAGAGAAAGAAGTTAAATATTCATATAAGGACTTTATTTTTAAATAAGACAAAGGCTTATCCTCTTTAGAATTTGAAAGTCTCGACAATTTATTGATGTTTCCACCGGTACCAATTCCATACAAATTCTTCAAACCCTTAGTGTTTTTAGACACCCATTCCCTCATATCTTCCCAAGTTTCTTCCCTATCTTGATTATCGAGTATACGAATGGTTCCTAAATCAAAGGATTTGGAAGCTATAATTCTTTTTTCGGAAAATAAAGTAAGTTCTGTACTTCCACCACCGACATCAATGAATAGATAATTCTTTTTAACATCAAGTTGTTGGCTAATTTGAGTAGAGAAAATAATTTGAGCTTCTTCAGCACCCGTAATTACATTAATATCAAGTCCAAAATCTTTTGCACTTTTTAAAATGGATCCCGAATTCTTGGCTTCTCTCATAGCGGAAGTTGCACAAGCTTTATAAGCCTTTACTTTATAAACGTCCATTAGATTTTTGAACGCATGCATAGTTTTTAAAAGATCTTCTACTTTTTGTTCCGAAATTTCATTTTGTATAAAGGCGTCATCCCCTAACCTCAATGGAACACGTATCAAAGTGTTTTTCTTAAAGGAATATATCTCACCATTTTTGATTATATCCGCTATTAAAAGTCTGACGGCATTGGATCCTATATCTATTGCTGCGTATCTCACGTTTATTTTACTTTATATTTTAAATAATTATAAATATCTATTTGTGCTCTGTTTTTTATTTTTTGGTTGTTACCGAAATAGCGATTGTCTTGTTGTTGGTTAATAATTCTAGCCTTCGTATTATCCTTCCATTGAATTTCTAGGATATCCTTAATTTCCTTTTTAAGCGTAGGATCTATAATAGGAAAAGCAACTTCCAACCTATGATCAATATTTCGAGTCATGAGATCTGCAGAAGATAAATAAACGAGCTCATCGCCTTCATTAGCAAAAACCCAAACTCTAGCATGTTCTAAAAATCTATCTACAATACTTCTTACTTCTATATTTTCACTCCAACCCGTAACACCTGGAATTAATGAACACATTCCTCTTACAATCAATCGAATTTTTACCCCTGCATTACTAGCTTCATAGAGCTTTTCGATCACTCCTTGATCAGTAAGACTATTCATTTTGAGAAAAATCGAAGCTTCTTTCCCTGAATTTTGGGCTTCAATTTCCTTATCTATCAAATCATATAATTTCACCCTGGTTTCTGTAGGAGAACATATAAGAGTGGTGTAATCTTTAAGAAACTGCTTATTTGCAAGTCCTTCAAACATCCTATAAAGATCTTCCGTTATAAGAGGGTTTGCGGTGAAAAGACTATGGTCAGCATATAGACTTGCTGTTTTTTCATTAAAATTACCGGTAGCCAAATTTGCATACAAAACACGTTTCTTTTTCTCGATTCTAGAAATCAAACATACTTTAGCGTGGACCTTAAATTCAGCCATTCCAATACTCACTTGAACACCCCCCTCCACTAATTTGTTCATCCAAAAAATATTGGCTTCCTCATCGAAACGTGCCTTTAATTCAATCATGCAAAAAACTTTTTTACCATTTCTTGCTGCATTAATCAATGCATTAATCACGTTTGAATTTTCAGCTAACCTATAAAGACAAATCCAAATATCTTGTACTTTAGGATCAATCGCAGCTTCCCTCAAAAAATGTATGATATAATTGAATGACTGATACGGTAAATGTACTAAAACATCCTTTTTAGAAATTTGGTTAATTAAGCTCGTGTTTAATTGCAAATGTTTTAATCTTAGAGGAGGTAATTCTTCATTACGTAAATTTTCCCCACCAATAGAAGGGAATTTTATGAAATCTTTAAAATTATGATAACGACCGCTTGGGATAAGGCCCTCTGAATCCATCCCGATTTGCTGTCTAATAAGCTCAATGAAGTCTATAGAAGCATCTGAGTCATATAATAATCTCATAGGTCTTCCCTTTCCTCTCTGAGAAAGACTTTGCTCTAAGGATTCTAAAAATTTATGGGGTAATTTTACGTCTAAGTCTAACTCCGCATCCCGAGTTAATTGAATACTATAAGCCTCAATTTGATCAAAATCAAACAGGAAAAATAAATCATCCAAACAGTAACGAATAATATCATCCAACAAGATGATAAATTTCATTCCTCTATTTTCCGGTAGAACTAAAAACCTAGATAATTTTGGAGGAACTTGGACTAATGCATATTTAGCCTTCTTTTTAAAAGTAAGCTTTACAAACAGATAAATTCTTTGATCACTTAAGGAAGGGAATTTCCAATCTGGATTCTGAATATCCAACATTATAGGAACCAAGTTAGGAAGCACTTCTCTTCGGAAGTATTCTCTAACGAATGCTCCTCTTTCAACATTCAGTTGTTTCTCATTAATAATGAAAATTTTATTCTCCTCTAATTGAGGAATAATTACATTTTCGTACAGATGATCGAATCTTTTTTCTTGCTTAACAACAAGATCTTTTATCTCATTTAGAATTTTTTTGGGATTGAAACCTAAAACATCCTTCGTTTTATTAGCACCCAAATTCACCAATCTATTCAAGGTGGCCACTCGAACTCTATAAAATTCATCTAAATTAGAAGAAAAAATCCCTAAAAACCGGAGCCTTTCAATAAGGGGAACCGTAGGATCTTCCGCTTCTTGTAGCACTCTTTCATTGAAGTAGAGCCAACTAATTTCCCTATTTATCCAAGGCGCTTTTTCCTTCATATAGATATTTTACCAAAATTCATTTGAAGTCTTCAATTTTAACACATCTACTTTAATATTGTGTTAATTTAATATGAATTTCTTGTAAAAAAAAACAGCAAGGACATGAAGCACTCGCTGTTTCTAACCAAAATTTAATTATGAATTATCTATTAATGACCAACTTGATCAATGGTCCCACCTGATAATTTATAAAGTTCTTCCGCAATTGGTAATTTTTCTTGACCAAAAGCACGAACTTCTTTAACTGTATTTCTGCTTAAACGTTTGAATTGATCGTAAATGAAAGCTGCGTCTTCAGTATAAACTCTTTTATAAGTGTCTTGACCAAAAACTTGAGTGCTATCTCCTTCTACAGGTGCTTCAAAACGAATTAATCCTGGATCTGGAAGTACAACTTGAAAATCAGCTGCTAATGTTTCCATTTCAGTCAAAATCGCAGGCATAACTTCCAAAACTTTATCATTATAAGCTTTGATTTCGCCAGTGGCTCCTTGAGAATTGGAATAATTTGCCATTTCAATAGCATTTGTGCCTTTTTCGTGAACACCTTTAAAGAAGTTAAAGGCTTCATTATCTACCAAGGTTGCATTATTATACAATTGTTGTTTAGTAACGTCTCCTGGATTGTTACAAGAAGAAACACCTAAACCTAATCCTAAAATTGCAACTAAAACAAAGCTTCTTTTTTTCATTACTTTATATTGTATTTTTGTTTTATATTATATGCGACATAAATTGTTCAGTCCAACAAATATACGATGTTATTATCAAACTTTTACAAAAAGAAAATATACTATTTACTTGTAAATGATTAAAAACCGAATAAATAAGGCAAAGTCCATTCAAAACTTCTTTTATGGGCAATATTTTGCAGATGGAGTGCGCCTTACTTTCGGCACTGTACTCCCTACTGTAATATTTGCTTTTTTCGGAAATATCCCCATGGGGCTTTCTGTTTCCTTCGGTGCATTATGGGTTGGACTATCCGATAGTCCGGGTCCTGCGGATCACAGAAGGAATGGATTGTTTATTTGTTTAGGTTTAGTGGTTTTAGTTACGCTAATCACGAATTTAATCAACTTCAACCCTTGGCTATTGGGCATAGAAATAGTGGTTTTCAGTTTTATATTTTCCATGTTCGCCATTTATGGCTCACGTGCTGCCTCGGTTGGTGCCATGGGAATTTTAGCCATGATTTTAAATACGGATTCCATTCAAGGAGGTGAATTAAGTATTTGGGAACACACCTATTTGGTCTGTTTGGGAGGTATTTGGTATATTTTATTAAGTTTGGCGGTTACTCAGTTTAGACCTTATAGATTAGCTCAACAAGAATTAGGAGAATGCATTCATCAAGTAGCTAAGTATATTCGTTTAAAAGCCAAATTTTATGACAAAAACGCGGATAATTCAAAGAATTTTTTAGAAATAATAGACCAGCAAGTTTTGGTTCATAATCATCAAGAATTGGTGAGAGAAATGGTTTTCAGAGATAAAAAAACCATTAAAGATACCACCAAAACGGGAAGGTTTTTAATTCTAGTTTTTTCTGATTTAAATGACCTTTTTGAACAAATCATGGCTACCCAGTATGAATATACTTCTATTCAAGAGAAATATGGAAGCACGGGAGTCTTAGAAAAATTCAATAAGATTATTAATAAAATAGCAGATGAATTAGATCATTTAGGTTTCCAAATCCATGCGAATCATAAAGCAAAACCTTTATATAATTTAAAAAGCGATCTTGAGGATATTTATTCATCCATAGAGGCCCTGAATAAAAATGAAAATATCAATACGGTTCCGCTGAAAAAAATATTGATTAACGTTAGAAATCTATCGAATAAGGTGGAAAGCTTATACGTTTATTTCAATATTCAAAAAGCGACAAATGAATTCAAAAAAGAAGAAGTAGATTATTCTAAATTCGTTCAAAAGAACCCAATCGATTTTAAAATTCTTCGAAATAACTTTAATAAAGAGTCGAGTATTTTCCGTCATGCGGTAAGGATGGGGGTCGTGATGGGAACAGGCTACCTTATTTCGCAGTTTTTTGAATTCGGATCTTATAGCTATTGGATACTTTTAACCATACTCGTCATTCTCAAGCCGGGTTTTGGTTTGACCAAACAAAGAAACTTCCAAAGGTTAACCGGAACTATTATTGGAGGAATCACAGGAGTCATTATTTTACTCTTGGTGCATGATAAAATCGCGCTATTTGCGTTGTTTATTCTATTCATGATTGCTACCTATAGCTTAATTAGGATTAACTATATCATTAGTGTTATGTTCATGACGCCATATGTATTAATTATGCTGACCTTTTTTGAAAACGATGTTTTTCAAATTGTACAGGAAAGAATTATTGATACAGCTATTGGCTCAACACTCGCCTTCCTTTCAAGTTACATTATTCTTCCTAACTGGGAGACGCATAGGGTACAAGAACCTATGTTTGAACTCTTGAAATCAAATTATAAGTACCTATCTTATGCTTTGAGATTTATTGCGGGTGAAAAAATAGAATTGACCACATATAAACTATCTAGACAAGAGGTATATATTAAATCAGGTAATATGGGTTCTGCCTTTCAAAGATTATTAACAGAGCCTAAAAGTAAACAGAAAAATGCTAGAGAGCTCAATAAATTCGTTGTTTTCAACCATATTTTGTCGTCTTATACAATGACATTAATGACGAATGTTCGAAACGCGGATAATTCAGCTTTGACGGGGGAACATGTGAAATTGATTAGAAAAACTTTATACCATTTAGCTAATAGCATTAAAATTCTACAACCTCATGTAAATGATCAGGATTTTCAGGAGGTAGAAGTGAGCATACCTGAAGATTTGGATGCAAATAATGTAGACTCTCCAGAGCAAAAAATTATTTTAGAACAATTACAGTTTTTAAACAGGATTTCTATTGATATTTATAGAACGTGTGAGAAACTTCAAAAAGAAGAAGAAGAAAATGATAAAAATGAGACGTTGTTAACTTCTTGAAATTTGAAGTGACGTATTTTCTTTACGTATGCCGTTAATAACAATCATTAAAAAATCTTCTTGCATTTTTAGAATTGAATTAAAATCATCTTGGGAAGGAAACTGACGAGATTCTAAATTATTCATTTTGCTCAACCTCATCCCTTCCATAGCAAAATATATGAGCCTAGAAACGTATTCAATATCTAAATCCTGAATCTGATCATTACGGAAACATTTTTCCAATATAAAAGTTAAGATTTTGATCTGGTAATCTTTACCCAACTTGGAAAGTTTATTCATATCCTGTGACTGCAGAGAATTCATAGAGAAATTAAGCATATTGTAATTTCTTTGAATAAATTCCATTCTAGAATGAAGGGCCAAAGAAAATAACTCATCAATATCTTCCAAGGTGTTAAGATGCGCTAAAACCTTTTTATAAGATCTTTCAACTTCTCTTTCAAAAACGGCGGTATATAAGCTACTTTTATCGGGAAAATAATAATATAAGGAAGCTTTAGACATGGCTAAATCGGAAGCAATATCGTTCATAGTGGTTTTATTTAAACCAAAATGTGCAAAACGCTTTTCAGCCGCATCTAAAATTGTATTTCTTTTCGATTCGCTTCCCATAATGCCTGATAATTAAAGTTAACAAAAATAAATTAATTTTCAAAATTATAAAGAGCACCTTTGAAGTTGCACTAGATTGTTGCACATTTGCACTATGAATTCTCCAATTATCCAACGTCAGGTTAGTTTAAAAAACAGTAATACATTTAGAGTAGAGGCACTTGCCTCCAAACTTCTGATTGTAAAAAATGAAAAAGATATTTTAGATTTTTTCAATTCGGAATATGAAAATGAAAAATTACTGGTTTTAGGTGGCGGTAGCAACATTCTGTTTACCCAAAATTTCGAGGGTGTTGTTTTAAAAATGGAAAATGAATTTATCAGCATTATTGAAGGTGATTCTTCCGATGAAGTTTTAGTAGAAGCTGGAGCTGGGGTTAATTGGAATAAATTTGTTTGGTTCTGTGTTGACAATAACTTAGCGGGTATAGAGAACATGGCCTTAATTCCAGGGACTGTTGGAGCATCCCCTATTCAAAATATTGGAGCATACGGTACCGAGCTGATGGATGTTTTTTATTCTTGTAAAGCTTACGATATATTGGAGAAGAAAATCGTTACTCTTTACCACAAGGATTGTGAATTTTCCTACAGAGATAGTATTTTCAAAAACAAAGCTAAAGGGCGCTATATTATCTTGTCCGTAATTTTTAAATTATCGAAAACTCCCCATTTAAAAATGGATTATGCGGGTATTAAGGAAGGTTTAAAAGAAAAAGGCATACAAAACCCGAGTATAAAGGATATGGCCGAAATTATTTCGTCTATTAGGACTTTTAAATTGCCAGATCCATCAGAAATAGGAAATGCAGGTAGTTTTTTTAAAAATCCTATAGTTGAAAGTTCTATTATAAATAACCTTTTAAATCAATATCCTGATTTAGTTTTTTATCCTATGCCTGGGAATAAAGGCAAGATTGCTGCCGGATGGCTAATAGAAAACGCGGGATGGAAAGGCAAACAAATTGGGAATTGTGCTACTTGGAAAAATCAAGCCTTAGTTTTGGTCAATACTGGCGAGGCAACAGGAAAAGAATTATATGATTTTTCTGAAAAAATTGTAGAAGATGTTGCCGAAAAATTTGGAATTACCTTAGAAAGAGAAGTAAATATTCTCTAAACACACGAAAAACGCCCAATTTATTTAAAAAAATTCGGTTAAATAATTTTCAAAAACGTCTAATTTATACCCAATTATTCTGGTTTAGTACAGAATTATTATAGGTATTTATACCTGAATTTTTACGATTTTTTGACAAACTGAATGATTGTATTGGCTTTTGTTGCAACAAAAAAACTCTGACAATCAATTAATTATAAAAAATCAGTTTAAACACCTATGATTAAACATCTAATTTTTACTTTTATTTAATTTTATTAACAAAACATCCTTTCCGCAATTTTTTGGCATGTAATTAGAATGTTATATACCTGAGTGAAGTATATAAACATTTAAAATTTATCGCCATGACAAAAATAGAATTTACCCAACAAGTGGCTCAACACACTGATAGTTTGAGAAACTATGCCAAGCAATTCACAAAAGATATTGACGATACCAATGACTTGCTACAAGACACCATTTTAAAGGCCATTACTTACGCTGATAAATTTAAAGATGGAACTAACTTGAAAGGTTGGCTATATACCATAATGAAAAACACCTTTATCAATAATTATAGAAGAGTGGTTAAAACTAACTATTTAATTGATAAAAGTGATGAATTAAGCAGCCCTCAATTATATGCGAGTGCGTCTTCAAATTTTGGTGAAAACGGTTTTATAAGAAGAGATATTGAGAAAGCTATGTCTAAACTTTCCTCCGATTATGTAATACCTTTTACTTTATATTTTGAAGGCTATCGTTACCATGAAATTTCAGAATATTTGAACATTCCAATTGGGACGGTTAAAACGAGAATTCACATTGCTAGAAAGCAATTAAAAAGCTCTCTTAAAACCTATAATCCCAATTAAGATTATAATAAACTAAAATTGAAAATGGCTTAATTTAACAAATTCCTGAATACGTTCTTCGACTTCGGGTAAAGTTAAATTTTGCAATCTTTCAGAACCAAATTTTTCGACACAGAAGGATGCCATTGTAGAACCGACTATGATGGCATTTTTCATATTATGGAAATTAAGAGTGCCTACTTTAGCTAAATGCCCAATAAATCCACCTGCAAACGAATCCCCTGCTCCTGTTGGATCGAATACTTCAGATAATGGTAAAGCTGGTGCAGAAAAAACTTGTCCTTCACCGAATAGTAAAGCGCCATGTTCTCCTTTTTTCACGATTAAATAAGAAGGACCCATTTTAAGGATTTTTTCTGCCGCTTTTACTAAGGAATATTCCCCCGATAATTGTCTTGCCTCCGCATCATTAATAGACAATACATCTACTTTTTTCAGAACCTTCATCAAATCATCCCAAGCGACGTCCATCCAAAAATTCATGGTATCTAAAACCACCAATTTAGGCTTGTTTTTTAGCCTTTCTAAAGTAGTTAATTGTACTTGTGGAGTAAGGTTCCCTAAAAGCACATATTCAGCGTCCTGATAAGATTCAGGCACGATGGGATCGAATTCAGCTAAAACGTTTAAATCTGTAACCAGAGTATCACGAGAATTCATGTCGTTATGATATTTACCAGACCAGAAAAAAGATTTTTGGCCTTTTTTAATCTGAATACCAGAAACATCAATTCCTTTTTGAGTTAATAAGGCTAGGTTATCATCTCCAAAATCTTCTCCGATTACGCTTAGTAACTTAGTGTTCGAATATAGATAAGAAGCAGCCATTCCTGCAAAAAGCGCAGCTCCACCAACAATTTTATCTGATTTTCCAAATGGCGTTTCAATAGCATCGAACGCAACGGTTCCTAAGATCAACAAACTCATATTTACTGAAATTAAACGTAACTATCTGTTAAGCTGCAAATGTAATTATTTTAAACGAGATAAGAACTTCCTTGAATTGGAAACTCAAAATATTACACTAGTTTTGCAATATAGACTTAAATTCATATGAGATATTCTTTTAAAAATGATTATTCAGAAGGCGCACATCCTAGAATTATAGAAGCCCTTTTAAAATATAATATGTCCCAAGAAGCTGGATACGGAGAGGATCAATTCAGCAAACAAGCGAAAAATCTCATCAGAAATAAAATAAATAATCCAGAAGCCTCTATATTTTTTCTATCTGGAGGCACACAAACTAATCTTATCTGCATTTCAGCCCTTTTAAGGCCTCATGAAGCAGTTATTTCAGCAAAGACAGGTCATATAGTAACAAATGAAACAGGAGCCATAGAGGCCGTTGGACACAAGATTCTAGAAAAGGAAACAAAAGACGGAAAATTAAAAGTTGAACATATTGAAGCTATTTTAAATAATCATCAACTCCGTCCTCATGTAGTAAAACCAAGATTAGTTTATATTTCTAATGCTACGGAATTAGGCTCCTTATACAATAGGGAAGAACTGAAAAGATTATATGAGTATTGCAATCAAAAAAACCTGATTCTATTCATGGATGGAGCTAGGTTGGGGCAAGCACTTTTGTCTTCAGACTTGTCTTGGGAAGATTGTGCTCAATTTACACATACTTTCTACATTGGAGGAACAAAGAATGGAGCGCTTTTGGGAGAAGCTCTCGTATTTAATTCCACAAGGTATTCAGAAGACTTTGATTATATATTAAAACAAAAAGGTGCACTATTAGCTAAAGGAAGAATTCTTGGTCTACAGTTTTTAGAATTGTTTCAAGATGATTTGTATATTGAGTTAGCTCGCAAAGCCAAAGAATATGCTGAACTTATTCAGGAGGCATTAATTAAAAAAGGAATTGACTTTTTAAGCCCTACTGAAAGCAATCAAATATTTCCTATTCTGAACCACCATCAAATTAAAAAATTAGAGGAAAAATTCGAGTTTTATGTTTGGAAAAATATAGATGAGAATAGATCTGCCATAAGGTTAATTACTTCTTGGGCAACACAAGAAACAGAAGTTAAAAAACTAATCTCATTAATCGAGGAATTCTAAGAATCGAAAAGTCTGGAAATAAAAAAAGCCTTACGATTTGTAAGGCTTTTTTAGTGGGAGATACTGGGTTCGAACCAGTGACCCCCTGCTTGTAAGGCAGGTGCTCTGAACCAGCTGAGCTAATCTCCCTCTTGCTTGGGACTGCAAATATACAGCAGATATTCGAATTTCAAAACTTTTTTTTCATTTTTTTGCTGATTTTATTCTTAAGCACACAAAATCAGGAAATTAAATTTAAAAGCATTTTTTTTCTAATCGTAAAACTTCCACCTCACCCCTATTCTGAAGTTAGCATCTTGCATAGGATACCTTCTAACCGTGTAATATCCCTTTGGATAGAAGTTTTGATTTAAGAAATTATATGATAAAAATATATTGACTCTTCTTAATGTCATCGTCCCCCAAACATCCATAATGGGATAAGTAGAAAAATTTATTCTCGCATTATCCTGATAAAACTGACTCACATTAATCGCATAGGATGGATTTTGGAAAGGAGTATTAAATCGCACATCTAATCCTAAATTATAATCTAATGTTTTATTTAAAACTCCATTATAATAGAAGCTATGCCATGTATAAAGTTCAGGTGTAGATAAGATGTCTAAGGATTCAGATTTTTGAAACACAATATGATTATCAAATCGGAATCTATTGAATTTAAAGTTTTGATCTACCGAAATTTTCAACAAATGAATATCACCTGCAAATTGAGTTGGCTCAATCATTTTGAACAAATCAGGGTTCAAATTTGGATTGTCAACTTCTTTAAAATAGGTGTAATTATTTATTAAATAATACGAAGCCGTCCCTTTAAAACCTAACTTAGGATTTATATAAGTGAAAAATGCCGAATTTGTTTTTTCCTTATCCAAATCAGTTACCCATTGATGATAAGTAGCATCAGAATACTTATAAATCCATTCAGGAGACTTATTTTGTGAATAAACCCCAAACTGAATTCTTCCTATTGAATTGCTTAAAAGAACATCCGCTTTTAGGTCATATAAGAAATCCCCTGCATTCTCCCCCTGAACGACTTGTCTAAAATCTCCTAAGAAATCTATCCTATCACTAAAAGAATAGCCTATCGCAGCTTTAGCAGTACTGTTTTGGAAAAATGGAGCATATGTGTTTTCAGTAAGCCAATAAAAATCGTGCTCAAATCCCAAATCCAATTTTATTTCGTTTTTAAATACACCTTTGGACTTAGGTCTTAAATAAAAACTGTATCCAAACTCATTATGAATTTGAGTCAATAAAGTAGTGTCCTCGGTCAGGAAACTTTCCTTTTTGGGAAATGCGCCATATACGTCAGCCTCGTTTTTGAAGAAGGTATATTGATCATTTTTATACCTAAATACATGAAAGAATCTATTAGTCGGCAATACTTGTTCTTCGGGCATATCCCTATTTAGAGTATCAATTGCTCCAATATAAAAGCTTTGCCTTAGGACCATTTCCTGGTTTCTCCATGTTTGGAGAGGCCTATTATCATTTAATTGGCTCAAACGAGTAAATTGGGACATACTTCCCGCATTATCAGGATCTCGAAACAAGGTGTCATTTAAAACCGAGCCGTTTTCAGTCGATTTTAAGGTGTTAAAGGTTCCAGCGGTTTGAAGATTATACCTTTTATTATTAGACTCATACCAGGCAAAGAAAACCCATTTCAGGTCATTGTATTTTTGGTTAACATAATATCCTTGAGTCCCGGCGGCATGAAACTCTCCTCCTACGTTAAGCCTTTCATTAATATTTTGAGTTACCGTTGCCTTTAGTATTTGGTCATCGAAGAAGAATCCAATATTGTATAACTCAGAATATGGAGCTCGAGCACGATAAAACTTAACGGAATCAGTGGTATATAAAAATCTTTCTAAAGACCTACGTCCTAATTGAAAACCAATAGTTTTTTCTGGCTCGAAAAGTAAATCTCGAGTGGCAAGACCGTAGCTTCCTAAATGAATAGTCGGAGATTTTGGACGAAGTTGAGGATTATAATATTGGAAATCTTTATGAACGGTATCTATTTGCCATGTAAAGGTCCCC
>Ga0079224_100008995_pt1 | contig 13577 bp, 12 predicted proteins | sample Stecom2015_FD_80414 | JGI IMG/M metagenome (GOLD analysis project Ga0079224, IMG submission 80414) | Agricultural soil microbial communities from Utah to study Nitrogen management - Steer compost 2015 | ecosystem: Environmental > Terrestrial > Soil > Agricultural land | place: USA: Utah... | reverse complement strand
GGCCTGGAGGAACGCGAGAACGAAGCCGAGAATGGCCAGCGCCTCGACGACCGCGAAGCCGAAGATCATCTGGCCCTGCAGGATGCCGCGGGCCTCGGGCTGGCGGGCGATGGCCTGCACGCCCATGCCGAAGATGAGGCCGACGCCGATGCCGGGGCCGATGGCGGCGAGACCGTAACCGATGGTCGCGAGGCTACCGGTGATTTCCATTGTTTTTCCTCTTTAACTCAGACACGCCGACGGGCTCTGTGCCGCCGAACTGACGTTGATTACCGGACTGGGGTCGTAAAGCGCGCGCACCGTGCTAGTGCGCACCCTCCATGGCCTCACCGAGGTAAATGGAGGACAGTAGGACGAACACATAGGCCTGGACGGCCATGATGAAGAGTTCGAAGGCCGTGAAGAGCAGGAACCCGATCAGCGCGATCCCGGAGAAGCCCGCGGAGACCAGCCCCAGGCCGATGTTGGGCGCACCGAACAGGTTGAACATGTACCAGCCGCCCGCGGCGAAGACCGCCAGCAGCAGGTGGCCGGCGAACATGGTCGCGAACAGACGGATCATGTGCGTGGCCGGGCGGATGATGAAGTTCGACAGCGCCTCGATCGGCACCACGACCGGGAGGATCCACGCCGGGACGCCGCCCGGGACCAGTCGAGCCTTGAAATGCGCACCCGCGCCGTGGCGCTTGATGCCCACCGCGTTCCAGAGGATGAAGATGAAGATCGCCAGGACCGCTGGGAACGCCAGGTTGGAGGTGACCGGCAGCTGCAGGCCGGGGATCAGCCCCATCACGTTCATGCTGAAGATGAACAGGAAAAGGGTGACCATCAGCGGGAGGAACTTGTCCCCCTCTTTGCCCATGGTGTTCCGGGTGATCTGGTCCCGGATGAAGCCCACCAGCAGCTCGGCCATGCTCTGCCCCCGGGAGGGGACGACCTTGGCGTTGCGGGTGGTGAAGTACCAGAACCCGGCGGCCACCAGCAGCGCGACGACCAGCACCAGGGTGTACTTGGTGATCCCCGAGGTCATCGGGAGGCCGAAGTCCACCCACGGAGTCGGGAAGAAGAGGCTGGTGCCAGGGGCTTCGAAGCCGCACCCGAAGTCGTTGAAGAGATGGCAGCCCTCTTCACCGGCGGCGCTGTACATGACGTCAGCACTCACGGCGAACCCTTTCGTCGTGACGCAACTCAATCCTCGATTTATAGGGCCCTGCCGCGCCGCTCTCGGGGAGCCGCCGGCTACCGGGCTGGACGTTCAGGACCGGACGTACTGGGTGATGATCAGGTAGAGCGACCCGACCAGGCCCAGCAGGAGACCGATGGGCAGGAACAGCGTCTCGAAGCCGAGCGCCAGATCCACCAACCAGCCGACGAAACCCCAGAAGGCCAGGCCCCCCAGTAGATACGAGAGGACCGTCATCGCATTGGCGCGCGGGGCCTCTTCGGCTCCCTTCGCGTCCGCACGCTCGCTCATCTCGTCGCTCCGGAAGATAGCAGTTGGTGATAATCGTTTGCACATCCCCCCTGGGGAGGGGGGTCACCGCTGTTCCCCGGGCGACGCGGCGGCCTGCTCCCCTTCGCGTTCGGACTCCGCGGCGGGCTGCGGGTCGGGTTCCACGTAGAACTGCTTGACCCGCTTGCTCGCCACGGCCTGCCCGCCGAGCCAGACGACGATGCAGGCCAGCGAGGCGAACGCGAAGACGGTGTGGTCGAACGCGGTCGACCCGCCGAAGAGCAGGAGGACCACCGCGAGGATGCCGATCTTGGTCGTGTAGACCAGGAACGCCACCGGCAGCATCAGCTGCGGGTTGCGCTCACCCGTCCACGCGATCACATAGGCGGACACCGCGAAGCAGCCCAGCACGAGAAGCGTGGCGAACACCCCCCCGAGCAGCCCGTGCAGCCCGGCGTAGGCGAAGCCGACCGCCATCGCGATCAGGCCGGTCACGGCGGTGGGAATCGCGGCGCCGCGGAGGATCCGGGCGTCGTGTTCCTGCATGGCTGAGCTCCGGTTGGTGTTCAGTGGGGTGCTTGCTCGTGAAAGCTATCACAAGGATTTCGGCCCCTGATCCGGCGGGCCTTTACGCATAGCTTACCTGCGATCAAGGTGTCCGGATCCGGGAGGCTACTTCAGGGTATGGGGTGTTCCGCGCGCCCCGACACCACCCCCCGTTCAAGTCGGGAATCGCCCCCACGCCGCACAGAAGTTCACACACCGCTCAGCTGCCGGTTCCCCCTTCGGCCTGCTCGGCTCCGGCGGCGCGGAGCTCGGCGGCCCGGCGCCGCAGGGTCCGCCGACGCAGCCGCGGAAGCGTGATGAGTCCCACTGCGCAGGCGGCCACCAGCACGGTCACGGTCAGCACCATCAGCGGCGAGTTCAGCACCGACAGCGAGACCGAGGCGAACGCGATGATCGCCGCCCACAGGTACATCAGCAGCACCGCGCGCTTGTGCGAGTGTCCCAGCTCCAGCAGCCGGTGGTGCAGGTGCTTCTTGTCCGGGGCGAACGGCGACTTGCCGGCCAGGGTGCGGCGGACCACCGCGAGCACCAGGTCGGCCAGCGGCAGGGCGAGCACCAGCAGCGGGAGCAGCACCGGGAGGAACGCGGCCAGGGCGTGGAAGCCGCTCATCCCGTCGGCGGCCGCGGCCTCGCGGTCCGGGAGGAAGAGCCCGGTGACCGAAATGGTGATGGAGGCCAGCAGCAGGCCGAGCAGCATGGAGCCGGTGTCGCCCATGAACACCCGGGCCGGGTTGAAGTTGTGCAGCAGGAAGCCGATGCAGACCCCGACCAGGATGATCGCGATCATCGCCGGGTAGGACTGCCGCTCGAACCCGCGGTCCACCGCGGCCACGTAGTAGTAGGCGAAGAACGCCATCGCGGAGATCGCCACGATGCCGGCGGCCAGCCCGTCCAGCCCGTCGGCGAAGTTCACCGCGTTGATGGTGACCAGGATGAGCAGCACCGACAGCACCGCGCCCAGCCACGGGCCGAGTGAGAGCTGCATCCCGGGCAGCGGCAGCCAGAGCAGCTGCACCCCCTGGGCGACCAGGATGCCCGCGGCCGCGGTCTGCCCGGCCAGCTTGGGCACCGGGCCCATCCCCCACCGGTCGTCGATGATGCCGATGACGGTGATCAGCCCGCCGGCCAGCAGCAGCCCGGACCAGATCTTCGCGGTGTCGGTGCGGAAGACCTCCTGCAGGTGCGGCAGCTGCGCGGAGATCAGCATCGCGGCGGCGAACCCGCCGTAGATCGCCACGCCGCCCATCCGCGGGATCGGCTCGGTGTGCACGTCCCGGTCGCGGACCGGCGGCACCGCGCCGACCGCGATCGCCGCTCTCCGGACGAAGGGGGTCAGCAGATAGGTGACCGCCACGGCGATGACGAAGGTGAGCGCGTACTCACGCACGGCGTGACCGGCAGCCTTTCACGGACGTCGCGCACGGGCCCGCGGGCTGCCGCGCGCATCGGCGGGGATCTTCGGATCCCCCGAAACTAGCACTCCCCCGGAGTCCGGGCACCCTACTCGCTCCGCCGGTCCGCGGGCTCCGCGGAATCCCGTCCGGAGCCGTCCTGCGGCCCGTCCTGTGCGGCGGTGTCCTGATCGGCCGCCTGCGCGCCGCCCTGCCCGGCCCCGGTGCCGGCCTCGGCTCCGGCGTCCGCCCCGCTCTGCGCGCCGCTCTCCGCCTCGGAGGCGGCGCCCTCGCCGGGCTCGGCCTCCGGCTCCGGGTCGGGGCGGCGGCGCGGCTTGGCCTCGCCGATGACGGTGCCGCAGACCGCGCGGAGCCGCTCGATCGGGATGGCGCCGGAGCGCAGCACCCGGGGCACCGCGTAGGTGAGGTCCACGATGGTGGACGGGACGCCGCCCTCGCACGGGCCGCCGTCCAGGTAGACCGAGACGGCGTCGCCGAGCTGCCCGGCGGCCTCCTCGGCCCGGGTCGCGGCCGGCCGCCCGGAGAGGTTGGCGCTGCTCACCGCCATCGGGCCGGTCTCCTTGAGCAGCTCGATGGCGACCGGGTGCATCGGCATCCGCACCGCCACCGTGCCCTTGGTGTCGCCCAGGTCCCAGGAGAGGCTGGGGGTGGCCTGGCAGACGATGGTGAGCGGCCCGGGCCAGAACTCGTCGATCAGGTCCTGGCCGTGCCCGCCCAGGTCGTCGATGAGCGCGTGCGCGGCGCGCACCGAGCCGACCAGCACCGGCGGCGGCATGTCCCGGCCGCGGCCCTTGGCCTTCAGCAGGGAGGCCACCGCGGCGGGGCTGAACGCGTCCGCGCCGATCCCGTAGACCGTGTCGGTGGGCAGGACCACCAGTTCGCCCTTGCGCACGGTGGACGCCGCGTCGGCGATCCCGTCCTTGCGCCCCTGGTCGTCGGCGCAGTCGTAGCTGCGGCTCACGGATGTCACCCCGTTCTCGAAGGCGGCCGCCGGGCCGCCGTGTCGCTCCGCCGTGTCAGTCGTCGGCGCGGCGCATCACCACGAACCTGTCCCTGCGGGCCAGGTCCTTGCGGTTGCGCACGTCGCGCCAGCCCAGCTCTTCGGGGAAGAGCCGGGGGATGTCGATGCCCTGGCCGTCGCCGTGCTCGACGGCCATCGCGCCGCCGGGCCTGAGCAGCCGGCGGCCCACCCCTTCCAGGGCGCGGATCGTGTCCAGGCCGTCCGGGCCGGACCACAGCGCCGACGCCGGGTCGTGGTCGCGGACCTCGGGCGGGATTGCCGCGGCGTCCTCGGTGGGCACGTAGGGGGGGTTGCTGATCAGCAGGTCGACCCGGCCGTCCAGCTCGGGCAGCGCGGTGCGCATGTCGCCGCGGTGCGCGGTGACCCGGTCGCCGTGGCCGGTGGCGTCGATGTTGCGCTTGGCCCAGGCCAGCGCCTCTTCCTCCAGCTCGACCGCGTGCACCCGGGAGCGCGGCACCTCCTGGGCGATGGAGATCGCGATGGCGCCGGAGCCGGTGCCCAGGTCCACCACCAGGGGGTCGGCGACGTCCATGGCGCGCAGCGTCTCGATCGCCCAGTCGACCATGATCTCGGTCTCCGGGCGCGGCACGAACACCCCCGGGCCGACCTGGAGCTCCAGGTAGCGGAAGTAGGCGCGGCCGGTGATGTGCTGCAGCGGCTCGCGGGCCGCCCGGCGCGCCACGCACTCCCAGTACAGCGCGTCGAAGTCGGAGTCGGCGACCTGGTGCAGCTCTCCTCGACGAACGCCGTGCGCGAACGCCGCCAGCTCCTCGGCGTCGGTGCGGGGCGAGTCCACACCCGCCTCGGCCAATCGAAGCGTGGCCCGCGCGACTTCGTCGAGCAGGAAGTTCATGACTGGGCCTGCTCCAGCCTTTCCTTGGTGTCGGCGTCGATGAGGGCCTGCAGCACGCCGCTCAGGTCGCCGTCGAGGACCTGGTCGAGATTGTAGGCCTTGTAGCCGACTCGGTGGTCGGAGATGCGGTTCTCCGGGAAATTGTAGGTGCGCACCCGCTCGGAGCGGTCGACCGTGCGGACCTGGCTCTTCCGCTCGGCCTGCGCCTCGGCGTCCGCGGTGGCCCGGGCCTCGGCCAGGATCCGGGCGCGCAGGATCCGCATCGCCTGCTCCTTGTTCTGGAGCTGGCTCTTCTCGTTCTGGCAGGAGACCACGATGCCGGTGGGCAGGTGGGTGATGCGCACCGCCGAGTCGGTGGTGTTCACGCTCTGCCCGCCGGGACCGGACGACCGGTACACGTCGATCCGCAGGTCGTTGTCGTTGATCTCGACGTCGATCTCCTCCGCCTCGGGCACCACCAGCACGCCGGCGGCCGAGGTGTGGATCCGCCCCTGGGACTCGGTGACCGGGACGCGCTGCACCCGGTGCACGCCGCCCTCGAACTTGAGGTTGGGCCAGACGCCCTCGCCCGGCTCGGGCGTGCCCTTGTTCTTGAAGGCGATCGTGATGTCCTTGTAGCCGCCCAGGTCGGAGGCGGTGGAGTCGATGATCTCGGTCTTCCAGCCGCGCCGCTCGGCGTAGCGCAGGTACATCCGGACCAGGTCGCCGGCGAACAGCGCGGACTCCTCGCCGCCCTCGCCGGCCTTGACCTCCATGATGAGGTTCTTGTCGTCGGCCGGGTCGCGCGGGACGAGCAGCACCCGCAGCCGCTCGGTGAGCCGCTCGGCCTCGGCGCTCAACCGCTCGGCCTCCTCGCCGAAGGAGGCGTCCTCGGCGGCCAGCTCGCGGGCCGCCTCGATGTCGCTCTCCACCTGCTTGAGCTCGCGGTAGGCGGCGATGATCGGGGTGAGCTGGGAGTAGCGCTTGCCCAGGCTTCTGGCGCGCGCCTGGTCGGCGTGCACCTCGGGGTCGGCGAGCTGCTGCTCCAGCTCGTAGTACTCGCCCAGGAGGTCGTCCAGCTTCACGTTTCGTCAGTCCCCGTCGAGATGGTGTCGAATCGGATGCACTGCGGCGCCGTGCCGCGCGCCGCCAGGGGGCGCGCGGCCGGCGCCGCTGCGGCGGGCGCTACTTGCGCTTGCCGAAACGCTTCTCGAAGCGGGCCACCCGGCCGCCGGTGTCCATGATCTTCTGCTTGCCCGTGTAGAACGGGTGGCAGGCGGAGCAGATGTCCGTGCGGATCGAGCCGTCGGCCTTGGTGCTGCGGGTCACGAAGCTGTTGCCGCAGGTGCAGGTCACCTGGGTGACGACGTACTCGGGGTGGATGTCGGCTTTCACGTGTTCTCCTCGTAGAAGTGCGGTCGCCGGACGCACGCCGCGGAAGGAACGCTGGGCACGGGTCGCCCCCTCGACGCGCGGAGGGGCGGATGAGCGGCGTGCGCGAACCGGTACCGCGGTGGTCGTTGGACCGGGCGCGCCCCTGCCACCGGGCAGGAGGTTCCTTCCCCTACCAGTCTGCCAGACCTGCGAACAAGAACCGACCGCCCGGTGTTCCCGGCTACTTGCCGCCGTCCTGGCCGCGGCCGGTGCCGGTGACGTCCTCGCCCGGGTAGTCGCCGGTGCTCGGCGAGGGGTCGGGCTCGGCGGGCGCCTCCTCCGGGCACATCGCCAGCTCGATCATGGCCCAGGCGGGCGGGTCCGGGTCCTTCGCGGAGCGGGCCTGGAACAGGGTGAAGTCGCGGTCGTCGCTGTGCACCGTCCAGGTGCGCGAGCCGGGGATGTTCCCCGGGTGCATCCACACCTGCTCGCCGCAGGACAGGGTGTAGGAGCGCGGGCCGAGCGCGTAGCCGTAGCCGCCCTCGTCCTGGGACTGGACGGCGAGCATCTGCTCCAGCATGTCCTTCTCGAGCAGCTCGCCGTCGAGCAGCGCCCGCCAGAACCGGTTGACGTCGCCGACCGTGGAGACCACCTGCGCGGTGCCGTACCACCGGGTGGGGTTGAACTCGGTGATGTCCACCATGGCGCCGCCGGAGCGGGTGTAGGCGCGCATCACCGGCTCGGGCATCTCCGAGTCGAACGGGATGGAGGTCTCCTCCAGTCCGAGCGGCTCGATGACCCGCTGCTGCACCGCCTCGGCGTAGGGGCGCCCGGTGACCCGCTCGATGGCCATGGCGACCAGCACGTAGTTGGTGTTGGAGTACTGCACGTCGGTGGCGGGTGCGAACACCGACCGGTGCCGCTGGGCGATGTCCACCAGCTCCTCGGGGCGCCAGCTGCGCTCCGGGTCGTCCAGCACGCTGGGCATGTCCTTGTTGTAGCTGTACAGCCCGCTGGTGTGGCTGAGCAGCATGCGCAGGGTGATCTGCTCGCCGCCCTCCACCACGCCCGGGAGCATCTCCTCCACGGTGTCGCCCAGCCGCAGGCTGCCGTCCTGCACCAGGAGGAGCGCGGTGGCGGCCACGAACGGCTTGGACAGGCTGGCGATGCGGAAGTGCGCGCCGGGGTCGACCGGGGTGCCCCGGTCCCGGTCGGCGACGCCGGCCACCCCGTTCCAGGCGTCCGAGCCGCCCTCGTTCCGCTCCACCAGCTCGGCGACGGCCCCGCTGGAGCCTTGCGCGATCACCTCGTTGAGCGCCTGCTGGAGCTCGATCCGGCGCTCGGCGCTGATGTCCGGCGGGTCGGGAGGAGGGCTGGCGCGCACGCCGGTCGAACCGGTGGCGTCCTCATCGCCCCAGGAGACGTTGACGGCGACGATCACGGCGGCGGCCACGAGCGCCGCCGCTCCCCCGGTCGCGGCCCACCTCTTGAAGTCCATACCAGCCGAATGGAAGCACGGAACCCCCGTTTTGGCGAACCGGAGCGCGGGTAAAAGTCCCTGCTTTCACGGGGCTGCCGCACGCTCCGCCCCGGTTCGGGGGTCCCGCTCAGGCACCGCCCCCGGCCTGGGCCCGGACCGCCTCGGCCGCGTCCCGCCGGTGCACCGCCCACACCGCTCCGGCGAGCACCGCCAGCAGCGCGGCGAGCACCGCGGCGCCCGGAGTGAGACCGACGCCATACACCGCCAGGTGCGCCAGGGCCCCGGCGGCGAGGAGGTAGTAGAGGAGCGGCAGCGCGGTCTGCCGGATCAGGTCGCCCTCCCGGCCGAGCAGCCCGACCACCGCGGAGGCGGCCACCACGTTGTGCACGGTGACCATGTTGCCCGCGGCGCCGCCCACCGCCTGCACCGCGACCACGGTCTCCGGCGGGGCCCCGATCTGCTCCGCGGTGGAGAACTGGAACAGCGAGAACATCAGGTTGGAGACGGTGTTGCTGCCGGCGACGAAGGCGCCGAGCGCGCCGATCCACGGCGCGAACAGCGGCCAGCCCTCGCCGGCCAGCGCGGCGGCCTCCCCGGCGAGGGTCAGCGGCATGGACTCCAGGCCGCCGGCGGAGAACTCCGGACCGCTGTTGATGAACACCCGCACCAGCGGCACCGCGAACAGCAGCGCGACCGCGGCGCCGGCCAGCTGGGCGCCGGCCGTCCGCCAGGAGGCGGCGATCCGCCGCCGGTCCATCCGGTGCAGGCCGTAGGTGACCAGGCAGACCAGGATGAACACCCCGCCCGGGGAGTACAGCGGCTGGACGCCCTCGCCGATGGCGGTGCCGAACAGCCCGTCGGCGCCGATCCGCACGCCCTCCAGCCACTCCTTGAGCGGCACGATCATCCGGGTGGCGACCAGGAGCCCGGCCGCGATGAGATAAGGGCTCCAGGCGCGCAGCAGGCCGATCCGGGGCGCCTCCTCGGCGGCGGCCTCCCCGTCGCCGGGGGCGAGCCGGCCGGTCCACCGCTCCTCCCAGCGCTCGCGCGGCGGGAAGTCCCAGACCCGCTCGGGCACCAGGAACCCGGCGCGGGCCGCGGCGAGCACGATGAGCAGGCCGGTGAGCCCGCCGAGCAGCGAGGTGAACTCCACCCCGAGGAAGGCGTTGTACAGCACCGAGGGGACCACCATGGCCAGCGCGGAGAAGAGCGCGAACGGCCAGACGGCCAGCCCGTCGGAGAACCTGCGCCGGCCGCCGTAGAAGCCGGTCAGCATGGCGCACAGGAAGACCGGGATCAGCGTGCCGACGGCGGCGTGCAGCAGTACCGTCTGCAGTCCGATCGCGTCGATCATCCCGGCGAAGCCGACCCCGGTCTCCGCGGCGTGCGCGTCGGCCTCCGGGGTGCCGGACAGCCCGCCGGCCACGCCGACCAGGATCGGGGTGCCGACCGCGCCGAAGCTGACCGGGGTGGACTGGATCACCAGCCCCACCATGACCGCGGCCATCGCCGGGAAGCCGAGGGCGAGCAGGAGCGGGGCGACCACGGCGGCCGGGGTGCCGAACCCGGAGGCGCCCTCGATGAAGCTGCCGAACAGCCAGCCGATGATGACCGCCTGCACCCGGCGGTCCGGGCTGATCCCGGTGAAGGTGGCCCGGATGGTGCGGATGGCGCCGCTCTCGGTGAGCGTGGCGAGCAGCAGCAGCGCGCCGAAGATGATGTAGAGCAGGCCGGCGGCGAGGATCAGCCCCTGCACGGTGGAGGCGGCCACCGCGGCCCACTCCAGCCGCCACACCCCGACGGCGACCGCGACGACCACCGCGTAGCCGGCCGGCATGGCGTACTTGGCCGGTACCCGGAAGCCGACCAGCAGGACGCCGACCACCGCGATGGGGGCCAGGGCGAGCAGGGCGAGCAGGGCCGTTCCGTCCATCCGCGGCGCTCCCGGGGGAAGTGGAGTACACGGTATACAGGCGCTTCCGGGATGGTAAGCCTGTGACGCCGGACACGTAAAGGGGGCGGCCCCTCGCGGAACCGCCCCCGGAGCGCTCGCGCCCCGCCGATCAGGTGGTCTTCTGCACCTGGAGCAGGAACTCGGTGTTGCTCTTGGTGTCCTTCATCTTCTCCAGCAGCAGCTCCAGCGCCTGCTGGGTGTCCAGGGCGTGCAGCACCCGGCGGAGCTTCCAGATGATGGCCAGCTCCTCGCTGGACATGAGGATCTCCTCCTTGCGGGTGGAGGAGGCGTCCACGTCCACCGCGGGGAAGATGCGCTTGTCCGCGAGCTGCCGGTTGAGCTTGAGCTCCATGTTGCCGGTGCCCTTGAACTCCTCGAAGATCACCTCGTCCATCCGCGAGCCGGTCTCCACCAGCGCGGTGGCCAGGATGGTCAGCGAGCCGCCGTTCTCGATGTTGCGCGCCGCGCCGAAGAACCGCTTCGGCGGGTAGAGCGCGGTCGAGTCGACACCGCCGGACAGGATCCGGCCGCTGGCCGGGGCGGCCAGGTTGTAGGCGCGGCCCAGGCGGGTGATCGAGTCCAGCAGGACCACCACGTCCATGCCCATCTCCACCAGGCGCTTGGCGCGCTCGATGGAGAGCTCGGCGACGGTGGTGTGGTCCTCGGCCGGCCGGTCGAAGGTCGAGTGGATGACCTCGCCCTTGACCGTGCGCTGCATGTCGGTGACCTCTTCGGGCCGCTCGTCGACGAGGACGACCATGAGGTGGCACTCGGGGTTGTTCTCGGTGATCGCGTTGGCGATCGCCTGCAGCACCATGGTCTTGCCCGCCTTGGGCGGGGAGACGATCAGGCCGCGCTGGCCCTTGCCGATCGGGGCGACCAGGTCGATGATCCGCGTGGTCAGCACGTTCGGCTCGGTCTCCAGGCGGAGGCGGTCCTGCGGGTAGAGCGGGACCAGCTTGGAGAACTCGGCGCGGTTGCGGGCCTGCTCGGGCGCCATCCCGTTGATGGTGTCCAGCCGGACCAGCGCGTTGAACTTCTCCCGGCGCTCGCCCTCGCGGGGCTGGCGCACGGCGCCGGTGATCGCGTCGCCCTTGCGCAGCCCGTGCTTGCGCACCTGGGCCAGCGAGACGTAGACGTCGTTGGCGCCGGGGAGGTAGCCGGTGGTGCGGACGAAGGCGTAGTTGTCCAGGATGTCGAGGATCCCGGCGACCGGCAGCAGGACGTCGTCCTCGCTGATCACCGGCTCGTTCTCCTGGCGGTCCCGGCCGCCGCGGCGGTCCCGGCGGTCACGCCGCCGGCCGCGCCGGCGGCCGCCGCCGGAGTCGTCGTCGCCGCCCCGGCCGCCGCCCTGACCCCCGCCCTGGCTCGGGCCGGAGTCCTGCTGCTGCTGGGGCTGGGCGTCGCCCTCGTCCCGGTTGCGGTTGCGGCGGTTGCGCTGCCGGTCCCGGCCGGACCGGCCGGACTGCTGCTGCGCTTCGGAGCCGCTCTTCTGGGAGGTGTTGGAAGTCTTGGTCACGCTGCTCGCGGAGGTAGAGGTTTCGGTCGCGTCCGTGCCCGGCTCGCCGCCAGCCTCCTCGCCGCGCTTGCGGGAGGTGCGCCGGCCGCGCTTATCGGTGCGCTCGGCCTGCTCGTCGGCCTCGCCCTTGTCCGCCTTGGCGGCGGCGGGCTCGGCAGCGGGCTCCTCGACCTTATCGGCCGCGCCCCGCTTTCCGGAGGACTTCGCGCTCTTGGCCGGCTGCGGCGCGGCCACCGGACCGCCCTGCTTGGCCTCGATCGCGGCGATCACGTCGCTCTTGCGCATGCGCCCCGTACCGGTGATGCCCAGGCTGGAGGCGAGCCGCTGCAGCTCGGTCAGCTTCAGGGCGGACAGTCCGGTACCGCCGGACTGGGCCCGGCCGCGGGCCGGCGGGGTCTTGGCCGGGGCAGCGGCGTCGCCGGATCCCGCACCGGTCGCGGTGGGGGTGTCGTTCTTGCTGACCGCCGCGTCCGTGTGGAGTTCGGTGGTGTCGCTCACTAAGGGTCCTTCCCAAGGAGCGGGCTCGTGCCGTTTGTCTTCTTCATGAACGGACGGCCCGGTGGTGCGAACCGGCCTGGGCCGGGTCGGGCATGCCCCACCTGGATGTCGGGAACCGTCGGATGGCGCCCTTACCCAATCGCGGCGGGCTCTGGGTACAGCCAGACGTCGGGGCGTTGAGCTCGGTGGTGCTTCCCGTGGACCGTCCTGTCGCTCTCGCCGGGCGGGAAACCTGCCTCGGTGGGATGGGCAGAGCCACGGATGCGACGTGAGCTCGACACAGCGGCCACCTCGGACCCCGCTGGTGCGGCGTTGCCGACGAGCGGTGTCGGTGCGGAGGACCCTGTGGCGGATGAGCACACGCCCCGCAACGGGGCATCTGGTGCTACGACCAGCCTAACATCACCGGAGCCCACAGCTATTCCTCGACTCAGGTCTATGAACGGGGAGAAGTGATCCGCACCCCTGCCGGATCGATTTTTAAGGGGCGTATGTGCCATCCAGTACCCGTTCGGGCCCGGATCGAATCCGCGATGCCGGCACTGATTTGCCCGGCATCGCCCGCATCCGAGGGGTTTTCGGGCTCGACGCCGAGCACCAATACGGTCGGCCCCGCCCCGGAGACCACGGCGGGAAGTCCCTCCTGGTCACGGAGTTCGGCGATCAGCCGGGCGCTCTCCGGCATGGCCGGGCGCCGGTAGCGCTCGTGCAGCCGGTCCTCGGTGGCCTCCAGCAGCAGCTCCGGATGGCCGGAAACGGCCGCGGTGAGCAGCGCGGCGCGCCCGGCGGTGAACGCCGCGTCGGCGTGCGGCACCTCCGCGGGGAGCAGCCCCCGCGCCTTCTCGGTGGAGAGCCGCTCCCGCGGAATGCACGCGATCGGCCGCAACCGGCCAGACGGGGCGAGCGGCAGCGCGCGCCAGCGCTCCCCCTCCCGCCAGGAGACGGTGAACCCGCCGAACACGCACGGGGCCACGTTGTCCGGGTGGCCCTCGACGTCCGCGGCGACCTGGAAGACGCGCTCCCGGTCGAGCCCTCCGTCGGCGCCGCGCCAGCCCAGCAGGCCGGCGGCGGCCGCCACCCCGGCGGTGATCGCCGAGGCCGAGGAGCCCAGGCCGCGCCCGTGCGGCACCGCGTTGCGGCAGCGCAGCGCGACGCCCGGCGGCTCCTCCCCGGCCGCGGCGCAGGCCGCGCGGAAGGCGGCGGCCACCAGGTGGGAGGCGTCGAGCGGAACCTCTCCGGCCCCCTCGCCCACCACCTCCACGGTGGTCCGGCCGTCCGGGCGGACCTCGGCCTCGACCTCGTCGTACAGGGCCAGCGCCAGGCCCAGGGCGTCGAAGCCCGGCCCGAGGTTGGCGCTGGTTGCGGGGGTGCGGACGTGCACCGCCGCGGGGCGCGTCTGGGTCATGCGCGGTCTCCGGTCGGACTCGGGGGCGCGGTTCTCGATGCTGCTCGACGCCGATCTCGGCG
>Ga0079224_100008994_pt1 | contig 13577 bp, 5 predicted proteins | sample Stecom2015_FD_80414 | JGI IMG/M metagenome (GOLD analysis project Ga0079224, IMG submission 80414) | Agricultural soil microbial communities from Utah to study Nitrogen management - Steer compost 2015 | ecosystem: Environmental > Terrestrial > Soil > Agricultural land | place: USA: Utah... | reverse complement strand
CCAGGGCCTGGCCGTCATGCGCGAACTGGGTATCAAGGACGACGACGCCCGGGTCAACCCCAACGGCGGCGCCATCGCCTTGGGCCACCCCCTGGGCATGTCCGGCGCCCGCCTGCTGATGACTGCTGCATTCCAGCTGCGGCGCACCGGTGGTCGCTATGCGCTGTGCACCATGTGCGTGGGCGTGGGGCAGGGGATTGCCATGTTGATCGAGCGGGTATAAACCCACATATCTTTCGTACGCACATCCCAACTCCCTCTCCCCTCGCGGAAGAGGGTCGGGGCGCCCGGCGAGGGGAGAGGGGGCTGCCTGCTTAGGCTAGTCCCCGCTACCAAGCAATACGCTGTTACCTCTTTCCTCTCGTCTCAGCCGCGCCTTCACGCCTAATCGACCCTTAACCACCACGCCATCTCCCCAAATAGCTGTACGCCACAGTAGCCGCGTGGATAATGGAAGCTCACATCGGATGGAGCCCTGCTATGTCAGCAACCACATGGACGCCGGAACAGGTAAAACTGGCCTTTCATCTTTATTGCCAACTTCCCTTTGGACGGCTGCATAAAAGCAACTCGGAAGTCATTGCTCTTGCCAAGCTGATCGGACGCAGCCCATCGGCAGTAGCGATGAAACTGGTCAACCTCGCTAGTTTGGACCCCGCGATCATTGCCTCTGGCCGCAAGGGCCTAAGCAGCGCGTCAAAGCTGGACCGAGACATCTGGAACGAGTTTCACGAGGATTGGGAAGGGCTGGTGCTGGAAGCCAGCCGCATTCGTCAGGGGCTTGGCGATACGAGCGTCATCCCCGATATACAGGTTGAGTCCTCACTGCCTGACTTCACCGGGCAAACACGCGCTCAAATTGTGCAGCAACGCATTGGCCAAGCATTTTTCCGTCGCAGCGTACTCTCCAGTTACCACAGCCGCTGCTGCATAACGGGCCTAGCAGAACCTCGTCTGTTACTGGCCAGCCATATTGCCCCCTGGGGAAAAGACAAAGCTAACCGCCTTAACCCCCGCAACGGTCTGTGTTTGTCCGCTCTCTATGACCGTGCGTTTGATCAGGGATTGATCACCCTAGATGAAGACTGGCGTGTGGTGTTGTCCACAGCGATGAAAAAGCCCGAGCCGCCACTGATGCACCATTTTCAGGCCGTAGAAGGTAAGCAGATCGCACTGCCTGAGCGCTTTAGCCCGGCCCCAGAATTTATGCAGTGTCATAGAGATCAGGTTTTTATTGGATAAGCGTAGGAAAACTGCGCGACTGTGTGGGCTTGGTTAAGCGGATGCCGTCGAGAGTTAAATCGGTACGAGCAGCCCATGATACCCATGAGATGAGGTCTTGTACCGGGGGTTAAGACATGATGGCTGTGACTTTTCGCAGTAGGGCGAGCGCTGTTCCAGCCCACAGTAGATCGTTGGGTTTGTTTACCGGGATGGTTTGCGGCATCTTACAAGGGTTGCTTAAGCCTTCTCGTATTTTCAACCCAGAGGCCGAACCTATTTGATTTAATGGGATTTTTTGCATGCGGAGCGTAGAATCGCCCAAAGATTTTTCTGTGGGAACAGGTGTTTGAATTGAATCACATCGAGCTGTTTTCAGGCTGTGGTGGCTTAGGCCTCGGTCTTGAGTCGACTGGCTTTCAGCTGGTTATGGCTAATGAGCTTTCTCCAATGGCTGCGGAGACGTTTTCTTATAACTTTTTTGGAGAAGATCTTAGAGAAATAGCTCGCGACACTGCCGAAGAAAAGTATGCGATGCGTACTAAATGGTTATCCAGCCGCTTCGCAATAGAGAACATGAGTGAAAGATTGCGAGAAAATCCGCACGAATATCCGCAGCTTGGTCAAGGTGTATGTGATATCAATGATGTGGCTGATCTCGATGGTGCGCTGGTTGTCGGCAGCATAATTTCCTTGAATGAATTTGTGCAGTCGGATAGACGGTACCTGAATGAGATAAAGAATAGTTTTGGGCGTGGTGAGCTGGATCTCGTTTCAGGCGGTCCCCCTTGTCAAAGCTTTAGTCTTGCTGGCCTTAGGCAGCGTGATAATGACCGGAATTCATTGCCTTGGGAAATGGCAAAATTTGTTGGTTTAACCAGGCCAAAAGTAGCGCTGTTGGAAAACGTAACCGGGATACTTAGGCCTTTTGAAAAGTGTGGCGAGAAGTTCTACGCTTGGTTTGAGGTTGCCAAAGCGTTTGCCGAGGTTGGGTACGTCCCCCTGTGCTTGCATGTGAATGCCAAGTATTCCGGCGTCGCGCAAAATAGGCCTAGATTTATCATGCTGGCACTTAGGTGGGATGTTTATGATAGATTGAAGTATAAATTTAATGGTGCAGAACATAAAATTTTTGAAGGGTCTTGGAGGTTTTATAGAGACATCAGCAATGGTGCGTCTGTGAGTTATGGGTGCATTAAATGTTATGATGTTGAAAAGCCCAAGGATCTGATGCTCTTTAAAGACTCCTTTCTAAAGCCTCTGGTTATCTCTGCAGAAAACATTAGGACTGTTAAGGATGCAATTGATGATCTCAAGGCTGAGCCATCTCCCCCTTCTTCCTATGTTTCAGAGATAAACAGTATATTCTCCTCTGTGTCGCACGAGGGCGGTATAAAAAATCATGATATGCGAAAAAATGGTGCGCAGGTAAAGCGGCGGTTTAGGATTTACCAAGTTCTGGAGCTGTTGAGTAAGTCGGACGCGCGTGCCGTCAAAGATGTCCTTTTAGGTAGAAACCATTGTCTGCCATCGGATGTCGCTTATCGGGTTATGGAGTTTGATTTTTTAGATGAGCTTGGGACCTACAGATATTTTGACGAACAATGGGATTTAGAGCGCTTTCTACGCGCCCATGTTACGAAAAAAAGAACACAGAAAGCATTGTCTGCAGATTTTCCCGCGCCCGCAGCGCTCTCCATACCAGATGATGCGTGTCACTATGATCATGATGAGTTAAGAACTCTATCCGTTCGTGAAATGGCGAGGATACAGTCATTTCCAGATGGTTTTGTCTTTCGTTCGAAAGTGACAACAGGCGGGCAGAAACGGAAGTTTGAGGTGCCACAGTACACTCAGGTGGGCAATGCCGTACCTCCGCTTCTTGGGCGGGCTCTGGGCTTGGCTGTAAAGGATTTAATTAATAGGCTCGATTTGACTGTTTGATGGTTGTGTTGGTTTTTGCTTTTTATTGGGTTAATGTGTGTTGTCTTTTGAATGTTAAAGAATGGTATTAAGGGTCTGGGGCGGCAAGCTCTTGCGGGTAACGAAGGAGCGTGGATTTTTTGTGCCAATGCTCGGATGAATGGAAGGACAAATAACCATTCTTGCTGATCCCGATTTAAGTATAAAAAACGATTCTTGTATGGATGAGCGGGCAGGTGTGTCAATGATGACGAAATACCCTGATGGGTTGCTTGATTGGTCCGGTAATCGTGCTGGTGGTGTTAAGAAGCTGTTCTACGGCGGCAGTGGTCGACCCGTTGGCGAGGTGATAGAAACCCCCTTGCTTACCCGTCTAGCAGACTGGGCAGATAAAGTCGTCGAGGGTGATTCGGATGCGCCTCGAGCAGTTCTGCTTCTGGGAGGGCCCGGAAATGGTAAGACTGAAGCTATCGAGCAGACGCTTCGTCGAATGGATGCCAACTTTTCGTTTGATGGCGCCCTTGTCACAAAACTTGCAGCAATTTATGCATCAGAGAGGGGGGGGCCTCCAGGCCGTCTTGTAGAGATTGATCTCTATGAGTTATCCCAAGGCCGAGTCGATGGAACCATCGCGATAGTTCAGGACGCATCAGAGGGCGATGTTGACTCGTCTGAGACCCCTGCACACCTATTGTGCGCGGATCTCGAGACGCTTGTAGAACATGATGGTAAGAAGCGGATCTATCTGGCGTGCATCAACCGAGGCGTCCTAGATGATGCACTTACTCTTGCAACTGAGGGGGGGAAAGAGACTGTCGCTTCACTCCTTAAGCAGGTGATCCACTCTGTATCTATGGCCTCTCATGATGCATCTTGCTGGCCGTTACAAGACTACCCGAGCATTGCCGTCTGGCCTATGGACGTGGAAACGCTGGTGGAAACAAATGGTCAGCGAGCGGCTATAGAGCAAGTTATTGAAATAGCTACAGTTGATGAAGACTGGCCTGCGCTTGGCACCTGCGTTGCCGGGGAATATTGCCCTTTTTGCACAAGTCGAAAATTGCTTTCGGACCCAGCTCACGCACGCTCATTGGCGAAAATACTTCGTTGGTATGAATTAGCCAGTGGTAAACGATGGAATTTCAGAGACCTTTTTTCTCTTGTTGCGCACGTTCTCGCGGGGACGCCGAGTGACGATGACGACTCAGGGTATTCCCCCTGTCACTGGGCCGCGAAACAGCTTAACCCGTCTGTACGCGATCCGCGGCGAGCCGAAATATTGCGGAAACGAGGCATACTCCGTTTGCTGGCGGCTCAATATCAACATGCCTTGTTCGGCGAATGGCCAACGGGCCGAGCATCAAGCTTGAAGAAGGATATCGCGGATTTAGGGTTGAATGACTTCTCGGCGCTTGTCGCAATACAGCAGTTTTTAGCTCTAGATAAGCGGCGAGAGTCTACTGCAACTCTTCGTTCCCAGCTCTTTGGAATGTCTAATATTTTGGATCCTGCCCGCGCAAATCCGTCTTTTGAAGTCAGGGTGAGCACTAACACTGTAATAAAATATGAGGAGCTCGATAGGAGATTTAGTCTATCTATTCAAGGGGGTAGAAGGTTCCTGCAGAAATATCACTGTCTGTCCGAAATAGAAGTTTCCGCTCTGAAGATACTCGAGGAGGCTGACGATAAGCTATCTGACCATATGGTCAGACGAGCAAGGCCCGCGACGGCGCATCGGGTTCAGGCTCTCCTTCGTGCTATAGCTTGCCGTATCGCTAGGAGGTCTATTGGGACCAAAGGAGGGAAGACCAATGATGCCGATGTGCTCGAAGAGTTCCAGCATGTAACTAATGGTGACAAGACAGCGCTTCAGCAGGCAATCCGCCAAGTCGAAGGGCTTCTCAACGTTAATCGTCGATTTGTAGTTTGCCTGAACAATACTTTTGGTGAGCCATTCCCGCCTCCAGAGCGGCGTGCGATGCTTTCTACGGATATCCAGAGGGTGAGGCCCGTTCTGGAGTCGACGGGCGTGGCTCGCCCAAAGTCACCAGTACCCTTTTTGAAGGTCGGTCATTACGCTAATTCTAAGCCTATTGCTTTGACCTTTGAGCTCTTCAAAGCGACGAAATCTCTTAGACGCGGGATGGTTACAGCGTCACTTCCAAGGTCAGTGGTGGCACTTCTCGACACGACCCGAGCAGGGTTGGCTGGAGCGATTGTGCGCGACGAAGACTCGCTAGAGGGCGCGGAGATACGGATCGGCCTAAGAGATGAGGTAATTGTCCGTACCTTCGGAGATTTCGTTATCCAACGGGAGAACACTTGATGTCGCTGCAGGCCTTTATGACTTATCCATGGAAGAAAGAGGTCTCTCACCGAGCGTTTAATGATTCTTCCTTCGGGATGAGACCCGCCCCCGAGTTCGCCACTGGTGAGGTTGTTCTGGCATCACTATATCGTGCGGTTGGATTCGACGGGGTTTCTGAAAAAAAAGTTCCATCTTTGGGAAGTGAATTTAAAAGAAAGCTAGAGAGGGAAAGGAGGAGGCCCGAAGTTTCTGGAGCTATCAGCCCCGAGGCATGGCGAACTGTGTTGGATCGAGTGGTGCAAAGCCCTAAAGTTGCCAAGCAATCGTCAAAACGCTTCATGTCTCTTTGTCCGATAGTTCCAGATGCCACTATCTATTCGGGCGCGGCGCGATTGGCAGGTAATCCGTGGAATCCAGGGCAGTTGATAAAGCAACTAGTTTCCATGGGATCTGACACTCCGGAGTCCGCAGAATCACTCTGGGCCGAGCTTTACAAGGCTTTGTCAGTAGAAGAATGTGACGATATATGGGCTAGGTGGCTTCAAGCGGAGTTCTGTGCAAGACGTCCGGCTGACATCCATTGGGCGCAGCGGGCGCTGGACCAGACAGACCTGCTGCCACTATCAGACAAGCAAGAGTTTTTATATCCTGCTCGTCAGTTTGTCGTTGACCTAAAAGGTATTCTGGACGCAAAGACCGCTATGACGCGCCGGCAATGGATAACTTTACTTGAGGCGCTTCTTCGGATTGGCTCGGTTAGCCATGTGCTCTGGCTTTGCGATGTAAATGACAGGCTTTGGCGCTCGATCAAGGCAGCACTAACCGGTAGCCGAGATTTTACACTTATCGATCCCGCTATGGTGCGGAGGGAGATATTCGCCGTCAGGCGGCGCATGCTCTCCTTCGGTAATCCCGCAGTGCCGGCTATTCGTGATCTGGCCTCACGTTACCTTTCAGCCCGTCTTGGTATTAATTGTGTCCTATGGATGCTCGATGAGTTGGGGCTCGCCCCCGACCGACTTGAATCGTCCGATAGTATCGCGAGACTCATTACTACAGTAGCTTTGAACGCCGAAGAACTTGAAGGCCGCGGGGTTATGGAAAAGTTTTACTCAATCGAGGACAAAGAGGTCAGAACAATCGGCTGCAAGAAGGGGATCGGAGCCAATCTTCTTGAATTTAGCCAATATACGTTAGGGCAGCGGCAGACGATGGATCAGACATTGCGTGGCTATGACCAAAGCTATTTTTTGCGGAAGAAGAGTGACGCCAGAAATGCTCCTTGGGTTCTATCGCTAGGTCCTGCATCGCTGCTGGCGATGGTGCATTGCTGTCTGAATACGGTGGATGGTCCGCGCTCGATACAGAGGTTGTCTTCTCACCTCGGGAACTATGGGATTGAGTTCGACCTACATGGTGTCAACGACAGCGCGCTTGGAAAACAGCTACGAATGCTCGGATTGGTCCTAGATAGCCCTGACGCCGAAAGTGGGATGCTCCTCGTACCTCCTTTTAAACATTAAGCAGGAAGCCAAGATGAGTACGCTAGCCAAGGAAATTGCACATTGGGTTCAGCGGGCGATGGCGCAACAAATTGCGACATTGAGTGGTTCAAGCGCGGAGTGTCGAGCCGTGTTTTGCGGACCACCGAAGCATGTTCTCAGCGAAGTTTTTGACCATTTGGTTCAGGGTCGATCGCTTATCGAAGCAGTTGGAGCTGATGGCCAAGTGATCCGTTATCCGGTGATTCTTCAGGTCGACAGTCTCCAGCCCGAAGGGCCAGTGGGTTCGGCTACTCAGTCAGGCCGTCTACATTTCAATGGTCTAGCTGCGGTAAGGAACAGCATAAATGGTGTGTTCTTGTTGCTGGTCGAGCCTGGTGCCCAAGCCAGTGATACCCATGAATCAACTCGCATCTCTCTTGGTCTCGAACCTTCAGTGAATGAAGGTGGAGCTTCAATTCTCGCTTGGTGGTCCGATGCCTTTGTACAGTTTTTGATTGATGCTGCGTTAGACGGGCACATTGCCCGCGAAAGCGCGGAAGCAGCGAAGGATATGCTCAAGGCGGCAGTTATCGCAGCTGATGCAGCCGACCAGCATAATGTGGCTAGAGTCCGCGCCTGGAGTGTGATTGAGCGGTTATGGAGTCTTAAAGACAGCGGGTTGTCTCCAGATCAATTAGTAAGTTTGGCGGCAGGATACCCTCCCTCTGCGGATGGAAGCATCAATCCAAAGTCTAAGTCGCAAATTCTTTCGGCTATTGTGGATAGGATTGAAGCCGAAAACTATGGTGGCTTGCTCTCGACTCTCCACGCACGTGACGAAATTGACCAATCAGAGAAGGAATATATCACTGCTTGTATCGGGAACATGAGGCGTAGATGCGATGTAGTGACGGCTTTGCGTAGGTGTGCGCCTTATGCCTATATGCCGGAAGATATAGATTCAAGTCGTTCATGGTGGGGCGCGTTAACGGTTGAACGTTGGCAGGAACTGTTAGATGCAGGCGAGATAACCAAACCTGATGTTGAGCTCACTATCCAGTGCGAGAACCCGATTGTTTCGCACATAAAAGGGATAGTGCCCATCGTCAAAGGTGCGGTAAAACTAAAAATAGAGCTTCCTGAACAGGGCGGCGGTAGGAAGCTAGAGGTTGTCCGCGAGGTATCAGGATCTAAGTTGGCGAAGAAGGTTTGGACCTTAGATGCAGTTTCAGAAACTATCTATATCGATGACGGCGACATCCCGCCACACAAGGGACCGCTAAAATATTCAGCAAGTCTAGATGGAGTCAGCGACAAAAAGGCCTCAATTCGAGTTGTATCAATAGATGGCTGGCTGCCGGGAGTTGTGGTCAGTGCGACAACAGCGACGAAGGGAGCCCTCCCCAAAAGATCTAAGAGCGGAGAATGGAATGCGCGACTTTTGCTTTCCGGACAGGGGCGGCACTATCTAGATCTTTATTTGCGGCCAGACGTGGAACTTGATTCCATGCTCGCCACGGGTAGTAATGAAGATGATCAGCCCGACGCGTCAAATGCAGCAGTTATAGGCATGGTCGCTGACGGTGAGTTTGGGATCGAAGTGGAAATTGAGGGGGAATGCTTTTTTGATATTAAGTTCAGGACTCCTGAAGTCCCAAATGTGCAGACCCTCAGGATTTGGTTATCTGCGGTCGAATCCAGCCCCGAAGAGTGCTCTAGTCATTTTGAACTTCAACTTCTGAAAAATGCGGGGGGGCGGAAGCCGAGTGCGGTTCATGTAAATGCTCAGTTAAGGAGCGCGCAGCTACAGGGCTGGATGCTTGAGGAGGAGCGGGTATCAAGGTCCTTCTATCCCATCGTCCTAGCTGCCGACTATGCCACTGATTGGCATAGGCGAGATTGGATTGGTATCGATGACACGATCTTCTCCAATGCCAGATTTCTGAGCGATCCGCGGCCATCACCAGAGGAGATGTCGCCGCCGCAGTTATTTATTGCGTCTAGGGTAGCACTGGCCGCCCGTATTAGGGGCAAGGACGGCAACGGTTTGGTAGAGGGCGCTCCGCTCGGTGAGTGGATGGTAACTGATACCGAGTTTGCGACAGAGGTGGATACTTATCTCAAATGCTACATGCAATGGCTAGCGAGCGATCCCGATGTAGCAGTTTGGTGTGATATAGGTTTGATTACGCGGGTGGAGTCAGATGGCCGCACTCTAGTACAAGAGCCAGACGCCCTGATCGTGAACCCGCTGCATCCAATTCGGTTGGCGTGGCACTGTGTGGCTCAGCGAGCCATGTTCCTAACAGGAAGGAAAAACCCCTGTCCGGCCGCAAGCATATTGGACCCGGATTGTGTACCTGATTCGCTCACGCTGCCGTTGCGCAACGCGATGGGTGGCCAGACTAGTTCCACGTTCTTCTCAGTTGAGTGCAGCTCGGATTACTGGTCAATACTCTGGAACGCAAATCGCCTTGAGGTGCTTGCCTTACAAGGGGCTAAGGCCCCTCTCGATAGAGAGTTTGGTCTTATGGTGGGCGGCATTTCCAGTGGCTTCAGCGTGTCACAGGTCCATAAAGCTCTTGAAGACATCTGCTCGATGTTGGTGGCAAAACCAGTGATCGGCGTGTTGGTGTCAGGTACTGGAAACCAGAACACAGCTTGTAACGAAGGACTACTTTCCTGGGGGCGCAAATATTTCTCTGGCGAAGATAAAGCGCTGGGAAGCGGACTGTGGGTTGGTGTGAATGAGGTCCGGATATACGACGAAAGACCAGAGAGCGTGAGGCCTGATGATGCTGAAATCTCTAATCTGGCGGAGGATACGTCGAATGCTGTGCATTGGTATTCCGGAAAAGTAGATGGGGAGGCGCCCGACCTCGCGATTATTGCCCAACTGGAGACATCAAGCCCGGGTGCTCTTGCTACAAAGCTGGCGTCTCCGCTAGGGTTCGGCGGGCTCTTGAGGGTGCGGATCCGAGAGCCATCCAGCACGACGGGCGGCCAGATACTGCAAGAGTCTCGCATGGCAGGGCCCGCGATTCCATTTGGAGACGGTCTCGCCGATGCCGTAGCGCAGGCTATTTCGTCGCTTGAAAATTTATCAGAGCAGCGTCTCGGCTACGTATTCGCTCCGAGTGTTCACGTTATCAAGAGCGCTCTCAAGAGTGCCGAGTTTGCCGCCGTATCCTCCTCTAACGTTGACCCTGCATGTTTTCTCGGTACCTGGCTCGAGGAAACTTACCTATGGGATTACGAGTTACCGTCGTATTCGGGACGTGCGGGGGATAGCAACGGGTATTACCTGCTATCCCGGATAAAAGAGCTAGACCTTGAGACCTTGAAAAGTGTGGTACGGAGATTCCCTGGGTGTGATGAGATGCCCGAGCGATCTCTTGCAGAAATAGTAGAGGAGGTCGCTAGGCGAGGTATTCCGACCGTGAGAGGGCTGGCAGCGGGCGATTCTGGAGCTACAGGCGATTTGGGGCTTCTAGTGGCTACCAGATTGCTGCAAGACAGTTTTCGTAGCGAAGAGTTCAGCACTGGGCTTCTTTCGCCATGGTGCAATCACGGAGAAACCGAAGAGGTCACCTTAATAATTCCGGTCGACCCTTTTCAAGGTTATCTAGACGACCTCGCCAAGGCGTTGAGACGCCCGTCGCTTCATCGTCCAGATTTACTAGTCACAACTATTCGACTCAGCGATTTTGGCGTTCAAATCCGTCTGACACCAGTAGAGGTGAAAAATCGTGGGTCGGGTGCCCCCATGGCCCAGGCGGAGAGGGAGGCGGCGCTTGCGCAGGCTCGCTCTCTAGCTTCGCTGCTGGACAGCATGTCGGCTGCCTATTCAGAAGATCACGAAATGGTCCTTTGGCGGATTGCCTATCAGAACTTGTTAACCTCGATGATCGGTTACGCGTTCCGTGTTTACAGTCAGCGCTTGACTGGCCTCGGCAAGTCAGGGGAGTGGTCGCAACTACATGCACGTGTCATGGAGGCGATCCTAAGCTCTCAGGCGCAAGTACAGGTGGATTCGAGGGGGCGGTTGATCGTAATTGATGGTTCTGGTCAGAGTGGCGCCAGAGATACCGATGGAGACGGTTTCCACGAAACGATAGAGCTATCTCACAAGGATGCGGCAACTTTCATCCGAGGTGAGCATGATGCTCTGTGTGGAGCGATCAAGCAAAAGCTTTCTGACTGGGACATGCTCCCCAAGAATGCTCCAGCCGCTCAGCTGTCGTTGAATGATACTGCCGAAGCTTCAAATGACGCTGATTTCTCCGCATCAGCGCCTGCTGCTGGACTAATTGCTGCGGAGTCTGACGGTGATTATATTCCTCGGGAAAGCGTCGATGCGACCGAGGCAAGGGTGCCGGAAGAATCCCCCTCTACAGGAGTCGAAGACTTGGACGGTACCTCTGCGCAGAGCGGGTTGCTTATCCGTGTTGGTGAGACTATCGATGGCTTCAAACCTCAAGTTCGTAAGTTAAACCTCGGCGATACCGCCTTGAACCAGATGAACATGGGAGTCGTTGGGGACTTAGGCACGGGAAAGACACAGTTATTGCAGTCGCTTGTGTACCAAATTGCCAAAGGAAAATCTGGCAATAGGGGGGTTGAGCCGAGCGTGCTCATATTTGACTATAAGAAGGACTACTCATCTAAGGAGTTTGTGGAGGCAGTGGGCGCCCGGGTCATCAGGCCTCAGCACCTCGCTTTAAATCTATTTGATTTGTCATCCGCTTCACAGTCTCTCAACCCACAGTTGGAGCGATTTAAATTTTTCTCCGATGTTCTGGATAAGATCTATTCAGGTATCGGGCCGAAACAGCGCGACCGTCTAAAAAACTCGATAAAAGCGGCCTATGCGCAAACGTCAGACGGGGAGTATCCCACCATCTATGATGTTCATCGTAATTATCTAGAAGCTATGGAGGGGGGGGCTGACTCTCTTTCGGGAATCCTCGGTGATTTGGTCGACATGGAGATTTTTACTCCCGACCAGAAGTCAGTGGTTACAACAGAGGAGTTTCTCAGCGGGGTAGTGGTGATATCGCTCAATGAGCTAGGTTCGGATGACAGAACCAAAAATATGCTCGTTGCAATAATGCTAAATCTTTTCTATGAGCACATGCTTAAGATACCAAAGCGGCCGTATCTTGGTGAGAAGCGCAACATGCGTGTTGTTGACTCGATGTTGCTTGTAGACGAAGCTGACAACATAATGAAGTACGAATTCGATGTTTTGCGTAGGATTCTGCTGCAGGGGCGGGAGTTTGGAGTGGGAGTGATACTGGCGTCACAGTACTTAAGCCATTTTAAATCAGGGGCTACGGATTATCGTGAGCCATTGCTTTCCTGGTTCATACATAAAGTTCCCAACATTCGCCCGCAAGAGCTTTCGGCGTTAGGGCTCCGCGACACTGTAGGTTTATCACAGTTTGCAGAGCGTATTCGGAGTTTAGGTGTTCATGAGTGTCTATACAAAACTCATGACGTTCAGGGCGAATTTGTCCGTGGCGCACCTTTTTACGAGCGGGGGAGCTGGATTGAAGAATGATCTGTGGCCACGCTGCGGTAAGTTTAGTCTTGGTGCTACAGCTATGCGCCAGATCTAAGAGGGCGTGGTTTCGTGGATCAGCGTAACTAACACTGGATAGTGAATGCTCCTACTAAAAAGTTATGAGCTAATGCCTATGGCTGTGGTGGGCTAACCACAGTCGCCGCTCAGGCACTGCGCAAATCACCCCGCCCAGCTTCCTTTGCACGATACAGCGCAGCATCGGCCAGCTGGAACAGGGCGGCGGGGCTGTCGCAATCGTCGGCCTGGGCGGGGATGCGGGTTATCAGGCCGATGCTGGTGCTGCCCGATAGAAGTCGTCGTGTAGAGCCTGATCAGTCATGTGGATATCCTGCCGTCGCCAGCTGGACCATGCAGGTGTCGCGGTGCGGTAGATGGTGAAAATTGGTGAAGCCGTGCTCTGGTGGCTGGCTCTATGCCATTGCCGGGCGGAGATTGTATATCCTGATTGGTCGGATCGCGAGATGGCGGGTGCTGATCTTTATCTGAATCTGCTGGGAGCAGGTATTTGCGAGGGGGAATGGAGGCGGGCAGAGTAAAACGGGCCATGGCAGCAGGCCCGGTTGCCGAGCTGCTGCCATGGTCCGAGTATGGCTCAGGCCAGTGCCTTGAGCGCTTCTGCCATCTTCTCCGGGCTTTCCACGGCCGGTACGTGGCCGATCTCCCACACCACCGGCGCGGCTACGCCCAGTGCGGCAGACAGGGCTTCCAGTGAGGCGGGCGGGGTGGCTACGTCATCCGCTCCGGCGATGATCTGTACCTTGGGCAGGCTCTTGCCCTTGAAGGCTTCAGTGAAGTTGCAGCGCCCGAGCATTTCGCACAGCAGGGCATAGCTGCGCTTGTCGGTGCGGCCGAGCTGGACGCGCCAGCCGTCGACCAGGGCGGGGTTCTGTTCACAGGCGCGGGGGCCGAACCAGCGGGGGACGATGTCCTTGGCCATCGCTTGCAGTCCCTGTTCCATGACGGCAGCGGAGCGCTGCTGCCAGCCATCCGGGGTGCCGATCACCGGGCCGGTGTTGGTGAGGGTGGCGGACAGCAGCTTGTCAGCGTGCTGGCT
>Ga0079224_100008993_pt1 | contig 13579 bp, 10 predicted proteins | sample Stecom2015_FD_80414 | JGI IMG/M metagenome (GOLD analysis project Ga0079224, IMG submission 80414) | Agricultural soil microbial communities from Utah to study Nitrogen management - Steer compost 2015 | ecosystem: Environmental > Terrestrial > Soil > Agricultural land | place: USA: Utah... | reverse complement strand
CAGAAACTAATTGATGCCTTCGGAGCCGAGATCTTGATCTTTGGATCGGCCGGCGAAACTCGGATCGCGAAAGAGATATTGGAGCAGATGAAAGACCGCCCGCATTTGGCCACCGGGCGGACGGACCTGCCCATGCTGATGTGCCTCTTATCAGAATGCCGGCTGCTTATTACGAACGATTCCGGCCCCATGCACCTAGCAGCAGCCCTGGATGTGCCCCAGGTAGCACTCTTCGGGTCCACTGATGAAGTAGCCACAGGCCCTTTCAGCAATCGCGCTCATGTCATCCATAAGCATGTTGAATGCAGCCCTTGCCTTTTGCGAGAATGCCCCATCGATTTAAGATGTTTCACACGCATCGAAGTCGATGAAGTTTTTGATCTCTGCCGGCAAGTGCTGGCGTCCTGACGGTAATCGGAAGCCTGATGATAGCCGGGAGAGTATGCCAGATGAGATTGTCGGATCGAGTCTTCTTTAATTCAGCAATTCAGCCGATCCTTGAAAGGAAGTGAGTTTGACGCAGCGTCTGAGAGAATTGATCATCCGTTTCAAGGATCTCCGAGTCGTCGTCTTTGGGGATTTCATGGTGGATGAATACCTTTTCGGCGAAATCTCCCGAGTGTCCCGGGAAGCCCCAGTTCTGATTTTGCGCTACCAGGAGACGAAGACACGCCCGGGTGGCGCTGCCAATACGCTCGCCAACGTGGCGGACCTGGGTGCCTGTGCTACTCCAGTTGGTTTTGTCGGAGATGATGCCCGTGGACGATTGCTCGGCGATCTCTGGCCTCCTTCAGTCAAACTCGACTACCTGTACCGGGAACCTTTGTTCTCAACTACCTGTAAGACTCGAATCCTGGCAGGCTCTTTTCACTCCTACCAGCAGCAGGTGGTTCGAATCGATTACGAACACAAAATCGAATTGGATCACGAACATGAGAAGCGGATAGTGGAAAGTTTACGCGATTTATGCCCCAGCTCAGACGCTCTCATTGTTTCCGATTATAGTCTCGGCAATCTGACCCCCGCCCTGCGACGAGAGGCAGTCTTGACAGGACGCAGGGCGGGAATTCCAGTTGTTGTGGATTCGCGAGATCATTCCGCACGGTACCCGGAAGCAACCTGTGTCACTCCGAATATTACAGAGGTTGAAAGCTCCATAGGCGAGTCAATGTCGCACGATCTCTCGATTCTCGAGAAAACGGGAGCTGAGCTGCGTCGGAGGTGGCAGGTTGAGTCGCTGCTCGTCACGCGAGGTAAGCTTGGAATGTCTCTCTTTCTCGATGGAGGCTTTTATCACATCCCACCTTTTGGATCAGCCGACGCCGTAGACGTCTCCGGCGCTGGAGATACTGTTGCAGCGACTTGCGCGACGGCACTGGCTGCAGGGGCGTCTTTCTACGAAGCAGCGCTTCTTGCCAACTGCGCAGGCGGCCTAGTAGTGATGAAGAAGGGAACAGCAACGGTAGCAACCGACGAGTTGCTGGAAGCAGTAAAGAAACTAGAAGAAACCCCCGTTCATCCGGAGAGGGACCGGAAGGGCCTGATGGAGAGATGACCGGGAAAGTCATGTCCCTCGAGCAGCTCAAGGCAGTGCTTCAGAGGGAGAAGGAACAGGGACACACGGTTGTCTTTGCCAACGGATGCTTTGACTTACTTCATGTGGGTCACGTCCGCTATTTGCAGGGAGCACGAGCCGAAGGTGATTTTCTGGTGGTAGGGATCAACAGTGATAGCTCTGTCCGTGCTTTGAAGGGGCCAGGCCGTCCTCTAATGCCGGAAGAAGAGCGGGCCGAGTTGGTTGCCGCGTTCGAGGCGGTGGACGCTGTCATCATCTTTGACGATCGGACGGTTGACGCTCTGCTCCTGGAATTGCAACCTCATGTTCACGCCAAGGGAACCGATTACACCGTTGAGAGTGTTCCCGAACGAACCACAGTACTGAGTTATGGCGGTCGGATCGCCATTGTCGGCGACCCCAAAGACCATTCCACCCGCGACTATCTTCAGCAAATCAAATCGCGTCTTCTTTAATAATAATGAAGAATAGGAAGAAGTATCTGTTGGTGCGACTGGGAGCGCTCGGGGATATTATTCATACCCTTCCCTCTCAGCAATTACTTCATCAGGCGGATCCGAAATGCAGCATCCACTGGTTGACTGAAGCTCCCTATGCAGATTTGCTAAGTTGTGTCCCCGGTATAAAGCGTCTGTGGATTGTCAACACTCGTAAATGGAGATCCCGACCTGGTCAGCTTAATGAGCTGATCCATTTGATCAAGGAGCTGCGAAAAGAACACTTTGACGCCGCAATCGACTTTCAGGGGTTATTGAAATCGGCGATCCTGACTCGCCTCGCTCGCGCAGGCCAGAGAATCGGTTTCGCCAGCCATCAGACTCGCGAGCCGATTGCCAGTCGCTTCTATTCCGATTCACCGACGGTCATCACAGAGCAGCGACATCGGATCCAACAATGTGTTCAACTGCTCTCGGTCATTCGAGGGTTTCCTGGAACCAATCTGGAGGAGAAGGTGTCAGGCCAGATTCCTTTCCAGCTCCCCGAACGGTGTACGGTCTATGTGAAGGAGCAGTTATCGCGACTCTCCTTCAAGGAGCCACCGGTGGTCCTGAATCCGGGGGCCGGGTGGCCGACGAAGATCTGGCCTATTGAACGCTTTACGCGACTGGCCGCTCAAATTGTGGAAAAGCTCGATCGATCTGTGGTGGTCGCCTGGGGACCGGGAGAGCGGAAGATGGCTGAGGAAATCATTGCGGGGAATAGAAACCACAGGGTGGCTGGCTTTCCAACCAGTATTCTCGAACTGGTTGAACTGTGCAGGCTTTCGAGCCTGATGGTAGCCGGTGATACCGGTCCGTTACATCTCGCGGTGGCTGTCGGGACACCAACTGTGGCGATTATGGGTCCCACCTATGGATGGCGTAACGGCCCGTTTAACTCCCTGGATGAGATCGTTACGCACGGGCGGCCCTGCCCGAGGCCTTATAAGAGGCATTGCCGCGATCACTTCTGTATGGACATTCCAGTAAGCGATGTCTTTGAAGCCATTGAAAGGCGGCTCTCGAAGACCACCGAAGGGCTCCCTAGGAGCCATGCCAGGAGTTAACATGCCAGGACTTAATAGGATCGAGCTTCCATGTATCCGATAATGAAGCTGGAATGGAACAGGCCTCTAGTTTGACCAAGAATGGACCACAACCGGCTCGAAGTTCCCTGATACAGCGCCTCAGAGTCCCGCTAGGGTTCCTGTTCGGATTTCTCTTCATCTGGTTCGCAGAACCGCGGCCGATAGTTCTCCTGGCAGGAATCGTAATCGCGCTGCCGGGACTGCTCCTTCGATTGTGGGCGTCCGGACATCTTCAGAAACACAGGCGGCTAACAATCTCCGGACCCTACCGCTGGACCCGAAATCCCCTTTACCTCGGATCGTTTCTCATGGGCCTGGGCCTGTGCATCGCTTCCGGCCGTTTACCGATCTTGCTTCTTTTCATCGCACTTTTTTTTCTTGTGTACCACCCCGTAATGAAGAAGGAGGAGGCAGAACTCGCCTCAGCGTACGCCGACGATTATCGAGAATACCGAAAAAGAGTGCCGCTGTTCCTTCCTTTACCAGGACGGTCAGGTCTACCCGCTGAGGGCAACTTTTCCACCCGCCAGGTCATCTTAAATGAAGAGTACAAAGCGATAGTCGGGTTCCTGTTGATTGTCGCTTTTCTGATAACCAGGGTGAACTGGTGAGAAGAATTCCATTTTTCTTGATATTTCTGGCAGGGATTCTTGTGGTCGGTCTGTCGGCTTCGCAGTCTCGTCAGATTTTCCAGGACCTTCTTCCTCCCGGCCAACGGTTTGAGGCTCCATTTCAAAAAGGAGAGGTTCTGCGCTACGAGGTTAACTGGAAACCGGTCTTCTTTTTCCCTGCCTTTAAGGCTGGAGAGCTACGCTTTCTGGTAGATCAGGCACAATATCGCGGGAGGGACACCTATCGCATTTCCGCCTGGGCGGAATCAGACGGGCTGCTGGCTCGAGTGGCCGGTTTCGAGATCAGAAACTACTACCAGTCGGACATCGACCGTGAGGACTATCGTTCCTATCGAAATGTGCAGAAGACCAGACAGGGTGACCGGAAACGTGATATTGAGATCATTTTCGATTACGAAGACGGGAGGACATATTTCAGAGAAGTTGATGTAGGTGCAGATCCTCCTAAGGAACTGAAAAGGAAAACCATAAGAAACATGCCGCAAGTGGTGATCGATGTCGTTTCCGTCTTCTACGTGGGACGTCTTCGGGAATTGGAACCTGGCCAGCACTTTGCGTTTCAGCTGAGCAACGGTGACGATTTTAAGGAAATTCGAGTCGAAACTCTCGGAACGGAAAGGGTGAGCACCCCGGTCGGAAACTTCTCGGCCGTCAAGCTCACCACTCGAGGAGGTCTCTTTCGTGAACATGGCGAATTTCGGGTCTGGTATTCTCTGGACGACCTCAGGGTGCCGGTCAAATTCGAAGCAGATGCAAAATTCGGGAAGGTTTACGGTAAGCTTCTCGAGTACCGGAGCCCCACCCTCTCGCGAGGTGTGATCCGCAGCAACTGATGGCTTTGTGGTGTGTACCTCACGGTCGCGAGAGGGGGCGGCACGAGAGGCCGGCTGTGAGACTCTAATCGCAGCGGCGGACAGTTGTGACGGTGATGACTGCATCGCAAAAAAAATAGGCTCGAGAGGGGAATGCTAGAATACTTCTGAAGTGCCAAGCAGAACGGGTGGTCGCCGCTCGGCCTTTAGGCCGGGGGGAGGAAAGTCCGAACACCGCAGGGCAGCGTGCTTCCTAACGGGAAGGAGGGGTGACCCTACGGAAAGTGCCACAGAAAAGATACCGCCTGGAGGTCCGCCTCCAGGTAAGGGTGAAAAGGTGGGGTAAGAGCCCACCGCTTCGATGGTGACATCGAAGGCACGGTAAACCCCACGTGGTGCAAGGCCAAATAGGCTCCACCAGGGCTGGCCCGGCCCGTTCCTGCTAGACAGGAAGTGGAGCGGGTAGGCTGCTTGAGGGCCAGGGCGACCTGGCTCCTAGAGGAATGACCACCACCCGCCTTCAGCCCGCATTTGTGGCGGACGCTGAGACGGGGACAGAATTCGGCTTATAGTTCTGCTTGGCACACAATCGATTAGTGAAGGAACTCAGGCACCCGTCCTATGAACCGACGCGAGTTTGCGAAATTGGCTTCCGGTCTTCCCTTGATCCTCCAGGAGGAGGAAGCGAACATGCCAAGTGGAAACCTTTCCGATATCGATGGAATCAAAGTTGGTCATTACGAGAGCTCGCAAAGGCCGACGGGCTGCACAGTGATATTAACTCCCGGCGGAGCTGTCGCTGGTGTAGATGTCCGTGGTTCTGCTCCCGGGACACGAGAAACTGACCTCTTAAACCCGATCAACAGCGTCGATAAGGTCCATGCCATCCTCCTTTCGGGTGGAAGTGCCTTTGGCTTAAGCGCGGCAGAAGGAGTCGTTCGCTACCTGGAAGAAAAAAAGATCGGGTACCGGACCTCGTCGGCCCTCGTCCCGATAGTACCGGCTGCAATTCTTTACGATCTTTCCCTGGGAGACCCTTCCATTCGACCCAATGCAGAAGCCGGTTATCAAGCTTGTAAGAACGCGCAAACCGGACCGGTTCGTGAAGGCAATGCGGGAGCGGGAGCGGGCGCTACGGTGGGCAAGCTATTTGGTATGACCAGGGCCATGAAGGGAGGACTCGGAACCTGCAGTATCCAGGCCGGCCAACTCAAAGTGGCCGCCCTGGTTGCGGTTAACTGTATCGGTGACGTGGTCGATTCCCGCTCCGGCAAGATACTGGCAGGAGCCAGAGACGAAGCGGGTACCGCACTGGTCGATACAATGAAATGGCTAACCGAAAACAAAATGCAGATCCAGCCTCGAATCGGAGAGAACACGACTCTCGGAGTGGTGGCGACAAACGCGCGGTTCTCGAAGGCAGCCATGACAAAGGTAGCCCAAATGGCCCATGACGGGTTGGCCCGATCGATCAACCCGGTGCATCTTCCTATGGACGGCGACACGATTTTTGCCCTTTCCACCGGAACACTCGAAGATGAGGCCCATCTAACCCAGGTTGGATCCCTGGCGGCCTGGACGATTGAAAAGGCCGTCAAAAGAGCCGTCCTAAAAGCCACTTCCCTGCCGGGCCTTCCAGCGGCTCGAGATCTCTCAGCCCCCTGACCTCGCCTCCCTCAGTTCCGTTGCCCACATAAAAAAACCTTAGCCAAGTGGATTCAATAAGGTTATTTGTGCTGTGACAGTTTGTCAGTAAGGATGTGCAAGTTGCAGGTTCCTTGCTCTCTCGATTATTTTTGACCGTTCATGAACCTTTATCTATTGGTGCTTGTCCTTTACGGCACGGCCCTGATCGGGCTAGGCATATGGCTCTCTCGCAGTGTGAAGAGAGTCCCTGATTTCTTCATTGCCGGGCGCCGCCTGGGACCAGGTCTACTCTTTTCGACGGTATTAGCGGCCAATATCGGTGCAGGTTCAACCGTTGGTGCGGCCGGCCTGGGTTACATGCTGGGCCTCTCGGGTTGGTGGTGGGTGGGATCTGCCGGGCTGGGATCTTTGGTCCTGGCTTTCCTGGTGGGCCCGCGAATCCGGCGGCGGGCGCAGAAGTTTGACTATCTGACTGTCGGTGATTTTCTAGAGCACCGGTACGGAACTTCGGTTCGGAGTGCAATTGGGGTAATTCTCTGGCTCATCAGCCTGGCCATTCTCGCTGGACAATTGATGGCATTCTCGAGAGTGCTTGAAGTCGTCGCTGGGACCTCCAAGACAACCGGTTGTTTGCTCGGTGGTATCGTTGTAGTCAGCTATTTTTCAGCTGCCGGTCTGCAGGGCACCGCCTGGATCAACCTCCTGCAACTGGTAGTCAAAGGTATCGGCTTCGTTCTGGCGGTCCCTTTTGCCCTGGCGGCAGTTGGAGGCTGGCAGAAACTACAGGAAAACATCCTCTCTTCGGGGGCGCACGGGCCCGAATATTTCAGTTTGACCGGGATAGGAAGCGAAGCGATACTGGCCTATCTGGTGATGCTAGTACCTTCCTTCTTTGTCTCACCGGGTTTGCTGCAGAAGGTCTATGGAGCACGGGATGACCGGGCCGTCCGATTGGGCGTCGGGCTGAACGCACTCGTCCTTTTGTTGTTTGCATTTCTCCCTGTCATCCTCGGGATGATCGCGGCCTCGGCAGTCCCCGATCTCGCGCACGAAGATCTCGCCCTTCCGACAGTAATGGTGGAACTCGTTCCCTTCTGGCTGGGATCGATTCTGCTGGCTGCGGTCTTCTCGGCAGAGATCAGTTCAGCCGATGCGATCCTCTTTATGCTCTCCACCTCGCTGGCCCGCGATCTTTACCAGACCTACATCAATCCTCAAATCGAGGATCGAAAGATGCTTTCCATGAGTCGCTGGATCTCGGTGGTGGCAGGGGTTTTGAGCGTCATGTTAGCAATTGTCCTCCCGTCTGTCATCGCAGCATTGGGGATCTTCTACAGCTTATTGACAGCGGCACTTTTTGTTCCGCTGCTGGCAGGCCTGTACTGGATGCGGCCCGGGCGGAGAACCGCCTTTGTCGCCATTATTGTAGCGGTGGCCATCACCATCACTCTTTCCCTCGCACCGGATGTATCTCTAGGAATCCTTTCGCCAACCGCAGTGGGGATCCTGGTTTCCCTCCTGATATTTGCGGCGGGGAGCCAGTTGGAACGGTCCACTCATTCCAAGTGAAGCGCACAAGCCCTCTGCATCCTGTGCGCTGTCTCGGCTTGAAATCGGCGGCGGCTTGGACGGCCGCTCGTGAGAAGATCCGGAAGGACTTGCCCCAATTCCGCAACTGAAGGTGAGAAGGCCAGACGGCACCTGCCCCGAGCGAGCAGATGCCTCCGACCATACTCAGTCCTCAATCGCAGTCGCAGTGTTACAGGACCGGGTCTCCATAGAAAACATCGGTCCAGAACACACTATCCGTCCAGAAGACGCTGTCTGTCCAGAACACAGAGTCGGTCCAGAACACGCCGTCCGTCCAAAAGACACTGTCAGTCCAGAACACGGAGTCACTTCCGAAAGCGGTATCCGTCCAGAAGACTCCATCGGTCCAGAAAACGGAGTCAGTCCAGAAAACGCCGTCCGTCCAGAAGACGCCATCTGCCTTCAAGAGACCGTCCGTCCAAAAGACACTGTCAGTCCAGAACACGCTGTCCGTCCAGAACACCGAATCGGTCCAGAACACACTATCCGTCCAGAAGACGCTATCCGTCCAGAACACCGAATCGGTCCAAAAGATTGCGTCCGTCCAGAAGACGCCGTCAGTCCAGAAAACAGAATCGGGGTTGAACTGGCCATCGGTCCAGAACACCGAATCCGTCCAGAAAACGGAGTCGGTCCAGAAGACAGAGTCAGTCCAGAAAACGCTATCCGCCCAGGAAACACCGTTACCCCAGATCCGGGTCTTTTCCGGATCTACCAGTGGACCGTAGATCACCCTGTCTCCGAAGAGATAGGCACCACCGGCCCAAACCGGCTCTCCGTTTAAATCCCAGACAGGGGACACCGGCTGTGCCAGCTCGCGGTTTCTCATATCCACTGCAGCCGCGAGCTCTACGGCTGTTAGTGTATTGACGAGACCATTGCCCTGCTCCAGAAAGTTTGGCTCGGTCAGCTTGATCGCGGTAAGAAGGAGAATTGCCTTGACCACGTTCGAGTTCAGGTCAGGATTCGCTTCCAGCATCAGGGCAACGGTCCCTGTAACAAAGGGTGTAGCCATGCTGGAACCGCTTAAACTGACATAAGCGCCATTCGACAGATCTGGATGCTGTCTGTGAATGGTGCTACCTGCCGCCAGAGCTGAAGGAATCTGATTTCCAGGAGCAGACAGATCGGGCTTCATCAGATGATCAATATAGGTGGGTCCGCGCGACCCGTAGGAGGTCGCCACATCATCCTGATGTGAACTGGTTCCCTGATTGTTGATCGGGTACACCGTTATCACGGCAGGTGAATATCCAGGGGATCCGATCGCTCCATAGATCTCGGAATATTCGCTGGTCTTGCCCAGATTACCACTGGAAGCGACGGCGATAACTCCACTTTCCACCAGCTTCCCGACGGATTGAGCGAGAGGAGAATCCTTGTAAGATTCAAAAGGAGGGTGGCTCACCGAAAAGTTGGCTACCCGAACGTTCAGGCGCTCTTTGTTTTGAATGACCCATTCCACGGCTTGGATTAAGTTTGAGGTTTGCCCGCTGCCGTCCGCTCCGACGACTCTCAGGTCTACGAAGTTGACATTGGGAGCAACTCCCCGGAAGAGTCCGGAGGAAGCACGGCCGGTCCCCCCGATAATTCCCGCAACGTGGGTCCCATGACCATAATCATCCGATCCCGGCCGAATCCGCTGAGCCTCACCAGAAGTGAAATCGATGGCTTCAACCACCCGACGCGGAGCCAGATCCGGGTGAAAAGAGATTCCGGAATCAAACACGGCAACCGTGATACCTCTGCCCGTGTAACCTTTGCTTTGAGCCTGGTCGGCTCCAATCGAAGCGAGGTACGGATTTTCATCGAATGCTCTAAGCGAATCAGCAGGAGAAGAGGTAACTCGGATCTTCGCATCCAGAGTCACGTATTCTGCCAGCCTGCTGTTGAGAATTTGCTGGATCTGACGACCCGTGAGACGTGCTGCATAACCTTTTATAGATGGCAAGAGTACTCGGCCTACCTGGGGAGCAATGGTCGAATAGAGATTCTGGGGTACGCGAACAACCACCGGTATAGCATAGTCGTATGCTGGATTTCTCGTGATGAACTCAAGTTCTTTTCTGAGTACCAGGGAGACCTGACCGCCGTCGCTCTCAATGGCGACGCCCGGCCGTGCCGACAACCCTGGAGCAGGGAATGTCAAAGGAATGATCAAAGCGAGGACGCCTAGCCAGCAAATGACGCTACGCAAAGCGCCTTTATCTAAAATTCGAAATAACATCTTGCAACCTCCGTTGAGTTAAGATTTCCTCTAAAGTGGGCATTTACCCAGCTCCATTTTCATTCTGTGGATCTACCGTCTCAGAACCGTTGCAAAAGGCGGCTAAAAATGGCTTTTTCATTTTTTTTTCAGGAGAATCGACGTTTAGAGCAGCTTTTGGGAATGAGTTGACATGCTTTCTTTTGGGGGCCAGCACAGATGGAGGTCCTGAGAATCAAGCTTCTCGGACCGCCCGCCATCGAGCTGGGGGGCCGTTCGATCGACTTTGAACGACGGAAGGGGATCGCCGTTCTCGCTTACCTGGTTGTGAACCGCAGGGGAGCTGGACGGGACACGCTCGCGGCCCTTCTCTGGCCGGAAATGGATCGCGAGAAATCTTTGGCCGGCCTGCGCAGGGCCCTCGCATCAATCAACAAGACCCCGGTGGGTAACTACATTGAAGCCGACCGCAGGATGATCTCACTGCGACGCGATAACGAAATCTGGTCGGACATCTATGAGTTCGAGTCGATTGTAGAGGGCTCAACGACAAGCGCGAATGTGGACCCGGATGCTCTTGATCGATTGTCACGAGCCCTTGATCTTTATCGCGGATCCTTTCTTGAAGGGTTCACTGTACGCGACGCACAGGAGTTTGACGAGTGGCAACTGTTTCAAGGAGAACGTCTGCGCGCTCTCTTGATCGAAGCACTTCATCGAGGCGTTGACCTCGCTACTCAATACCAGGCTTTCGAACGGGCTCTCTCCTTCTCGTTGCGCTGGCAACAACTCGATCCTCTTGACGAAAATGTCCACCGCCGCCTGATGCAACTTTACGCGCAGGCCGGCAATCGAAGTGAGGCGATTCAGCAGTTCCGCCGGTGCAAGAAACTACTGGAAGAGGAATTGGGAATTGAACCTCAGGAGGATACCCGGAAGCTTTACCAAGTGATCAAGGACGGGAGTTTCCCGGACAGAGCGGAGACCTTGCGGCTCTCCGATCGAGCAAGATCCCCCCGCTACAATCTTCCGTCAGTTCCCACCTTGTTCGTAGGCCGACAGAAGGAACTGCAGTTAATTGAACAGCATTTGAGCGACCCTGCTTGCAGATTACTGACACTCACTGGCCCGGGAGGAATCGGGAAGACACGCCTCGCCCTCGAAGTCGCGCACAAAAATCGGTCCAGGTATCCGGACGGTATCTTCTTTGTGCCGCTGTCGGATCTTTCCTTAACTCAGAAACTTGCGCCGGCCATTGCCGACTCCCTTTCTCTTTCTTTTCAAAGTAAGGGAGAAGCCGAAATACAGTTGATCCACTATCTGCGAAATCGAGAGCTCTTACTGCTTCTCGATAACTTTGAGCATGTAGTTTCCAAAGCCGACGAACTTTCCGAACTGATTCGCAGGGCCCCAAAAATCAAGGTGCTGGTCACCAGCCGCGAAGGCCTGAATCTTCGAGGGGAGTGGCTCATCGAAGTGACCGGCCTCCAGGTTCCGGAAGAAGGGCATGCAGAGGCGGAGGGCTTCGATGCAATCCGCTTGTTTGCTGAAACCACACGCCGAATACGCCAAAATTATCACTTAAATCGGCAGGATTTGCCGGGAATTATAAGGATCTGTCGACTCGTATCAGGTATGCCGCTGGCCATCGAACTCGCGGCTGCCTGGATGCGTGTCCTCTCTCCCCAGGAGATCGCACAGGAGATCGAAAAAGGAATAGATTTTCTCGCCGCCGATCTTCGCGATCTGCCCGAGCGACATCGGAGTCTGCGGGCGGTTTTCTCTTATTCGTTCCAGCTGCTGCCGCCCGAGGAACGCTCCCTCTTCGCTCGTCTTTCAGTCTTCCGCTCTGGCTTCGACCGAAAAGCAGCAGAAAAGGTCGCGGGCGCATCTTTGAGCCAGTTGCTCGTCCTGATAAACAAGTCACTGGTTGTACGATCTGCTTCCGGCCGTTTTTCAATGCATCCACTGGTTCTGCGGTTTGCACGTGAGCAACTCGACGGCGACCCGCAGGAGAAAGCCGAGCTATTGGTTCGCTTTTGCGAGTACTACTGCCGCTTCCTCGAGGAACGACAGGACTACCTGAAGGGACCGGAACAGGATCGTGTATTGGAAGAACTTCGAACTGAAAGTGAAAATCTTCGTCTGGCCTGGAACTTGTCGCTCGAGCTCGGCAAGACTGAGTTGACAGGCGCCGGCCTGGAGACTCTCGCTGACTTCTTAATGATCTCGAGCCGGTTTCAGGAAGGTGATCAGCTAATGGGTCAGGCCGCCGGCCAGTTGCCTCCCGAGAACCGTCTTTTGAAGGCCCGCCTGACGGCCAGACAGGGTCGATTCTGCATTTCTCTGGGAGACTTTCAAAGAGCCCGAGTATTACTGGAGCAGAGTCTCGAGACACTGGGAGAGGAAAATGTTCCCGAGGAGATCGGCTATGTGCTGACTCACCTGAGCTCCGTCTTCTACTACCTGGGCGAATACGAAAAGACACGGGATCTCTTACGAACGAGCGTCAGTATTTCTCGGCTGACGGGCGACCGATACAATGTGGCCAATTCGTTCGTCCAGTTGGGCCGGGTCACCAGCGTTTTGGGCGATCACACTAAGGCCCGTCAGATTCTCAACCAGGCACTTGTGATCTTCGGAGAGGTGGGTGATCGAAATGGAATGGCCCGGAGCCTGATTAATCTGGGAAACATCGCTTTGCTCTCTCAAAACTATCTGGAAGCACAGCGGCTTTTTCTGGAGGCTCTGGAGAACTTCGAATCGCTTGGAGATCGGCGAGGTGCTTCGATTTGCCTCAGCAATTTAGGCCTTCTCTTCGAGCATTTGGGAGAGCATGAGCCCGCCCGCGAGTATTCACAGAAAGCTTTAAAGCAACTGAAGGAATTGGGAGATCTGGACGCGGCCTGTCGCGCCCTCGAGAATCTGGGTACCGCAAGCCTCGAGCTGGGCCAATTTGAAGAGGCAGAAGCCTACTTTCGGGAGGCGCTGAGAACCAGCCTCGAAATTCAATCGATCCCAGTGTCTCTAATCATTCTGGCGAGTATCGTTCGGATGATGGCGGAACGGGTTTCGCTTGAGCCGGCCCTTGAAGCGGCGTTCTTCGTGGCGAACCATCCCAAAGTCGACAGCGAGACGCGAGAGCGGGTTCTCTCTCTGATAGAGCGATTGGAGAGTCAGTTATCAGCTAAAGACATCGATCGCATTCGACGCAAAGCGGCAAAGCTTGATCTGGCAGGTCTGGCCTCCCAACTACTGGACGATCCTGAAATCGACCTGCTTCTGGCCTGATGAATGCGCTGGAGTAAGGTTTCCTTGAGGCGGCACTCGGTGGAGCCAACGAGCCACTACTTTCCACCGGCCTCTTCTTTCATATAGAATAAGCCTCTCAACGGTGGGGACGTAGCTCAGCCCGGAAGAGCGCCTGAATCGCACTCAGGAGGTCGAGGGTTCGAATCCCTTCGTCTCCACCATTATCCCCAGTGATTGACGACGTGGCTGGAATGGGTCGTAACCGAATGTTCGGGCGCCCTCGACTGTTGGCCCTCT
>Ga0079224_100008992_pt1 | contig 13579 bp, 13 predicted proteins | sample Stecom2015_FD_80414 | JGI IMG/M metagenome (GOLD analysis project Ga0079224, IMG submission 80414) | Agricultural soil microbial communities from Utah to study Nitrogen management - Steer compost 2015 | ecosystem: Environmental > Terrestrial > Soil > Agricultural land | place: USA: Utah... | reverse complement strand
GCGGTTCACCCGGTGGATCTTGCGGCCGCGATGCTGGCCGACCCAGAGCGAGCCTTCCGCCCAGGCCAGTCCTGCCTCTCCGCCGTCTCCGGGCGCTGGTATCGCCGCGAGCACCGTGCCGCTTTCGGGATCGATCTTGCGGATTACTCCACCGGCTATCTGAAAGAGGTGCTCGCCGTCGAACGCGGTTCCTGCGTCTGCAGCAATGTCGAGCGTTCGCGACACCTCGCCGCTTTTGAGATCAAGGGCAGTCAACCTGTCGCCGGTTGCGAGCCAGACGAGGGTGCCGTCGAAACTGACCCCCGCCACGTCATCGACATCAGGAAAGGGACCATATTCGCGGAGGATATGAGCAGTTGAATGTTTCATGGCCTTACTTTCACCCAGAAACGCTCGCCACCGGGAGTAACAAACTTGTCGGGAAACCCGGGACGCTGGAGGAGATCCAGCGCCGGGCCCGGCCGCGGCCGAAGGCCTCGACCTTGCCGTCCTGGGCAAGCGCCTCGAGCGCGCGCTGTACCGTACGTGGGCTCACGTTGAGCGCCAGCGCCAAGGCGGAGCTCGACCAGGCTTCGCCGTCGGCGAGCAGTGCGAGCACCGCGGCATGGTCACCCTCGACGGGCGGCGCCAGCACGCCGACACCTCCCGCCGTGTGCGGTTGCAGAACGAAGCCCTGCCGGGTCGCGCTCAGCGCCGCCAGCGGCTTGATCGCCTCACGCAGCCGCGCGATTTCGACACGCAGCCGCGCGCGGTGCGACTCGTCTGCCTGGCGTGCGCGGAAAGCGCGTTCGAGAAGTCTTTCGCGCGGCACATCCTCCGGCCAGCTTTCCGCAAGAGCGCGGAGGAGGGCGAGCAGCACCGGACGCGTGGTGAGCGGAACGATTGTGGATCCCGCCCGCACGACATTGCGGCAGGCGTCCACAATAAGCCTGTCCGAGGCCAGCAGGGCTTCCACTTCATCGAGCTGCAGCAGCCGCTCCGTGCCTTTCGAGATGAAACGCCCGGCCGGCGCCTCGAAGGCTTGCGCGGCCCGCTCGACCTCGGCTGAGAATGCTGGAATCTGCGCCTTTTCCGCCGCCCATCGCGCCCGTTCCAATGCGAATTTCGCGGGTTTCGTCTTGATGCGCTGGATGGCGATGCCTGCCACCACCAGTTCATGCCCGACTTGCGAAGGGTGGGCCAGAGCGGCGGCATCGAGTTGATCGAGCAGCGCTTCCGCTTCATCGAGGCGGCCGAGCAAGAGCAGGCGCCTGGCTTCGAGATAGCCGGCGTGCGCGGCGTTCGTTCGGTCGCCGGAGGATTCGAGCAGCGCGCGCGCCGCATCAAAAGTCTGGGATGACTGGCCCAGATCACGGGAAACAAGCGCGATCTCTGCTTCGGCGAGGAGGCAGCGCGCGCGGCCAAGCGGCTGCGCCGGTCCGAAGGCACGGGCGGCGTTTCGCAGCAGTTCCCTGGCGCTCGTGAGGTTGCCGAGCTGCGCCATGGCGATGCCGCGCAAGGCCAGCGCCGGGGCCTCATCGCGCAATGCGACCGCTTTCAAAGCGGTGAGTAGGTTTCCCGCCGAGAGGGCACGTGCTGCGGCAGTGATCAGCGAGTCCATGAAAACCCCGCCAAGTTTGTAACTCTCACCCGGCTCCTCGCCCGAGATAGCGTCCTTCATATCGCAGCCCCTGGGAAGGGCGCATCAGGCGAGGAACTGAAAATGAGGCTGTCTGCCGCGCACGGGAAAGTCGAAACATCGGCGGGTTGGCTGGCCGAAGTGGTCGTCTGGCTCCGGCTTGCCGCTGCCCCGACCTTTGCAGTCATGGCCTGGATTTCTGCCTCAGGCTCGCCGGCCATGACGCTTTGTTCTGCCGTCTCTGCGATCGTGCCGATCAACGACATGACCCTGATGTACCTGCTGATGAGCCTCTTTCACGCAGCACCGTGGCTGAAGCTCCTGTTCGCCCTTCCCCAGGGGCGTAGAACCCAAACCGAAGGAGACTGACAATGCAACAGGCTGTTGTTTCACACGATGAGTGGCTCACCGCCCGCCGAGATCTGCTGAAAGCGGAGAAGGAACTCACGTATCATCGCGACGAGGTTGCCCGTCAGCGGCGCGCCTTGCCGTGGGTGCGCGTCGAGAAGGAGTACTTCTTCGACACGCTGGATGGTTCGCGCAGGCTCGCCGATCTCTTCGAGGGACGGTCACAGCTTCTGGTGCAGCATTTCATGTTTGCGCCGGGAAGGACGGAGGGGTGTGCGAGCTGCTCCTTCATGGCCGACCACATCGACGGCATGAACCTGCATCTGGCCAACCACGACGTCACCATGATCGCCGTGTCACGGGCGCCGCTGGCCGAGATCGAGCGCTTTCGCCGCCGGATGGGTTGGCAGTTCAAGTGGGTCTCCTCGAACGGCAGCCCCTTCAACTACGATTTCCGGGTCAGTTTCACGCCCGAGGAGGTTGCCAAAGGGCAGATCGAATACAACTACGGCCAGTGGCCTATGACCGGCGAGGAGTGGCCCGGGGTGAGCACCTTCTACAGGGACGCGGCGGGGAACGTCTTCCACACCTACTCCACCTACGGGCGCGGCGTGGAGGTGATGATGGGCACCTACGCCATGCTCGACCTCACGCCCAAGGGTCGCAATGAAGCCCGAGGAATGGACTGGGTGCGCCACCACGATCGCTACCTGCAGACGCCACCAGTTAGCGCTGGCAGGATGGCCGGCTGATAAGGCTTGCGGTCTTGCACAGCGGTGCGGAGCCAGCACTAGATTGGCTTGCCGTTGCGGGGGAAGGGGTTAATGGTGCTGCCAGTCCGCTTCTGGAGTCTCGGGTTATGACAGTCGCACTCGCTCTTCCCCCGGTTATTGGGCATCGCGGTGCCCCTCTTCACGCACCGGAAAACAGCCTGGCGGGATTCGAGAAGGCGGCAGAACTGGGCGCGCAGTGGGTCGAGTTCGATGTGATGCTGAGTGCCGACGGGATCCCGGTAGTACACCATGACCTCACTCTGGACCGCACCGCCGGCCGCTCGGAGGCTGTGGCCGATCTCAGCGCGGAGAGCCTGGCTGAGGTGGATGTGGGAGAGCGCTTCAATGCCCACTATCGCGGCCAGAAGCTCCCGACCTTGGCGAAGGTCATCGAGCGCTTGGGGGAGCTAAACCTGGGCGCCAACGTAGAGATCAAGCCGGCGCCAGGGCGCGAGGCGGAAACTACCAGAGCCGTGCTGGCAGCTTTACAGTCTCACTGGCCGTCGCATCTTCCACCTCCGCTTATCTCGAGCTTTTCCGAGGCAGTGCTCGCGATAACCGCAGAGGTGGCTCCGGAGCTGCCCCGCGGTTGGTTAGGCGAGAAGTTGCCGGAGGATTGGCAGGTTCGCGTAAAAGCCTGCGGCTGTGTCAGCGTCCATCTCGGTTGGGTGGAACTCGACGAGGCAGCGGCGGCCGCGGTCAAAGCGGCCGGCTACGCCCTCGCGGTCTGGACCGTCAACGATCCGGAGGTCGCCCGGCGCTGCCGCGCCTGGGGCGCCGATGCGATCATCACCGATACCCCCGGCGTAATCCTCGCCGCCTTGAACGAACAATCAGAAACCAGCCAGGCGCAGTTTACTGAAGCTGATTTGCGCTAAACTGGGCGCCAGCAGCGGTCTTCACCTCGTGCTGCAACTGGCGCCGCCCAAAACACAGAAGCGGGCGCAGTGGGGGTGGTTGAGCGGCACTTCGCCAAGAGCTTCTTTCAGGGTTGCTCCCAGTTCAAAGGCCGATTGGTAGGGAAGCAGGGTGCAGGCGACCACGGCGGGGCGTGCCGCTCCCTTGCGCTTCACGACCATGCGGCTGGAGGCGCACATCACGTCGCTCGGCTGCTTGCCCAGGATGCCCCAGCAGGCTTCGGTGATCTCGGGCACCTCGGCCGCGCTGTCCATCTCTGGAAAGAGCACGAGTTGAGCAGGGTCTTCCGCATTCAGCGGCAGGCCAAGCTCCGAGAAAAGCCTTTGGTAGCCAGCGCGAAGTTGACCCTCGCTTTCCCCGGAGAGCTGGCGGCCCGCGACATCCACCCGGAAGCCTTCTCGGCAGAGCCATTGCAGCCCGGCGATGGTCGGCGCCCAGCTTCGCGATCCTCGCTCCCTTTCGTGAAAGGCTGCTGCGTAGTGATCCAGAGAGACACGTAATGTGAGGCGTCCACGCGCGAGCGGCAGGAGCGCACGCAGCCCCTCCGCCTGCTTCATCATGGGCCGCATGGCATTGGTCAGCAGAAGCACCCGGTAGTCGCGCTCCAGGCAAAGCCGAAGGATGTCCATCAGGTGCGGATTCATGAAGGGCTCGCCCCCGGTGAAACCGATCTCTTCGGTTCCCAGACGCTCCTGTTCTGCCTCATCAAGAAAGGCGCGAACTTCCTCTCTAGTAAGATAAACCAGCCGGTCGTTGCGGGGGCTCGACTCGATGTAGCAGTTGGTGCAGCTGAGGTTGCAGAGGGTCCCGGTGTTGAACCAAAGCGTCTTCAGCTGCGCCAGTGCAACTTTTGCACGCTTCTGACCACTCGCCGTCAGTGACGGATCCGAGAACTTCGGGCGAACCTGAGTCGCGACTTCAGAGCCGTCTGCAGTCACGGGCGACGCTCTCCCTCGCTGGCCTTTCCCGCTCGAGCTTGACATGGGCGCGGCCGCCGCAGCAAGCGGGACACGGCTTTTGCCCCTGGCTGCCGGGCTCAGCTACCGGATGCTATAGGTCTTCTCTTCGCTGTGGGGCCCGCTCTCACAGCTCTTGCTTTCTATAAAGCATCCCAGCGCCATTGAAATCAGTTCAGGCGTAAGCGATTCTCATCATCGACCAGCTTGATTTCAGAGCCCTCCGTCCCCCAGCTCCACAGCACCACGTTTAACTGGTCTGGACTGGTTCCCTTGGCTAAGCTCCGAACAATGATGCCATTGTAGCCTTCCTGAAAAAGCATGCTCCCCAGCTTTTGAGTAGGAGCCTCTCCATGGTCTCGCATGGTGTCGCGCCAGGAGGGATCCGCGAGATCCGCGTGGCTCATGCCAACCGCAGACAAGGCTACCCCATCGCGCGTATCGAAAAGATTTTGGATGTGTACGCGGTAGGCTACCAGTGTTATCGGCTGCAAGACGCCAACTTGGTTAGCCTCTCTGATGGCTGTCATAACAGACATGGAGGTGTAGAGGGCGGGAAGACCCTTGGGGTTAAAGCGTCCGCCATATCGCCCCGCTCCGGCACCTGAGAGCGGATCGCGCGCGTAATAAGGATTCAGCGCCCGATAAAGAAGCCCGGAAAACGACGTTCCTATCGCAGTCAGGCGAACACTCCCGCGTCTACGGCGTCGATGTATTCAAGGACCTCGTCGGCCCGCCCTTCCTTAACCAACTGCATTGCGGTGCGTCCGGAAAAGCCAGGAAGAGGCTCGGAGCGATACCAGGCATAAGCTATCAGGGCGGAGCCGAACCGTGGCTCGGCCTTGTTGATAATCTCTACCATCTCCCGAAGGCGCCGCTGCGTTCTATCAGATCGAGAGCGTTCTTTGCGCTGAACCGCGTCTCGTCCAAGTCCAGCGCTGCTCGCGATCTCTTCCTTTGTCGTTCGGAACGCGGTGGCGATTTTCTGAGGCGCTAGAAGGCCGTTATCAGCATATTGAGCCAGGTTCATCGTGATCTCTGTCCAGGGTGCCACTGTGTTAGACGGTATTTAACGTCAGATGGAATGGCAATCAAGGGATGGACTCTTCCTGCTTACCTTCTCCTAAATCTCCTCCTGATCAGGCCCAGACCAGCGCCTCGCCGATCTTCACATCCGAGATGAGTGTATTGATCTCCACCACGCCTGGTTCTCCCGCCACGGCTGTGGTTATCGCCTGACTTGTCCAACTCGTCGCTTTGCGGCAAGGTCCCGCGCGGGCAGCTAAGGAGAAGTCGATGAGCGAGCAGAATGCCTACGATGTTGTGGTGATCGGTGGCGGGCCCGGTGGCTACGTCTGCGCCATTCGCGCTGCGCAATTGGGCCTCAAGGTTGCCTGCGTCGAGAAGGACAGCACCCTGGGTGGAACCTGCCTCAATGTTGGCTGCATTCCCTCGAAGGCCCTGTTGCATGCGAGCGAGAAGTTCGAGGAAGCGAACAAGTCTCTCGGGAAGTTCGGCGTCAAGCTCGGCAAAGTATCTCTCGATCTGCCCGCCATGCTCGCGCACAAGGATTCTGTGGTCGACGCCAACGTCAAGGGCATCGAATTCCTTTTCAAGAAGAACAAGGTCGACTGGCTGAAGGGCGAAGGCCGCATTACCGGGCCGGGTACGGTTAATGTCGCGGGCGAGAGTGTTTCGGCCAAGAACATCGTCATCGCCACCGGCTCGACCCATGTGGACCTACCTGGCATCGAAGTTGACGAGAAGCGCATCGTCTCCTCGACTGGCGCGCTCAATCTGCCCAAAGTACCGAAGCGCCTGGTCGTCGTGGGCGGCGGCTACATCGGCCTGGAAATGGGCTCGGTCTGGCAGCGTGCCGGTGCCGAGGTGACAGTGGTCGAGTTTCTGGACCGCATCGTACCCGGGATGGACGGGGAAATCGCGAAGACCTTCCAGCGGGTACTCAAGAAGCAGGGGATGAAATTCAAGCTTTCAACGAAGGTGACCTCTGCAACGAAAGAGGGCTCGAGCGTCAAGCTGACTCTGGAGCAAGCGAAGTCCGGCAAGACGGAAAACCTGGAGTGCGACGTGCTGCTCATCGCGGTCGGTCGCAAGCCCTTTACCCAAGGTCTGGGTCTGGAGGAGGTGGGCGTCGCTCTCGATGAGCGCGGACGCGTCAAGGTGGACGAGGGCTATCAGACCAGCGTCTCCGGCATCTACGCCATCGGGGACGTCATCGAAGGTCCGATGCTGGCTCACAAGGCGGAAGAGGAGGGGGTCGCAGTTGCTGAGATGCTGGCCGGTCTTCCAGGGCATGTGAACTACGAAACTGTGCCGGGCATCGTTTACACCTCGCCGGAGGTTGCAAGCGTCGGCAAGACGGAAGAGCAGCTCAAGGAAGCCGGGATCGACTACCGCGTGGGTAAATTTCCCTTTACCGCGAACGGGCGGGCCCGGGCCATGAACAGCTCCGAGGGCATGGTGAAGATCCTGGCTGACAAGGCGACCGACAAGATCCTGGGGGCGCACATCCTGGGGCCGGAAGCCGGAAATCTGCTGCACGAGATTGTGGTGGCGATGGAATTCGGCGGTTCAGCGGAAGATCTTGCTCGCTCCTTCCACGCGCACCCCACCTTGAACGAAGCCGTGAAGGAGGCCGCACTGGCCGTCCATGGGCGCCCGCTGCACATCTAAGGTCTCAACATGACACTTCTGTTCAAGTCCGATCTCGACCGCTACGACATCTGGGTCCCCGCCTTGGAAAGGCATTTGCAGGGGCGGCCGGTGCGCCTCTGGCCGGACGTGGGAGATCCGGCGGATATCGAGTACGCCCTGGTCTGGCAGCCGCCGCCGGGTTTGCTTGCCAGCCTGCCAAACCTAAAGGCGATCTTCTCCATGGGGGCCGGCGTCGATCACATTGCAGCGGATCCGGAGCGGCCGAAGCACCTGCCCGTGGTTCGAATGGTGGAGGAGGGGCTTACCGCGGGCATGACCGAGTTTGTCGTCATGCAGGTGCTGTACCACCACCGCAACATGCTGACCTATCGCCGACAGGCCGAACAGCGGCTATGGCAGGAAATCTCTCAGGTGCCGGCCGAGGAGCGTCGGGTGAGCATTCTTGGCCTGGGGGTACTGGGACAAGACGCGGCAAAGATGCTGGCGCGCTTCGACTTCGATGTCGCGGGCTGGAGTCGCTCTCCCAAGGAGGTCGAGGGCGTCACCTGCTATCACGGCCAGGATGGCCTGGACGAAATACTGGCTCGAACGGACATCCTCGTCTGCCTGCTTCCGCTTACCTCTGAAACGAGAGGGATCCTGAATGCAGGACTCTTTGCCAAGATGCCGAGAGGCGCCTGCTTGATCAACGTTGGTCGCGGCGGGCATCAGGTGGAGAAGGATCTGCTGGCGGCCTTGGACTCCGGCCATCTCAAGGAAGCCAGCCTTGACGTATTCGAGGAGGAGCCTCTGCCTCCGGAAAGCCCGCTGTGGAACCACCCGCAGGTAGTGATGACGCCGCACATTGCCTCCATGACCATGCCGGAGACCGCTGCGAAGGCAGTTGGCGAAAACATTGCGCGCATGGAGGCGGGAAAGCCGCCGCTGAATATCGTCGATTTTGAGCGGGGCTACTGAGTTTAGGCGGGCAGCTGCCTTGTTTCATTCCTTGCGCATGGCCATTTCCAGATCAACTGGCGCCTGCTGCGCAACCAAGCAATCAATCTGAGCGGAGTCTGCCTCATGGATCCGATCATCGGTTCGTTGTCGAACGGTGCTTCAGCTGCGGGACAAGCTCCGGCTGAAGGTGTCATTAAGGATTCCGATATTACAGGTTTCCGAGCTGACGTACTTGAAGCTTCCATGGAGCGTCCGGTCCTGGTGGACTTCTGGGCGACGTGGTGCGGTCCCTGCAAGCAATTGACCCCTGTGCTTGAAAAGGCTGTCAGGGAGGCTGGTGGAAAGGTCGCGCTGGTCAAGATTGACATCGACAAGAACCAGCAGCTCGCGGCGCAGCTGCGCATCCAGTCGGTGCCAACCGTTTATGCCTTCTACCAGGGCCAGCCCGTCGACGGCTTCCAGGGCGCCCTGCCCGAAAGCCAGGTGAAGCAGTTCATCGCGTCTCTGCTGCAAATGGCCGGGCAGGACGGTGGCGCAGATATCGAGGAAGTTCTGCAGCAGGCCGAGGAACTCCGTGCGGGTGGGCAGCCGCAGCAGGCGGCGCAGCTTTTTGCGCAGATTCTGCAGCAGGATCAGGAGAACGCGGCCGCCCTTGGCGGTTTGTTGCGCTGCCAGATCGACATGGGCGATCTGGATGGAGCCGAAGAAACCCTGGAAGGCTTGCCCGAGGCCATGCGCCTCAAGCCCGAGTTGCAGGCCATCGCCAGCTCGATCGAACTCGCGCGGCAAGCGGCTGAAAGCGGCGATGTCAGGGATCTGAGGCAGAAGGTTGCAGCCAATCCCGACGACCACCAGGCTCGCTTTGACCTGGCTCAGGCGCTTTATGCCAACAACGAGCGGGAGGCGGCGGCAAACGAACTTCTCGAGATCGTACGGCGGCAGCGCGACTGGAACGAGGAGGCCGCGCGCAAGCAGCTTCTCAAGTATTTCGAGGCCTGGGGCTTTAAGGATCCCGTGGCCCAGGATGCTCGCCGCCGTCTTTCGTCGCTGCTGTTCGCATGAGCCGCTTCAATCCCCGTTTCGAAGAGTTACCGGAGGTTCTTCCAATTTTTCCCCTCCCGGGCGCATTGCTGCTGCCGGGTGGGCAGCTTCCACTCAATATTTTTGAGCCGCGATACCTGGCGATGGTATCGGCGGCACTCCGCGGCGACCGTTTGATCGGGATGGTGCAGCCGATCCCCAAGGATATCGAGAACGACCAAGAGGACGTTGGCGCCGCGCCTGTGTTCGCGACAGGTTGCGCTGGGCGGATTACCGCCTTTGGCGAGACGGACGATGGCTGCTATCTGATCACCCTGACGGGATTGCTGCGCTTTAAGGTCATGGAAGAATTGGCGCCGGAAGACGGCTATCGGCGGATCTGCCCGAACTGGTCGCTCTACCGCACCGACCTCGATCAGGCTGAGGAGCCGTCGAGTGATACGCGATGGGATCGGGGGCGCCTGCTCGACGCCTTGCGCGGCTACTTCACGGTTGCTGGCCTGCAGGGGGATTGGGAGTCGATCCGCAGCGCCTCCGATAGTGAACTGGTAACGGCGCTGGCGATGCTGTGCCCCTTCGACGTCCGGGAAAAGCAGGCGCTTCTTGAGGCGGCAACGCTGGGCGAGCGGGCGGAAACCATGACGGCTCTGCTGGAAATGGCGTCGCTCGAGCAGGGTGACGCCTTGCGGCACTAGGCCAGATGGCCTTCAATCGGATCGCTCCGGGTTCAGGCCAAGATAGATGAACCCGTTGAAGGGATGGACTCGAGCAGACCGCGCCCCTCTTTCTTCGTGGGCGCTCTGTTGAACGCACCGGGAGTTGATCTATGGTTGAGGCAGCCAAGGTTGATCGGAAACTGCTCGAAATACTGGTCTGCCCTCTGACGAAGGGACCGCTGGAGTACGATTCGGAGCGCCAGGAACTGATCAGCCGACAAGCTCGGCTGGCCTATCCGATTCGCGATGGCATTCCCATCATGCTGGTGGATGAGGCGCGACAGCTAGATGACTGAGTTCGATATCCAACATCACCCGAGCGAGATCCGCTATGTCAGTGCGGAAAAGCGGCTCGAGGTCACCTTCGATAATGGCAAGCACTTCTCCCTGCCTGCGGAACTGCTGCGCGTGGAAAGCCCCTCTGCCGAAGTGCAGGGTCATGGGCCCGGTCAGAAGCAGATAGTCTCTCGCCGACGGCATGTCGGTATCATGTCCATCGAGCCGGTGGGGAGCTATGCGATCAAGATCGTCTTCGATGATCTCCATGATTCCGGCATTTTTTCCTGGGATTACCTCTACAAGCTCGGCGAAGAGCAAGAAACTCTCTGGGCGGAGTACCTGCGTAATCTGGAGGAGCGAGGTCTCTCGCGTGACCCCTGAGATTGCTGCCAATCAGTAGAAGAATCTTTGATCCCAAAGAGACTGCAGCGGACGTTGTCTCACTGAGCGCAGGTTGATCCGCGACCGGGAGAGCAGCGCTACTTCAAAAGCCTTTCCCCGCAGGCCCCGATTTGCTTTACCAGTCGGGCCAGAGGATTCTCTTTGCCCAGAAAGGGTGGGATGGCGGCTGAAGGCCGACCATCGGCGACGATAACGGGAGTGACAAGATGGCGGGTGAGGCAGTGGCGGATCACAAGCGGTGGCAGTTCTGGATCGATCGCGGCGGCACCTTCACCGATATCGTCGCCCGTCGCCCCGACGGCTCGCTGGTCAGCCACAAGCTGCTCTCCGAGAATCCAGAAGTCTATGAAGACGCGGCCATCCAGGGCATCAGAGACATTCTGGAGCTAAAACGCGAAGAGGAAATTCCCGCACAGCTGATAGAAGCGGTGAAGATGGGCACGACGGTGGCCACGAACGCTCTCCTGGAGCGCAAGGGCGATCGCACCGTCCTGGCTATCACGAAAGGTTTTCGCGATCAGCTCCGCATCGCCTACCAGAACCGGCCCCACCTCTTCACGCGGCGAATCGAGCTGCCGGAACTGCTCTATGAGCAAGTGGTCGAAGTGTCCGAACGGGTTATGGCCGACGGACGGGTTCTGCAGGAGCTGGACGAGGCGGAAACGCGCGCGGGATTGCAAGCGGCCTATGATGCGGGCATCAGGTCTCTCGCGATCGTTTTGATGCATGGCTACCGCTTCACGGACCATGAGAAGCAGGTAGCTCGAATTGGTCGCGAGATCGGGTTCACCCAAATATCGGTGAGCCACGAGGTCAGCCCGCTGATGAAGCTGGTCGGGCGGGGCGACACCACCGTGGTGGATGCCTATCTCTCCCCCATCCTGCGGCGCTACGTAGACCAGGTTGCCAGCCATCTTGGCGGGACATCGGATGGAGAGGCAGCGGAGCTGGCTGTACGTCTTCTGTTCATGCAATCGAATGGTGGACTTGCTGACGCTCACGCTTTTCAGGGGAAAGACTCGATCCTGTCTGGGCCGGCTGGCGGGATCGTCGGCGCCGTACGTACGGCGGCAATGGGCGGTTTTCACAAGATAATCACCTTTGACATGGGTGGAACCTCCACCGATGTGGCCCACTACGATGGGGAGTACGAGCGCGCCTTTGAGACCCTTGTGGCAGGCGTACGGATGCGCGCCCCCATGATGCAGATCCACACCGTTGCCGCGGGCGGTGGGTCGATCCTGCATTTCGATGGCAGCCGCTACCGTGTCGGGCCTGATAGCGCGGGCGCCAATCCAGGGCCGGCCTGCTATCGTCGGGGCGGGCCGCTTGCTGTGACCGATGCCAACGTCATGTTGGGACGGATTCAGCCTGACTTCTTCCCGCCCGTCTTTGGCCCCGACGCTAATGAGCCACTCGACGCGGAGGCGGTGAAGCTGCGCTTTGCCGAAATGGCGGAGCAGATACGGGTCGCCACGGGGGACGACCGCAGGCCGGAGGAAGTGGCCGAGGGCTTCCGCCGCATTGCTGTCGAGAACATGGCGAACGCCATCAAGAAGATTTCCATCCAGCGTGGCTATGACGTCTCAAAGTACACCCTGAACTGCTTTGGCGGGGCCGGCGGACAGCACGCCTGCGATATCGCCGATACCCTCGGGATCAGCAGAATCTTTCTTCATCCCCACGCCGGCGTGCTCTCGGCCTATGGCATGGGGCTGGCGGACCTGCGGGTGATCAAGGAGCAAGCGGTCGAGAAGCATCTGCAAACAGCCTTGTCGGAGGTTAATGACGCTTTCGAACAGCTCGAGTCCGAGGCACGCGAAGAACTGGTGGCGCAGGGCGTTGCGCCGCTGCGCGCGGAGGTGCTTCGCAAGGTGCATCTGCGCTATGAAGGCACTGATTCAGCGCTGATCGTGGACCATGGATCAGAGGACGCGATCATCGCAGCGTTCGAAGCTGCCTATTCCCAACGCTTTGGCTTCACCATGCCTGAGAAGGCTCACGTTATCGAAGCCATTTCCGTGGAGGCGATTGGGCACACCGATGCCGCGGAGGATCCGGAACTACCAGCCGGGGACGCCACGGCGGCACCAAAAGCGGCGGCCCGCCGCGCCATTTACAGCGGCGGTGCTTGGCACGAAGCACCGGTTTATCGTCGAGAAGACCTGGCGCCGGGCCAGTCGATCGACGGTCCCGCAATCGTTATCGAGTCTACCTCGACCACGGTGGTCGATCCGGGCTGGCGCGCGAGCCTGACGGTGCGCGATCACCTGGTCCTGGAGCGTGTCGTGCCGCTGGAGCGCGAGGTGGCGGTCGGCACACAGGTCGACCCGGTCATGCTCGAAATCTTCAATAATCTCTTCATGTCCATCGCAGAACAGATGGGCTCGACGCTCGAGAAGACGGCCTATTCGGTAAACATCAAGGAGCGCCTGGACTTTTCCTGCGCGCTCTTCACCCCGTCTGGGGATCTCGTGGCCAACGCCCCGCACATGCCGGTGCATCTGGGGTCGATGAGCGAGTCGGTACGCGCGGTCATCCGCGAGAACGAGGGGAAGATAGCGCCAGGGGACGTCTACATGCTGAACGCCCCCTACAACGGCGGTACCCATCTGCCGGATATCACGGTCATCACGCCGGTCTTCGACAAGGCCGGCAAGGACATCCTTTTCTATGTCGGCAGCCGCGGCCATCACGCTGATGTGGGCGGCACGACCCCTGGCTCCATGCCGCCCGACTCCCGGACGGTGGAGGAGGAAGGTGTCCTCATCGATAACTTCAAGCTGGTGGAGAAGGGGCGCTTTCGCGAGGAGGAGGTGCGGGCGCTCTTCGCCGCGGCCACCTATCCGGCGCGCAACGTCGAGCAGAACATCGCCGACTTGAAGGCTCAGATTGCCGCCAACCAGAAGGGTG
>Ga0079224_100008991_pt1 | contig 13579 bp, 7 predicted proteins | sample Stecom2015_FD_80414 | JGI IMG/M metagenome (GOLD analysis project Ga0079224, IMG submission 80414) | Agricultural soil microbial communities from Utah to study Nitrogen management - Steer compost 2015 | ecosystem: Environmental > Terrestrial > Soil > Agricultural land | place: USA: Utah... | reverse complement strand
TCCCCCGGTCGCCGAGACGGCAGCACAGAAGGACACACAAGACATCGTCATCGAAAAATTGGCGCAATTGGAACCCAAGACGCGGTCCCGCTACGACGTAGAATTGGGAAACCTCCATTTCGAGAAAGGCAATTACGAGGAGGCGGAAAAATCCCTGGCCAATGCCGTAAAGGGCAGCCCGGCGAACGCCAAGCTGTGGTTCCGTCTGGGCGAGACCCTGGTCAAGCTCCGCAAGGACAAGGAAGCCGACGAAAAGTTCCGGCGCGCTTATCAATTGGAGCCGTCCAACCTCACCTACGTGCGGACCTATTCCCGCAGCGTCGATAGCAAAGAGGAAATCCGGGCGAACCTTGCCCTCTTCAAGGTCTTGGCGCAAAACGGTCCCAGCGTAGAGGAGCGCCGGAAGCTCGGCCAGTCTTATTTCCTGAACGGGGACTTCGTGAACGCGGCCAAGGAATTCGATTGGCAATTGCAGGGAAATCCGTCTCTCGGAGCCACGGAACCCATGTTCGCGGACGCCTTCATGAAGACCGGTCAAACCGCCAAGGCGCGCGGCCTGTACGAACAGCGCCTTAAGCAACAGCCGGACGACCTGACTCTGCTCGAAACCCTGGCCGGAATCTACAAGCAGGAGGGAAACCAGAAGGCGTACGTCGCCACGGTGGAAAAGATCGTCTCCGTGGATCCCAAGTACAAGAGCTACCAGCTGGTGCTGGCGGTCGAAAAGGAAAAGGCCAAGGACTTCAAAGGCGCCATAGCCCAGTACGGAGAATGGGTTTCGCGCAATAGCGCCGACGAAGTCGCACTGAAGTCCCTGCATCGCCTGGCCGATCAGGAGAAGGATACCGCCAGCTTGATGGACGCCCTGGTGCGCCTGACGCGTAAAAAACAACCGGATCCCGCTTATGTGTTCCAGTTGGCCGAGGTCGACTATGTTCGTTCCGGCAACATCTCCGGAATCGAACGGCTGGTCAAACTCCACCCCAAGTACTCGCGCGGCAAGACCATCCTGGTCAAGGCCCATTACAAGAGAGGGAACTTCGCCAAGTTGGCGCCGTTCGCCCTGTTCATGAAAACCGAGTCCCGGACGGATAAGAGTCTTTCCGAGCCTTTGGCGGATCTTTACGCCTTCCAAAAAAAGCATGCTCCGGCGAACCAGGCCTATTTCGACGCGGTGCGGAACGATAAAAAGGATCGGGAACTTTTCGACAAGGCGTACAAATACGCCAAGCAGCACAACTCGCCTTTCCGCTCGGCCCTGCTTAAGCAAGGCCACGAAGGCTTCCCGGACGACATCGGCCTCAAGTACGACTACGCTCTGACCCTGGGCAAGACCCAGAAGGCCCTTGACCTGTTCAAGGAAATCCTGGCCAAGGATCGGAACAATCCTGGCGCGGTCTCCAATGCGGCCGAGGTTTCCGTGGCTCTCGGCAAAACGGCGGACGCCGCCGACCATCTGCAGCATTGGACCACTTTGGAACCGGATGAAATCCGGCCGTGGTCCCTGCTGGTCGAGCATTATACCCGCGTCAAGAACGATGCCAAACTGGCCGAGGCGCTGGAACGCATGGCGGCCCTTTCCCCCAAGAGCGCCGATCTCGCCTTCAGGGCGGCGATGGCCTACAAGCAAATCGGGAAAAAAGATAAGTCTCTGGATTTGCTCACCAAAGCCGTGGCCCTGAACGGCGCCAACCCGCGCTACCAGAAAGAGTACGGCCTGATGCTGCACTCCGAAGGGCAGGCGGCCAAGGCCAAGGGCGCGCTTCTGATCGCCGACAAGTCCCTCAAGGGCGATGAAGCCGTCAATACGGCCCTCTACAGGATTTACACCGCCGAAAAGAACAACGGTCTGGCCCGCGAACGCCTGCGCTTCCTCTCCGCGCTCAAGCCCGCCGACAAGGCCTTCGCCTACGCACTGGCCAGGTTGGAGTCGGACTTGAAGAACCCCACCGAAACCGTGAGGATACTCGAGCGTCCCGCCCTGAAGGACAACTTGAACGCGGAAATGTCCTTTCTGCTCCTCGACGGATACTTCAAGCTGGGACAGCGCGAACGCGCCGCGGCTTTGGGTCCCGTCCTGATCAGGAAATATCCCAAGGAAGCGAAGGAATCCCTGCCGCTGGCCATCCTGTTCTACGAAACAAACAACAAGCCCAAGGCCAAGGAAATCCTCGAATCGTACGTCCGCGGCAATCCCACCGAGGAGGCGTTCTATTACCTGGGCCGGGTCTATTTCGACGAGAAGAACTGGAAGAGCGCCATCAACTATCTCGATCGCGCCGACAACGGCCGCCCGGATGTCCTCAGGATGCTGGGGCAGGCCTATATCCAGAACCGGGAGCCGGAACGCGCCATCAAGGCCTATGAGGACTATTACGCCAAAACCAAGGACGTCAAGATCCTCGTCGAGCTGTACGGCCTTTACAAAAAGACCAACGATGCGGAAGGAACGCGCGTCATCCTGGAACGGCTTATCGCCGCCCAGCCGTCCAACTACGATTACAAGGTGGAATTGGCCGAACTGTACCGTTCCAAGGGGGACGTCAAGAAGGCCGAGGCCCAATACCAGATGATTCTCAAGAAAATACCGGCCCATCCCGCATCCAACATGAATTACGGCATGATCCTGGCCGGTCGAAAGGACTATGCCAGGGCCATACCCATGCTTGAGAGAGGGCTTTCCAAATACCCGGACAGCGCCACGGCCTGGCGCTATCTCGCGGATTCCTATCGCTCCGGCAAACGCTACTCGCCGGCCTTGCAGGCTTACAAAAAGGCTTTCAAGCTGCAGCCCCAAAGCCTGCCCCTGGCCGTAGCCAAAATGCAGGTGTCCCAGGAATTGAAGGCCTCGAGCGAGCTGCCAGCCGCCTATGCCGACGTCATCCGCCTGGATTCGGGGAACGTGGAGGCCGCTTCGGCCCTCGCGGATATCCGCTTCGGTGAGCGGAAATACCGCGATGCGGCCGCCCTATACGGGAAGGTGACCGGCGCCAAGGGAGGCGACAAGGATCTCTGGTCCAATTACGGCTACGCCCTGATCGAAATCAAGGACGTCAACGGGGCCAAGCGGGCCCTGCAAAAGGCTTTCGATCTGGGAGAGAAAAGCCCCCGGGTCATGACGAGCCTGGCCCGCATCTACAAGGAAGAAGGCAACGGCGAAAAGGCCGAGTCCATCCTCTCAGAGATGGTGAAAAAGGATCCCCGCAACCACCTGGCCCATTATTGGCTGGGCCAGATCGCCTCGGACGGTAACCAGCCCGGCGTGGCGGAGGACCATTTCAAGAAGGCCCAATCGATCGCTCCCGCAAACGCCGATTATGCGGAGGCCCTCGCCCGCCTGAACTACAACAAGGACGAATATGAAAAGGCTGTGAAGCTGCTGGAGCCGGTGCGCGCCGACCTTTCCGCTTCCGGTAGGTTGATGTACGGCGATTGCCTGATGAAGACGGGAAAAAACGAGGCGGCCCTCGCGGAGTTCAATTCGGCCTTCGCCAAGGAACCCTCCGCGCCGGTGCTGGCGAAGCTGGCCGAGCTTCAGGTACACAAAGGGAATTACCGCGAAGCCATCCGCACCATCGAAACCTCGGAGTTCAAGGAAGACTCCACGGTGCGGTTCGCTTTGGCCAAGGCGCGCATCGCCTCCCGGGACAACGGAAAAGGTCGGGACATCCTGGATCGCCTGATCCGGTCCAACAAGTACAACGCAGCCTATTACCACTATCGCGGACTCAGCTATTACGGGGACAAGAACTACGGCAAGGCCAAAAAGGATTTCGACCTGGCCTTGAAGTACAATCCCGATTACATGGACGCGGTTTACCATATCGGCCTGTGCCAGATGCGCGAAGGAAGCGTTTCGGACGCCCGCAATTACTTCAAGGAGCTTTCCCAGCATTCCAATGTCAGTTGGCAGGCCAAGGGCTTCCTTGGCATAGCGACGGCCTTCGAGGCCGAGAAAAAATACGAGGCTGCCGAGAACTTCCTCCAGAAATCCCTGACCGCGGAACAGTCGCCTGAGGCTTTCAGCCTCATGGCCAAGGTCCTGCTCAAATTGCGGAAGCCCAAGGAAGCCGAAAAGAACGCCCGTAAGGCGCTGCAGTTGGAGCCGGGAAACGCCGTCGCCGTGGTCGCCATGGGCGACGTTCTGCTGGCGCAAAACCGCAAGGTCGAGGCGCTTTCCCTGGCCAAGAAGGCGCTGGAAGGCAATCCCAACTCCTGCGATCTGCTAATCGGGTCGGCGAAGATAAACTTCGCCGCGGGCAATTACGAGACGAGCAAGTCCAACAGCACTTACGCCATTTCCCTGTGCCCTGAAGAGGCCTCTCCGTATTACTATGCCGGCGCCGTCGCCGACAAGAAATACAACAAAAAGGAGGCTAAGGATTATTTCAAAGCCTTCAAGAAGAACGGCGGGGACAAGGGCTTGCTTCCGGACGGTTATCGCTGAGGGAAGACTGGGTTTACCAGGAGGCCGGAACGACCTTGGGATAGGACCAATTCCACTGTTCCGGCGCCGCTGCGATGGCTTCTTCCAGGAACCGGCGCACCCGCCCGGGCAGCTCATCGGCCAAGAGGGAGTCCCGATCAATGCCTGTCCCTGCCGGTTCGGCTGGGAGCGGAGGGATTTGGTTCCATGCGGGGTGGAACCGGAAGCGCACGTTTCCGTTTCCTTCCACCCGGGTCGATACCGGTACGAGAATGAATCCGCGCATGGCCAGGAAACGCAAGAGCCGGGCGGGATAAGGCACGGCGATCCTGCCCCATAAATCGAGTTTCTCGATTTCTCCGGCTCCGCCCGGGTGTTGGTCGGCCATCAAGGCGATTATGCCCTTCCCGGCGGCTACGGCGCGCAATCCCCGCTCCAGGCCCCGGTCCCGCTTTCCGCCCACCCAAAGGATTTTCTTGCCGCCGATTTCCCTTCCGCCGGCCATGAATCCGGTCAGGGGAGGGGAGAAGGCTTCGGCGGTTAGGATAAGGAAAGGCCTTCCATCGGGAGCCTGGGGTATGCGGTGGAGAAGTTCGAACAATCCCGAATGCAATCCGACCAGTGCCACGGGACTTCGGCCTTCGGCCGCCTTCGCATAATAGGGCAGTCCTTCGATGCGCATGTTTTCCAACTCCGGCGCGGCTCCGGGCGCCGCCTCCCCGTGCATTTTCAATCCCTGCAACAACAGGCGCAGCCTGGAGCGGTAATAGACGTCAAGATCCAGGGTCCCCGGGAACGGAGAAGCCTCGAAGCAGGCCCTCAATCTCCGGGCCTGTCCGCGGCGGATGCGGGGATATAGGATAAGAAGCGGACTCAGGAGGGCATACGCGGTATCCACCGGGAGCAGGCGCAATCCCGACAGCGCCGCGACCGCCACCCATCCCGCCGCGCGGGTGAGCGGGCCGGTGCCTTTAGGGAGGGGTGATGGCAAGGCTTTCCGCCAATCTGCCGACTACCCCCAAGCTATGGGCCGAGCATTTATCCGGCGTGTCGGCCAAGGTATGCCAGTAGGGATATTCGAAGTCGATGATGTCCACGGCCGGTATCCCCTTGGCCTGAAGGGGAATATGGTCGTCGAGGACATTAGGGCCTACGCGCGGCTCGAAGGCTTTAAGCCCCAGCAGCGCGGCCCGGGCCCAGATTTTCCGTACCAGTTCGGGGCTTTGCTTGAGGGAATTCTGCTCCATCGGCAAGGAGAGATTCTTGTCCCCGACCATATCGAAAAGAAGCGCGTACTCGATGTCCTTGGCGGGAAGGTTATCGGCGAAGTGGCGGGCTCCCAGGAAATATTCCTCGATATTGCCTTCGTGTCCGTAATCCTCTCCGTCGAACAATACCAGGTAAATGGTTTGCGCCGGGGGCGTATTTTTCAGGGCATTGGCGAGTTCCATAATCACCGCCACGCCGGAAGCCCCGTCATTGGCTCCGATGATGGGCTTGCTCTTCATCATCAGGCTGGCTTCCATATCCGCCCGGGGCCGTGTGTCCCAATGGGCGCAGAAAACCGCCGGCTTCCGTTTCGGGTCCTTGCCGGGCACGGTGGCGATGATATTGGTGAGGTTCACCGGCTTGCCGGTCGTCATATCCTTGTGGGCGAAGGTCTGGAGCCGGGCGGATAGGCCCAAGCTCTTGAAATGGGCGGAGAAATAATCGATGGCGCGGCGATGTCCTTCGCTGCCGGGATTGCGGGGGCCCAGGGCGCATTGCTCCAGTAGATATCGGAAGGCCCGGGTGGAGTCGAAGGCCGCCTGCTTGGGCGCAGTCGGGGAGGCCTTGGCGGATTTGCCGCCTGCCCTGGGGCCGGATTCCGTTGCGGCTTCGGCCGGAGCCTTCCCGGACGGGGCCCGCGGTTCGGAGGGACCCGCGGAAGGGTGGGCTGGAGGGGCCGCGAAGGTTCCCCCGGAAAAAATGACGGCCGATATCAGGAAGGCGATTGCGATCATGGGTTTTAATGTAAAAACTATCGGTAACGGATCTTGCCGGGACGGGGGCTCCCGCATGCCATGCCTTTTCGGAAAAGGGGCGGGGCCCGGAGGCCCGTAGATCAGGAAACGTGAATGATGGGATTGCCTAGCTGGGAGCGGATCAAGGCCGTGTTGATTCCCTCTCCGGCATAGGAGGCCAGAGGGGAGATTTCCACCAGCTTGCCCTGCAGTTCGGCTTCGCCGACCCCGGCGGCCAAAGCCCATTTACGATGCAGGTCCAGCAGTAAAGCCCGCGCGGAGGCCGGGCTGTCGGCCCCCTCCCGGTTCTTGACCGGCGCGAATTCTTCGTCGCGATTCACCAGCATGCCGGCCATGGCTCCGGCCATGGGGAAAAGGTCGAACATGAACAGTTCGAATTTACAGGCATTGGGTTCCGACGGGGTCACAAGGTTTCCGGAGTCGTCCACGAACGGGATGCGCTTGCGGGCCAAATGGAACGGCAGGGACGCCCCGGCATGCCGTTCGAGGAATTCCCGCGTAAAGAGATGGATGGCGATATTGGCGGAGTCGTACATATAGCCTCCGTCGGCCGACTTGGAATAAATCATCTCCTCGGTCATTTCCGAGTATTCCAGGACGGACGGTTTGCCGTTACGCAGGCAAAGCACTCCGACCTTTTCCTCCGGCTGGATCTTGACCACGGCTTTGCTGGCGGCGGGCAATCCCTCGTGCATGGCGAACCCGATGAAATGCGGGTCGCATACCTTTACCAGGGCATTGTCGACACTGTAGAAGAACACATGCTCGATGCCGCGCCGCTTCATATCCTCCAGGGCGCCGCTTGCGGCCAGGGCCGGGAAACAGCCGCCGTTTCCGTTCGGGCCCATGCTCAGGCGCCCTTTGGCCGCGAGCAGAACCTTGCCTTCGGCGTCCACCAGGGGCATTTCGCCCTGCTGTAAGAAAAAAACATCCCGTTCCGGCAGCCCGAAAAAGCGGCGATTCCTGAAGTAGGCGGTGGTTTCGGCGTGGTTTTCCCCGCTGGTCATGATGTACCAGGGAATGGCCTTGCCGGCCAGGCGCGAAAGCCTGAGGATGCGCTCGGCCTGAAGCTGGAAAAGGGACTTGCGGGAAGGCAGGCCGATGTCGAAAACGCCCTTGGGCCCGTTATGCCCCAGGCGGGTGCCTTGTCCCCCCGCCACCAGAAAAGCCGCGACCTTGCCTTCGCGCATGGCCCGCATTCCCTGGTTCGCGAGCGCGGCCCGTTCGGCGACGGAAAATCCGTCCCAGGGCCTGGCCCGCAGGGGTTCGATGGCTTCGCCTGATCCGGAGGCGGCTTCGCCCGTCGCCAAGTCGCGATGCAGAGCGGCCAGTTGATCGAAATCCACCGACAGGATTTGCGCGGCGAGCGCTTCCCGCTCGGCGGGTTCCAGTTCCTCTTCGAAGCGGAGCAAATGGCTTTGGCCGTGCCGGGCGGCGACTTGGCGGGCTTGGGCGAGCGTTTCGGTATCCGGCATCAGGCTTGAAATCCCTTTCGATGCGATTCATCCAGCCGGCCCATTGCGAGGCGCCGGCGCGGGGTCGGAAAGATAAGAATTTTCCGGTTCCCACGCGAGACCGGCTTCATCGGACCTTGAAGAAAACCAGGCTTCCGGCGATGAGAGCCAGAATCGACACCAAGTGGAAACGCCAGAGAATCTTGGAGTTTATCGCTTGTCCCGATTCGTAACGGTCTTTCCACTTGAGCTGGAAGTGATGGTGCAGCGGCGCCCGCAGGAAAAGGCGCCTGCCGACTTTGTCCTTGCTGAATTGTTTCGTGATCTTGAACCCGCAGATCTGCAGAAGCACCGATACGGCCTCGGCCAGGAATACCACTCCCACAATGGGCAGGAACAATTCGATATTGAGCAGGACGAACATCATGCCGATGGCGCCTCCGAACCCGATGGAACCGGCATCGCCCATGTAAATCTCGGCGGGCGGACTGTTATACCACAAATAGGCCAGCATGGCGCCGATGATGGCCGTGCAGATCGGGAAAAGCTCGTCGCCCCCGGGAATATAGGGAATGAGGAAATATTTGGCGAAGATGGCGTTTCCGGATATATAGGCGACCATGCCCGCGAACATGGAGGTCGTGATGATGGGGACGGATACCAAGGTGTCCAGCCCGTCGGTGAAATTGGCGCCGTTGGCGCTGGAGGTGGTGACCAGGCAGATAAGCAGGATGAAGGCCCAATTCGGGAGGCGGGGAAACCAAACCTCGGGGTTGACGAAAGGCATGGTAAGGTGTCCGGAAAGGCCGGGAATGAGTTTGTATGCGAAAATGGCCACGACCAGGGAGAACCCGAAGTAAAGGAAAAGCCTGAGCCTGGCGGAGATGCCGTCGGCCTTCGCCTGATAATCGGCTTTGGAAATCTTTCCTTGCGAGACCAGCTTTTTGTTGCGAATCTTCACGATGTCGTCGATTCCCCCGATGGCGGCATAGGCCAGGAGAATCACCAGCGCCGAAATGGAATAGGCGTTGAATTTGGCGAAGCATACCGAGGCGAGGAGCACGGCCGAAACCAGCAGCATGCCCCCCATGATGGGCGTGGACTTGCGCTTGCCGACGTCGAAATCCGAGGACGCGTCCCAGCGGTGCAACAGGGCGATGTAGCGCGGCATGAGCAGAAAGACCAGGAGCGAGGCGAACAGGGGAGAGGCTCCGGCCCGGAACAGGCGATCCTCGAAGAGGGCTATTCCGGTGAGTTCGAATAGGAAATGGGAAAACATGGAAGTGGGTGATTCCTTCTAGATGTCGGTGTTCGGAGTCCTTGATTCGCGAGGGCGCGGGCGCGTCGCGATGGTGCCTGGAGGACATACGAAGCGCTGCGGATCCATAACAGGCATTTTACCCTATTCCCATAGCCGATTGCACCATCCGGAACCGGATTCAGGTAGCGAGACCTTTCGCCTGAAGGCGCACCTTGATCTCGGAGTAAAGATCCTTCAGACTGTCCTCGATGGATATGATGGGCTTCCAGCCGGTCAGGGTCATGATTTTCTCCGGAGAGCCCACCAGCAGGGGAATGTCGATGGCCCGTTCCAGCGAGGGGTCGATGCGGGTCTCGATGGGGCACCCGCTCAATCCGATGAGGTAGTGGACCAGGTCCCGGATGGTCCTGGCCTTGCCCGAGCAGACGTTGTACACTTCCCCGGTTTCGGCGCGCTTGGCCAGCATGGCGATGGCGCGCGCCTGGTCGCGCACGTCCAGGTAGTCCCTGGAAACGTCCAGGTTGCCGGTGTAGATGGCCGTTTCGCCGTCGTACATTTCGATGGTTGCGATTTGGGCAGCTACCGAAGGCAGGACGAATTTCCTCTCCTGGTACGGACCCGTGGAGCTGAAGGGGCGAACCGTGACGATGTCCAGGTTGTGGGCGGAAATGTATTGCTTCGCCAGAAGTTCGCAGGCCGCCACGGCGGTCGCGTAGGGGGTGAACGGGGTCGGGGGATCGGTTTCGCGGTGGATCACGTCGACCACGCCTCTTCCGGCCCCGTAAATTTCGGAGGAGCTGACCAAAAGCACCCTGGCCTTGGGAACCGAAAGCCGGACGGCCTCGAAAAGGTTCTGGGTGCCGAGAATCAGGAATTGCAGGATGGCATTGGGCTTGACCTGAGCGCTTCCCAGGGAAAACCCCTGCGACACCATGTGGTAGATTTCGGTCGGACGATGTTCGTTGAGGGATTGCAGCAGGTTCTTGAAGTCGAGCAGGTCCCCGGTGATATAGGTGATATGCTGCAAGGTGCTGCCCGGCTCGGGATCCTCGCCCGAGTACGAGACCAAGGCGTCCTTGCCGTGCGAAAGCAGGCTCAGAAGGTGGTAGCCCAGAAAGCAGGTGCCTCCGGTCAGGAAAACCCCGCTCACGGGTCCTTCGGCTCCTTGGCCGCGGCCAGGGCCCCGAGGACGGTTTCCCGGGGTACGTTCCGCACCGTGGCGACCTCGCCTATGCGCCTGGGGAGGATATAGACGCGGCTGCCGGCATCGACCTTCTTGTCCAGGCCCATCGCCTCCCAGGCCCTCCCTTCATCCAGTTTCCCCGGATAGAAGCGGGGCATGCCCAGGGCGTCGAGCAGATCGTTCTGGCGCTTTGCGCCGGCCTCGTCCATCATGCCCAGCGATACCGCGAGGCGGGCGGCCACGCGCATGCCCAGGGCCACCGCCAGGCCGTGGGGGATGGCTCCGTAGCCGCCGAGCACTTCGAAGGCATGGCCGAAGGTGTGCCCGTAATTCAGAATGGCCCGGCCGCCTTCCGCCGTTTCGCGCTCGTCGTCGCCGACCACCTGGGCCTTGATGGCGCACGAGCGCATCACCACCTCGCGCAGGAGCGCCGGATCGCGCGCCAGGATCCCGGCCGCGTTGGTTTCGAGGAAAGCGAAGAATTCCGGGTCGCGGATCACGCCGTATTTCACCACTTCGGCCATGCCCGAAAGGAATTCATCGGCCGGGAGGGTGGAAAGGGCTTCCAGGCTGATGGCGACGGCTTTGGGCTGGTAAAAGGCCCCGATCATGTTTTTGCCCAGGGGATGGTTCACGGCGGTCTTGCCGCCGACGCTGCTGTCCACCATGGAAAGGAGGGTGGTGGGGGCCTGGATGAAGTCGATGCCGCGCAGGTAGATGGCGGCGCAAAAGCCCGTCATGTCCCCGACCACGCCGCCGCCGAAGGCGACCAAGGTGGTCTTGCGGGAGTACGCGTGGCGCAACATGAAGGTCAGGAGTTTGTTCAGGGATTTGAGCTGCTTCTCCTCCTCGCCGGCCTTGAAGAAGAAGATGCGGCATCCGCCCAGGGAGCTGCGCAGCCTTTCGAGCATGCGCTTCTGGCGGTTCTTGATATTCATGTCGGTGACGATCAGGAATTGCGGCGGGCAGCCCGCTTTCGCGGCGATTGAATCCAAGTGGCCGGAAAGATCCTCTTCCACATATATGGGATAGGCGCGCTCGGCCAGTTCGACCCGCAGGGGAAGCAGTTCCTCCACCTGCAGGCGGTGGATGATGCGCCGGGTCAGCGCATGATGGGGGATTTTTTCGTCGGATTCGAACTGGAAATCGGCCTGCGCGTAGAGGGGCGCCCGTTCCTCGAGCATCCGGAGGATTTTGTCCATCTTGGCCGCGTCGTCGAGGCCGGCCAACAGGGGGCGGGATTCCTTCTTGCGGTTCACCCTCTCGAATATCACTTCCGGAGAAGCCGTCAGCCCCACCAGCACGCCGTTGGTGTGGATGATATCGATGGCGCGGGGATTGAGCAGGGTGCCGCCGCCCAGGGAAGCCACCATGGGGCCCTGGCCGCCGATTTCTCCGAGCACCTCCATCTCCATGCGGCGGAAGGCCGCCTCGCCGTCCTCGGCGAAAATCCTGGGAATAGGCTTGCCGCATTTCTCTTCGATGAGCTTGTCGGTATCGAAGAATTTCCGGCCCAGCGAGGCGGCCGTGAGCTGGCCGATGCGGCTTTTGCCGGAAGCCATGAAACCGGTGAAATAGATGTTACGGGCGAGCGTCAGGGTCATGTCGGTTTCACGAGGCTTCCGGAGCGCCAGGGCAGGCGCCTTCCCGGGTTTGTCCGGCTCGGGCCAGCCCCTCGCGGGCGGCGCCGTAGAACAAATCGGCCCCGGGCCTTTGGCCGGTCCAGAGCGCGAAGGAGGAAAGGCCTTGATGGACCAGCATGCCCAGGCCGCCGACCGCCGCCAGTCCGCGCGCCTCCGCATCGAGGATCAGGCGCGTGCGCTCCGGAGTATAAACGATGTCGTACACGATCTGGCCCGGCTGGAGATCCTCGGCCCGCAGGGGACTGGACTCGGGATTCGGGTGCATGCCGATAGGGGTCGTGTTCACGACCACGTCCATCCCTTTGCGGATGGACGGATAGTCCGCCAGCGCAACGGCTTCGAGGGCGGGATGGGCGGAGGTTCCGCCGCCCGTGCCGAAGCCGCCGGATATTTCCGACGCCAGGCGGCGCGCCTTTTCGGGATCGCGTCCCACGATCACGATCCGGGCGGGGCGGTCTTCCATGAGCAGGGCGCATGCGGCCGTACGGGCGGATCCGCCGTTTCCGATAATCGCGACCGAACGGCCGGCGAAGCTGTGCCCCTTTTCGCGGAACCCTTCCAGGAAGCCTTCGGCGTCGGTGGTGGTTCCGATGAGGCGGCCGTTCTCGTTGAGGATGGTGTTGACGGCGCCGATGCGGCGGGAAACCTCGCTGACCTCGTCGAGGAAAGGCATTACCGCCTGCTTGTGGGGGAGAGTCACATTGGCGCCCCGGAAGCCGAACAGGCGCATGGCCTGTAGCGCGGCTTCCAATCCCGAGGCCGGAACCCGAAGCGGGACATATGCGTAATCCAGGCCGTAACGGGCGAAGCCGGCATTGTGCATGGCCGGGGAAAGGGAGTGGGCGACGGGATCCCCGAAAATGGCGATGAGGCGGGTGGTACCTTTGATTTCCATGGGTTAAGGCCGGCTCCTGCGCAAAGAAAATGTGGCGGAGATGAGCCCTTCCAGCAAAAGTAATAATATTGCCGCCAGGAAGAGCATGGGCCATAGGCTGCGCGCGGTCGCCCGGGCAGCGGACGGTTCGGACGCGGACAGTACCTGCAGCCGTCCCCGATAAGGTTCGAAACCTTCGAGGAACCCGGCCTTCGCCGCCTTTTCGGCGCTTTCCCATTCCTCCGGATTCCCGGCCGCGACCGGGCTTTCAAGGTTCACCGCGAAGGCCATGGTATCGCCTCCCGCGATGATGCGATGGATTCCCAGTTTGTCGAACGGCCCTATGCGCAGGCGCCCACCGTCGGACCTGACCTTGGTGAACGGACGGCCTTCCGGATCGCGGACCTCGGCCGCCGCCGGCGGGGCGCTTCCGGCCGCAGCGGATAGAGAGCCCAGGTCGGCGGTATAAACCGAATCCGAGGCCACCGATGCGTTCGCGGCGCGCTCCTGCGCGCCGGCTTCCTGGAATGCCTGGTGGAGGAGGGGCGTCACGGGAGCCAATCCCAAATCGGACCAATCGAGATCGTCCAGATCGGTGGTCCAGAGCAGCGCATGACCGCGATGGAAATCCCGCATCGCCAGGACGGCTTGCGCCGGACCGCCTTGGGAGAGGAGTATGTCCACTCCGGAATCGGGAGCGAACGCGAAGCGCTT
>Ga0079224_100008990_pt1 | contig 13579 bp, 11 predicted proteins | sample Stecom2015_FD_80414 | JGI IMG/M metagenome (GOLD analysis project Ga0079224, IMG submission 80414) | Agricultural soil microbial communities from Utah to study Nitrogen management - Steer compost 2015 | ecosystem: Environmental > Terrestrial > Soil > Agricultural land | place: USA: Utah... | reverse complement strand
GATGCCAAAAATGGCGGCAATGTCTTTGAGTTCCTGCAGGCGGTTTTCGCGCAACTCATATAGAACATAAGGAAGGACCACGGCGTTGGTGCGGCCGTGTGTTTCATGCGTCAGCCCGGCAATACTGTATGCGATGCCATGGACCGCGTTCAATCCTGCGCTGCCATAAGACAGGCCTGCAAACACGCTGGCATAGCTCATGCCGATGCGTGCCTGCGCGTCGGCGCCATTCCGGTAAGCCTGCCGCAGGTGGCGGGCGCAAAGCATCATGGATTCGCGAGCGAACATTTTGCTCAAATGGGTGCGTCCACTGTAGCCAGGATCCGGATTGTTGTTGCGCTCAAACTGGTTCGAATCCATGGTGACATAGGATTCCATGGCGTGGATCAACGCGTCGATGCCGGCGTCGGCGGTGACGCGAGGCGGACAGGAGTAGGTGAACTGTGGATCGACAAGTGCAATAAACGGTCGTAATCGATTATCCATCAAGGCAATCTTTGTTGCGTTGTCGGGGTCGATCAGAATGGCGCCTGGCGTGACTTCCGAGGCCGTGCCCGAGGTTGTCGGCATGGCGATAAAGGGCAGCGGCTCATCGTTGCCAATGCCGTCCTTGTAGTGCGCCACCGGTTTTTTGCTGCGCAACGTCAGTGTGAGCGCCTTGGCCAGATCCATATTGCTGCCGCCGCCCAGGGCGATCACATGATCGGGCGTCTGGCCCTGTGTCTGGGCCAGAATGTGCTGCGTCGCCCGGTCACACAGTGTGGTGGACGGATCAGGCTCACCGCCGCTATAGACGTAAGTGCTGATCCCGCATTTGCCGGCAGCCTGCACATATTCGCCGACCCATGGCGTTTGTTCTGCGAAATAGCGATCGGTCACGAGTATGCCGCTGTGATAGCCCAGTTTGGCCAGCAGGGCAGGCAGATCATGTCTGGCTCCTTCCCTGATGATCAGGCGAGAGGGGGCGCAGAAAAACAGATGGTCGTCAAAAGTCATGCATTACTCCAGATTGAGAAAGTCGGAAAATCCGGCTGCGACTGCAGCGGTGTTCTCCGTCAGAATAGAATGGCCTGCATTTTCTACCGTGAGAAAAGTGGGGTGTGCAAGCAGCTCGCGAAACTGGGATACCAACGGCAAGGGAGAATCCTCATCCCGGGTGCCCGTCATAATCAGGCAGGGCACATCCACCAACGCGCATTGTTCGCGCAGGGAACGGCCGGCGATGGATTGCCAGGTCCACATCACCGCATGGTGGTCGGCTGCGTCCCGCAATTTCAGGCGTTGCTCGCGTGCGCGGATTTCGTCTAGCAGGCTTGCTTCTGTTGCTTGCGTAAACCAGCAGACCTGGCTGATATCGGGCACCCCAGACAGCAACATCAGTTTATCGGGCTGTTTGGCCTGCGTCTGGCCGACAAAGGCCAGGGCAACGCTTACGCCCATACTCCAGCCGGCAAGGCAATAAGGTTGGCCATCGTTGATATACTTGTGTACCGTGTCTTCAATCACATTTGCAAACGACTCCAGGGTCATGTCTTGCTCAGAGCAGTCCCTCTGGGCGCCTCGTCCCGGCAGATTCGGCAAAATAAAGGTGCACTGGTGAGCCAGTTGGGCTGCCAGCGGCAGCCAGACGCGGTTGGTCCCCTGTATGCCATGTATGGCGATAATTTTGAGGGGGCCAAAGCCGTGAATCAATGTATCCATAGTGTTGTTGTTAATGAATGAACAGAAAAACCAAGTCGATTGAAATGATGTGAGCAACAAATATATTAGTTGTATAATACTCACGTGTGTGATTTTTCACAATAGCCGGAAGAAAACGATTTTTTTCCGGTCAACCTTTTCGTGACATCATGGCCTCAAATAACGCATCGAATTTACAGAATAATCAAGACCTTGTTTCGGAACCCGTTTCGCTTCAACCCAAAGTCAAACTGACCGATATTGCCTATCAAAAGCTTGAGCAGGCCATTACCATGCTGGTCCTGGAGCCGGGCTGTTCTGTCTCGGAACAGCAGTTGTGCGACTTGACGGAAATTGGTCGTACGCCGGTACGCGAGGCCGTGCAGCGTCTGGCGCGCGAGCACCTGATTATCGTTTTGCCTCAGCGCGGCTTGTTTATTCCCGAGATTAATATTCGCAAACAGCTGAAACTGCTCGAAGTGCGCCGGGAAGTAGAGCGGCTCGTCTGCAGGATGTCGGCAAAGCGCTGCACCGACCAGGAGCGGCTTGCCTTTGTGCAATTGCATGAGCAATTCAAGGAATCGGCCCGACTGGCCGATGTGGACCAATTCCTGAAAGCCGACAGAATGCTCAATGAACTGACTTTGAAGGCGGCCCGGAACGAGTTTGCAGAAGGGGCGATGCGCCTGATGCATGGGTTGTCCCGTCGGTTCTGGTATTTTTATTTCAAAAAGTCGAACGACCTGGAAACCATGGCGCTGCTGCACGCCGATGTTGCCGAAGCCATCGGTCAGCGGGATGCGGATAAAGCGGCGCAGGCATCAGACAAACTACTGGACTACATTGAGTTTTATACCAAGGAAAGCGTGACAGACTTTATGTAACGGGTATGTCGCTGGTAGCAGGCATGCGATCTTGACAGAGCCTCTGGCTCGACCTGCCGCGGCAATAGGCGATGCCCTTGTACAGGGGCCGCAGGCGTGCGTGCCTTGTAACGTGATGTCCTGGTAATCGATCGCGATGTCAGTCGTGCAGCGGGCGGCGATAATAGGATGCCGGGCAATGCATGCCCCATGCCGGCGATAGCAGGCGCACCCCCTTCAACCATCACATCCGCTCTTCGGCTGATTGAGTCCGCTGGCCGTCGGGGCGGGATTGCCGCGATAAAGGGCCAGGCTATCGCAAGCCTGCCCGCGTGGCGCCCGACCGGTTTTGGGCCTGCTGAACGAATCCGCTTAGTTCATTAGGGCGTACCGCCCTGGTCCGGTGACGACTAGCAGGAGCAGACCGCCCATAATGCTCAGGTTTTTGTAGAAATTCAGTAGATTTTGGTGGCGTTCAGCGCCCTGGAGCGTCCAGTAGCGATGCCCAAGCAGGGCGGTCGCGAGCGTAAACAAACAAAACAGCAGGGCCAGCGGACGAGTGAAGACGCCCAGCACTAAGGCAATGCCTACACCAAACTCCATCACAATTGCCACCATCGTCGACAGTGCGGGCATGGGCGCTTTGAGCGATGCCATGTACTTGGTGGTGTCCGAAAAATGCGTTAGTTTCTCCCAGCCTGTGATCAGAAACAACGTCATTAAAAGTATACGCGCCAATAGAATTAAAAGATCCGAACCAGCGGCTATCGCATTCATCATGTCAACCTCGCTTGTTTTTTTGGCTTGGGCACCAGGCGCAATGAATATACCAATATGCTATCGCCGGTATGGGTTGAATGCAAGCACTTCTTCAAGTGCATGACGCCATTCGTTTTGACGCGCATTCATGGAACTTTTCTATATGATAAAAATAAATGCGCTCGTACCTCGCATTAGGAAAACGCTATTCAGTTGCCTGGCGTATTGGAGTATCATGCAGTTGCGTTCTATGCTCCAGGGAGCGTCCAGGCCCGGGGCATTAGTCATGCGGCACAATAGTTATCTCCTTCCGTCTTACCGTAGAGGAAAAAAATATGGCCCAATATCAAATAGCAGTCATTGTCGGCAGTCTGCGCAAGGATTCGTTTAATCGTAAATTGGCAAGTGCTATCGTCAAGCTGGCGCCGCCCGAGTTCTCTTTCAAGCAATTGGACATTGGCGATTTGCCCCTCTACAACCAGGATGACGATGCGCAACAGGCGGCTTGCGTCAAGCGCCTGAAAACCGAGCTTGCCGCTGCGCAAGGTTTGTTATTCGTTACGCCTGAATATAACCGTTCGATGCCTGGTGTGCTGAAAAACGCCATTGATCACGCATCTCGTCCTTATGGGCAAAACGCCTGGGCGGGCAAGCCTGCCGGTGTACTTGGCGCTTCCATCGGCTCGATTGGGACTGCCATGGCGCAACAGCATTTGCGCAATGTGCTGGCTTACCTGGATGTGCCGACCCTTGGCCAGCCTGAAGCATTTATTCATGTAAAGGATGGCTTGTTTGATGATGCGGGTAATATCGGGCCTGACAGCAGGAAGTTCCTGCAAGGCTGGATGGATCGGTACGTTGCCTGGGTAAAACAGTTTGTTGACTGAGGCTATCGGAAACGCACAAAGCAGCGTACGGGGCCCGTGCTCACTGCACCCTTCTTTGCGCACAGGCCGGCAAGGTACAAAGAGCGGTGCCGGTCTGCTGCAGTCTGCGGTAGCTAGTCTTAACAGAAAATAAATTCGCCATCGACCAATCGCAGTGGTCAGCATCTGTTGCCTGCTTAAATTATCCGGACCTGTGCCTGTCGTGTTCGACGTGGTCGACGCGGTAAGGGCTCAGGTTTTGACGGATCCTTTATTCAATATTCAATACATCAATCGGTCGCGCGGGCGTGGACATGGCCGTTTTTTTCGCATGATTGGCGCCATGGCTGGCTTGGCTACCGCCGCGATCCTTCCGTATACTCCCACATGCCGTCCATGAGCATGCGCACGGCATAGTCGGCAAAACTTCGCCGCACAATCATCTCCCAATTGTCGCCGGTTTTGTCATCAAGACGCCGTAGCAGCACTGACGTTTTGTAGTAGTGGCTTTGCGCGCACTGTCCGAAACCAAATACGCGGGGATGCAAATCCAGCGGGCAGCCTTTAGCCAGAACGGAGCGGGTTTTCGGGCCGCTCAGGTGCAATACGCTGTAGGCGCTGCTCTGGTCGGTCACGGCGCAGAAAACGTGCTGTAAAGCATCGCCAAGGCGTGCCGGCAGACTGGCCGTCTGCGGCCCTTTACCTCGGAGCATCCATTCGTCGGGCGCGAGCCACACGGCGCAATAGTGGTCATATTCGATAACGGTATTAGGTTCGGTCGGCAAGGCCAGGCCGATTGTGTTCAACAGGACAGCTGTCAAATCCGTATTCTCTGGATCTCCCCGCAAATTGACCAACGCTGCCAATGGCGCTTCAGTCAGTGCCACCACTTCGCGTGATCCGTATTCAAAGGCCCCGATACCACCTGTCAGGTCCGCGAGCGGGGTTTGTTGCCTGGAGTCATTCAACATGCTGGCGTGCTCCGTGTACGTCATAGAAAACCGGGTTGCAGATATGGGCCCGGGCAAATGTGCCATCGGGCAACGCTACGGTGACCTTCTGTTGCATGCGCGACCGGCCGTTCCTGATCATGGCAAGCGCTATAGGCTGTTTCAGGGTGGGACTGCGATAGCTTGAGGTCACGTATCCTTGTAACGGTACTATTGCCGGTGCGGCAGGTTCGTTAAGAATGGCTGCGCCCTCGGGCAGCACCGTTTGCCTATCTTCCGAGAGCAGTCCGACAAACTGCTTGCGATTGGGGCCGGCCGTGTCGCTGCGCGCCAGCGAGCGCTTGCCCAGGAAGTCCTTGGACTGCGCCAGCATCCCGCTCATGCCCATGTCAACGGGTGTGGCCGAGCCGTCGGTATCCTGTCCGACAATAATGAAGCCTTTTTCAGCCCGCAGCACATGCATGGCCTCGGTGCCATAAGGCGTAATGTCGAATGGTTCACCGGCATGCATAAGCATTTCCCATATATGACGACCGTAATTGGCCGGCATAGAGACCTCATAGGACAGCTCGCCGGAGAAGCTGACGCGCAGAACCCGTACCGCCACTGCGTCGATGGTACCGTGCCTGACACTCATGAAGGGAAAAGCCTGGCTGTCAAAGTCTATGTCGTGACATACTTGCTGCAGCACCTTGCGGGCGCATGGCCCGGCAACCGTCGCCGTCGCATATTGATCGGTCAGCGAAGTAAGATACACTTTCAGTTCCGGCCATTCGGTCTGTAGCCATCGTTCCATCCAGCTCATTACTTTGGCGGCGCCGCTGGTGGTTGTAGAAATCAGGAAGTGCTGGTCCGATAGCCGCACATTGACGCCATCGTCCAGGATCATGCCGTTTTCGTCAAGCATCAGGCCATAACGGCAGCGTCCCGGCTCCAGACCGGTCCACGAATTGGTATAAATGCGATTCAAAAATGTCGCGGCATCGGGTCCGCGCACATCGATTTTACCCAGCGTGCTGTAGTCGAGCAGCCCGACGCCATTGCGCACTGCCAGACATTCCCGTGCAACCGCTGCGTCCATGGTTTCGTCGTCCCGGGGATAGTAGCGGGCACGCGTCCAGTTTCCCACATCTTCAAAAATCGCACCGTGCGCAACATGCCATTGGTGCAGGCAACTCTTGCGGATGGGATCAAAATACTCGCCAAGCTCTCGCCCGGCGATGGCGCCAAAAGTGACGGGCGTGTAGTTGGGGCGGAATGTAGTCGTGCCCGTTTCCGGTATGGTCTGGCCCAGCGCTTCGGCCAGCACGGCCATACCGTTGATGTTGCCCAGTTTGCCCTGGTCGGTGCCGAAACCCATGGCAGTATAACGTTTGACGTGTTCGACGCTGCGATAGCCTTCGCGCACCGCCAGGTAGATATCGGACACAGAGACGTCGTTCTGAAAATCAATAAATTGTTTGGGTCCGCGGGCAATATCCCTGGCTGTGGCGGTTGACCACATGGGTCGCATGTTGCCTGATAGCACTGGCCCGGTCTGCCACAAGATCCCGTGATCCGCATGCCAGCCCAGCGCGGCAGCCGCCTGGCGGCCCGTCTCGACGCCAGTGTTCAGGGCGGCGGCCAGATCAAACTCACCGTTACAGGCGCCAATCGTTGTCTGCCTGGGTACCTGGCCGTCGGGCACGAAGCAGGCATCCACTTCACGCCAGCGGGGCTTGCCGCCGGACTGGGCATGCAGATGCACAACCGGGTTCCAGCCGCCGGATACGGCAAGCAGATCGCAGGGCAGGGTGTACGTTTTTAACTGACCGTTGGCAGGATCGCCCAAAGGGCGCACAGCCACGCTGTTGATATGACGTTTGCCATCGGCATGGCTGATGACTGTCTGCCACAGAATCTGTATGTCATGTGCTGCAAGTGCGGGCGGCACGATCGCGGCGTCGGCCGTGCGAGCGTCAACCACGGTAACCTGGGCGCCGCTGCGGTGCAGGTCCAGTGCTGTCTGGTAAGCGCTATCATTGTTGGTAAATACCACGGCGCGTCTACCGGGCAGCACGCCAAACCGGCAGATATAGGCGCTGATCGCCGATGCCAGCATAATCCCCGGCAAGTCATTGTTGCCGAACGCGATTGGACGTTCATGGGCGCCTGTGGCCAGAATCACATGCGCCGCGCGGATCTTCCAGAGGCGTTCGCGTACGCCCTTGCGCAGCTGTAGCGGCAGATGATCGGTCAGTCGCTGGCACACGGTCACCAGGTTGTGGTCCTGATAACCAAAGGCGGTCGCGCGCGACAACAGCTGGACCTCGGGCATGCCGGCCAATTCGTTCGTGATCTGAGCGAGCCACTGCCCGGCGGGCATGCCGTTGATCGAGGCACATGCATGCAGCAGGCTGCCGCCCGGATCCCATTGGTCGTCGACCAGGATGACGCGCGCGCCCGATCTTGCCGCACTGTGCGCGGCGGCGAGCCCGGCCGGTCCGGCGCCGACGATCAGTAGGTCGCAATGGGCATAGGTTTTTTCATAGCGATCAGGATCGGGTTGCGCCGGAACGGTTCCCAGGCCGGCGGCATTGCGGATGTGTTCTTCATACTTTCCCCACCAGCGGCGCGGCCACATAAATGTTTTGTAATAGAAGCCCGCGGGAATAAAGCGCGACAGATATTGCATGAATGCGAACCGGTCGTGCTCAATATCGGGTCGGGCATTGACGCTGCTGGCAGTCAGTCCTTCATATAGCTCGACTTCGGTAGCACGCGCGTTGGGCACGGCATATGCGCCATTCTCCAGCTGGACGATGGCATTGGGTTCTTCGACGCCGGCGGCCATGATGCCGCGGGGGCGGTGATATTTGAAACTGCGAGCGACAAAGTGGATGCCATTTGCCAGCAGGGCAGAGGCCAGCGTGTCGCCCTGGTAGCCAGCGTACCATTTACCATTAAACTGGAACCGCAGCGGCTTGTTTCGGTCGATACGGCCGCCATGGGCCAGACGGTGTGACTGGGTCATGTCTGCTCCCTGTCGGATGCGCCGATTTTTTCAACTGATTTGAATTGATAATGGCGGGTGTCGCGTTCGGCAATAAACCAGCGTCGGCAGCCATGGGTATGTACCCATTGCTCGCGGTGGATCCCTAAAGGATTCCTGCGCATGAACAAATAGTCGCCCCATTGTTCATCTGAAAGGTGTTCGGGGCTGGCGGGACGCGCTATGCCGGCTTCGCCGCCGAAACTGAATTCGCTTTCGGCACGTTCACCGCACCATGGGCATCGTATGACAAGCATGATTGTAGTCCTAGTGCGCAACGGCAGCGGCGCCGTGTTCGTCGATGAGACGACCGGTATAGAAGCGGTCTATGGAGAAAGGGGCATTCAGCGGGTGCGGTTTGTCGTTGGCGATGGTGTGGGCAAATACCCAGCCCGAGCCAGGGGTGGCCTTAAAGCCACCGGTACCCCAGCCACAATTGAAATACAGTCCTTTGATCGGCGTTTTGGATATGATGGGGCAGGCGTCGGGGCTGATGTCGACAATGCCGGCCCACTGTCGGTTCATGCGCACGCGGCTCAAACTGGGGAACATCTCCACAATGGCCTGCAAAGTGTGCTCGATGCTCTGGAAACTGCCGCGTTGGCCGTAGCCAGTGTATTGATCAATGCCGGCGCCGATAACCAGGTCGCCTTTATCGGACTGGCTGATATAGGCATGTACGGCATTAGACATGACCACAGTATTGATGGCAGGCTTAACCGGCTCGGATACCAGGGCCTGCAGGGGATGGCTCTCCAGCGGCAGGCGGATGCCGGCCATATCGGCAAGCACACTTGAATGGCCGGCCGCCACGACCGCCACTTTCCTGGCCCTGATGAATCCCTTGCCGGTATCAACCCCCAGGACGACGCCGTCCTTCTTGCGAATGTTGGTCACTGGACAGTTCTGAATGATATCGACACCCAGTTGATCGGCCGCGCGGGCAAAGCCCCAGGCGACCGCGTCATGCCGCGCCACGCCGCCCCGGGGCTGGAATGAGGCGCCCAGCACCGGGTAGCGACTGTCCAAATTGATCAGCGGTTCCCGCTGCCTGATCTGTTCGCGGTCAAGCCATTGGCCGTCCACGCCGTTGTACAAATTGGCGTTAATGCGCCGCCGGGTATCACGCACTTCTTGCAGGGTATGCGCCAGATTCATTACGCCGCGCTGGCTGAACATGACGTTGTAGTTCAGCTCCTGGGACAGGCCTTCCCATAGTTTCATTGCTTTTTCATAGAGCTGGGCCGATTCGTCCCATAGGTAGTTGGAGCGCACGATGGTGGTATTGCGGGCGGTGTTGCCGCCACCGAGCCAGCCTTTTTCCACAACGGCAATATTGCGTATGCCATGGATCTTGGCCAGATAATAGGCGGTGGCCAGGCCATGGCCGCCCGCGCCAACAATCACTACGTCATATTCGCTTCTGGGTTCAGGGCTGTGCCAGGCGCGACCCCATTTCTCGTTATGGCTTAACCCGTTGCGGATCAGGCTGAAAATTGAATAGCGGTTGCGCATGCGGTCCTCGTAGCAATCCTGTTACGCCATGTCCAAGTGGGCGCCGTGACTGCAAGTAGAGCAAATCGGGGAGGGCGCAGATAGAATTTTTTCGTCTATTTATTGGAATAATTACGCCATCATTGTGGCGTTTTCGGCTTGCGCAGAATGTTTAGTGGAAATCCCGGCGTCCGGGAAATACTTCGCTCACATAGTCGACGGCGTCGCAATTGTGTGTGGCCGGCAGCGACGCGGGCAACGGGACCCGGTTGCGCCACTGGCCAGGCGACATATCAAAGGTAGTTCGGAACTCCCGTCCCATATGCGACGCATCGGCAAACCCGCAGGCGCTGGCGATGGCGGAGATGGTTTGGGTAGAGTGAGTCAGCATCCAGGCGGCCATGCGCAGGCGAATCCCCCTGGAATACGCTTGCGGGCTCATGCCGGACGCTTGCTTGAAAAGCCGTTCCAGCTGCCGCACCGAAATATTCAGTTTTCCCGCCAGCGTATCCAGATCGAGCGCATTGCCCACATGTTGCTCCATCAACAGTATCGCGCGTCGCACCACGGGATGGGTGTCTGGTGCGATGCCGGGCGGCAGCGGCTGGGGCGTCGTATGGGGATTGGCATTGTCTATTTGCAGAATTCGCAAGGCTTTTTGCACAATGGCATGGTCCATATGACGCTTGAGGATGTCGGCGGCGACATCGATGGACGCGCGTCCGCCCGAACACGTAATGCGGCGCCGATCGCAGACGTACAGCCGATCCGCAACAATCAGGTCCGGGTCGGCCTGCGGGAACTGTTCGACAAAATCCCAGTAATGAAACCAACTGACGCAGATACGGTGATCGTGCATGACACCGGCCTGCATCAATGCAAAAACCCCGGTGCATACGCCAACCAGATTGACGTTCTTGTCCGCCGCTTGCTGTATAAATAGTTTTTGTGCATGACTGAGCGGCAGCCCGGTATGCAGCAGACCGCCGACCACCACCAGATAATCAAATCGCGCCGGATCCCCCAGTTTTTCCGAGGGCATCACCTGGATGGCGCTGGATGCGCTGACCGGCGCCAGCGTTTCATCGACCACATGCCAGGTACAGCGCACCGGTTGGCTGTAATCGCCTTCGTCGCCGGCCAGACGCAGAACATCGAGCAATCCCGAGAATGCAGTCAGCGTAAAGTGCGGCAATAGCAGAAAACCGAAGCGAATGGGCGCTGTATCCGTGGGTTTAGAGGGCATGTTATCTTTCGGTTAGCGCAAGTTTGGCGCCCAGCGCAACGAAGGCGGCGGCAAAGCTGCGGCGCAGCCAGACCATGACCGGGGGCCGGGAAATCACGTGCTGTCGAACTGCAGCAGCAAAGATCCCGTAGCACGCAAAGACGACAAATGTCATGGCCATGAACACGGCAGACAGCTCCAGCATGATCGGTAGCGGGTTGTCGGCAGCAGTGCCGACAAATTGCGGCAAAAAGGCGAAGAAAAATATAGACAGCTTGGGGTTGAGCACATTGACGGCAATTGCGGAGCGAATGACATCCATATTGGAGCGGGGCATGGCGTCGTTGTCGATGTTCAGCGCGCCGCGCGCGCGCAAGGTAGTGAATGCCATATACAGAAGGTAGGCGACGCCAGCGTACCGGAGCATTTCAAATGCCAGGGCGCTGGTATGCAGCAACGCTGCCAGGCCGGTGATGGCTGCGAACATGTGCGGCAATATGCCCAGGGTGCAGCCGAAGGCGCAGATAACGGCGGCGCGTCGTCCCCGCGACAGGCCGGCTGCGACCGTAATAATGACGCCTGTGCCAGGCGATACCACCACGATCAGGGATGTCAGTAAAAATTCCAGACTCATACTGTAGCTCCGGTAAAAGGTTTTGCGGGCAGGCAAAGATGCGATTGTCCGTCTAGCTTATACCAGTGTGTGCCAGGCAAACAACTTATAAATGGGATAATTTGCGACGGCGTGCAATAATCTGCTGTATCCATTCGTAGCCGCTGACCAGCAAGATGCCGAGCAGAACCATCAGGGCGCCGGCCAGGAAATTTGGTTCCAGCGGCTCATCCAGCAGCCAGACGCCAAAAGCGATGCCGAAAAGCGGTGTCATGAAAGACAGAACGCCTAACCGGGATGCCAGATATTGCCGCAGCAGCCAGAACCACAAGAGCAGACTGCCGAAAGACACGACCAGAATCTGGAATGCCATCGCGGCAAACGCGCGCGGTGTCGGATTGAAATAAGTCTGGTCCATGAGGATGGCAGCGACGATCAGAACAGCGAAACCGCCAAGCAACTGATACAGCAGCGTGTGCGTGCTGGGGCAATTATTAAGACGGGTAGTGCGTATAACAACGGTGGTCGCACCCCAGGCTATGGCTGCGCAGATGCCAAGTACGTCGCCCAGCAGCGGATTGGCGCCACCGGTATCGGCTGACCCGCTGCGGCCGGTAAAGGTCACGACAATGCCGGCGAAAGCGATGGCGATGCCCAGCCACTGGACCCTGCTCAGACGTTCGTCGGGCACTTTCCAGTAAAGCCCCAGGGCGGCAAACACCGGAGCAGTGTAAAGGAAAATGACCATATGTGAGGCCGTGGTGTGGTGCAGGCCTTCGGCCACCAGCAAAAATTCCAGGGCAAAAAGCAGTCCTGCGGCAATCCCGGGTTTCCAGGTTCCATCAGAGAGCACAATGCGATCGCCCCGCGCATAAATAAGGATATACACCATGATGGCTGAAATACCGGAGCGCAAGGCAATCTGGAAAACCGGCGCGACGTCCGGCGCTGCTCCCTTGAGCACGACTTGTTGCAGGCCCCAAATTGCGCAAGTAAGCAGCATCAGTCCGGTGGCTTTGCGATCAATTGCCCTGCGGTGTTCCATTTTGGTTCCTGTTCCAGATAAATCTATTGGTGAAACAGGATTATCTCATTGACGGATAATCGCCATATACTGTAAATATGACAATCGATATCGGTATTAAGTCAATTATCGGGATCAGGCTAATCTGTTATGCGCGAGCGCCCGTCAAAGATGAGGTGCCGGTTTGGCAGCGGCGGTGGCGAAAAATGCCGGATATTGGCCGTTGCCCCATTCGTGTCGATATCGCTGTCAGTGCGTCACGTCTGCTGGTCTTTAAATCTCTTACGCAGCCCTTGATATGGTCACGCTCATGAAAAAAACCGGCTTTTCAGCCAAATATGCGACGCATTTGCGTCGTCCCCCGTTTGAGACGGCATTGCCGGCGCCCATCGTCTTTCGGGCGGTGAGTGTGCAGGCAGACACGGTTTATCCGCGTCATATTCACAACTGGGGAGAGTTTGTCTACTCCTTCAGCGGTATCATGGAGATCGAGCTGGCCCGCCAGCATTATCTTGCGCCGCCCCAATATGGTCTTTGGCTTCCTCCCCGTACCGAGCATATCGCCTTCAATCGTCATGCCGGCATCCACTGTTCGCTATATGTGGATGCCGCGCTGTGCCGGACCTTGCCAGACATCACTTGTGCATTGACAGTGAGTCCGTTTATGCGGGCGCTGCTCGATGAGCTGGGCAGAAAGCCGCCTGCCATTGCAGCCACGTTGCAGGAGCAACGCCTGTTACGGGTATTGGTGGATCAGCTGGAGCAGGCCGAGTGTGCCGGGACCTATCTGCCCACGTCAGATGATCCGCTGCTCAAACCCGTGCTGCTTGCGCTACAGGCCAATCCGGGCGATGCGCGCACGATCGCCGAGTTTGCGGCGATCAGCCATACCACTGAAAGAACCTTGATGCGCCGTTGCCAGCGAGACCTGGGTATGTCATTTGTCGAATGGCGACAGCGGCTCAAGGTGCTGGCTTCGCTGGCGCGGCTTGACCAGGGAGAAACCGTGGAGGCGATTGGCCTGGATCTGGGTTACAGCAGCGCGTCGGCATTCATCAGCATGTTTCGCCGCCT
>Ga0079224_100008989_pt1 | contig 13580 bp, 15 predicted proteins | sample Stecom2015_FD_80414 | JGI IMG/M metagenome (GOLD analysis project Ga0079224, IMG submission 80414) | Agricultural soil microbial communities from Utah to study Nitrogen management - Steer compost 2015 | ecosystem: Environmental > Terrestrial > Soil > Agricultural land | place: USA: Utah... | reverse complement strand
GGAAAGAATTGCCCGCTACCAGCGCATGTGGTCAGTGTTGTGTGCATCCACAATTGACGGTTGGCGCAATCGGTATCTTCATGATTTGCGCAAGGTGCGTGAGCAGAGACGGCCTGCCGTGCCGTTCTCGGTGAGCGAATTGATGCGACGCACCAGCGAGACGGCTGAATTGGCCGTTGCAAAGGCTCACTGACAAGCCTGTGTGCTGCCCCAGATGGACTAAGGGCCTTTCCCGGGGAAGGCCCTTTGCGTGAGACTGAAGGCACCAGTTGAATTTGGGCGCCGCAGACTGTACTACTTCTTCAGAACAGCTGCGATGGCCTTTGCCACGTTATCGATATTGCGGCTGTTGAGAGCAGCCACGCAGATACGGCCGCTGGAAACAGCATACACGCCGTGTTCTTCGCGCAGGGCGTCAACCTGTTCTTTGGTGAGACCGGAATAGGAGAACATGCCACGTTGCTGTAAAACGAAGCTGAAGTCTTGCTCGACGCCGTTTTCCTTCAGCTTCTGCACCAGTTGACTGCGCATGCTCCGGATGCGTTCACGCATTCCAGCCAGTTCCTGTGTCCAGAGTTCGAACAGTTCCGGCGTATTGAGAACGTCGGCCACAATCGAGCCGCCATGGGTGGGCGGGTTGGAATAGTTGGTGCGGATTACGCGCTTGAGCTGGCTCATGACGCGCTCGCCTTCTTCTGACGAGTTGCAGATGAGCGTGAGGGCGCCCACGCGTTCGCCGTACAAGGAGAAGGACTTGGAGAAGGAGGAGCTCACCAGCATGGTGATTTCCTGGTCGGCGAACATGCGCACGACAGCAGCGTCTTCTTCGATGCCGTCGCCGAAGCCCTGATAGGCGATGTCGAGGAACGGTACCAGTTCTTTTTCCTTGATGACCTTGGCGATTTCCTTCCATTGTTCCAGGGTGGGGTCTACACCCGTGGGGTTGTGGCAGCAGGCGTGGAGCACAACAATGGTGCCAGCAGGCAGCTCGCTCAAGGCGTTGCGCATGCCTTCGAAGTTCAGGCCGTGGGTGGCGGGGTCGTAATAAGGATACGTGTCAACCTGGAAGCCGGCGCGCTCGAACAGGGCGCGATGGTTTTCCCAGCTGGGGTTGCTGATGACTACCTTGGCCTGGGGCTCCAGCCACTTGAGGAAGTCTGCGCCCAGCTTAAGTGCACCTGTGCCGCCCAATGCCTGAGCTGTGAGCACACGGCCTGAGTTCAGCAGGGGGCTGGACTCGCCCAGCAGCAGCCGTTGCGCGCCCTTGTTATAGGCGCTGATGCCCTCGATGGGCAGGTAGCCACGGGGAGCAGCGGCCTGCACACGAGCCAGCTCGGCTTTGTGGACGGCTTTCAGCAGCGGAATTCGACCTTCGTCGTCGTAATAAACACCGACGCCCAGGTTCACCTTGCCGGGACGGGTGTCGGCATTGAATTGTTCGTTAAGGCCCAGAATGGGGTCGCGCGGTGCGAGTTCGACGGATTCGAATAGCGAGTTCATAACAGCGGACAATGAGTGAAGAGGGCTGGCTCTGGAAAGAGGGCTGGCTCAGTAAGGTGTAAGAGTGTGATAATACGGGGTTTCCCCTAGGTGTGTCCAGTATGGCCAAAGCTGCGCGATTCGTCGAATTTCCGGGAAGTCCGTTTCAGCTGTACCAGCCGTATCCGCCGGCGGGTGACCAGCCTGCGGCAATTGACAAACTGGTGGAAGGCATCAATGACGGCCTGATGTATCAGACCCTGCTGGGCGTGACTGGGTCAGGCAAGACCTTCACGATGGCGAACGTCATTGCGCGCACCGGAAGGCCTGCGCTTGTGCTGGCGCACAACAAAACCTTGGCGGCGCAACTTTACGCCGAAATGCGAGAATTCTTTCCGCGCAACGCCGTCGAATACTTCGTTTCCTATTACGACTATTACCAGCCCGAGGCTTATGTGCCGTCGAGGGATCTTTTCATCGAGAAGGATTCCTCCATCAACGAACATATCGAGCAGATGCGCCTTTCCGCAACCAAGAGTCTGCTCGAGCGGCGCGACACGATCATCGTGGGCACGGTCTCCTGCATATATGGGATAGGCAACCCAGGCGATTATCACGCCATGGTGCTGACGCTGCGCACTGGCGATCGGATCGCCCGCCAGGAGCTGCTGGCGCGGCTGGTGGCCATGCAGTATGAGCGCAATGACGTCGAGTTCGCGCGCGGCACTTTCAGGGCTCGAGGCGAAATCATTGATGTATTCCCGGCAGAACATGCGGAACTCGCCCTGCGCATCACCATGTTCGATGATGAGGTGGAATCCCTGGAAATGTTTGACCCGCTCACCGGGAAGGTGCAGCAAAAGGTTCCACGTTTCACCGTTTTCCCTAGTTCCCATTACGTGACGCCGCGCGAAACGGTGCTGCGTGCAATCGAAACCATCAAGCAGGAATTGCGCGAGCGGGTGTCCGAGCTGACCAAGGACGGTAAGCTGGTCGAGGCGCAGCGCCTGGAACAACGCACACGCTTCGACCTTGAGATGCTGCAGGAACTCGGTTTCTGCAAGGGAATCGAAAACTATTCGCGACACCTTTCGGGCGCGGCGCCAGGCGAGCCACCGCCCACCCTCATCGATTACCTGCCAACCGACGCCCTGATGTTCATTGACGAAAGCCATGTCACCATGGGTCAGCTGGGCGGCATGTATCTGGGCGACCGGTCGCGGAAATCGACCCTGGTTCAGTTCGGCTTCCGGCTCCCTTCGGCCATGGACAATCGTCCACTCAAGCTGGAGGAATTCGAGCAGCGCATGCGGCAGACCGTTTTTGTGTCTGCCACACCTGGGCCATACGAAACGGAACGTTCAGATCAGGTGGTGGAGCAGGTCGTTCGGCCGACCGGCCTGGTGGACCCGGAAGTGGAAGTCAGGCCGGCTGCAACTCAGGTGGACGACCTGCTGGGGGAAATTCACCGCACGATCGCGCGCGGGGAGCGGGTTCTTGTGACGACGCTGACCAAGCGCATGGCGGAAGACCTCACAGATTATCTGATCGAAAACGGCCTCAAGGTGCGCTACCTGCATTCGGATATCGATACTGTCGAGCGAGTGGAAATCATCCGCGACCTTCGGCTTGGCGTGTTCGACGTGCTGGTTGGCATCAACCTGCTGCGTGAAGGGCTGGACATACCGGAGGTCTCGCTTGTGGCCATTCTGGATGCAGACAAGGAAGGCTTCCTCCGTTCCGAACGCAGTCTCATTCAGACTATAGGTCGGGCTGCGCGCAATTTGAATGGCCGGGCGATTCTTTACGCAGATCGCATCACGGATTCCATGCGACGTGCCATCGACGAGACCGAGAGGCGCAGGGAGCGCCAGTTGGCCTTCAATAAGGAACACCACATCACGGCTCGAGGCGTGAGCAAGGCAGTGCGCGAAATGATTGATGGGGTGATGTCCACCGCAGCGGAAACCGCAGCTGCGGAGAAAGCGGAAAACGACGTGTCGCTCGAGCTGTTGCGAGACGACAAGGCGCTGGCGCGTGAGATCAAGCGCTTGGAGAAGCAGATGATGGACCATGCCCGCAATCTGGAATTCGAGCAGGCCGCTGCAGCGCGCGACGCCCTGAACCGTTTGAAGAAAAAAGCGCTTTTGAATTAAAGCTCTGCTTTGTTGGGGATAAACGACAGGCCGCTTCTGCAATCATGAGCCTGTAGCCTGTTTACGAGCTTCCTGGTGGATAAGTATTGCTCAGAACAGCACTAGGGTTTACCATCATACATTCTTTCTCGATGCGGTGCAGCATTACATGCCCCACACTGTTCGAGTAGCCACATTCACTTATTAGCTGCCCTAAAGATGACCAAGGTACTGTTTGTTTGCACGGGTAATATCTGCCGCTCTCCCAGCGCCGAAGGCGTATTCCGCCACTACGTGAAGGAAGCCGGCCTGGAAGATGTGATCGGTGTCGACTCTGCGGGCACTCATGCCTATCACGTAGGAGAGGCGCCTGACGTACGTTCGCAGGCGGCCGCCCGCAAGCGTGGCTATGATATTTCCCACATTGTGGCGCGCCAGGTCAAGGCGGATGATTTCCGTGAGTTCGACCTGATCCTCGCAATGGACTGGGAAAATCTGGCAGCCCTTCAACAAATGTGCCCGAAGGTCTATCAGCACAAGTTGATGCTCCTGATGCGCTTCTCCAACGAATACGAAGAAGCTACGGTGCCTGACCCATACTACGGCGGGCCGGAAGGGTTCAACAAGGTGCTCGACTATTTGGAAGATGCCTGTGAAGGTGTTATGGAACTGGTGCGCAAGCGCGCGCTCCAGCATCAGGCTGCCTGATATCCTTCAGCCAGACAGGCCTTGCCAGTCAGAAAGCCGCGCCCAGTGCGCGGCTTTTTCGCATTCGGGCTTTCCTTGGCATGCACATGCCTATTACCGGAATAAAATAGTCGGGAATTTGGTATAATTTGAGAACCGGTCGTCCGGGCGTACTTGGAGCGCCGCGCGGCACCAATTTCCAGTCACCCGACAAAGGATCCGTCATGCGGCTGACCACAAAAGGGCGTTTCGCTGTCACAGCCATGATTGATCTGGCACTGCGCCAGCAACGCGGTCCAGTCACGCTGGCCACCATCAGCGAGCGGCAGAACATCTCTCTTTCTTATCTGGAGCAGCTTTTCGGCAAATTGCGTCGTCACGAGCTGGTCGACAGCGTCCGTGGGCCGGGCGGTGGGTATTCGCTGGCAAAGCTGGCGCGCAACATCACCGTGGCGGACATCATTTTCGCGGTCGACGAGCCACTGGACGCCACCAATTGCGGCGGCAAGGGCAATTGCAAGGTCGGTCGGGCTCAGGGTGCTTCCACCTGCATGACGCATGAACTCTGGATGAACCTGAACCGCAAGATGATCGATTATCTGGATTCTGTATCATTACAGGATCTTGTCGACCAGCAACGTTTGCGCCAGCTCGAAGAAGAAAACAAGGCACGAAGGGCAGAGCGCGGCGAGGTGGTACTGACACGCCATTCTGCATGATATCTTGTGCCTCTGGAGTCTTCATTTTCAATGCATTCGCGTCCCGTATACCTGGATTACGCAGCCACCACCCCAGTGGATCATAGGGTGCTCGAAAAAATGTTGCCCTGGCTTTCGGGCAACTTCGGCAACCCTGCTTCCAACACACATGTGTATGGCTGGGAAGCTGAAGAGGCTGTAGAAGCTGCACGTGAAGAAGTTGCCTTGCTGATTGGTGCCGAATCCCGTGAAGTCATATGGACTTCCGGTGCCACCGAATCGAACAATCTCGCTCTGAAGGGAGCCGCGCAGGCATATGCAGAAAAGGGGCGGCACATCGTCACCGTTTGCACGGAACACAAGGCGGTGCTGGATACCTGCCAGGCATTGCAACAGGCTGGTTTCGAGGTGACTTTTCTTCCGGTGCAGCCTAATGGCCTGCTCGATCCGGACGATTTTGCGGCAGCATTGCGTCCCGACACCATTCTGGCCTCGGTAATGGCTGTGAACAATGAAATTGGCGTCATTCAGGACGTCAAATCCCTGGGCAGGGTCTGTCGTGCCCACGACGTGATCTTCCATGTGGATGCCGCGCAGGCCAGCGGCAAGTTGTCCATCGATGTTAACGATTGGCAGGTGGATTTGCTTTCGATGTCGGCGCACAAGACATACGGCCCCAAAGGGGTTGGTGCGCTTTATGTGCGGCGCAGGCCGAGGGTACGGCTGATCCCCCAGATGCATGGTGGCGGGCACGAGAAAGGTTTTCGTTCGGGTACGCTGGCCACCCATCAGATAGTGGGCATGGGTGAGGCTTTCCGGCTGGCTCGGCTGGAAATGGAGGCCGAACTGCCGCGCATCCGTCGCTTGCGCGACCGTCTTTGGGCAGGCATTTCCGGGCTGGATGAAATCTTTCTCAACGGTGACATGGTTCGCCGTGTGCCTCACAACCTGAACGTAAGCTTCGGTCATGTGGACGGGGAATCCTTGATGGCGGGCATGAAGGGGATTGCGGTTTCCAGCGGTTCGGCCTGCACATCGGCAAGCCAGGAACCCTCCTATGTGATGAAAGCGCTCGGCCGCAGTGACGAACTCGCATACAGCTCGATCCGCTTCAGTATTGGCCGGAACACGACTGAGCAGGACGTTGACATCGCCATCGCGGAAGTGGTTCGCACAGTGGAACGATTGCGGCGCTTGTCACCCCTCTGGGCGGAAGTTTGAGGGGGCGCAGGATGCGTATGGTATATAGTGAAACGCTGATGGAACATTTCGAACAGCCACGGTACGCCGGGCGTTTCGACTCTTCCGGCGACGATATCGGCACGGGAATGGTGGGCTCTCGCGAAACCGGTGGCGTACTTCGTGTGCAGGTCCGGGTCAGTGGCCGGCAGCACATTTCTGAAGCGCGCTTTCAGGCCTATGGCCCGCCCGCGCTCATCGCTGCGGGCTCGTGGCTTGCCGAAAGAATTCAGGGCATGGCGCTCGACGAAGCGGCGGCCGTGACGCACCAACAGGTGGCCCAAGCCCTTGCGTTACCGTCTCGCAGCCTGCATTTTGCATTGTTGGGCGAGGATGCGTTGCGCGCCGCCATACAGGATTACAAGGACAAGCAGAAGGTGTACGCATGAGCAATATTACGATCAGCGAGCGGGCTGCAAGCCACATTGCCCGCTATCTGGAAAAACGTGGCAAAGGAATAGGACTTCGTCTGGGCATCACCACGACCGGTTGCTCCGGCCTGGCCTACAAAATGGAATATGTTGATGAAGCCCGCCCGGAGGACTTGCTGTTCGAGCAGCACGGCGTGAAGCTCTTCGTCGACCCAGACAGCATGCAATACATTGACGGCACAGAGGTGGACTTTGTGCGCGAGGGCCTAAACGAGGGTTTCAAGTTCTTGAATCCCAATGAAAAGGCGAGCTGCGGGTGTGGTGAGTCCTTCACCGTGTAACTGCGGGCGTGGTGAACTTTTCACCGGAAAAGCTATTGAAAAGAACCTTTAGGAGGCACTGGGAATGGCTCTGTCCATCGATCTGAATTGCGACATGGGGGAAAGCTTTGGCCCCTGGGTCATGGGGAATGACATGGAAGTACTTCCCCTGGTTACTTCGGCCAACATCGCTTGCGGTTTCCACGCCGGTGACCCAGCCACTATGCGCAAAACGGTAGCTGCCGCCTTGAGCCACGGTGTTTCCCTGGGTGCACACCCCGGCCTGCCGGATCTCTCCGGTTTCGGGCGGCGCAATATGGATATCACGCCGCAGCAGGCGTAGGACATGGTTGTCGTGCAGGTCGGCGCAATGGCGGCAGTGGCTGCCAGCCAGGGTTCGCGCCTGCATCACGTGAAGGCTCACGGTGCCCTGTACAACATGGCGGTGCGAGATCTCTCGCTCGCCCGTGCGCTGGCGGAAGCTGTGCGCGATGTCGACAACTCACTTGTGTTCTATGCGCTGGCATCGAGCGAAATGGCGCAAGTGGCGGAAGATGTCGGGCTTACAGTTGCGCATGAAGTGTTTGCCGACCGCACGTATCAGCCCGATGGCAGCCTCACTCCCCGCAGCCGGCCCGAGGCCATGATTACCGACCCGGAAGTCTCCATCCGGCAGGTTCTGCAGATGGTGAAGGAAGGGTGTGTCACGGCGGTCGATGGCAGCACTGTTGAGGTTCGAGCTGATACGCTTTGCATCCACGGAGACCAGCCCGGTGCAGTGGTATTTGCCAAAACAATACGTCAGGCACTCAAGGATGCCGGCATCGACGTGAAACCGGTAGCAGCCGGAAATAGGGCAGTTACTGCCTGAACCATTCCGCGCCGGTGTTCACATGGCCCCGCCGCATCGTGTGGCGGGGCTTTGTCATTCAGGTCGGTCGAACGCGCATCAAATGCACGAGCATCCCAAGCATGAGACCCCAGAACGCGCTTCCCACACCAAACAGGACGAGGCCTGAGGCAGTACACAGAAAGGTAACGATGGCGGCGTCACGGCCGTGGTCTTCGCCGAGGGCTCCGGCGAGGCTGGTTGCAATGGTTCCCAACAAAGCCAGACCAGCGATGGCTGCCACCAGTTCGGCGGGGAAAGCAGCAAACAGGCTGACTACCGTTGCACCGAATATTCCCGTGAGCAAGTAGAAAAAACCAGCCCAAACTGCGGCCATGTAGCGCCGCTCCGGTAGAGGGTCGGCCTCCCGGCTCATACAGATGGCTGCAGTGATCGCCGCCAGGTTGAACGAGAAGCCTCCGAACGGCCCCAGTACCAGGCCCGCGAACCCTGTCCATCCCACCAGCGGGCTGGCGGGGGTGTCGTAACCGTTGGCTCGCAGTACGGCAAGGCCCGGAACATTCTGCGAAGTGATGCTGACGACAAATAGGGGAATGGACACGCCCACGAAGGCGGACCAAGAGAATTCCGGTGCCATAAAAACGGGCCGGGCGGGCGTCCAGTTCAGCGTGTCCAGGTGCAGTAGCCCAAGAAGCCCCGCGACCATGATTCCGGCCAGCAAGGCAAGCGGTACGGTGTAGCGCGGCACAACCAGGCGCGCCACCAGCCACACAGCAAACATGGACACGACGAGCACGGGCTGAGTCTGCATGGACCCGAATGCTTCCATGCCGAAACGGACCAGAATTCCGGCCAACATGGCGGCAGCGAGATGGCGCGGAACAAAGGCCATAAGGCGCTGGAAACTGCCCGTGGCACCGGCCAGTGTGAGCAGGGTGGAAGTAAGGAGGAAGACCCCAATTGCCTGGTTCATTGTCAGGCCGTCCAACCCTGTTACTAGCAGCGCTGCACCAGGGGTAGACCATGCGGTGAGCACAGGTGTGCGAAAGTAGAGTGACAGCCCGATGCAGGTTACGCCCATGCCGATTCCCAATGCCCACATCCAGGAAGACAACTGTTCGGGGCTGGCACCCGCCGCCTGTGCTGCCTGGAAGATGATGGCAACCGAGCTCGTATAACCCACCAGAACCGCAACAAAGCCCGCAACAATGTGGGAAAGCGACAGAGGTGGGGGAAATCGGGAGGCTCTGGCGGGTGGGGCGCTCATGACTGCACGGTTCAGTTTCAATGAAGCGCAAATCCTAGCACGGAGGGCAGGGCGGCGAACAGGGTACGGGGCTTGCTATGAATGGCTACCAATTGAACGGAGCATCATGATGAGCAAGTTAGACCATCTGGACATACCCGCGCTGAACGGTGTGACCCGTGCCGAACCGGGCATCGGCCCCAGCGATACTTCCGATTCCATCAATGATCTGCCTGAGGAACTGCAGGAGAGCGATAGTGACCGCCACGCTACTGGTGAGCGGGCTTCGGTGGAAGAAAGGCCCGACATTTCTTCGGGCGAGGATGTGGATGTGGATCGCACCGTTGCAGAAACTGAAGCGGGTCTGTCTAAAACACCTCCCGACCCAACCCGTAATGGGGGCTAACGGCTGCGCTGTTTACGGCGCCACTCCCAGGGGGCCTGTGGGTTCTGGCCAGCCCACAGGCCTTTGTTTTCCCGGCGGGCTTCGTTTTCCAGCGTGAAAAGAGCGCGATTGATCACGTGTGGTTTGTACGCCCACGCTGCTCCCGAAGCCACCATTTCCTCGTTCACATTCTTGCTGCCGCAACTCACCTCGGCCAGCATCCGGCCATATTGATCAGTGTCATACTTGGCTATGGTCGCCACCGAGCCTTCTGGACAAAATTTGCGCAGCAGATCACGCGCCTGCCTGCCATAGGGCTGGTCGAGCTCGGGCGCGTCAATCTGGTGAAGACGCACCCGCTGGCTGGTTTTCTGTCCCGGGCATCTGACGCGCATACTGTCGCCATCGTTCACGGAATCGACCGTGCACTGCTGCGGGTTTCGCCCCGCAGGGTGCTGTGGTGGAGAGGCGGCTCCGAGCAGGGCCAGAAGAGGGGGCAGGGCTAGCAGGATTCTCATGTAATGGTCGAAGCGTCTGCTTGCTAGAGGCTGGCCGCCTTGTGCCGTATGAACTTGAACGTTCCGGAGGCCGAGGCGAGCAGGTGTTCACCATCCAGCCAGACTTCGGAACGGGCGAAAAATACCGTGCGCCCAATGCGTTCGGGCTTTCCCCGTGCAATAAGCCACGTGCCGTCCCTGCTGTCCAGGAATTGGGTAGTCAGGGAAAGCGTCACAGAGTGCACGGCCGGTTCACCTTCGGGGCGGTAGCAGGCGCTGTATCCGGCGACGGAATCCAGCAGGGTGCAGAGCACACCACCATGCACTCGGGCGCTGCGGTTGCTGACTTGCGGCACCAGGCGCAAATGCATTTCTGCGTACTCGTCTGTCCAGGCGGCCAGGCGTACACCAAGCCAGTCCAGGTAAGGGTTTTGTGTGCCACAGCCTTGTCCGGCAGGCGTGAAGGCGGGCCAATTGAAATTCTGCTGCATGATGAATCTGGGAAGTAGAGGCCTTTACCGTTGGGCGCGCAATTTCTCAGCGAGTGCGTCGGCGGGCATGGGCCGGCCGCTGTAAAAGCCCTGGATCTGATCGCAACCGCGGGCGCTGAGCAACCGGTATTCCTCGGGCGTTTCCACACCTTCGGCCACTACGGTCAGGCCGAGCGTGTGTGCCAGCGAAATGATGGCTTGCACTATGCTTATATTGCCGCGATCTTGGGTTATGTTGCAAATGAACGAGCGGTCGATCTTGAGAGTATCGACGGCGAAGCGCTTCAGGTGTGCAAGGCTGGAATAGCCCGTACCAAAATCGTCGATGGCGCTGCGCACACCCACTCTGCGCAGGCGCTCGAGGGTGCTGATGGACTGATCGACATCGCTCATCAGAGCACTTTCCGTGATTTCCAGTTCAAGGTAGCGCGGTGTAAGCTCCGTCTCTTCGAGGATGCCGATGACCTTCTCCACCAAGTCGGCGCGCTCGAGCTGAATGGCCGAAATATTTACAGCGATGGGAATGGGGCGGTAGCCTGAATTCTGCCATTGGCGGTTCATGCGGCATGCTTCCCTCAGTACCCACTCACCAATGGGTACGATCAGGCCCACTTCCTCGGCCAACGGAATGAAGTCCGCTGGGGAGATCGATTCGCCCTCGGAAGTGTGCCATCGCAGCAAGGCTTCCGCACCCACTATGCGGCCAGTCAACACTTCAATCTTCGGCTGATAGTGAAGCATGAATTCGCCATGAGCCAAGGCATTGCGCAGGCGGGTGCTCCATTCGAGCCGGTCAAAGGCGCGGTTATTGAGGTTGGCGGTGAATAGGCGGAAGTTGTTCCTGCCCAAAGCTTTTGCGCGAAACATGGCGGCGTCCGCATGACGGAGCATGGTGTCCGCGTCCAGCGCATCGGAGGGGGCAATACTGATTCCTATGCTGCAAGTGGCATGGATGTCCACCGAATTGATGCGCCAGGGTTGAGAGATGCTCCCGAGTATGGTCTGAGCAAACTGTTCCACTTCTTCGCTGGCTGAAAGGCCTTCGAGCAGAACAATGAATTCGTCACCGCCCTGGCGGGCGACACTGTCTCCTCGGCGCATGCAGGCTGACAGGCGGCTGGCCACTATGCGCAGGTACTGGTCGCCCATGTGGTGGCCGAGACTGTCATTCACATACTTGAACTGATCGATGTCGATGTAGAGGACTGCGACGCATTCGTTGGGCTTGCGTCGTTCCAGGGCTTCGGTGAGCCGGCAGGTCAGTGCGTTGCGGTTGAGCAATCCCGTGAGGGAGTCATGTGTGGCTTGATACTGCGCCACGCTCTCCTGAACTTTGCGATCGGTAATGTCTTCCACCGTGCCTTCATAAAACAGCAGGGTGCCATCGGTGTCACGCACCGCCCGCGCATTCTCGGATATCCAGATAATGGAACGGTCGCGCCTGTAGACCTGTGATTCGAAGTCCCGGACCTGCCCATCTTTCTCAATGAGGCGCAGAAAGTCGCTTCGGCGGGTGCGTTCAACATAGAGGTCTTCGTCAATACCCTTGATGTTGGCGATGAACTGTTCGGCGTTGGGATAACCGAACATCCGGGCCAGGGCAGGGTTGGCAGTAACGAAGCGCCCATCGGGAGAAGACTGGTAGATGCCTTCTATCGTGTTTTCGAAAATGCTCCGATAACGGCGTTCCGCTTCCCGGTAAATGGCCTCTGCATCTTTCTTGGTGGTGGCGTCTTGAATGTGTCCGGCGATCATCGGCCCCAGCGATTCCTCCGTGTGGAATGCGGCGCCGCGCTCGCTAACCCAGCGGTACTGGCCGTTCCGGTGACGGATTCTGTACTCCACATGGTAGCGGTGGCCCTGCTCAAGAGCTTCCATCACCTGCCGGCGGACCGCCGTACGATCGTCCGGATGGATCAATTGTTCAAAGCAGGTTGTACGGTTGTGAAGCAGATCGTCGACGTCATACCCGGAAAGATCCAGACAACCTGCACTGACGAACTCCATTGTCCAATGTTCATCGACACGTGCGCAGTAGACCAATCCTGGAAGGGTGTCAATGAGCTCTTCGGCGGTACAGATAAGGTTGGAGCGTTCCGTGTCGTTATTCATGATGCATCGCGCGGATGGGGTCGCAGGCATTGTATTCTGCAACCGTTCCTTTTGCCGTACGCGGATTGCGGAGCAGACGCGTATGGTGCCATAAAGCATGAGGAATCTATCCAGGAAAGTACCCTGCATTCCACCCAGTAATAAGCGCTCTGGCTGACGCCGCAATTCGAAAGTGTTTGATGGTTAAAAGAGTGTGGCTAAGGGTTTCCCTTGACAATCAAAAATGCCTGGGCTATAGTTAATTTTTAACGGCAAGCCTTACAGGCAAACCGCAGAGCGGTATCAGCCGTACCGAACAGACGCGGGATGGAGCAGTCTGGCAGCTCGTCGGGCTCATAACCCGAAGGTCGCAGGTTCAAATCCTGCTCCCGCAACCAACTGAAGGGCCACTCATTGAGTGGCCCTTTTGCCGTGTATGTCTGAATGTCCCTGTGGCTGACACCTGAAATCCCGCCGGTTTCATCGTGCAGGCAGCGTTGCCGCCGGCAATTCTGCCCCGAGGTCGTGCCGGGCACTTTTTTTTCAGCCAGATCATTGATTGACCAGAAGAAGAAAAACAACGGCCATTCAATGGGTTATGAAAATTATCCGCAGGCTTTCCACAGCCCTGTTAACGATTAATGTTGATAAGGGCATGGCTCAGGCCACGCAACACTTGTCAATGGAATGCAACTTGCTAAACTGCTTTACCCTTATAAGTTTGCAGTCACAAATAAGCGCGGAACATTTTCATGAGTTATGACAAGGTGGCCAAGGAGCTGGCGCGCACTATCGAATGGCGCGTAGTCGCCTATGACAATCTGCCGCAGCACGGCGGCTGCGTCCTGTATCTCGAAGCGCCCGTCAAGCGCATCAATATTGAAATCGGTGCTCTGGACCGTGGAGCGGAAGAGTTGGCTGGCTTCATACGCGACACAATACGAGCCGCCAAAGGGCAGGTCGCCAGCATAGCTGTGGGCGTTAGAGATGGCGAACTCGCAGTCTTGTAGGCCCGTACCCTGTATTTCTGAGACAACAGAATCTGGGTCCAGCCGCAATGTACTTAGGTTTGGGGGCAGCTTGCTGATTGC
>Ga0079224_100008987_pt1 | contig 13581 bp, 11 predicted proteins | sample Stecom2015_FD_80414 | JGI IMG/M metagenome (GOLD analysis project Ga0079224, IMG submission 80414) | Agricultural soil microbial communities from Utah to study Nitrogen management - Steer compost 2015 | ecosystem: Environmental > Terrestrial > Soil > Agricultural land | place: USA: Utah... | reverse complement strand
CCGAGCGCGCCCTCGGCGGTCGGCGCCACGCTCCGCGGGGCGATCTGGCGGACACCCCACCTGCACGCGAGGCAGGTGGGGCGTTCCACGTTACGGATTTCCCGATGGGCGCAGGTGCGCCAGCAGCGGACGCGATGACGAGCGAAGAGTACACGACGTTTCGAGGAGATAGGCGACCGATGTTCAACCGATTGGATTTCTCTTCGTGGGGTGAGGACCCGCCGGAGGAGAATTTCTTCGTGATCCGCGGCGAGTGCGGACTCTTCTACGTCGCTCGGGACACGGCCGTCGCCGTCGCCGAAACGTTGGAGCAGGACGAGCCGCCTCGCTGGATTCGGTTCACGGACCTGCAGGGTTCGGAGGTCCGGGTCCGGAGCGCACTGATCGATTGTATCGTGGAGTCCACGGCGAGGCAGCGCGATGCGGAGCGGCGCTTCCTCCGTGCGCGGCAGCGCGAGGACGCCGAGGACCAGCGGCCGTGGGAAGAGGAGTAGCGCGGGAGGCAGCGTTGAGGATCTTCGGTGAACACGATGAGAAGACGCTGACCCAGTTCCGGGATGTCGCGACCCGCGCCGAGCGGGCCGCGCTCATGGCCGACGGACACCTGGGGTACGTCATGCCGATCGGAGGCGTCGCCGCGTATCGGAACAAGGTCTCCGTCGTCGGCGTCGGGTTCGACATCGCATGTGGCAACGCGGCGATCCGGACCGACCTCACCGTCGGTGACCTGACTGCGGGCGACGGCCCGTTCCCGCTCGATCCCCTCGCCAACGAGCTGGCCGACGAGATCCAGGCGACGATCTCGTTCGGGATCGGACGGAAGAACCGCGCGGACGATGCGCCGGTCGACGACCCGCTCTTCGATGACCCCGCCTGGGATGCGGTACCCGGCGGGCGGCGGAACCGCGACGAACTCCGGAAGAAGGCTCGCGAACAGCTCGGCACGGTCGGGAGCGGGAATCACTACGTCGACATCTTCGCCGACGAGTCGGACACGATCTGGGTCGGCGTGCACTTCGGTTCGCGCGGCTTCGGCCACACCGTTGCCACCGGGTTCCTGAATCTGGCGCAGGGGCGGGAGTGGGGCGCGCGCAACCCTCGGGAGGCGGAGGTCCTGCTCGACCTGAACTCGCCGCTCGGCCACGACTACTGGCAGCTCATGGAGCTGGCCGGCCGATACGCGTACGCCGGTCGTGAGTGGGTCGCTCGGAAGGTCGTCGAGATCCTGGGCGGGCGCGAGCTGGAGCTCGTTCACAACCACCACAACTTCGCGTGGAAGGAGAGGCACGGGGGCGAGGAGTACGTCGTCGTGCGGAAGGGTGCGACGCCCGCGTTTCCGGGGCAGAAGGGCTTCATCGGCGGCTCGATGGGCGACGATGCCGTGATCGTCCAGGGCACGCCGGCTGCGGACGCGGACGAGGAGACGCGACGGCTGCAGCGGGAGGCGCTCTTTTCGACCGTGCACGGCGCCGGGCGGGTGATGAGCCGCTCCGCCGCGGCGGGGCGACGGAACCGCCGGACGGGGAAGGTGATCCGCCCCGGCCTCGTCTCGCCTGAGATGATGGAATCCTGGGTTCGGGAGAAGGGGGTGATCCTGCGTGGCGGGGGGCTGGATGAGAGCCCTCACGTCTACCGTCGTCTCCCCGAGGTCCTCGCGGCCCAGGGCGACACGATCCAGATCCTGCACATGCTCCGGCCGCTCATCGTCGTCATGGCCGGCGCGAACGAGTACGATCCGTACAAGGACTGAGGCGGGCGCGGCGCCCGTCGCAGGCGACGGAGGCGGCACGAGGCCGGACGAACGGGCATGCCCCCGGGCCACGGTCTGTCTTGTCTCTGCGTCGACGGCGGGTCTACAATAGAGGAGCGGGGGCGTTCGTCGGGTCCTGCAGATCGTGGTTCGGGTCCGCGACGTTGCCGATGAGGTCGAGACGTACCGGCAGGCATACCGTCATGCACCACCCGGGAGGGTTGCGATGGCTCCGGTACCACAGGCGCGGCGATCCCGCGGCACGGGTTCGAGGGCGCCTGGATTTGCGGCGGGCCCGGCCACGTCACGCGGGTTGGCCGTAGCCCTCGTCGTTGCACACCTCTTCGCCTCGCCGCTCCACGCGCACGGCCTCCTCCGGCGTTCCAGCCCCGAGGACGGGGCTCGCCTCGCGACCGTCCCCCGCGAACTCCGGCTGCACTTCACCGAGCCCGTCGCTCTCGCCTTCGCCAGGATCGAACTGGTGGGTCCCTCGGGCGGCCTGATCGGCCTCGGCGCGATCCGGCATCCTGGCGATTCGACGGCCGTCCTGATCGCGCCGATCGAGGGGCGTCTCGTGGCAGGGTCGTACGCCGTCTCCTGGCAGGTCGTCGCCGCGGACGGACACCCCACGCGGGGGCGTTTCACCTTCACGATCGAACCCGGCGCCGCGGGGGGCCTCCCGGCGTCGGAGCCCGAACCGCCGGGGCCGGAGGAGTCCGGGTCGGCGGTCCCGCTCCCTCATGCGGCTGTGGCGGTGGGCACCGTAGCGGGCGACGCTCCGGCCGAGTCGACCGTGGGCGAGGCGTTCGGTCCCGGCTCTCCCCTCTACGCTGCGGTGCGGGTCCTCACCTTCACCGGGCTCCTGGGCGTGATCGGAGCAGGGATGCTCGGACTCGTCATCCTGCCCGCCGTGGACCGCCGACACCTCCCGGCGGCCGGGTTCGCCCTCGATGCCGCCCGTGAGGGCACGTTCCGGTTCGGACTCGTCGCTGCGGCGGTCCTGCTTCCGACGGCGGCGCTCCGTCTCGCCGCCCAGGCGGTCGCGGTCTACGGCGCCAAAGGCGCGTTCCAGCCCGAGCGGGTGGCGCTGCTCCTCACGCAGTCCGTCTGGGGGTGGGGATGGCTGGCGCAGGTCGCGGCAGCGGCGCTGGCCGTCGTCGGCTTCTCCCGGGCCCTGAAAGAGCGCACCGGCGGCCGGCCCCTCACCGCCATCGCGGTCCTGTCCCTGGCCTTCACCCCTGCACTCTCGGGCCATGCACTCTCCGCGCCCGGCGGACCGGGGATCGCCGTGATCGCCGACGGCGTGCACGTGCTCGGTGCGGGAGGCTGGCTCGGGAGCCTGCTCGTCCTCGCCTGCGTCGGGATCCCCTCGGTCTGGCGGCACGGGGGCGAGGGGAGCGGGCAGGTCGTCGCGGCCGTGGTCCACGCGTTCTCCCCGACCGCCCTCGTCTTCTCGTCCGCCGTTGTACTGACGGGCATCTACGCGTCGTGGCAGCATCTCGGCTCCGTTTCGGCGCTCTGGACGACGGAGTACGGACGCACGCTGGTCCTCAAACTGGCGCTCCTGTCCCTGGTCTTCGCGGCCGGCGCGTACAACTTCCTCCGGATCCGGGCCGTGCTCGGCGACGAGGTGAGCGTCCGGAGGCTGCGGCGCACCTCGACCGTCGAGCTGGCCGTCGGTGGGATCGTCGTCGTGATCACCGCGCTGCTCGTCGCGATTCCGACGCCGGCGGGGGGCTGACCTTTGAAGGATCCCCGGCACGTGACCGAAGTCGATCAGCCCCACGAGCACGCTGGCGCTCACGACGCGCACGGGGGCCACGGCGTCGCGATGTTCCGCGACCGGTTCTGGCTCTCGCTACTGCTGACGATCCCAACGCTCATCTGGAGCGACCTGGTCCAGGGGTGGCTCGGCTACACCGCGCCAGAGTTCCCGGGCTCGGCCTACGTCCCGGCGGTCTTCGGGATCGCCATCTTCCTGTACGGCGGCCGGGTCTTCCTCCAGGGCGCGGTCCACGAACTCCGGGACCGGCTCCCGGGGATGATGACGCTGATCTCCCTCGCGATCACCGTCGCATTCGTCTACAGTCTCGCGGTGACGTTCGGTTTCGCCGGGACGGCGCTCTGGTGGGAGGTCTCGACACTGATCACCATCATGCTCCTCGGGCACTGGATGGAGATGCGCTCCGTCGAGCAGGCGAGCGGCGCCCTCCAGGAATTGGCGAAGCTCCTCCCCGCGACGGCGATCCGGGTCGTTGACGGGACGACCGAGGAGGTTGCGGTCTCCGAACTCCGTGTGGGCGATGTCGTCCTGGTCCGGCCGGGGGCGAGTATCCCCGCGGACGGCGTGGTCGTCGAAGGGGCGAGCGCGGTCAACGAATCCATGATCACGGGCGAGTCCCGCCCCGTGGACAAGCGGGAGGGCGCCGAAGTCATGGGCGGGACGGTGAACGGGGCCAGCTCGCTCCGTGTTCGGGTGACGAAGACGGGCGAGGGGACCGCGCTGGCCGGGATCATGCGCCTGGTCTCGGCTGCGCAGACGTCGCGCTCCAGGGCACAGGCGCTGGCGGACCGGGCGGCCTATGCGCTCACGCTCGTCGCGATCGGGGCGGGTGCGGTGACGACCGTCGTCTGGATCGCACTCGGCGCGCCCGGCGCCTTCACGATCGAGCGGGTCGTCGCGGTCCTGGTCATCGCGTGCCCCCACGCCCTCGGGCTCGCGATCCCGCTCGTCATCGCGATCTCGACGACCCTCGGTGCACGGAACAGCCTCCTGGTTCGTCACAGGAGGGGGCTGGAGGAGGCAAGGAATCTCGATGCGGTCGTCTTCGACAAGACGGGGACCCTGACACTCGGTGAATTTCGCGTGGTCGACATCGCCACCGAGGAGGGGTTTGCGGAAGAGGAGGCGCTACGCCTCGCGGGCGCGGTCGAGTACGACAGCGAGCATTCGATCGCGCAGGGGATCGTGAAGAGCGCGGAGGAGCGGGGGATCGCCATCCCCGAGGTCCGCGGCTTCGAGGCGATCCCGGGACATGGGGTGCGCGGGGTGGTCGAGGGTCGAGAGCTCCACATGGGCGGCCCCGCTATGCTGCGGCGGCTCCGGGCCACGCTCCCGCCGGAACTCGAGGCCGCCGTGGAGCGAGCGGCCGAACGGGGGCAGGCGGCCGTCGTCCTCGTCGAAGGCGAAAGGCCCCTCGCCGCCTTCGCCGTCGCCGACCAGATCCGGCCGGAGTCGTACGAGGCGGTGCGGCGGCTCCATGAACACGGGATCGAGGTCGTCATGTTGACGGGCGACGCCCGGCCCGTCGCTGAGGCCGTCGCCGCGGAGCTCGGGATCGATACCGTCTTCGCCGAGGTCCTCCCGGAGGAGAAGGTGGAGAAGATCCGGGAACTCCGGGGCCGGGGCAAACGCGTGGCCATGGTCGGCGACGGCGTGAACGACGCGGCGGCGCTCCTGACCGCGGACGTCGGCGTCGCGATCGGAGCCGGGACCGACGTCGCCGTCGAGGCCGGGGACGTGGTCCTGGTCCGGAGTGACCCCCGCGACATGCCTCGCATCGTCGAGCTCAGCAAGGCGGCCTACCGCAAGATGATCCAGAATCTGTGGTGGGCGGCGGGCTACAACATCGTCGCGATCCCGCTCGCCGCAGGCGTGCTCTCCCGGTGGGGCATCGTCCTGCACCCGGCCGTTGGCGCGGTTCTCATGTCCGCGAGCACGGTCATCGTGGCGCTGAACGCGCAGCTGCTCCGCAGGGTGCGGCTCTGACCGGAACGGTCGATCCCCAGACCGCCGACCTCTACGCCTGGAGCAGCCGCATCCCGTTCAGGATCACGGCCAGGACCGAGGCCTCGTGGATCAGCATCCCGCTCGCCCTGTGCTCGTCGGCCAGGAGTACGATATCCGCGGTCTCGATGGCGACATCGGTCCCCGCCGCGTCCATGGCGACGCCACGTCCGCGGCGGCGAGGGCCGGCGCGTCGTTGATACCATCGCGACGACGTGGCCCTCCGCCTGGAGCGCCCGGATCCGTCCGAGCTTGGCCTCGGGGAGGAGCTCCGCGTGGACCTCGGGGGTCCCGACGGCGGAAGCGACGGCGTCGGCCGTCCGGCCGTGGTCCCTGGTCAGCATGACGGTCCGCCGGATCCCGAGCCTCGGAAGCCGGGCGACGGCCACGGCCGCCTTGGACCGCGGCACGTCGGCGATCCCGAGGACGCCGAGCACGTCGTCGTCCAGCGAGACGAGGACGGCGGTCTTGCCGGTGGCCCGCGGCTCCGCGAGGCGCTCCGCCGCCCCCTCGCTCACGTCGATCCCGAGTTCCATCATGAGTTCCACCGTGCCCACGGCGATCCGACGATCGGCGTGCGTGGCCACGACGCCGCGGCCGGTCCGGACGAGGGCAGCGACGATCAACGTGCCGGACAGGGCCGTGACACGCGCGAGCGGGTCCCTGGCCGTGAGCCGGGTGAGCAGCATCGCCGCATCAGTGGTGCGGGGCCGCGACCCGATGCCGCGGCGCAGCCGGCCGATGATGCCCCTGTTCTGGCCCCACATGGTGCCACCTCTTTCGGTTCGGATCCATCGGCGTACCGCCGGCGGCAGCGGCCTCGTTGGTCCGCGGCTTGCACGCCGGCGTGCGGGCTGCCGGGCCTGTCGCCGGTGGCGGGCCGCCGGAGACTCCATCGGTGCCATCACGAGAGAGGAGGTGCGCCGTGAGCCATGTGAAGGAACCGTCGCCCGCCGTGGCCGCTCTCCCTTCGACCCCCGTCGAGGCGTGGGACCGTTCGAGGCTCCAGGCGCGGTACACGGAGGTCCGTTCGTTCACGGAACGGTTGGCGGCGCCGCTCGCCGTCGAGGACCAGGTCATCCAGTCGATGCCGGACGTGAGCCCGACGAAATGGCACCTCGCGCATACGACGTGGTTCTTCGAGACCTTCGTGCTCCTTCCTCATCTGGCGGGGTACCGCGCGTATCATCCTGACTACGGATACCTGTTCAATTCGTACTACGTCCTCGCGGGCGAGCGTCACTGTCGTGCGCGGCGCGGGTATCTGTCCCGGCCAACGGTTGCGGAAGTCCTCGCGTACCGAGCTCACGTGGACCGCGCGGTCGGCGACCTCCTGTCGGACGCCGGGCCGGATCGTCTTGCCCGTGCTGCCCCGGTCCTCGAGCTCGGGCTGCACCATGAGCAACAGCATCAGGAGCTGATCCTGACGGACATCAAGCACGTGCTGGCATCGAACCCGCTCCGTCCGGCGTACCGACCGTCCCGGGATGCGGCAGGGCAGGCGGCCGCATCGCAGCCGCCCGGCCCCGGCGAGGTGGACTGGATCGAGTTTCCGGAGGGGCTCGCGTGGATCGGCTGGGCTGGTCCCGGTTTCGCATACGACAACGAGGGCCCCCGGCACCGTGTCTACCTCAACGCCTTCCAGCTCGCGTTCCGTCCGGTCACGAACGGCGAGTATCTTGCCTTCATGGATGACGGCGGCTACCGGCGCCCCGAGCTGTGGCTCTCCGCCGGCTGGGCGGCCGTCGAGGCGAACGGCTGGACCGAACCGTTCTACTGGGAAAAGCGCGACGGCCGGTGGTGGCACTACACGCTCGACGGGATGCGCGAGGTCCGGGAGGACGAGCCGGTCAGCCACCTGAGCTACTTCGAGGCGGACGCGTACGCGCGTTGGGCGGGCGCGCGGCTCCCGACCGAGGCCGAGTGGGAGGTCGCGGCGGAGTCGGTCCCGATCGCGGGCAACTTCGTCGAGTCGGATCGGCTCCACCCCGAGCCCTTGACGGGGCCCGGCGGCGAACCCGGGTTGCAGCGCCTCTACGGCGATGTCTGGGAATGGACGCGCAGCCCGTACTCGCCGTACCCCGGCTACGAGCCCGCGCCCGGCGCGCTCGGCGAATACAACGGCAAGTTCATGTGTGGCCAGTTCGTGCTCCGGGGCGGCTCGTGCGCGACGTCGGTCACGCACATCCGCCGCACGTACCGGAACTTCTTCCCACCGGATGCGTGCTGGCAGTTCACGGGACTCCGCCTGGCACGAGACCCGTGAGCGCCGCTCCCCCTGCGGCGTCCAGGCGTGAGCTCCTGCTCCACGACCTGGGTCCGCCGTCCTCGGCGTTGCACGACGAGGTGCTCCAGGGGCTCACCGGTCGGCCGAAGTCGCTCCCGAGCAAGCTCCTGTATGACGAGGTCGGGTCCAGGCTCTACGACCGGATCTGCGGTCTCGACGCGTACTACCCGTCGCGTACGGAGCTGGCGATCCTGAGGCGGCACATCCGGGAGATCGCCGCCGTCCTGGGCCCTGGGGTCCGCCTCGTCGAGCCGGGCAGCGGGAGCGGCGCGAAAACGCGTCTCCTTCTCCGCCACCTGATCGAACCGGCCGGCTACATCCCCGTGGACATCGCGAAGTCGCAGCTCATCGACTTCGCAGCCTCGGTCTCGGCGGCGTACCCGTCGCTCGATGTCCAGCCCGTCTGCGCGGACTACACGACCGGACTCGAACTCCCCCCGACGGATCGCGCGCACGCCCGTACGGTCGTCTTCTTCCCTGGCTCGTCGATCGGCAACTTCGAACCCCACGAGGCGGCGGCGTTTCTGGCCCGGTGTGCCGATCTGGTCGGGCCGGAGGGCGGCGTCCTCATCGGTGTGGACCTGAAGAAGGAGCGGTCCCGCCTCGAACTCGCCTACAACGACCCCGAAGGCGTCACGGCGGCGTTCAACCTGAACGTGCTCGTTCGTCTGAACCGCGAGTTCGGCACCGATTTCGATCCCGGCGCCTTCCAACACCATGCGCCGTACGACGAGGCTCACGGCCGGATCGAAATGCGGCTCGTGAGTCGACGTGCGCAGCACGTCCACGTGCGCGGTCCCGGGGGACGCGGTCGGTTCACGCTCTCGTTCGATGAGGGCGAAGCGATCGTCACCGAACGCAGCTACAAGTACGAGATCCCGGAATTCGAGGCGATCGCCGAGCGCGCCGGGCTTGGCCTCGGGCGGGTCTGGACCGACCCGGGGCGCGCGTTCGCCGTGCTCTGGCTCGTCCCCCGGACGGCGTCGCAGCGCTGAGAATCGATGGCTCGCTTCTTCCAACACAAGGGTCGTGTGCAGCCGGGAGGGGCACGAGTGGGATGGCCGGGCAGGGACCCTAGGAGCACGAGGGCACGATCATGGGCCACAAAGATCACGGCATCGTCCGCGACCTGGCGTTCGGTGCGCTGGCCGGTGCCGCGGCGACGTGGGCGCTCGGGCTGACGACGACGTACCTCTACGAGCGCGAGGACCCGATCGCGCGCGAGGCCGAGGACGCGGCGAGGGGCGGGCGTCCCTCGTTCGGCGTCGCGGCCGAGAAGGTCTCGCGTCTCCTCGGGCTCGAGCCGACGCGTCGCGTACGGCACCGTCTCGGGAATGCGATCCACTGGGGACTCGGGATCGGGGCCGGCGCCGCGTACGCCGTACTCCGCCGACGCGTCCCTGGACTGGAAGCCGCGCTGGGGACGGTCTTCGGCACCGCCTTCTGGCTTCTTGTGGACGAGGGCGCCAACGTGGCGCTGGGCCTCACGCCCGGCCCGACACACTTCCCCTGGCAGGCGCACGCACGGGGTCTGGCGGGGCACCTGGTCTACGGAGCCGTCGCCGAGACCGTCCTGGACGTCGCGGACCGGGTCGCCTGAAGCGTGCACGGACCGCGACCTGACCCGAACGCGGGAGGCTTTCCATGGCAATGCGACTTCAAGAGGTCCACCCCGCGGTGGTCCATTTTCCGATCACGCTGCTCCCGGTCACGATCGGCGCCGACGCCATCGGCCGCCTGACCGGCAGCCGGACGCTGTTACGGATCGGCCGGTGGGGGATGACGCTGACCGCCGGCACGGCCGCGCTCGCCGGTTTCTTCGGCCTCATCGCGCAGGAGGAGGTCGTCGCCGAAGGGCGCGCCGCCGACCTGCTCGTCACGCACCGCACGATGAATGCGGGCTTCATCGGCCTCGCTGCGGCGATGGCGATGGTGCGCGCGATGCGCCGTCGCCCGAGCCTCCGCTACCTCCTGACCGGACTCGGTGCGATCGGGGCCGTGAGCTACAGCGCCTACCTCGGCGGCAAGATGGTCTACGATCACGGCGTCGGCGTTCGGGCCGCGGGCGGTGTCCGCTCGGGCCACGGACCGGAGCTCCTGGCGGAGCGGTCGGACGAGGTCACGCGTCACGCGCTCGAAGACGCGAGGCAGGGCGTCATGACCGCGGCGCGCGACCTGCGGCGGGGCCGGATCGTGCCTGCGTTCCGGTCCAGCGAGCCGGTGCACTGACGGCGGCCGCGGCGGCTCACGCCGCCGCGGATCCCGACTCGCCGGTCGGGTGCGCCAGCTCCCGCGCCGACCCGGCGGGGAAGAGGAGCGCGATCGCGAGTCCGACGCCGGCGAGTACGGCGAAGGCGATGAACACGGCGTGGAGCCCGCTGCCGAGTGCGTTCACCAGCGTCTCCAGCGCGGCCGGGGAGAGGAGCGCCCGGAGTTCGGGGTCGAGCGCCGCGTCCGGCGTGGCCACGGCACCTGCCGTCGACCGGAGCCGCTCGTTCAGGAGCGCGCCGAGCGCGGCGACCGCGACCGCGCCGCCGATCATCCGGAAGAACTGCTGCGAACTCGTCGCGACCCCCCGCCGGTGCCAGGGCACGGCGTTCTGGACGGCGACGAGGTACGGCGTCGCCATGGCGCCGAGCCCGAGCCCGAGGACCAGCATCGCGAGCATGAGGTCGAGCCGGTCGGTCCCTTCGCCGACGCCGGCGAGGAGCAGGGCGCCGACGGTCGCGATCCCGCCGCCCGCGATGGTCAGAGGCCTGTATCCGACCCCCAGGAGCAGGCGCCCCGCGATGGTGCTTGCGATCGGCCATCCCAGCGAGACGGGCGCGAGGACGAGCCCGGCATCGACGGCCGTCCCGCCGAGGACGCCCTGCGCGTAGACCGGCACGTACGCGGAAGCCACGAAGAGGAGCGCGCCGATGATGACGGCGCCCGCACTTGCGACGGAGATGATCGGGCTGCGGAAGAGGTCGAGGGGCAGCATCGGCTCCGGCGCGCGCCGTTCCTGCCAGAGGAAGGCGATGAGGCCGATGCCCGCGCCTCCCAGCGCGACGAGCGTCCGGGGATCGGACCACCCCCAGGCGCCACTCCCTTCGAGGAGCGCGATGAGCAGGAGCGTGATCGCGATCGTGAGCGCGACGGTGCCGGGCAGGTCGAGCCGGGGTGTGCGGTCGGCCGGCCGCTCCTGGAGGTACACGACGAGCAGGATCACGGAGATGACGCCGAACGGGATGTTCAGGAAGAAGATCCAGCGCCACGAGAGCAGCTCCGTCACCACGCCGCCGGCCGCGGGGCCGAGCAGGCTCGAGATCGCCCACACGCTCGAGAAGATCCCCTGCATCCGCCCCCGCTCCTCGAGGGTGAAGATGTCCCCGATCAGGGTGATCGCGACGGGCATCACGCCGCCGGCGCCGAGCCCCTGGATCGCGCGGAAGACGATCAGTTCATTGAAGGTCCTCGACAACCCGGACAGCACAGATCCGATCAGGAAGAGCGCGACCGCCGCGATGTAGATCCGCCGCCTGCCGTAAAGGTCCGCCAGCTTCCCGTACAGCGGGACCGTCGTCGTGGATGTCAGGAGGTAGGCAGAGAAGACCCAGCTGTATCGTGCGACGCCGCCGAGCTCCCCGACGGCGGTGGGCATGGCGGTCCCGACCGCCGTCGCCTCCAGCGCGGCCAGGAACATTCCCAGCAGGAGTGCGGCGGTGACGATTCTACGCTCGCGTCCAGGCTCCAAATCATCCCTATGAAAAGCGCCGGGTCACCGGCGTCGTCGGTCCGATCCTCGAGGCGGGGAACATGCCGAAGGTGCGGGGGCCGGTCAAGCGGATCCGCGCCGCGGCACGTTCGCTCGCCGCAACGGTACAATACCCGTATCGACGGCTGCGCGATCCCCCGCGGTCCGGGACCGCGGTACGGCCGGTTGCGACGGCGCGTGGACCCGATGCCCCGCGCCGCGCCGACGCCCGGGCGCGCCACGGACAGAGAGGCAGACCGTTGCGTATCACGGCACTGACGCCCCAGGAACGCCGCCCCGAGCGTTTCAACCTCTTCGTCGATGGCGAGTTCCGCTGCGGGCTGGCAGCGGAGATCGCGTACGCGGAAGGGCTGCACGTCGGACGAGAGGTGAGCGAGGCCCTCCTCCGGGATCTCGAACGCAAGGACCAGCTCTGGCAGGCCAGGGAGGTGGCGTTCCACCTCCTGTCCCACCGGTCGAGGACCGCCGCCGAGCTGCGTCGGCGGCTGCGCCGCAAGGCGTTCGCCGATGACGTGATCGAGGAGTGCGTCGCGCACCTGACCGAGCGCGGGTTCGTGGACGACGAGGCGTTCGCCGCCGCGTTCGTCCGCGACCGCCTGCGGAGCCGGCCGCGCGGCGTGCGGCGACTCGTCGATGAGCTGCGAGAACGAGGCGTCGCGCCCGACCTCGCCGAGGGCATCGTGGAGCGAACGCTGGCCGATGAGGGCGCATCGGAGCTCGACCTCGCACGAGAGGTCGCGGCGAAGTGGGCGCGGCGGACGCTCGGGTCCGGCGAGCGTCGTCGATCGGACCCGTGGGAACAACGCAGGCGTCTCTACGGGTACCTCTCGCGACGGGGGTTCGGCAGCGACGTCGTCCACACCGTGCTGGAGGAGGTGCTCGGCCGCCCCGATTGACGGAGCCCGGTGCACCGCGTAGGATCCGGCCGATTTCATGACCTTCATCCTCCAGCGATATGATCGATCCCGTCCACGTAATCCTGAACCCGACCTCGGGGGAGGGGAAGGGGCGCCGCGTCCGGCCCGAGTTGGAGCGAGAGCTCGCCCGCCTCGGCGTTCGCTTCACGATCCGGGAGACGGAGCGCCCGGGCCACGCCGTCGAACTCGCGCACGCCGCGGCGGAGGCGGGCGCGGGCACCGTCATCGCCGTGGGCGGCGACGGCACCGTCCACGAAGTCGTGAACGGACTGCTCCAGCCGCGTGCGGGGTCCGACGGGCCGGCCGACCGGCCGGTCCTCGCGGTGGTCCCGATCGGCACCGGGAACGACTTCATCAAGGCGATCGCCGGGAGCCCGGACCGGCGGCGGGCGTACGAGGTCCTCGAACGGGGCGAGATCCGGACCGTGGACCTCGGCCGAGTCAAGTGGGACGGAGGCTCGGAGTACTTCATCAACGGCGCCGGGACGGGGATCGATGTCGAGGTCGTGCGTCAGATCCGGCACTTCCGTCGGCTCCGGGGGGTCATCCGCTACCTGGCCGGACTCCTCCGCGCCCTCGTCGGCTTCCGGCCGATCCCGCTGAGGATCCGGATGGACGGGGACGAAACCGAACGAAAGGTCATGATCGTCGTCGTCGCGAACGGACACTGCCTCGCGGGCGGGTTCTATCTCTGCCCCGATGCCGTGTCCAACGACGGCTGGTTCGATGTCTGCATGGTGAATGAATCGAAGGTCCTTCAGATCGCGCGCGTGCTGCCCCGGGTCCTGCGCGGCACCCACCAGGGAGCGGAGAACGTGACGATCCGGCGTGCGAAATCGGTCGAGATCACTGCGGTCGGCGAGGCCCCCCTCTACTTCCAGGTGGATGGGGAGCTGCGCGAGCCGCCGGCCGCCCGACGGCTCGATTTCTCGCTCGAGAAGGACGCGCTCCGCGTCCTCGCGCACCCGGACCACGCCCGGCTGATCCGGCCGGATGCGGAACCGAAGCCGCTGGGCGGCCGTCGCATCGGGACCCTGTTGTCCGGGCTGATCCTCTTCCTCGCCAGCGCCGGCGCCGCGCTGG
>Ga0079224_100008986_pt1 | contig 13581 bp, 12 predicted proteins | sample Stecom2015_FD_80414 | JGI IMG/M metagenome (GOLD analysis project Ga0079224, IMG submission 80414) | Agricultural soil microbial communities from Utah to study Nitrogen management - Steer compost 2015 | ecosystem: Environmental > Terrestrial > Soil > Agricultural land | place: USA: Utah... | reverse complement strand
TCACCGGCGCCCTGCTGCTCCTCGTCGCGGACAGCACAGCTCAGGCACTGCCCGTCCCCCTGCCCCTCGACATCATCACCTCGATCGTTGGCGCCCCGTTCCTGCTGTATCTGATGATCCGATCCCTCAGGAGGAGAAGTGCCTGACCGTTCCCCGGCGCTCGAGGCCGGCGCGCTACCCGGGCAGACGAACCGGTGTCCGTTGCGCGCCGTGGGCGTGACCGCGGGCTACGGGCCCCGCACCGTGCTCGACGACGTCGACCTGCAGATCGGCCACGGACGGATCACCACGATCGTGGGGCCGAACGGCTGCGGGAAGTCGACCCTGCTACGCGTGCTCGGTCGGTTGCTCACGCCGCGCGCCGGACACGTCGAGCTCGAGGACGAGCCCATCCGGTCGCTGCGTGCACGCGAGCTGGCGCGACGACTCGCTCTGCTGCCGCAGTCTCCGGTGGCCCCTGAAGGGATGACGGTCGGCGACCTGGTCGAGAGGGGGCGCCAGCCGCACCGGCCCTGGTACCGACCGTGGTCCACCGTGGACGCGGCGATCGCAGAGCAGGCGATGGCCGCCACCGGGGTGGCAGATCTGGCAGACCGGCCGCTCGAGGAGCTCTCCGGCGGGCAGCGGCAACGGGCCTGGATCGCGATGACGCTGGCGCAGCAGACCGGCGTCGTGCTGCTCGACGAGCCCACGACGCACCTGGATCTTGCACATGCTGTCGACGTCCTCGACCTCGTGGTCCGGCTGCGCCGGGAGGGCAAGACGGTCGTCGTCGTCCTGCACGATCTCGCTCTGGCGGCGCGCTACTCGGATCACGTCGTCGTGATGAAGGACGGCGCCGTGCACGCCGAGGGCGCCCCGGCCGAGGTGCTCGACGCGGGGATGCTCGCCGACGTCTTCGGCCTCCGTGCGCACGTGTTCCCAGACCCGGTCGACGCGCTGCCGACGGTCATCCCGGTGGGTCACGCCTGAACTCCCGGCTCCTGCTCCGTGGCTCGAACGAGGTTGCCGAATCCGTCGAAAAACGCGCGGATTCCGCAACCTCGTTCGGGTGAGCTGCCCACACGTCGGCAGGCGGCCCCCGTCAACCGTTGCGGAGCGCCTTCTCGCTGATCGGCTCCTGACCGGCCGCACGGCGCCGGCGCAGGTAGTCCCGGGCCTCGGTTTGTCGCTGTGCCTCGGCCCCTGAGGCGATGGGGGCCCGCAGGTGCTCCGGGGTGTAACCGAAGGCATCGACGAGGTCTCGCGCGTGCGGGCGCAGCCGGCCGAGCAGCCGGTCCACATAGCTGGTGACAGTCTTGGCGCGCTGTGCGGACAGCCGCCCTTCGCTGAGGTACCACGCGAGGTTCTTCTCGATCAGGGTGAGCCCGAAGAGGTCGCGCAGGGTGGTGAGCACCTCTCGCGTCGCGGAGTCGCGGACGGAGGGCAGCGCAGCGGTGAACGCCTCCCACTGCAGAAGCTCACCGTGCGCGCGCGCCGCCTCGATGAGCTGGTGCTGGTGCGCGTTGAACAGGGCCGCCGCCTCGGCCGGCGGGGCCTTCCGGGCGGGCCGCAACGCGAGCGCGATCTCCTCGACCATCGCCTCGACGCGGTCCTCGAGCAACTCACGCTGCGTCTCGGCCTCGCGCAGGTGACCGGCCGAGCGGGCCCGTGAGCCGGAGTCCCGGATCGACTGCGCCGTACGCCGCAGCGGGGTGCGGTGCAGCGTCATGTCGGCCGCCCGGTCGGCGACCCACCGCACGGCTCCGGCGATGTCGACCTGGGCCATCTCCTTGCCGTAATCGGTCAGCAGCCGCTTGCCGACGAGCTGCAGCAGCACGTTGTTGTCGCCCTCGAAGGTGGCGTAGACGTCCATGTCGGCGCGCAGCCCGGTGAGCCGGTTCTCGGCGAGGTAGCCGGCGCCGCCACACGCTTCGCGGCACTCCTGCAGCGCCTCCAGGGCGAGCCAGGAGTTGATCGGCTTGGCGGCGGCGGCCAGCGTCTCCAGGTCCTGGCGGTCCTCGTCGGTCTCGTGCTCGCCGGAGAAGACGCCGTGGAAGCGTTCGAGCAGCTCGGCGTGGGCGAAGGTGGCGGCGTAGGAGCGGGCGAGCAGCGGCAGCAGCCGGCGCTGGTGCCGGCCGTAATCGAGGAGCACCTGCTCGGTGTGCTCGTCGGCCGTGGTGAACTGCCGCCGCTCGGTGCCGTACCGGATTGCGATGGCCAGCGCCATCTTCGTGGCGACGACGCAGGCCCCGGACAGCGAGACCCGGCCCTGGACCAGCGTGGAGAGCATGGTGAAGAACCGCCGCCCCGGGCTGGCGACCGGGGAGCTGTAGGTGCCGTCGGGGGCGACCTCGCCGTAGCGGGCGAGCAGGTTGGTGCGCGGGATGCGGACGTGGTCGAACCAGAGCCGGCCGTTGTCGACGCCGTTCAGCCCGCCCTTGTGTCCGTCGTCCTCACCGTCGACGCCCGGGACAAAGCGCAGGGTGCCGTCCTCGGCGCGCTCGCGGATCGGGACGTAGAACGCATGCACGCCGTGGTTCACCCCGTGGCTGATCAGCTGGGCGAAGACGACGGCGGCGATGCCGTGCTGGCCCGCGTTGCCGATGTACTCCTTGCGTGCGGCCGTGACCGGGGTGTCGATGACGAACTCCTCGGTCTGCGGGTGGTAGGTGGCGGTGGTGCCCAGCGCCGCCACGTCCGAACCGTGACCGATCTCGGTCATCGCGAAGCAGCCGGGGACGGTCAGGTCCATGATTCCCGGCAGGAGCCGTGCGTGCTGCTCCTCGGTGCCGAGGTTGGCGACTGCGGAGCCGAAGAGTCCCCACTGCACGCCGGCCTTGATCTGCAGCGACGGGTCGGCGACGACGAGCTCCTCGAACCCGGCGAGGTTGCCGCCCGGGTCAGCGCCACCGCCGACGGCTGCGGGGAAGCCGCGGTTCGGCTGCCCGCGCTCGACGAGCAGCCGGGTCTGATGCATGGTGCGCTCGCGGTGCTCTGGCGTGGGCAGGCCCTCGATCTTCTGCATGTCCTCGGCGAGGGCGAGGTCTCGGGAGGCCCGGCGCAGTTGCCACCAGCGTCCGTCGAGCAGGCGGCCGAGGGCCGGAACGTCGATGCCGGCAGGGGCACCGGCGCGCGGCGGGCTGTCCGCAGTGGGCGTCCGGGCGGACGTCCGTCGACCTGTTGGGGCGCGGTTGCCGGCGGTGGGGGTGGTGGTCATGAGCTTCTCCGGTTCGACGGCGGAGCCTCAGGCTCCGGTGGTGGCGTTGCGGGCCCGGCGGAGGACGCCGACGGCGCCGTCCCAGAGCCAGTTGGTCAGGTGGTCGGCCAGCGCCTCACGGTCGAGGTCGGTGGCCGGTGCGGCCGGGTCGGCGGTGTCGACGCGGTCGCCGAGCCAGACGTCGACGGCGCCGCGCACCAGGCCGACGACGCCCGCCGCCCAGAGTCGTGCCGCGACAAGCGTGTCGGGGTCGACCTCCGCCCGGGCCGGCGCCGCACTGTCGTCGAGGTCCCCGGTCAGGGCCGGGAGCAGGGCGTCCACGACGAGATCGGCCACGTCGCCGGCGAAGCCCCGCACCTCACGCGCGGTGGCCTCGGGCCGGGTGACGAACGCGTAGACGTGGGGCGAGGCGTCGACCATCTCGAGATAGACGCGAACCATGGCGGCGATCCTGGCGCGTGGGCCACGTGCCGCCGCGGCGGCGTCCTCGATGGCCGCGCGCATGCGGCCCAGGACGGCCTGTCCGACGGCGACCTGGAGGCCGGTCTTGTCGGTGAAGTAGCGGTACAGGATTGGCTTCGAGGTGCCCATGTGACCGGCGATGTCGTCCATGGACACGTCCGGTCCCAGGTCATGCACGGCACGGCGGGCGGCGCGGACGAGCTCGGCGCGGCGGGTCGCCCGGTGGCCGGCCCAGCGCGCGGTGCGGCCGTCGACGGTCGGAGCTTCGCCGTCGGCCGCGACGGCGTCTGAGGTGATCGGCATCACGTAACTGACAGTATCAGGTACTGTGCGTAACAAGGAGCAATGCTCCTCCGACCCCGAGAGAAACGCAGGACGACGACGTGACGACGACTCCCGACACCCCGCCCCCGGCTCGAGCGGCCATCGTGGGCTCGAACCGCATCCCGTTCGCCAAGGCCGGCAGCGCGTACGCCGCCGCCTCCAACAAGGACATGCTCACTGCCGCCCTGGAAGGCCTGGTCGCCCGGTTCGGCCTGGCCGGCGAGCGCCTGGACGAGGTGGCCGGCGGTGCGGTGCTCAAGCACTCCCGGGACTTCAACCTCGTCCGCGAGGTCGTTCTCGGCTCCTCGCTGGACCCGCGCACGCCCGCCTACGACGTGCAGCGCGCCTGCGGCACCGGGGTGGAGGCGATCATCGGCGTGGCCAACAAGATCGCGCTCGGACAGGCCCAGGTGGGCGTCGGCGGGGGCGTGGACTCCACCTCCGACGCGCCGATCGTGGTCTCCGACCGTCTCCGCCGTGCGCTCCTGAGTGCCTCGCGCGCCAAGACGTGGCAGCAGCGCGTCAGGGCCTTCGCCGGCGTCCGCCCCGCCGACCTGACCCCGGTGGCACCGGATGTCGCCGAGCCCCGGACCGGCCTGAGCATGGGCGAACACCAGGCGCTGACCACGGCCCGCTGGGGCATCACTCGGCAGGCGCAGGACGAACTGGCGCTTGCCTCGCACCAGAATCTGGCGGCCGCCTACGAGCGCGACTTCTTCGCCGATCTCATGACGCCGTACCGCCGGCTGACACGGGACGAGACGCTGCGACCGGACACGTCGATGGAAAAGCTGGCGAAGCTCAAGCCGGTGTTCGGCACCCGCAACGCCGAGGTCCCGGCCACCATGACGGCCGGCAACTCGACGCCGCTGTCCGACGGTGCCTCGACCGTCCTGCTCGCCTCGGACGCGTGGGCGAGCGAACGCGGGCTGCCGGTGCTGGCTCACGTGGTCGATGCCCAAGTGGCCTCGACGGACTTCGTCTCCGGCGACGACGGGCTGCTCATGGGCGGTGCCTACGCGATCCCGACCCTGCTCGCCCGCAACGGCATGCGCCTGCAGGACTTCGACCTGGTCGAGATCCACGAGGCGTTCGCTGCGACGGTGCTGACCACGTTGGCCGCCCTGGAGGACGAGGAGTTCTGCCGGCGGCAGTTGGGCCTGGACGAGCCGGTCGGCGGCATCGACCGGGCTCGTCTCAACGTGACCGGATCCTCGGTGGCCGCCGGTCACCCGTTCGCCGCCACTGGCGGCCGGATCGTCGGGACGCTGGCGAAGCTGCTGCACGAACGCGGCGACTCCGAGGTCCGTGCCGGGAAGGCACGCGGACTCATCTCGGTGTGCGCCGCCGGCGGTCAGGCCGTCACGATGATCCTCGAAGCGGCCTGAGGAGCGGGCAATGAGTGACACCTATCTCGAGCTGGTCAACTCCGGGCCCGCCGCGGCCGTGGCCAAGAAGCTGGGCCTCCCGCGCCCGGCCCCGTTGCGCCGCACCGACGCCGACGCCGTCGACCAGCCATTGACCCCCGGGCCGGTCCTGGTGCTCTCGGACTCCGCCTCGACGGGCGAGGCGGACGCCGTCGCAGCGGATCTGCTGGGCTGGGACCTCGACGTGCGCCGCGACACCCGGCTCGGTGACCACGACCGGTGGGGCGCCGTCGTCGTGGTCCTCACCGGCTTGCCCCACCCCGCGCAGCTGTCCGAACCCGCCCTGACGCTCGGCTCGGTACTGCGCAAGCTCGCGCCGAGCGGCCGGGTCGTGACGCTCTCCCGGACGGCTCCGCCCACGCTCGCCGCGCCGTCCGGCGACGACGTCGATCCTGCGCTGGCCGCGGCCCGTCACGGCGTGGACGGCTTTCTCCGGTCGGTGGCCAAGGAGCTACGGGCGGGAGCCACCGGCAACGGCCTGGTGCTGGCCGACGGTGTCGAGGTCTCGTCCGTCTCGGTCCGCGGCGGATTGCGGTTCCTGCTCTCGGCCCGGTCCGCGTTCGTCGACGGCCAGCTGCTGACCGTGGGCACCGACGCCGGCACCGAACCGGCCGACTGGCGTCGCCCGCTGACCGGTGCCGTCGCGGTCGTGACGGGGGCGGCGCGCGGTATCGGCGCCGAGGTCGTGCGCGTGCTGGCCCGGGACGGCGCCCAGGTTCTCGGGGTCGACGTGCCCGCGGCCGGCGAGGCGCTCAGCGCCGTGATGAACGCGGTCGGGGGTACGGCCCTGCAGCTCGACGTCACCGCCGACGACGCCGCCGACCGGATCCTCGACGTGGCCCGTTCGCGGTTCGGCCACCTCGACCTCGTGGTGCACAACGCGGGGATCCTCCGCGACAAGCTGCTCGCCAACATGACGCCGGAGAAGTTCGAGGCACTGCTTGCCGTCAACATCGCAGCACCGCTGCGGATGAACGAGACGTTCGCGGCTCCGGGGACGCTCGGCGGACAGGCGGTCGCACCGCGGATCGTCTCGCTCGCCTCCACCTCGGGAATCGCCGGCAACCGTGGGCAGACGAACTATGCGGCGGCGAAGGCCGGCATCATCGGGATGACCCGGGCCCTCGCCGGCCCGATGAGCCGCACGGGCGGGACGGCCAACGCCGTCGCCCCGGGCTTCATCGAGACGGATATGACGGCGACCGTGCCGGCGGTGGCGCGGCAGATCGCCCGCCGGACGAGCTCGCTGCAGCAAGGCGGCCTGCCGGTGGACGTCGCCGAGGCGATCGCGTTTCTCGCCTCACCGCAGGCCGGTGGGATCAACGGCCAGACACTGCGGGTGTGCGGGCAGATGGTGGTGGGCCAGTGAGCGCGGGGCGCCCGGTGGGGCCGACCGGGCCGGACGGCGGAGGACCACAGAGCACGGGGCCGGGCCGGGACACCCCGCCGGCCGGCTACCGGGAGGAACGCCTGCGCGAGATGCCGTCCCTGCCGGCGCTGTACGCCCGGGCGGTGGCCCGCACGGGCCGGCTGGTGCTGGCCACGATCCCGGCGCGTGACCTGCCACCGGTGGTCCTGCGCGTCGACGGCGTCCGTGCCGATCCGACGCGACTCGCGGAGTATCAGCATCTGGTGGGTGAGCCCGGGACGGACAACCTGCCCGCCGGGTTCGTGCACGTCACGGCCTTCCCGCTGGCGATGGCGATCATGGTCCGAGAGGACTTCCCGCTCGGTGTGCTGGGCATGGTCCACGTGGCGAACCGCGTGGAGGTCCGCCGCCAGCTCACCCTCGACGACGTCCTGACCGTGCGGGCCTGGGCCACCGGAGCGCGGACGCACCACCGCGGCGTCACGGTCGACCTGGTGGTGGAGGTCTCTGCCGGCGACGAGCTCGCCTGGCGTGGGGTCTCGACCTACCTGGCCAAGGGACGACCACCCAGGGGGCTGACCGTCGCGGAGGCGGCACCACGGAGTGAGCCGGCCCGCCCGCCGTCGACCCCGACGGCACTGTGGCGGCTGACCCCACGGGAGACGAGCCGGTACGCGGACGTCTCCGGGGACAGGAATCCGATCCACGTCTCGCGGCTGGGCGCACGCCTGTTCGGCTTCCGCCGCCCGATCGCCCACGGGATGGACACTGCGGCGCGCGCCCTGGCCGGTGCGCCGGCGCGGCTGCGCCGGGCGCCCCTGGTGTGGACGGTCGAGTTCGGCAAGCCCGTGCTGCTGCCGACGACGGCGGCCTACGCCGTCGGGAAGGACGGCACCTTCGTGGTGTGGAACCGGCGCTCAGGCGCCGTCCACGCATCCGGAACCGTACGACCCCAGTGACGGTGCGAGCGCGCGGACGAACCTGGGGATAACTGCCCGGATCGGCGCCGTTCCCCCGCGCCGGCTGGGGATATCCACCGCTCACCGAGGTGCGGCCACGTCCCGTGAAGCGGGTCACAGCGTAGGTCCACGACCTGCACCGTTGGGTGCCATGTCCGCCCGCGTTCACCCGTTGGTCAGAGTTATCCACCGGCCATGTCCACACCCTTGTGCACATACACACGGAATGGCCGATCTTCCTGTGGACACGGCCCACCCCTCCCCGCCCACTCGTCATTCCTGCGCCCACTCGTCATTCCTGCGCCGACTCGTCAATCCTGCGCCCACTCGTCAATCCTGGGCCCAGTCGTCAATCCTGTGCCCAGTCGTCAATCCTGTGCGGCGAGTCACATGACGCTTCTTTCAGCGCCCTTGCGCTTGACGTAACGTCAACCGGAATGGTGGTTCCCGATCCGGTCGAGACGCATCGGCCATCAGGCAGCACAAGGAAGGACGTGATGACCCATGAGCGAGTGGTCGATCCACCAGATCACCAAGCTCACCGGCACCACGAGCCGGACCTTGCGGCATTACGACCGGATCGGCCTCCTGCACCCGTCGCGGACGGGGCACGGCGGTCTTCGGCACTACGACGAGGACGCGCTCGTGCGGTTGCAGCGGATCCTGCTGCTCCGCGAGCTCGGGCTCGCACTGTCGACGATCGCCGAGGTCCTGGACGGCACTCAGGAGACCACTGAGGCATTGCGGACCCACCTCGCCCTCCTCGAGCAGGAGCGCGACCGGGTGGAACGCCGCATCGCCTCGGTACGGACCACCATCGAGAAACGAGAGGCAGGTGAACCCCTCATGGCGAACGAGATGTTCGACGGGTTCGACCACACGCAGTACAAGGACGAGGTCGTCGAGCGCTGGGACGCGGACGCTTACGAGGCCGGCGACAGCTGGTGGCGCGGTATGAGCGAGTCCGAGCGCGCGACGTTCCGTCGGCGCACCGAGGAACTCAACCAGGGCTGGGCGCTGGCCGCCGGGCGCGGCGCCGACCCGGCCGGCACCGAGGCGCAGGAGCTCGCCCGGCAGCACGTCGAGTGGCTGGCCGGCATTCCTGGCACGCCCAGGAACGGCGAGGGCCCGGCACGTGAGTACATCCTCGGGTTGGGCGACATGTACGCCGCCGATCCGCGGTTTGCGGCGAACTACGGCGGATTGGCCGGGGCCGAGTTCGTACGCGACGCCCTGCGGGTGTACGTCGACCGTCACGTCCCGGCGTGATGTCCGGTCGGTCGCGGGCATGCCCCACGTTCAGGCTTGCCTGCGGCCGCCACCGGCGGCACGCCCTCGAGGTCGAGAACCGACCTCGGGGGCGTGCTCCACACGTCTCCACCATCGCCGGGCACCGATAGCGACCGCGGAATCCGGTGGACGAACGCCGGGGGAAACTCCGTACTCTCACGGCATGCCCGCGACCCTGCATGCTGCTGACCTCGGCGCGGCTCGCGGGCCGAACCGGCTCTTCTCCGGGCTGACGGTCACGGTCGCTTCAGGCGACGTATGGGGCCTGGTCGGCGCGAACGGAGCCGGCAAGTCCACGCTGCTGACGATTCTCGCCAGCCTGCCCACCACGGCCGAGATCGACGGCCGGGTCACGCTCGCCCCACCCGAGGCCACCGTCGGCTACCTCGCCCAGGAACCCGAGCGCCGGCCCCACGAGACGCTGCTCGACCTGCTGCGCCGTCGTACCGGGGTCGCCCAGGCCACGGCGGCCATGGACGCCGCTGCCGGCACGATGGCCGACCACCCGGACGACGCCGCGGCGGCCGACGCCTACGCCGTCGCCCTGGAGCGGTGGCTGGCCCTCGGGAGCGCCGACCTCGATGACCGGGCGGGCGCCGTCCTCGCCGACCTCGGGCTCACCGTCGACCTCGACGCACCGACCACGGCGCTCTCCGGCGGGCAGGCGGCCCGCGCCGGGCTGGCCGCGCTGCTGCTCTCCCGCTACGACGTGCTGCTCCTGGACGAGCCCACCAACGATCTGGACCTGGCCGGCCTGGAGCGGCTCGAACGGTTCGTCGAGGACAACCGCACCCGTACGCCGATGATGGTGATCAGCCACGACCGCGAGTTCCTCGCCCGGACGGTCACGGGCGTGGTCGAACTCGACCGTGCCCAGCAGCAGATCACCGTCTTCGACGGCGGATACGAGGCCTATCTCGCCGAGCGGGAGATCGCGCGCCGGCGCGCGCGGGAAGCGTACGAGGAGTACGCGGACAAGCTAGACGCACTGCACGAGCGCATGCAGACCCAGCGGCAATGGGTGGACAAGGGCGTGCGGAACGCCCGCAGGAAGGCGTCCGACGGCGATAAGCACATCGTGCACCGGAACGTGGCACGCAGCGAGAAGCAGGCGGGCAAGATCAGCCAGACCGAGCGGGCGATCGAGCGGCTCGAGGAGGTCGAGGAACCGCGCAAGGAGTGGGAGCTGCGTCTGTCCATCGCCCGAGCGCCACGGTCCGGGACGGTCGTGGCGACCGCCGACTCCGCCGTCGTCCGGCGCGGGACCTTCCGGCTGGGACCGATCACCACACAGATCGACTACGGCGACCGTGTGGTCCTCACCGGCGCGAACGGATCCGGCAAATCCACGCTCCTCGCCCTGCTGCTCGGCCGCCTCACGCCCGACGACGGCCGCGTCTCACTCGGGTCCGGTGTGGCGGTCGGCGAAATCGACCAGGCCCGTGCGGCATTCGCGGGCGACGACTCGGTCGCCGAGACGTTCGGGCGTCTCCTCCCGGGCTGGGCGGAGGCGCAGGTGCGGACGCTGCTGGCCAAGTTCGGACTCGGTGGGCAGCAAGCGCTCCGGCCGGCCGCGTCCCTCTCCCCCGGCGAACGCACCCGCGCGGGACTGGCCCTGCTCCAAGCCCGGGGGACCAATCTGCTCGTCCTCGACGAGCCGACGAACCATCTCGACCTGCCGGCGATCGTTCAGCTCGAGCAGGCCGTCGAGTCCTTCGACGGCACGGTCCTGCTCGTCACGCACGACCGTCGGATGCTGCAGAGCGTCCGGGCGAACCGTCGCTGGGAGATGACGGCCGGGAGGCTGACCGAGACGCTGGTCTCGGCCGACGGTTCGAGGTGACCCGGGGCGGTCAGACGCCGGTGGGCTCGCCCGCCGTTTCGCCATCCGCCGGCTGGCCGCCGTCGGAGGCCGCGTCGTCGTCCTGCTTGACCGCGCTGATCTCCAGCTCGAGGGTGATCTTCTCCGAGACCAGGACCCCGCCGGCGTCCAGCGGCATCTGCCACTCCAGGCCCCAGTCACGACGGTCGACGCGGCGCGTGCCCTCGAAGCCAGCGCGCAGGTTGCCCATCGGGTCGCGCTGGACGCCGGTGAGCTCGATCGGCACACCGACCTGCTTGGCGATGCCCTCGATCGTCAATTCACCGACGGCGAGGTAGGCGTTCTCGCCCACCTCGTCGATCGTGGTCGACCGGAAGACCATCTCCGGGAACCGCTCGGCGTCGAAGAAGTCCTCACTGCGCAGGTGCGCGTCGCGGTCGGCGTTGCGTGTGTCGACGCTCGCGGTGCGGACCCGCACCTCGACGTGAGCGTCCAGGCCGCTCTCGGCACTGGCCGGCGCCACCTCGATCCGGCCGTCGAAGTCGTTGAAGGACCCGCGCACGCGGGTCACCATGGCGTGCCGGGCGGAGAAGCCCAGGCGGGTGTGCGTCGGGTCGAAAAGCCAGGTACCACGCAGAGACTGGTCCGTCTCGGTCATCGTGTCTCCTCCGCCGGTCGGCGACCGGCACTCGGTCCCGGCACGTGAGGGTCGTCCCGGGCGGGCCTACACTGCGCAGCAGCGGTGGCCACTCGGCGGCCCATCCTGGCACCGAGGGCGGTGATGACGTGAGAGTCGCGGTCCCGCGCGAGATCAAGGACAGCGAACAACGGGTGGCCATCACGCCGGCCGGAGTGCACGAGCTCACCCGCCACGGGCACGAGGTCCACGTCGAGGCGGGCGCCGGCGTCGGCTCGGCGATCTCCGACGACGACTACGCCGCGGCGGGTGCCCGGATCGTCCACGGCGCCGACGAGACCTGGGCCGCCGGCGAGCTCGTCCTCAAGGTCAAGGAGCCCATCCCCGCGGAGTACCACCGGCTCCGGGAGGGGCTGGTCCTGTTCACCTACCTCCACCTCGCCGCCGACCGTCGGCTGACTGAAGAACTGCTCGCGCGCCGCGTCACAGCCGTGGCGTACGAGACCGTCGAGCTGCCCGACCGTTCCCTCCCGCTGCTGGCGCCCATGAGCGAGGTGGCCGGCCGACTCGCCCCGCAGGTCGGCGCACACACCCTGATGAGCCCGCAGGGCGGGCGCGGTGTCCTCATGGGTGGCGTGGCGGGCGTGCGCCCGGCGCGCGTGGTGATCGTCGGCGCCGGCGTCGCCGGCATGAACGCGCTCGCCATCGCCGCCGGGATGCGCTCGGAGGTCGTGGTGCTCGACAAGGACATCGGTAAGCTCCGACAGGCCGGCGCGCTGTTCCCGTGCCGGACGATGGCGTCGAACGCCCTCGAGATCGAGCACGCGATCGCCGACGCCGATCTCATCATCGGCGCAGTGCTCGTCGCGGGCGCGCGGGCCCCAAACTCGTGAGCAACGAGCAGATCTCCCGAATGAAGCCCGGCAGCGTCGTCGTCGATATCGCCGTCGACCAGGGCGGCTGTTTCGAGGACAGCCGCCCGACGACGCACACCGAGCCGACCTACCGGGTGCACGGCACGCAGTTCTACTGCGTGGCCAACATGCCCGGGGCGGTCCCGCACACCTCGACGTACGCGCTGACGAACGTGACGCTGCCCTACGCCGTCGAGCTCGCCGAGCACGGATGGCGCGCGGCCATGCGTGAGGACCGCGCGCTGGCCTTGGGCCTCAACACGCACGACGGCGCTCTGACCTGCGAACCGGTGGCGACCGCCCACAGTATGGCGCCGACGTCACTGACGGACGTCCTGGGCTGCGGCACCGCCGGCTGACGCGCCCGCCAGGCTCAGTCAGGGACTCAGGCCGAGACGAGCGCCCGGACCGCAGAGGTGAACAGCCCGAGCCCATCGGTGCCCGAGCGTGGTGCATACGCCATGTCGGGGCCGAACCCGGGCTCAACGGCATGCTCGGGGTGGGGCATGAGGCCGACGACGTTGCCGCGCTCGTTCGTCACGCCGGCGATGTCGTGCAGCGACCCGTTCGGGTTGCCGCCCTCGTAGCGGAAGACCACCTGCCCCTCCCCCTCCAGGCGCGTGAGCGTGGCGTCGTCGGCCACGTAGCCGCCCTCGCCGTTCTTCAGCGGGATGGTGATGACGTCACCGGCGCTCAGTTCGCGGGTCCAGGCGGTCGCGTTGTTGACGACCCGGAGTTGCTGATCGCGGCAGATGAAGTGCTGGTGGTCGTTGCGGATGAGCGCGCCCGGCAGAAGGTGTGCCTCGCACAGGATCTGGAAGCCGTTGCAGATGCCGAGCACGGGCAGGCCGCGGCGGGCGGCCGCGACAACCTCGGTCATCACCGGTGAGAATCGGGCGATCGCGCCGCAGCGGAGGTAGTCGCCGTAGGAGAACCCGCCCGGCAGGACGACGGCGTCGACACCGTGCAGATCGGCGTCGGCGTGCCAGAGGGCGACGGCCTCGGCGCCGGCGAGCCGCACCGCGCGCTGGGCGTCACGGTCGTCGAGAGAACCGGGGAAGGTGACGACGCCGATCCGAGCGGTCACGCCTCGACCCCGGCGGTCTGCGCGGCGTCCGCCCCGGTGAGCTCGTAGACGCCGACGACGTCCTCGATGATCGGATTGGACAGGGTGGGCC
>Ga0079224_100008985_pt1 | contig 13582 bp, 12 predicted proteins | sample Stecom2015_FD_80414 | JGI IMG/M metagenome (GOLD analysis project Ga0079224, IMG submission 80414) | Agricultural soil microbial communities from Utah to study Nitrogen management - Steer compost 2015 | ecosystem: Environmental > Terrestrial > Soil > Agricultural land | place: USA: Utah... | reverse complement strand
GTTTCAATCCGCGCGCCCGTGAAGGGCGCGACTGAGCAGCGCGTCGGCGGCCAGCTTCTGCGCCTGTTTCAATCCGCGCGCCCGTGAAGGGCGCGACTGAGCAGCGCGTCGGCGGCCAGCTTCTGCGCCTGTTTCAATCCGCGCGCCCGTGAAGGGCGCGACCCGCGGACGACTCCGCTGAATTCGCAGGCGACCAGTTTCAATCCGCGCGCCCGTGAAGGGCGCGACGAAGATGCGCGGCACGGAGGCGTAGTCGGTATCGTTTCAATCCGCGCGCCCGTGAAGGGCGCGACACTTAGGCCAATGCCTCCGCTTTTGATCCGTATCCGTTTCAATCCGCGCGCCCGTGAAGGGCGCGACGGTGGGTTGCGGCGCGGGGGTCCACTCGCCAGAGGGTTTCAATCCGCGCGCCCGTGAAGGGCGCGACAATATGCTTCGACTTCTTCGGGTGACGGTGGGCGGTTTCAATCCGCGCGCCCGTGAAGGGCGCGACTGCAGAAATGCTGCATCCGGTCGGTGGTGTTGATGTTTCAATCCGCGCGCCCGTGAAGGGCGCGACGCAAGCAAGACCCCGACTGGCTCCGCCTTGTTGTCGTTTCAATCCGCGCGCCCGTGAAGGGCGCGACGGATGCCGGCCGCAACCGGCCAATCCCGGCGGATGTTTCAATCCGCGCGCCCGTGAAGGGCGCGACGGCACCGCGCGCGGCGTGGACATCACCGACCCCGTTTCAATCCGCGCGCCCGTGAAGGGCGCGACCGAGATGCGCGGCACCCTCAAAGTCATCGCCAAGGAGTTTCAATCCGCGCGCCCGTGAAGGGCGCGACGTCGATGGAGCTTTTGAGGGGACGGGCGTCGATGTTTCAATCCGCGCGCCCGTGAAGGGCGCGACCCGCCGCGGATGCCGCCGTCGTTGAGCTGGACGCGTTTCAATCCGCGCGCCCGTGAAGGGCGCGACCGCGGCCGTCGATTGCTTCGGGGGGTTGAACGCGGTTTCAATCCGCGCGCCCGTGAAGGGCGCGACCAACGCACCCTTGCGGCCTTGTTTGGTTCCGCGTGTTTCAATCCGCGCGCCCGTGAAGGGCGCGACATTCTGCGGAGAAAATAAAAGTCCGCTTCATGGTGTTTCAATCCGCGCGCCCGTGAAGGGCGCGACCAGGCCAACCACCAAGCGAGAGTTTATGGGCGAGTTTCAATCCGCGCGCCCGTGAAGGGCGCGACAGGCATCCGCATTATCGGCAACTACTCGTTCGCGTTTCAATCCGCGCGCCCGTGAAGGGCGCGACATCCAAGTCATGGTCCGCCGCCACGGCCAAGAAGTTTCAATCCGCGCGCCCGTGAAGGGCGCGACTTTCAAGAGCTCCGTGGACCGCTACGTCGGCGCGTTTCAATCCGCGCGCCCGTGAAGGGCGCGACAGCACACATCATCACCACCTCATCATGAGCACCAGTTTCAATCCGCGCGCCCGTGAAGGGCGCGACGCAGCGGGCACGGCAAGTTTGTGCCCTTCCTGGAGTTTCAATCCGCGCGCCCGTGAAGGGCGCGACGCGGATGACCTGCTTGGTTTCGACGCAGGCGCGGTTTCAATCAGCGCGCCCGTGAAGGGCGCGACATCTGACGGCACCTGCTCCGTCTATTTCAGCATGTTTCAATCCGCGCGCCCGTGAAGGGCGCGACCTTGGTGGGCGGCGTGGTTGTCGGCGGAGGAGCCGTTTCAATCCGCGCGCCCGTGAAGGGCGCGACGAGCGGGCGCAGTGGGCGGAGAGCCAGGCGGGGGTGTTTCAATCCGCGCGCCCGTGAAGGGCGCGACGACGGGGTCGCTGCCGACGATCGTGACCGCCTGGCGGTTTCAATCCGCGCGCCCGTGAAGGGCGCGACCGGCCGTGGTGGCGACCGCTACGGCGTCTATGAGTTTCAATCCGCGCGCCCGTGAAGGGCGCGACGCGCTAGACCGCGCTGTGACAAATGATGTCACAGTTTCAATCCGCGCGCCCGTGAAGGGCGCGACGTAGCGTCGTTTGCGTGTCCTGTGCGACCGTGCGGTTTCAATCCGCGCGCCCGTGAAGGGCGCGACGGCGTCGGCGGCGGTGAGGGCGCGGCCGACGAGGTTTCAATCCGCGCGCCCGTGAAGGGCGCGACCCGGCTTTTTCGCACCACTTGGTGTAGTCGGCGTTTCAATCCGCGCGCCCGTGAAGGGCGCGACGCAACACCATCGGCCCCGCCGGCACCATCCCCGACGTTTCAATCCGCGCGCCCGTGAAGGGCGCGACAGCCGGTGAGCTGCTCGGTGTAGTGACCGCTGACGTTTCAATCCGCGCGCCCGTGAAGGGCGCGACGGCACCGGCCGCGGCGACGCCAACCTCACCGCGTTTCAATCCGCGCGCCCGTGAAGGGCGCGACCATAGACGCCGTGGGCGTCGTGGCCGGTGGCGTTTCAATCCGCGCGCCCGTGAAGGGCGCGACCGGCCCCGCCTTCCGCGTCTCCACCACCGCGCCGGTTTCAATCCGCGCGCCCGTGAAGGGCGCGACGCCGGCCCCGCCTTCCGCGTCTCCACCACCGCGCCGGTTTCAATCCGCGCGCCCGTGAAGGGCGCGACCTCGGGGTCGTTTTGGGCCTGCATCTGGGCGTCGTTTCAATCCGCGCGCCCGTGAAGGGCGCGACGCGTTTGCCGCGGGGCACACCGACATCGACCAGGTTTCAATCCGCGCGCCCGTGAAGGGCGCGACCGACGGCCGCGAAGGTGGCGGCGTCGAAGCTCGCGTTTCAATCCGCGCGCCCGTGAAGGGCGCGACGGCGGTCGGGCCGGGGCCGGCGGGCGGGCGGTTGTTTCAATCCGCGCGCCCGTGAAGGGCGCGACTTTCTGACCAATTCGCGATAATCGGCCTGGCCTTCGTTTCAATCCGCGCGCCCGTGAAGGGCGCGACTTAATTGGTGAGGACTCGGCCCCATGAGAGGGTGTTTCAATCCGCGCGCCCGTGAAGGGCGCGACAGGTGGCGGAGTTCGTTACCGTCTTTCTGACACCAGTTTCAATCCGCGCGCCCGTGAAGGGCGCGACACAAGGCTGTGACGATGCCCAACGTTGCGCGCCTGTTTCAATCCGCGCGCCCGTGAAGGGCGCGACGTTCCAGCGTTCGTTGCTGGTGGCGGGCAAGGGGTTTCAATCCGCGCGCCCGTGAAGGGCGCGACCGCCGTCGCCCGCCCACCGCGCCGCCCTCGTCGCCGTTTCAATCCGCGCGCCCGTGAAGGGCGCGACCAGCGTTTTCAATTCTGTTGACTGTCAAAGAGCAAGAGTGCCGTTTGCGCGAACCTGCGGAGTAGGCTTGTTAACTTAACCGAGCTCAAACCGATGCGTTTTGTATTTCCCGATTTCAGAACCTTCTAAGGTTTCCGCGAACCTGCCGGAGAGCGGTATGATCGCCGGAGGTTCGCGCAGCGTTTTAAACCATGAGCGGGCCGTCCACATCGTAGGGTGGCTTGGCTCCGTGGTGCTCCACGCGTCGCTGCCAATTGTTCCCGAGGTGGTAAAAACGCAGGCTGTCTTTGTCTGGATTCACGATCGTCAGCAGCTCCTGCTTCATAAACACGAAGTCGGCGGGCTCCAGTTTGCATTCGAACACGGAGTTCTGGACGCGTTGGCCGTAGTTTAAACAAACCTTGGCCACTTGACGGAGCCGGCGTTCGCCTCCGTCACTCGAAGTGGCCACGTCGTAGGTGATGAGAACATACATGATTGGGCGAGTGTTGTCGGTTGGTGGCGGGCGGTTCTATCGCCAAAGAAAAGCCGGGTAGGCGTCGATGTCTCCTCGAAGCGTTCGTGCCAGCAGTCGGGCTTGCAGGTGCGGGATGAGGCCGAGGGTGGTTTTTTCTCCCAAAAATGGGTGCTGCAACTCGTCCTGTTTTCGTTGCTGCCAAGCGACGAGCACTGTCTTGCGGGAGTCGTCATTGAGGGAAATGGCTCCGTTTTCTCGGGCGGTAAAATCTTTCACGGTCAGTTGTCGCCGATTGATCAACGAGAGCGCCAGGCGGTCCGCCAAAACGGGGCGGAGTTCTTCCATCAAATCGAGCGCGAGCCCAGGCCTCCCGGGGCGGTCTCGATGCAAAAACCCGACGGCGGCATCAAGTCCGACCGATTCGCACGCGGAGCGAATGTCGTGGGCAAGCAGGCTGTAGAGAAAGGACAGCAGCGCGTTCAAGGGGTCGAGTGGGGGACGACGGGAGCGGGTGGTGAAGCGGAAGGCGGGTTCGTCGGCGGTGATGAGGTGATTGAACGCTTGGAAATAGGTGTCGGCGGCGTCGCCTTCCACGCCACGCAGTGAATCGAGCTCGGTGACTGCGAGGGCGGCTTCCGCGCGGTGGCCGAGGTGTTGGGCGGCCGTGGCGAGCGCGGCGGCGCGCGGTGAATCTTCATCGCCATGATCGCGCAGGCCGCGTTGAAGCACGCGGCGGCAGTTGGCGATCTTGGCGGCGACGCAGTGGCGGGCGATGGCGAGGGTTTGCGCGGGGGCGTCGGCGGCGCGGTATTGGGCGCGGCGTAGCAGGACATTGCCAGGGGCAAAGCCGTTGACGGCGGCCATGAAGCGACCGCGTGGGTCGCAGAAGGAGAGCGTCACGCCGGCCTGCGCGCACGCGGCCATGAGCTGGGGCGAGCAGCCGATGTCCCAGCCGAAGGTGACGATGCCGTCGAGGTTGTGCAGGGGCACGCGCAGGCGGGTGGTTTGCTCAAAACGCACAAGCACGGCTTCGCCTTCCTTGAGGAGGTAGCTGCCGTCAAGGGTGACGAAGAGGGTGTTTAGGTGGGTTTTCAGGGGAGTTGATCCGTGGTTTCGTGCAGGTGGGTGTTGAGAGATCGTTCAAACCACGCGCGGGCGTCCTGTCGGTGGCGGAGGGCGTCGGGCAGGCAGAGGTTGAGCAGCGAGCAGGCGTCGCACTTAGGGGCGCGCACGGCGTGCGGGGTGATGCCGGAGGAGAGCAGGGCGTGGAGCGCGCGGGCCTCGGCGGCGGTTTCGTCGCGTAGTGATTTATCGAATACGACGTCCTGGCGGCGGCGGGTCTGGCCGTAGAAGAGGGCACCGGCGGATACGGGGCGGCCGAGCATTTCCTCCAGACAGAGGGCCTGGGCGCAGAGTTGGAGGGCGTCGCAGCCGTCGGCCTTGGGTTTGCCGCGTTTGTATTCGACGGGGACGAGGGTGCCGTCGGGGTGAAACTCGACGATGTCGGCGATGCCGGAGAGGCCGAGGGCGAAGGAGCGGAGCTGGAGGCTGCGGGTGGTGCGAACCCCGGCACGGGTTTCGTGCCGGGGTTCGTGGGCCTTTTCGTGAAGGACGCGGCCTTCGGCGGTGAGGCGGTTTTCTTCCCAGACCTGTTCGAGGTGAATGAGCGCGCACTGGCGCGGGCAAAAGCGCAGGTGCTGTAGGGCCGAGATCGGCCGAAGCTCATCCTCCCGGTAGGGCATGGGACGAAAGCTCGGAATCAGATCAGGCGATGGACGGTGACGCCCGTAGGGATGGCGGACTCGTCGAGGGTGACGTCGTAGTCGGTGAAGGCGCGGGGGACTTCGACGGTGGACTTGCGTGTGATGGTGACGGCTTCGAGCAGCTTATGGCTGGGAGCGTTGCCGAGTTGGGAGTTGTGCTCGAAGACGATCAGGCCGCGCGGGTTCATGCTGCCGGCGGGTCGGGCGGCGGATTGGTCGAACTGGAAGGCATTAATGAGGGCGGCGAAAAGCAGTTCGCGGTCGTCGTCGGAGAAACCGGTCTGGGCGGCGAGGAAGGGGTTGATGAAGCCGTGAGTGCGGTAGAGGGCGTAAGGCACGGTGAACTTGCGGCCCATGGTGCGGTTGTCGCCGGATTGCTTCTCGGCTTCCTTTTCGGTGGTCACGGCCATGCGAGTGACCGCGTGCTCGGCGGTGACGATGCGGTCGATGGAGCGGGCGAAGGAGAGTTGAACGGGACCGCGCACCTGACCGCAATTGACCTCGGTGGTCATGACGGCGCCGAAGGTGCGGATGTCGTAGAAGTTTTTGCACATCCAGGCGCGGGCTTGGTCGCGCTCGGCTTGTTTGGCTTTCTTGGGATCGGTGCCGTTGGCGGTGTAGGCGCGGGCGTGCTGGTTGTTGAGCACGGCTTTTTCCTTCACGTAGATGTCGTGCCCATCGGTCTCTCCTTTGGTGAGTTGAACGAAGTTGCGGATCTTGCGCTTGAGCATGACGTCGGTGGCGAGGCCCTGGCCGGTCTCGGGGTCGAGGCGGGGGAGGTTGCCCGCGTCGGGGTCGCCGTTGGGATTGGCGTCGGTGGCGTCGAAGAGATAGATGAAGTCGTAGCGGTTCATGATGTGGGTGTGGTTGGGTTGAGTTGGAGGTGAATGACGGAAAATCAGACGGAAGCGGTGGCGGGCTCGGCGAGGGCTTCGGGTTTTTCTTTCTTGGTGAAGAAGTCCTGCCGCTGGTGGTAGTAGCCGATGGCAAAGAGGCCTTGGCCTTCGAGGCCGAGGTGGGCTGGGTAGCCGGTGAGCGGGGCGTGGATGGCTTGGACGAGGCGCTCGCGGTTGGTTTTGTGGCCGCCGTCGAGTTTTGCGAGGTGGTGCTGATAGGTGCGGAGGATGCGCGGGAAAACGGCACCGGGAGTAGCGGAGGCGCTGCTGTAGAAGCGCTCCCGGATGGTGGCGTTGATGCCAGGGAGAGCGTCTTCCTGGGTTTTTTCGAGGGCGGCGAAGAGGCGGCCGAGGAGGTAGGCGGGGTCGGTGCGATCGGGATCGAGGCTCATGGTGAGTTGGTGGTTGGCGTTGGGCAGGCGGGTGAGCACCGCTTTGATGAGGGCGGCGCGGAGATAGTTGATGGTTTGGTCGGCGCGGATGCGGTTGAGCACGGCGTTGTAGAGGATTTGTGGATACGGGGTGCCGTTGAGGATGGCGTGCATGATGGCTCCCGCGAGGAGAGGGGGGATGTCCTTGGTCTCGCGGGCGGTCTGGCGGAGGAGCATCCAAAGGGGCGGAAACTCCGGGTCTTTCTCGTAGGGGCGGATCATGCGCAGGGCGGCGTAGTGGGCGCGGAGGCGGTCCACCATTTCGGCGAGCGTGCCGACGTGCCAGAAGCGCACGGAGAGGCGGGTGACGTTGCCGGAAAGTCCGAGCACGTAGAAGCGGGTGTTGGGGTCGTCGCCGAGGTCGGTGACGTCGGCCCCGCCGCCTTGGCGAAGGATTTGGAGGAAGGTTTCGATGCGTCGGCGCTTGGTGTCGTCTTCTTCGGTCGCGGGTGCGTCGGTGGTCGTTTCTTCGGAGCTGGCGCCACCGCCGAGGAACTCGGCGAAGAGGGATTCGGTGATGGTCTCGCGTTCGGTCCAGAAGAGGGTGGTGGCGTCGCCGATTTGCAGGCGGTGGCGACGGGATTGCGGGCCGGAGAGGAGCGCGTTGAGCGCGTTGCAGTAGCGGAAGGCGGCTTCTTCGGAGACGGGGGCGTTGTAGGACTGACTCTTCCCGTAGGACTCGAAGGCATCGAGGTTGAAGGAGGCGAGTTTGGCTCCGCCGGGGGCGGCACCGTTGACGCCTTTGATGGCGGGATCGTGCAGGCGGGCGATGGGGGAGGATTCGCCGGTGACGAGACAGGGCGCGACGACCTCGCTGGCGGCGGTGGAGGCTTGGGTAGATTTCCACCACTTGTCGAAGGCAGGGTCTTGGTGAACGTAGCGGTTTTCGCCGAGGATGCGGAAAACGCCGAAGCCGGTGGCGGCGAAGTCGTCGAGTTGCTCGGTGTGTTCGGCGGCGCGGGTGGGCGTCCAGTTTTGCAGAAAGCGGCAGACAGCGGAGTAGGAGGGAGAGTTGATTGTGTTCTCCAGGGCGAGGTGGTGGTCGCGGGAGGCGGCGAAAGTCGCGGCGGCGCGGGTGGCTTCCTTTTCGGTTTTTTCCGGATCTTTGTCGGGTTTCTTGTAGCCGAGCAGGTAGGCGGTGTTGTCCCAGAGCGTGCAGGGATTGATGCCTTGGCCGGGGGGCTTGGATTCGCCGGGGAGGAGGAGTTGGCGAGCGGTCTGCGTGGTCTTGGTTTTGCCGGACTTGGTGGGCTCGTGGTGAGTCTCGCGGGCATCCTCGATGGCGTGGAGCGTGCCGTCGGGTTTCAGGACGATGCAGAAGGTGACGCGCTGGGTGCTGGTGCCGGGAATGGGTAGGCCGTAGGCGTTGTCGGGATCGGTGACCAGGCGCGCGTAGAGTTGGGTGAGGGCTTGGAGGATCATGGCGTCAGGCGCGGGCTTGGTGGAAGGGAGGGACCTCGATGACGCCGTTCTTGAGTTCGGCGCGGAAGAATCGGGGGGAGGTTTCGCGGACTTTTTTGGTCTCGGGGTCTTGGTTGAAGGCGATGTCGTGGAGCATGAAGCCGAGGTCCTTGTTGAGTTGCTCGGGCGGTAGATTGCAGGTGGGGGCGGGTTGGCCGGGCTCGATCAGGGTGAAGGAGACGGGGAATTCACGGGTGCCGAAGTAGGGGTGGTGAAAATATTGGCCGCGACTGGCGCGGCGTTTGAACATGTCGAGGTGCTTGCCGGCACAGTCGTTGGCGGGGAGCTGAGGGCCGCCGCGTTCGAAGCGGTGCTCGAGGATTTCGAAATGGGCGTCGATGACGTAGGCGACATCGCGAAGGAGCAGAGAGGCGCGTTGCTGGCGTTCGTCCTCGATGTGGAGGCCGACATGGGCGCTCTCGGTGCCGGCCATGACGGCGCGACTGGGGGCGGGCATTTTGCAGCCGACTTCGTTGCGACGAACGGAGGTGAAGCGGATGGGATTGAGGACGTGGATGCGGTCGATGACCCAGCGGATTTGAGGTTTCCAGTAGATCGCTTCGAGAATGCCGCGAGCGGCGGAGGGCGTGATGACGTCGTAGGAGACGCGCTCGGCCTTCATTTCGGGGCGGGTAAAGCAGGCGAGATCGCCCCAGACGTGGAGTTGGATACCGTAGGACATGGGTTAGCAGATGGGGAGGGTTGCGGGATTGGTGAGATTGAGGCCGAAGGATTCGTCGTAGTGGACGTCGCTGTTGAGGAGGGGGAAGCGCTCGTGGAGGAGCTGGATGATGCCTTGGTCGAGCGCGATGGCGTGCTGGCACTTGGGCACAGTAACCGTGTAGCGCTGGAGCTTGCGGGCGAGGTAGCGGAGGCGTGCGGGATCGTGGGCCGTGCGGACTTCTTCGAGGAGGGCGCGGCCGGCGTCGCCGTAGGGCACGATCACAGGGTCGCTGTTGTCCTCGATGAAGACGAATTTATCGGCACAAGTCTTGAACTGGAAGCAGAGGAGGTCGTCGGGCTTTTTCAGCTCTTTTGGCCAGCAACCGAGGACGTCGTGGGCGTCGGCGCGGTCCTGGTGTTTCCAGTAGTGGGTGCGGAAATAAGCTTCGATGGCGTCGAGGCCGAGTGGGTCGGGGAAACCTTGTGCGAGGACCTCTTCGGCGGATTGGGCGGCCTGGCGCAGGAAGCCTTTGGGCGGTGGGTTCTCGGTGGAGAAGAGAAAGAGTTGTCCGGCGGGATGGCCGGCGGCTGCGGTGAGCCGACCCTCGCGGTCGCAGCGGCCGGCGGCTTGGGCGATGGAGTCGAGTCCGGCGATGCTCCGGAAAACGACGGGGAAATCGACGTCCACGCCCGCTTCGATGAGTTGGGTGGAGATGACGCGCACGGGGAGGCCGGCGCGGAGACGGGTTTTAATCGCGTCGAGGATGCGGGTGCGGTGCTCGGCGCACATGAGGGCGCTGAGGTGGAAGTGGGCGTCGTCGCGCTGGAGGCGTTCGAAGAGAGCGCGGGCGTGACGGCGAGTGCTAACGATGCAGAGCACTTGGGCGTGGGCTTGGAGCAGCGGGACAAGTGCGTCGTCGTCGAGGCGACCAAGCGAGGTGGTGCGCACGCGTTGGAGGGCCGTGTAAAGGCGGGCGCGGTCGGGGATGATTTCGATGGGGGCGGGGAGGCCGATTTTGAAGTCGGGACGACGTTCCAGGGCGGGTTGGGTGGCGGTGCAGAGCACGATGCTCGTGCCGTAGTGAGTGGTGAGTTCCTCGATGGCGCGCAGGCAGGGCGAGAGGAGTTCGAGCGGGAGAGATTGGGCTTCGTCAAGAATGACGACGGAGCGGGCGATGCGGTGAAGCTTGCGGCAACGTGAGGTGCGGTTGGCGTGGAGGGATTCGAAGAATTGGACGTTGGTGGTAACGATGAGGCGGGCGTCCCAATTTTCGGCGGCGAGGCGAGAGCGGGCGGTGTTTTTTGTTTCGTCGTCGGGGTCGAGGCTAGCGTGGTGTTCGAGGACAACATCGGGGCCGAGGGCGGCGAGGGCGCGGCGGAACACGGCGGCGTTTTGCTCGATGATCGATGTGTAGGGGATGACGTAGATGACGCGGCGCAGGTCGTGGCGACGGGCGTGATCGAGAGCAAAGGCGAGTGAAGAGAGCGTCTTTCCCCCGCCGGTGGGAACGGTGAGGGAGAAGAGGCCGGGAGGTTTTTCGGCGGCGGCGAGGCAGGCGCGGAGGATGTCGGCGCGCTGGCGATTGACCGGGGATTCGGGGGCGGTCTTCGCGAGATCGGCGAGGTAGGCTTGGAGGGTGGTGTGAAGTTCCGAGATGGTCGGCTGGTTGTGCGGGCGTTGCGTCGCACGTTCGGCGCTCATGAAGGCTTCGGTGGCGAGGAAGTCGGCGTCAGTGAGGCAGGAGAAAAGCATCCGCACGAAGAAGGCGAGGGAGGTGGTGGCCCCGGGACGTAGAGCGAAGAGCGGCGGAGGCGTGGTCGGTCGATGGTTAAGGATCGGTTCGGGAACGTGCGGGAGGTGCTCCGGGATGGATTTGAGGAGTCGTTCTCCGAGGCTGCTCCCGGGGGCGTTACCATCCATACCGTTGGCGAGTCCCGCGTGATGGCCGGCGATGAGGTAGGCGATGAGACGGCCGAGCTTGGGGATGTTTTTATCGGCGCATTGGGCGCCGGCGGTGGAATGGTCCACTTTACCGGTGAAGTCGTCGCGGTGCAGATCCTCGGATTTGGACGTGAGGTAGGTCTGCCATTGCGGAGCGAATTTCCCGAGGTCGTGCCAGAGACCGGTGAGACGGCCCCAGTTGGCGGCGGATGCGGCGTCTTTGGAGCCTCGGGAGAAGAGTGCGGCGGCGAAGTCGGCGGTGAGGTGAGCGACTTTGTTGATGTGACCGTGGTCGGGGGCGAGGGTCGCGCAGGCGGGACAATCGGGTGCGCATGGGCCGGTATAGAGCGGTTCCCAATGCTCGCGAGGGAGAGGATTCCCCATCGTGTCATTAAGGGTGTGCGCGTAGTGGGTCATGGGGGGCTTTTGTGTCGCGGCGGGGCGCTACTTGGTGGGTTCGCCGCTCAGTCTAGCGAGGGGGTGGGACATTTGTGGGCCCAGTCGAAAAAAGATCCGGAAGTTTTTCGGGCGGTTTCAGGGGCAGGCGCGGGAGCGGATCGGTGGGCTCGGGGACGGGGGCTGGCGGAGGGACGGCTCATACGCGCAGGTGATTGCAGGGACCAATGTTGCGAGTTCACGGCCGATGGCGACGTTGTTTGTCAACCGACGGTAAAAAAGTGACGGTGACGTGACCGCCGCCGCCAAGGGAGCTTCGAGGGGCGGAGTGACGGTGGGGCGCTCAGTGCAGCTTCTCTTCTGCCCTTGGGTGGCACTCCGAGGCCGAGGGTTTTGGCGGTTCGGTTGGCTCAGTCCGTGGAGACGCGATGACGAAACGACTCCGTCGTTCCGCTACGGTTTTTCCAACGCGCCGAGGGCGTCGAGGGTGGCGTGCCAGCCGAGGGTGGCGCACTTGATGCGGGCGGGGTAGGCGTGCACACCGGCGAAGGCGGCGATGTCGCTCAGTTCCTCGGGGGCGCGGCCGGTGGTCACGATGTCGCGGAACTCGTCGAAGAGCGCGGCGACCTCGGCCTTGGTCTTGCCCTTGACCAGGGTCGTCATGAGCGAGGCGCTGGCCTGCGAAATCGCGCAGCCCGATCCGGTGAAGCCGATGTCCACAATGCGGTCGTCGTGGAAATTCAAATACACGGTGCACTCGTCGCCGCAGCTGGGGTTTTCGCCGCGCGCGACACGGTTGGCGGTGGGCAACGCGCCGCGATGGCGGGGGTGTTTGCTGTGATCGAGGATCACCGCTTGGTAGAGCTCGGTGAGGTCGGACATGGGCCGGAGGGGGCGGGCTGAAGTCGGAGGGGCGGAGGTCTAAGGTCGGAAGGAGCGGCGGCAATCCTGCCGCCGGGCGGGGGGCGGCGGCAGGATTGCCGCCGCTCCGGGATCAGTCGTGGTCGAATTTTTTTGGGCGGCCGGCGGTGCGTTGGTCGGCGCGTTGGCGCCAGCCGGGTTTGCTGGCGGTGGCGGAGGGTTTTTTCTGGCGCGGACGGGAGGCGTCCTGTTCGGCCTTGAGTTTGCGATACTGTTCGAGGCGGGCGGTGGAGAGTTCGCCGGCGGCGATGGCGGGGCGCACGGCGCAACCGGGTTCGTCGAGGTGACGGCAGTTGGTGAAGCGGCAGCGGAGCGCGACGGTGAGCAGGTCGGCGAAGGCTTCCTCCAGGCCGTCGTCGGCGTCCCAGAGCTGGAGTTCCCTCATGCCGGGGGTGTCGATCACGAGCGCGCCGGTGGGCGAGAGGATGAGCTCGCGGCGGGTGGTGGTGTGGCGGCCTTTGCTGTCTTTCTCGCGGACTTCGCCAACGGGCAGGAGTTCGTCGCGGGCGAGGAGGTTGATGATGGTGGATTTGCCGGCGCCGGAGGAGCCGACGAGGGCGAGGGTCTTGCCGGGGAGGCAGAGGGCGCGCAGGGCCTTGAGGCCGCGGCGGGTGATGGTGCTGGTGACGATCACGGGCACGTCGGGCAGGAGTTTTTCGACTTCCTTTTTCACCTCGGCGTGGTCGTCGCAGAGGTCGGATTTGTTGAGGAGGATGACGGGCGCGGCGCCGCTGTCGCGGGCGGCGACGAGGAAGCGTTGGAGGCGCTTGGGGTTGTAGTTGAGGTCGAGGCCGGTGACGAGGAAGACGGTGTCGATGTTGGCGGCGACGATTTGCTGGGCTTCCTCTTCGCCGGCGGCGCGGCGGGCGAATTTGGAGCGGCGGGGGAGGAGCGCGTGGACTTCCATGCGGCCGGAGCCGGGCTGGGGTCGCACGGCGACCCAGTCGCCGACGGCGGGGTAGTCGGCGGAGACTTTGGCTTGGTGGTGGAATTTGCCGGTGCACTCGCCGAGTTTTTCGCCGTCGGGGGTGAGCACGGCGTAGTAGTGGCGGCGGAGTTCGCAGACGACGCGGGCGGGTTGCAGGCCGGCGGCGGCGTGGGGCGCGAAGACGGCGTCCCAGCGCGCGTCCCAGCCGAGGGCGGGGAGGTCGAGGGCGGGCGGGGTGTCGTCGTCGTGATCGGACATGCGGGAGGGCGGAGGCGGAGGATCGGAGGTCGGTCGGAGCGACGGAGGTTCGGAGGGGTACACAGAGTTCACGGAGGAGGCACAGAGGGTGGGGAGTTCGGAGGGGATTGGCTCGGGGGTCTCTGTGTCTGCTCGGTGTTCTCTGTGTAACGGATTTTCAACGGGTGGAGGCGCCCGCGGCCCGCGGGGCAGAGCTGTAGTTCGCGGTTTTG
>Ga0079224_100008983_pt1 | contig 13584 bp, 14 predicted proteins | sample Stecom2015_FD_80414 | JGI IMG/M metagenome (GOLD analysis project Ga0079224, IMG submission 80414) | Agricultural soil microbial communities from Utah to study Nitrogen management - Steer compost 2015 | ecosystem: Environmental > Terrestrial > Soil > Agricultural land | place: USA: Utah... | reverse complement strand
TACCGCGTCTTCCCTGAAATAGCCTGATATACCATTCGAGCTATTGTGTAAATAATGTGTCAGTGCGGATGCAAGATAATCATGAACATCGTCGTTTTGTTTTTTTTGCCGTCTGTTTTTTAGATAATCTAGAGATATTTTTTCTTTGGATTCCATATTCCTCTTCCTTCTTACATTTTTTATCAAGCCGCCGCAAGATAAATATTTTTTATTTTCGTTGGACCATGCAACGGTTTTGTTTAAGCATTATCGCACTAAATATATATACAAATATCCAGATGCTAAAATAATTAGTATTAATTGTCTTGGATTTCTTATGGAAAGGTCATATCAATCACCATTTTGAGGTGTTTTATCGCATCAATAACTACAGCGATTCATATATTCCTTTGGTCATAGGTTAATAATTCAATTTTAGTGTAAAATTGAAGTAATGTCACAATGTTAAGTTGTGGAAAAATCGGATGTGGCTTCCCGTAATCAATATCGTATATTTACAAATTAAATAGGAGAAGTGTATAGATGGCATTAAACGCAAGAGAACTACAAGACGATATCATTGATCAGTACCTTGCTGATGATAATGGTCGCCCATGGATTGTGGGATTTAGTGGTGGTAAAGATTCCACAACACTACTTCAATTAGTATGGTGTGCGATAAAAGAATTGCCTGCCGAACTCAGAACACGAAAAATTTACGTGGTGTGTAATAATACATTGGTTGAAAACCCTAAAATCATTGAATACACCGAACGAGTTTTAATTAAGATCCAAGAAGCTGCTGTAGAACAGGCGATGCCTATGTATGTCCAACGTACTATCCCTAAATTAGAAGAAACCTTCTGGGTCAACTTGATCGGAAAGGGATATCCAGCACCCAATAATATATTCCGTTGGTGTACTGAGCGGTTGAAAATAAATCCTACAACGCAATTTATATTAGAGGTTACTAAACAAGTAGGAGAAGCTATAATATTGCTAGGTACTCGTAGCGCAGAGAGTACTAATCGAGCGAGAAGTATTAAGAAGCATGAAATAAAAGGGGAGAGATTACGTAAGCACATCATTCCGAATGCATACGTCTATGCAGTCATAAAAGATGTTGAGACACCAGAAATATGGCAATATCTGAATACAACAGAATCACCATGGGGCGCATCGAATAAGGAACTGATTACCCTTTATAATAATGCCAGTGGGGGAGACTGTCCTTTGGTGATTGATACGACTACACCGTCGTGTGGGAATTCCCGCTTCGGTTGTTGGGTCTGTACTGTTGTGAATCGAGACAAATCTATGGAGGCTCTCATCGCCAATGGTGAGGATTGGATGGATCCTTTAGTAGAGTTGCGAGATATGCTAGCCGAGTCTAGAGATAATCCTGATTTAAGAGAGGAACGCAGAAGAAACGGTACGATTACTGAAGGTATATTAGGACCATATAAACCTTCTTTTAGAGCGGATTTTCTAACAGCTTTATTGAAAGGACAAAAAGAGATTCAAGAATCTTATCCAGAGATGATTCTGATCAATTATCAGGAATTGGTGGCTATACAGGTTCTTTGGTATCGGGATAATATCTTTAACTATAAAGTAGCTGATATTTATAACAGCATTTATGGTACGTCTATTTCCTTAGAAGGAGCGGAAGACGAGAGACTACTTCGAGAAAAGGAGATGTTAAAAGAAGCATGTGGTGATAACCAAGAAGACTTTCAGTTAATCAACGAATTACTTACTTTACAAAAGTCGCGAACTATTTTAATGAATAGTAGAGGGGTGCAAACCGATCTTGAAAATAGATTAAAGCAGTTTGTGGTAGGGTATTAAGAAAGAATTATGTTTATAAAAAACGTTACACTTACGAATTACCGTATTTATCACGGAGAGAATGGAATCAATTTTTTTCCAGCGCCATTTCGTAATGTGTATGTTATATCAGGAAATAACGGGTTTGGTAAGACCACCTTCCTTACGTCATTAATTTGGTGTCTGTATGGTAAGGTTATGGTTGATGTGGATGAAAAGTATCGGAGAGAGATATATGAGGCTGGAGGATATAGACTATATGCCACGAAGAATCTCAATAGAAAGACACATGCCGAGTATGAACAATTTTTGATTGAGAATGAAGTTGCCATCGAAGATGCTAAAAAATATCATCGTGAGAATTATGAACGGTTGATGAAGGAGAAGAATAAGCTCTCCTCGTATTCTGTCAAAGTTGTTTTGTCTGATATTTCTATTCCATCTGTAGTCTGTGATGAAGTATCTATTGAGCGAACATTTAATATAGAAAAAGGTGAGGACACCCTGAAGATATTAATTGATGGCCAAGTTAATGAATTGACGAAGGAAGTAGGGCCTGAGATATTTATTCAAGATTTCGTCTTGCCTAAAGAAATTGCCAAATTTTTCTTTTTCGACGCGGAGAAAATTGTGTCATTGGCAGAAATGAAATCCCTGGACGAGAAGCAAAGCTTAAGTAAGGCATACGCAGAGGTATTAGGTATCAAGAAATACGAAGATCTTAGACAAAACTTAGAGAACGTGCGTTTACGTCTTCGTAAAGCATCGGCTTCAGCTGCTGATCGAAAGAAATTTGATGAGTTACATGCAGATGTTGAGAAATCAAAAAGACTGATTGAGGAGTATACCGAACAGATTGAAACTCTTCAAGAAGAGAAGTTGGCGAAAAAGATACAGGCGGATCAATATCAGGAAAAGCTGATTCGAGAGGGGAGTTCTATCACTGTTGAAGAATTGAATGAACTTCGTGCCGAGCAGAAACAGTTGGCAGCGGATTATGATGGGATTAAAAGCCGGATGAAAGACTTGTTGGAGATGGCGCCCTTCGCTATGGCAGGAAAGAAAATTCAAGAAGTGCGTGATCAGGTTTTAGCAGAAGCCCAGTTAGAAAGAGAAAATCTTGATCCAGTACTGTTGGCTGATCATGCGAAGAAAGTTCGTGAAGAGGTCTTGATAAATACGTTAGCCAAATTGAAACTTAAGAGCAATCAGTTAGATTCAATAAGTGATAGTTTAGAACAGGCAATTATGAAGGTTTTCGGTGCCGATGAGCTGAAAGATACCAACTTGAAAGTACTTTTATCTTTTACAACCGATGAACGCAATGAATTTGAGGCGATTTACTCAAACCTGAAATATTCCTACAATCAGCTATTTAAGCAACTGGTAGACGATCAGAAAAAGAATAGAATAGCTTATAATCGCATTATACGTAAATTGTCAGAAGCAGAGTCTAAAGAAAAAGACGTGCTGGTTTACGAAATACGGAAGAAGAAAACTGCATTAGATAATGTTCTTGAGCAAATCGAAAAAGATATTATCGCGAAGCACATTGCCATATCTGATCTTCAAAAAGAACTCGTTATTAAGACTAAGCAAGAGTCAGAGTTGGCTAAGAAAATACGTGTTGAGGAAGTCGATCTAGCTAAGGATGAGGTCGCGGCACGGTTGATCAGTGAGCTTGATGTGTTTATTAAAAAGTTTAAGTCTGAGAAAAAATCACTTTTGGAGAAAAGTCTGAAAAAAGAACTCAACCTATTGATGCACAAAGAAAAGTTTGTGGATCGTGTGGAAGTAGAGGTGGGAAGCGATTTAATCGATATCCATCTTTATGATACGAGAGGTGAATTGGTCAATAAAGACACCTTGTCCAAAGGAGAGCAACAATTGTATGCCACAGCTTTGTTAAAGGCTTTGGTCGATGAATCCAATATCAAATTCCCGATCTTCATCGATAGTCCTTTGCAGAAATTTGATAAATTCCACTCAGAGAATATTATTAAGGAATTTTATCCGAATGTATCCGAGCAGGTGGTGTTATTCCCACTTTTAGAGAAAGAGCTTAGTGAAGAAGAGTATAATATGTTATTGCCAAGAGTCAACAGTGTGCACCTGATCAAGAATATCGATGATGACCATTCTACTTTTGACGATGTTCCTGCGAAAGAATTGTTTACCTATTATCAACAGTTAGCAAGCCATGTTTAAGAGTATTAAGACATCCGAAGTAAATAAAGAAATCGTCACAGACCTTAGTCGTAGATTAGGCTTAGGTGCTGAAAATGTTATTGCGCGTATGGCTTATAGCTATTCCTTAGCATCAGATATTAAATTAGATATAAAAGATATCCAAGATGCAAAGGGCAAGGAATACAGCGCGAATGTTTTGTTTGGTAACAGCCTACCTTTCTATATAGCGATGGTGTGTACTCATTACGGCATCCATAAGACGGATAAGGACGTTGCGAAGTATGTCAAGATGCATATAGATCACGGATTGGAATTGTTGAATAAAGAATTTAATGAGAATCCAAATATAACCGGATTTGAATTTTTGGTAAATAAAGTCGATATTGGTTTAAGGGAATTAAACTAAATATCGAACAGCGTGTATCAAACAATTAATCAAGCCATACTTGAAGTCTTTAAACGTGTAAGTAAACCTATGCGCGTGCGGGATATTTATCTCCATATCCAAGAAGACAATCTTTACGAATTCAACACTACCACACCCGAACATGTGGTGCGCACAGCGTTGCGTCGACATACAATTAATCTTGATTTCGCATCATCTAGCTCTCGGAAGCTTTATCAAGTGCTGGAAGATGGAACTTACTGGTTAAAGGATTTACCGTATGAATCCAAAAAGAAAATTATTTCCACTCCAAGTGATGAAACTCTTAAGAGTAGTATTCAAGCGATTGACGATTTACATGACCAGTATATCAAAGCTTTTAGGAATTCGATACTTAATAGACTTAAACGTTTAACTCCAAAAGATTTTGAGGTTTTTTGTCGAGAGTTGCTAAAGGTATATGGATTTAGGAATGTGCATGTTACTAAACCGACTCACGATGGAGGTATAGATGGATATGGGGAGCTTAAGATAGGTTTATCTTATTTGGATGTTGCCTTTCAGTGTAAGCGTTGGAATAAATCGAGTATTGGTAGACCTGAAATAGATAAATTTCGTGGGGCTTCTCAGGGTAAATCCCAACAAGCTATTATTTTCACTACATCGACATTTACCCCTAAAGCTAAAGCTGCGGATAATCAGCCCGGTGCTATTCCGATAGCCTTATTTGATGGAGAAACCATTGTGAATTTGATGATTGAAAAGCGATTTGGTGTAGAGGTCGTCAAGGAGATATACCTATTCGAAGAGGCTTTTGATAAGATATTTGAAGTAGGATAGATGATTAAGTGTTTATGTAAGTTATTGTTTTATAGTCTACTATGTTGTTATTTTGCATGAAATTTAAATTGAATTTCTTGCAAATAGACTTCTTATTCCGTATCTTTGTGGAAAGATAGCTGATAAAGGAGGTCTTGCTATGAATAGAGTAGCTGAATTAAAACAACAACTAAAGCCAGGTAAAGTATATCGCAGAGAAGATTTGTCCAAATACTCTAATGCGGTGGATCGGCATTTAGTACAATTGGTCACAGAAGGAGTGCTAGAGAAGATAGCGCAAGGAATGTATTATTATCCTAAGCAAACGGTATTTGGTGCAGTACCTCCTGAGGATGAAGTGTTGGTACGCAGTTTTCTGAAAGATGATCGCTTTCTGTTGATATCACCGAATAGCTATAATGCATTAAGGTTGGGGACTACTCAGCTATACAATAGACGTGTGGTGTACAATCACAAGCGACATGGAGAGGTCAGTCTAAACGGAAGAAAGTTTTTCTTTCACAAGACACCCTATTTTCCGAAAAAGGCTACTCCCGAATTTCTTTTGGTTGATTTGGTTAATCATCTTGATAGTCTTGCAGAGGACCGGGATATGGTTTTGAAAAACGCTTTCGTCAGGGCTAAGACTATGGATCTTAACAAATTGAAGTATGCCGTACGGGAGTATGGTCATACGAAGACGAAAAGAATATTGGAACCAGTGTTAGAACAGATGAAATCTTATGTCAACTAGCTATCTACATGGACACAAGAACTTTCCGGATCTTTTACGTCTCATAGAGCAAGAAACGGGCATATTACCGTATCTCCTTGAAAAGGATTATTGGATTATGCATGTACTGCATGGCTTGAAGAAAATGGGGCTAGAGTTCGAACTTAAAGGAGGTACATCACTATCGAAAGGACATCAAATTATCCATCGTTTTTCCGAAGATATCGATATTCATATTCATCCTCCAAAAGAGTTAAACGTTAATACCAATCCTAAAAAGACAAAGCCAAACCAAATCAATAGCCGAAAAGAATACTATGATTGGCTTGCCGAAAATATTGGCATCGATGGAATTATCGCTGTTGAACGAGATACCACATTTGATGATGAGCGACATTATCGCAGTGGCGGTATTCGTTTATATTATCAAAGTCAAGCCGAATATGTAGACGGGATAAAAGAAGGAATATTGCTAGAGGTGGGGTTTGATACAGTTACACCCAACACACCACATACGATTAGTTCATGGGCGTTTGATAAAGCTGTACCAACTTTAGGAAACCAATTAATTGATAATAAAGCTTACGATATCGCATGTTACCATCCCGGGTATACGCTCGTTGAAAAACTGCAAACTATTGCTACTAAATATAGACAAGAACAGGAGACGGGAATAGAGCGGCCTAATTTAATGCGTCAGTATTATGATGTATATTGCCTGTTAGAGTTGGATGAAGTTCAAGAATTTATTGGTACAGAAGCTTATCATTTACACAAACAGAACAGATTTCCTAAAAAGGACTATGAAATTCCCATTTCAGAAAATGATGCCTTTCTATTGCCTTCTGTCGAACAGCGACAACGATTCAAAGAGCGTTACCTAGCGACTAAAGCATTGTATTATAAAGAACAACCCGAATTTGATGAAATCTTGGAGAGAATAGCTCAGCATATAGATAGATTATAATATTAGGCTATCATATTCTCCCTAATCTTATTAATTTCCTTGATAATAATTTCAGAACCTCTTTCAATATCTTCTTCAGTAGTAAAGCGACCAATGCTTAAGCGTATGGAAGCATAAGCTTCTTTCTCCGTTAGTCCCATAGCGGTTAGTACATGAGACGGTTCGATTTTCGTAGAGGAGCAGGCAGAGCCGTTGGAGATCATGACGTTGTCCAGTCCTGCGATCAAGGCATCGGCATCGATGGTTTTTAGACAGATATTAGAGGTGTTATAGATACGATGTTCGATATTACCATTTACAAAACTGCCTTCCACAGCAGATAGAATGCTTTGCTCCAATTGGTTACGCAGTTTGCCGATACGTATCGACTCCTCTTCCATATTTTTAGAAGCGGCCTCTATAGCTTTGCTTATCCCCATAATGCCAGGTACATTTAGTGTGCCGCTTCGGTAACCATTTTCATGACCACCTCCATGCTGTAGGGCGTGAAGCTTTACCTTGAAAGGCCGCCTGTTTCGAATATAAAGCCCACCGATTCCTTTCGGGGCATAGAATTTATGACCGGAAAAAGTAAGCAGGTCGATACCCCACTCTTCTACATCAATATCGATCTTAGCAAAACCTTGGGTAGCATCCGTCATAAAGTAGGCACCATGTTCATGGGCGATGACTGACAATGCTTTGAGGTCTTGGATCACTCCTGTTTCATTATTGACCAGCATCACCGATACCAATAGGGTGTCTTCTCGCAATGCCGATTTCAACTCTTCGGGATTAATTAAACCTTCCTTTCCGACAGGCAGATAAGTAATGTCAAAGCCTTGACTTTCCAGATATTTGCAGGTATCCAACACCGCAGGGTGCTCGGTCTGTACGGTAATGATGTGCTTCCCTTTGTCTTTGTTCTGCTCTGCAAATCCTGTCAATGCTAGATTAATGGCTTCGGTGGCTCCGGAAGTGAAAATAATTTCTCCTGATTTTGCGTGTAGAAAATCTAATACCTGATTGCGTACAGCATTTACTTCTTTGTTTAATAAGCCTCCTGATCGATGACGACTGGCAGCATTTTCAAAGTTTGCACTAAAGTAGGGGAGTACTGCTTCCAGTACTGTAGGGTCTACCGGCGTAGTAGCATTGTAGTCGAAGTAAATAGGGTTTTGCATAGTCAAAATTACTAAAAAAGGCGAAGTAATCTTCGCCTTTCGTTTAAGTTATACAATATTCAATTCTTCTCGTTTTTTGAGATATGCCGCTGTAAATTTACCCCAATCTTCTCTTAACTCCATATAGATCTCTTCAGGATCTTCATGCATACTTTCGGCTTTTGCATAGGCAAAGATTAGTAGGTCAATCCCATCCAAAGCTTTTTTAAAGAGAAGGTTGATATAATCAATATCGGACTCCGAAAAATCTTTTGAAACAGCGTCTTTAAGAGGCTGATAAACTTCTTTTATGAAGGGATGCCTTTTGTTGATACTAACGACAAGTGTCTTATTCAAATGCTCTATATCAAACAAACCTTTTCCCGGCCACTCTCTTTCGATTGCTAAAGTCGGTTTTTGCTGGGCTTGAGTCGCAAACTCTTGTTGTTTCTCAGGTGTTTCAATTCCCAAGCTTTCAGCTATCTCGATCAGACGTTGGATTTCTGCTTCAGGACTTACAGTATCTCCCGAACGGCTTTTAGGCATACTTGCATTTGAAGATTTTACTGTTTCTTCTGCTGTATCTCGCCCTCCACTATAATCTTCCGGACTTGATTCTTTTTGAACTGATTGTGTTTCCTTCCATACGTCTCTAATGCGTTTACGAGCTGTTTTGATTGGCTTACTGAGGATTAATTTTAATTCTTTTTTGAGTTTCTCAACGGGCTCTACACCTCGTTTGATATGACGAACCTGAAAATATTCATCTAAAGCAGGGGGGAAGAGAACCTCAATACCGATATGCCTGTCCAAGTGACCATTTCGATCTTGACTATCCTGAGGGATGAAATGCGGTACCCTAATATAACAAATCTCTCTATCATGCCGTAAGAAGCTAATCTTTCCTTGATTGTCTGGTATGTGAAGTTTTTTGAACTGGTTGTCTCCAAGAGGTCCTTTAATTCCTCCTCCTCCCGAAATTAGACGGGTGATTTTTGGTGTTAGGAATACTTTCCAAATGACCTTTTCATTATCAATTGTAATTTCACCTTCTTCCACTAACTCACCTTTCATATTTTCTCCTTTGGCCAATGCATCTGCGTCTGGATTCTCTATTTGAAAGGTTGGGTCATAAGGGTATAGGGGTTTATTCCCAAATAGCTGATTTGATTCAGTAGGTAAATATATTTCTAAACCTTTATCAATATAGATACGATATGTGCGAGATAAAAAATACCCTAATCCTGAAATTTTTTCGTCAGGAGATTCAGAATATGCTTTACTTTCGTTCATTCGATCTATATTTCTCCAAACGATTAAAGTTCCGCTACTTAGTCCTTCCATAAGATGTTGATAATCGGCTGGAAAGGAGCTAACTTCTTCTGTTGTATAATTACTTTGTTTTCCTTCTGAAATTTCATCCAAGTCGAGGTAGCTCTTGTAGATTTTCCCTGATATATTTTTCGAATTTTTTACCGGAGTATAATTCCCGGTTTTTTCATCTTTTAATACCTCTAAGTGACTGGGTTTGGTGTATATTTCCAAACGCTTTGCCTGACTGATAGATGCTAATTTAAATCCTACACCAAAACGTCCCATGCCCTCCCGACTGTTATATCTCGTACTGAAACCAATGGTTAATACGTTTGGTAGAATATTAGGGGCGATACCTTGTCCGTCATCAGCAATAGCTAATGACGATACCGCACGTTTACCCTTTGCTGATTTACCAGATTTTATGACATCAAATTTCCAGTCAAATTTGATTTTTCTTGCTCCTGCTTGAATGGAATTGTCCACAATTTCGCCGATAGCATCGGTGAAACTGTAACCCCCATCTCTGAAACTTTGTAAGGCTGTGTCCGCTCTTACGAGCTCTGCTTTTATAATATTATCTGTAGTAGTCATTTTATATTGCTTTTGAAACGATTAAAGAATAATTGTTAGATAAATAGGTCTGTAAAAAAGAATCGTATTCTTCGAAATCCGTATGCAAGAAAGCTAAGAAGAAAGCTTGTTTAAAGTTTGGATAGGTCTGGAGTTTTTGTTGTGCTTTCTTTAATATATTTCTATATTGCCGTTGCGATACTTGCAATAGACCTTCTATCAAATGGAAAGCTTTTGTTGCTTTGATATAAAGAGCAAACCGTTCATTTTCTAAGAGAGAGTTTAATCCATCTTTAATAATATTCGATAAATGTTCTTTCTGCTTGTCTAACTCATACTCGACTGAGGAAACCTTTTGGTCTTGCAGATAGTGGTAATCTTGAATGGATTTTCCTAGCCTAGTACTCTTATCATTTCTGCGTGAAAGCTCACGTTTGGCATCTTTGAAAATCTCTTCTGCTAATTTTGTGTCAGTAGCTTTTCTTTTGGGTATGTCTAATACCTTATCGATTGATTTGTCGTACGCTTCAATCCGAAAATCGCACTGACATTTAGATAGTTGGCCTTGAAGATAGGTGATAGCAGGCCAATCGATTTGCTCATTGTTAGGGATAGAGCTCTCCCGTTGGAAATTGTTTTGTTCCATAATACTGATTTCATTTACGTAATGTCAGCGCAATGCCTACACTACTGTTTCTTTTCTATATGAACTGTTTTTGCTAACAAGACACGCGCTTATCAGCCTGTTCATATTTATAAGGGGTTGAAAAGATTGAGAAGGGAAATGAAAACTGTAATTATTTTTCCTTTTGGGAGACTAACTCGACAACATTTACCTCAAGAGCATTGGCAATCTCGAGAAGAGTAGTGAATACAAAGTCCTCTTTAGCATTTTCAATACTGCTTATCTTAGCCCTATCAACATCGCATCTATTGGCAACCTCTTGTTGACTGAAACCTTTTTCGGTTCGTATTCTTTTGATATTCTCACCAATAGCAATAAAAGTATCAATATCCCGCTCTTTCATTTTCAATATGAAATTGATGAAAGGGCATTGATTTTATTGTGGCAGTACTGCCTCATTTTGCTTTGGTGATATTATGACGTAAACTGTAATTATACTTTCGCAGGAAGTGTGAAATTTTTAAACTCTTCAGATAGCTCGTTCATGTTATATGCCTTCGCTAGTTTCAGTTTCAAGTCATCTTCAGAGATCGTGATTGGCTCATCAAGTAAATATAAAGTTAGATTTTTAGCAAGTATCTTATTGGATGTAATGATCCGGTTCTGTACGGGATTAAAAAAGATATTCTTAAAAGTTCCCTCGTAAAGGTCAAAATTCAGACTGTTAATCTTGTTTTGAAGTTTTATGAGATTTTTGTTTTTATTGAAATGACTATATATTTCAGCAAGAAAACTTAAACCTATTGGTAAGAATAAGAGGTTTAGCGGTTTGCCTGCTTCCGCATTTCTAAAAAACGTTAGGCTTTTATTATTTATGAAGTATTCTTTATACTCTTTTAAGTTTCTTATCATAAAATCAAAGAAGGAGGATGATTCTTCATATAAAAATTCTCGTTCTTCATATGTAGGAGATGTATATTTTTTGTCTCTATAACTAGTGCTTTTAAAAAGCTTTTTGTTTACTTCGACAATACTTAATAAGTTTGTGAAATGTGTTATGTCGGATCTATCTAAGTTGTACGTATCTGTAAGCGCTATTTTACCTTTTAAGTTGTCGTATTTAGCATAGACCATACGAGCTACTATGTTGTAAGCATATGTCTCATCTATAATAGCTAGATCATTTTTAGAGGGTTGCTTTGCTTCTCTATTTATCGTGGCAAATAGTTTTCTTGTTCTAACAAATCCTTCCTCAGTATCATTGTGGCCAACAAAGATTACAGATAATTCGTCATTTATCAAACTTGGTTTGTCTTCTTTTAGGGCGCGTTTTATTGCTTCAATTCGGTGTTGCCCATCAATGGTAAATAATATCTCCTCTCCACTCAATGTTAATATCCCTAGGCTTTCACTGACCTGTGAGGATATTTCAATATCAAACTTTTCCTCTATGGGGCTTAAATCGAGCGAATACCAATCGGGTAATGCTCCATATACACCTACAATAACCGAATTAAAGAATCTATCCTTCTCTTTTAAAAGATAGTTTTTGATGTTTTCAACCCTGTCACTAAGCTCTCGCTGCAACCATTTGTCAAGTTCTTTGTCTTCTTTTATTTTGTGATCGGTGTCAATTCTTGCTATTTCGGTGAATGGAATAACTGTATTGTAGTAAATCCATCCTCCTATAGCTCCTCGCAAGCAAGGTAAGGTCAATGTTGAATTATTCTCTTTCATACTGATAGTTTTGAACGCTTTGCTTCTTTAATCGGTGTTGGAGTATCCTTTCTATTGATCGGAGGATCGCAGAAATAGCCAATAAGAAAGGATTCAATTTCTTTAATTTCATCCAGATTGTAGTTTGGTAATGGAAGGTAATACCATCTCAAGAACTTACCATAATCTAAAATCAGTCTATGTACGTGAGGTCGTTGTTTCACTCCGCTAGGTGTCCTATACCCAGACTTTAGTCGTTCAATAAGCCCTTCGTCACTCATCCCTACATACATTATGTGGTTGTATTCGGAGAAAATTGAAAAAGGAGGATGTAAAACAAATAAATAAATCCCAGGTGTTTGTGCAGGAACGAGAGGGTTATTGTTACTGTCAAACTCAATAAATTGCCAATTAAAAGTCACATGTTTTAATTTCCAATTGAAAAGTCTCCAAAAAGGAGGATAGAATGTGAAATTGGCGGCGTTGTTTTCCAGTTTCTTTTGTAAATCAATAAACTTTGTGCCCTCGGAAAGCCGTCTAATTAATAAATCGAATTTCATTTCTTGTTTTTTCCGTTAAGCGACCATTAATATTTAAAACACACTCAATATATTCTGGATTGTGGTTTTATTGTCAATTGTTAGAACAATGGGGCCATTGTAGCTGTTCTCTCTGATTTCGATAGATCCTCCATGACTGTGTTCATATCGCAGGGCATAGCGGATACCGTTAATAGTTACCCATAAAATATTACCAGTAGCATCTTCGTGAGTACCTCTGACTTCGATATCAGTTCCTAAATCCTTCTTAAGGACTATTATGCCTAGAAGACTATAAATAATCTCTTTTACTAATGGAGCATGATGGTCGGCTCTTTTCACTACACCTGAAAAGTATTTTTGCAAAACATCCACCGTATTAACTTTTGTTGCCATAATTTAGATTTTTGCTAATTGATATTCATACTCTCCCACCTTAGTAAACTTCACCGAATCTCCTTCTTTCAACCCAAGCTCGGTCGAGGCGTCTTTGCCCAATCGTAATACATGCGACCTATCACCTTTATGACTGAAGGTACAGTCATATTCGTTTTCAATTATTACTTTTACGTTGCCACTCTTAGAAGGGAAAAAGGGCTTAAATTCCACCGTAATTCGAATCTGATTTTTATCGACATCGACTTTGGAAATCTTATTGCCAACAGAGGGGATTACAAATGTTTTATTACTATTCATAACTTTATTGGTTCTTCAATCATTTTCCTTTTCCGTCACTTCTTTTTCTTCTTTATAATCTTTTTCAACCATTCCT
>Ga0079224_100008982_pt1 | contig 13585 bp, 13 predicted proteins | sample Stecom2015_FD_80414 | JGI IMG/M metagenome (GOLD analysis project Ga0079224, IMG submission 80414) | Agricultural soil microbial communities from Utah to study Nitrogen management - Steer compost 2015 | ecosystem: Environmental > Terrestrial > Soil > Agricultural land | place: USA: Utah... | reverse complement strand
TCGATCGCATCGAGGCCGAGCCCTTGCGCGTAGCGCGCCGCTTCCGCCATACCGAGCACGAGCGCCCACGCGAACTCGAACGTCTCGAAGCGCTTGGCGTCGCCAACGAGGCGATAGCGGCTTTCGTCGATCCATTCGGCGCCGTGCAAATCGATCATCAGCGGCGCGAGGCCGCGCTCGAGCACGCGGTCCGAGACGTAGAGGAAGCCCGCGCCGCGGGGGCCGCGGAGAAACTTCCGCGACGTCGCTGACAGGAAGTCGCAGCCGAGCGCGTGCACGTCGACCGCCATCTGTCCGACCGACTGGCACGCGTCGACGAGATAGAGCACGTCGTGCTCGCGGCAGATTCGGCCGATCGCCGCGACGTTCTGCACGAGCCCCGTGTTCGTCGGTACGTGTGTCACGCAGACGACCTTCGGCGGCGACTCGCGGACGATGCGCTCGACGGCGCCGACGTCGACGCCGCCCTCGGCCGCGTCGGGCGCGCGCCGTACGCGCACGCCGAGCCTGGACTCGAGCGACAGGAACTGCAGCTGGTTCGAGACATAGTCGTTGCGAGTCGTCAGGATCACGTCGCCGCGCTCGAACGGAATCGACGTCAGCGCCTGCGCGTACGATGTCGTCGCGCTTTCCGTGAATGCGATGTTGTGCGCGTCGGCGCCGATCAGCGCGGCGACCGAACGATACGCCTCGTCGATCGCGTCCGCGCGCGCGTCCGCCGCCTCGTAACCGCCGATCTCGAACTCGAGCTCGAGGTGCTCGCCGACTTCGCGCATGACCGGCGCGGGCGGAAGCGCGGCCCCGGCGTTGTTGAGATGCACGCGCCGCGCGCAGCCGGGGGTGTCGGCTCTGAGCTTATCGATGTCCATCGCGCGCTCACTATCCGGGCTGCGAGCCGGGAGGGCAAGCGCGCGCGGGACCCCTACGAGCATCAGCGGGCGGCGCAGGGCAGGGTCGGGGCACGGCAGCCGCAACTTGCCGGACTGCTGTTAGAATGCCCGTTATGTTGTTGAAGCATCGACTCTTGTCCGGCCTCGCCGCGCTGCTCTTCGCATTTGGGCTCGAGCCGGCCGCGGCGGACGAGATCGTCGTCGCCGTCGCCGCGAACTTCGCAAAGCCGATGGCCGCGCTCGTCGAGCGGTTCGAGGCCGAGACCGCGCATCGGGTTCGCATCACGACGGGCTCGACCGGTAAGCACTACGCGCAGATCCGAAACGGGGCGCCGTTCGACGCGTTCTTCGCGGCGGATGCCGAGCGGCCGCGGCTGCTCGAGGACGCGGGCGTCGGCGTGCCGGGCTCGCGCTTCACGTACGCGATCGGGCGCCTCGCACTGTGGAGCCCCCGGTCGGAGTACGTCGATGCGGAAGGCAAGATTCTCGAGGACGGCGGGTTCCGCCATCTCGCGATCGCGAATCCGTCGCTCGCGCCGTACGGCGCGGCCGCGCGCGACGTGCTCGCCGCGAAGGGCGTGCTCGATGCGCTCGAACGCAAGCTCGTTTTCGGCGAGGACGTCGGGCAGACGTTCGGGTTCGTCCATTCGGGCGCGGCCGAGCTCGGCTTCGTCGCGTATGCGCAGCTCGTCGCCGACGACGGCGTCGGCGGATCCCATTGGCTCGTCCCCGCGGCATTGCACGCGCCGATCGAGCAGCAGGCTCTGCTCCTCGTCGACTCGCCGGCCGCCCGCGCGTTCGTCGAGTTCGTCACGGGCGATGCGGCGCGGGCGATCATCGAGCGCTTCGGTTACGGGACCTGATCCGCCGATGGCTACGCGCGCGGCCGGCAAGCGCAGGGGCGCCGCTCGACGCCGCCGCAAAGGTCCGGCTCGGTCGAAGGACCGGACGCGGCGCGCCGCGGGCCTGCCGTCGCGGTTCGCTCGCGCCGGTCTAGCCGGCGTGCGTCTGGTCGTGCGCGGCGTTGCGAGAGTTTTCAGGTGGTTAGGTAGACTTCTTGCGAAGCTGCCAAGGGTTGCGCGCCGCGTCATGCCCGGCCGTGCAGCGCGGCGCCGGGTGTATCGCGGTTTCGCTCGGCTACCGCTGTCGGCGCAGGCGGCGGTCTGCATCGCCGTCGTCGTCGCCGCGTGGGTGCCCGTGAACTGGCTGTATCAGGTCGTCCGCAAGCCGTCGGAGCTTTTCTTTCCCGTCAGCGGCGCGTTGTACAAGACGCCGTCCGAAACCTGGGCGACGTACGCGCCGCTCTTCCGCCGGCACTCTACGCCGGTGATGACGCCCGAGCTGCTCGCGGCGCTCGCGCAGGTCGAAGGTTCGGGCAACCCGGTCGTGCGCACGTACTGGCGCTTCAAAGTGACGTACGAGCCGTTCGAGATCTACCGGCCGGCGTCGAGCGCTGTCGGCATGTACCAGATCACGGACGGCACATTCTCCGAGGCCCGCCGCTATTGCATACGCGATCATGCGGTCGCGGAGCAGGGCGCGTGGAACGATTTCGACGCGTGCTGGTTCAACGCGCTCTACACACGCGTGATCCCGTCGCACGCGATCGAGATGACGTCGGCGTATCTCGACCGGCACGTCGCCGCGACGCTCGCGCGAGCCGGCATCGGCGCTGCGACGCTGCGCGACAAGCAGAGCCTCGCCGCGGTGATCCATCTGTGCGGACGAGGCGCCGCGACGCGCTTTGCCCGTCAGGGGCTCGCGCCCCGCGCGGGCGAGCGCTGCGGCAGTCACGACCTCGCGGCGTATCTGCGCAAGGTGCGCGAGATGCAGGCGCTGTTCGCGCGCCTCGCGGCGACCGAATGAGGACGCCTCTTTCGATCGAGGCGGAAACGAAAAATGGTGTCAGACACCTTTTTCGATCGAGGCGCGGTCGGGCCCGAAAGCCCTGCGCTCGAAAAAGGTGTCTGACACCATTTTTCAGGGAAAACGTATCGGGCACCCATTCCGGGGCGCCCGACACGTCTTTCGCGGGGTCAGTCGCTCGTGCCGGCGCCGCCGCCGTCGGTGCGCCCGAGGGTGGTGCCGTCAGCGAGGATGACGCCGACGTAGAGCCCGCCCTGGCTGCCGTCGTCGAGCGTGAACGCGTTGCGCAGCGGATTCACGAACAGCGTGACCTTGTCGCCCGGCTTCAGCGACGTGCGCTTCCAGCCCTGGTTGATCAGCACGTTCGGCGCCGTCATCTCGACCGTCCACACGCCGTCCGGCGCGTCGCCTTCCGCCACGCCGTCGATCTTGAGCGCCGCGTGCGGGTTCCTCCACAGGAACTGCGTAACCGTGCCCTCGATGCGCACGACCCGGCTCGTGTCGAATCCTGCCGTCGAGTGATGCGCGCCGACGGGCGCGGCGCCGATGGCCGCCGAGAGCGCGAGTGCGCCGGCGAAGGTCTTGAAAGTCGTCTTCATCGTCCTATTCCTCGAATTCCGTTGCGAGCTCTCAGGGCTGGAGACCCTCCTGAGGGATCTGCGCGCTCGGGATGTAGTCGTTCAAATCGGGCAGGCACTCGACCTCGCCGATATCCGTATTATCCACCCGCAGCCAGTATTTCGTGCTGCGCCACTCGCCGACCCAGTTCTGCGGGTCGGTCATGATGTACTCGATCTCCATGATCCGGCCGTCGTCGAGCAGCCGGATGCGCTCCTGAACCTCGAACTGGTCCGAGATCGGGATACCGGTGTCGATGTAGTGATTGTACGGCTCGATGTACTTCGTGTTGACGACGAGCGTGTCGCCCTCCCAATGGCCGATCGACTCGCCGTTGTACGTGAAGATCACGGTATCCGGATCCGAGTAGTCGCGCCCGTCGAGGAAGATCTGCCGGAAGCTGTTGTTGAAGTTCGAGACCATGTAGATCGCGGTCGGCACCTGCACCATCGCGATCGGCCAGACGCGCGTCATGATCATCGGCAAGCCGGCCGGCCAGCACTGCCCGATCACGTCGCGGTAGGCTTCGCCTGCCGCGCGCCGCCGCTGGCCTTCCTCGAAGTCTTCCTTCGCCTGGCCGATGAATTCGGGATACGGCGGCCCGAACATGAAGTCGGAGAACGAGCGGCTCAGGTCGATGAACCACGTGCCGGTCACATCGAACGGCGGCGCCGGCCGCTCCTGGTTCAGGTTCTCAGGCGCAAGCGCGCCGAGCCGTCCGCGCGTCGGGATCAGCCTGCTCATTGCGCGAAGGCGCTCCTCGTACGTGCCCGGAGGCTGCGTGTTGCGCGCCGCCGCGGCGGGTTGCCCTTGCGCCCCTCGCGCCTGCGGCTGCGCGCCCTCAGACTGTGCGAGTGCCGCGCAGGGCAGCAGCGACGCCGCGAGGACCAGCGTCAACCTTCGGAGTCCGGCCATGTTGCTTCCCCTCGAGTCGAGATTCTTCTAAATCGGCAGGATCGCGGGCAACGAGCGGAGCCGTGGGGGCCGCGACCCGTCGTCACTCTATCACAACGATCGAGCCCGCCAAGGCGGCGGCGCGGCCGTGTTCGCACCGTGATTGCACCGTGATTGGACCGCCTACCGACGCCGGCACGATGTGACGAGCCACGTCCTCGTCGATCCGCCTCGATACGGCGCGTCGGCCTGTTTCGAGACGACGCCCGCGAGCTCGAGCCGGCATGCCTCGCGATAAAAGGCGGCGCCGTGCCCTTCGACGTGATCGCCGTAGCGCAGCGCGGGCGGGGCGCCGCTCGACAGGAGCCGCAGCAGCTCCTTGCGGGCACGCAGCGCGGCGCCGCGCAGGTCCCAGCCGTCGAGGTACAGCAGGTCGAAGACCACGAGGACGACCTCGTCCGGCGCGGCGTCGTCGGATAACGCACGCTCTAGCCGCGAGCGGTCGCTGATGCCGTCCTCGTCGAGCGCGACGGCGATGCCGTCGAGAAGCGCGCTGTCGCACGGCAGCGCGCCGAGCGCGTCCGCGATCGGCGACGACGTGAGGGTCGATGAAGCCTGCCGGGCCCGATGCGCATCGTCGTCCGCCGCGCGCAGCGCGACCCGGCCGCCGGTGACGCGGCACAGCAGGCGCACGCCTTCGAGCTTCGGCTCATGAAACCATCCCGGGCCATCGGGAATCTCGTTCGACTTCGTCGGGCGCTGCACCGCCGGATTTCTCGGCAGGGCCGACTGCCGTGCGCCCGGCACGGTGTCGGGGCGGCCGACCTCGGGTGTCTCCGGCGGCGACTCCTCGCCGTCGCCGCTCGAGTGCCACACTCGATCACGGGAGGCCTCGACCTCGTCGATGCTGCGGCCGGTCAGAACGCTCGCCGGCAACGTCTTGACGAGCTCCGCGCCGTCGCCGTCACGCGCCTCGCGGTCGCGCCGCTTGATCAGCAGCCAGTTGTCCTTTTCCTTGCCGCGGGGCGCGAGGCGCACGAGCGTCCAGCGGCCGCGCAGCTTCTCGCCGTGCAGCGTGAAGTCGAGCTTGCCCTTCGCGAGGCCCTTGTCGGGATCGGACTCGGGCACCCAGTGGCCGCGGTCCCAGACGATGACGGCGCCCGCGCCGTACTCGCGCTCGGGAATCACGCCTTCGAACGTCGCGTACTCGAGCGGATGATCCTCGGTTTGCACCGCGAGCCGGCGCTCGCGCGGATCGAGGCTCGGCCCCTTCGGCACGGCCCAGCTCTTCAGCACGCCGTCGTGCTCGAGCCTGAAGTCATAGTGGAGCCGCCGCGCGTCGTGCTTCTGGACGACGAACTGCGGCCGGCTGGATACCGATCGCGCGGCAGCGCCCGCGGGCTCCGGCGTGCGCTCGAAGTTGCGCTTCGCGCGGTACTTCCTGAGATCGGCGGCCATCGGCGGTATCCGTCTCCTCGATTCCGGCGCAACGATGCGCCGGACGACGACGAACCTCGCCGGTCGATGCAAGTTGTCTGCCACGACGCCCGGCCGCGCGGCGCCGTCGCGCTCGCCGCAGCGGGAGCGCGGTCGACCGTGCCGCGCGGCAGGTCTGCGAGAGCGGGCTCAGTGCCCGCCGGATGCGGCCTCGCGCGCCGCGCGGTCCTCGCCGGTCTCGCTCGTGCTGACGAGCCGGATCTTCGCGGTGCCCGGGCGGCGCTTCGCGCGCAGCTCGGCCGGCTTCAGCGGGTCGCCGAGATAGCCCATGCCCTTCTCGCGCATCCATTGCAGCTGCGCTTCGCGCTTGGCGGCGAGCGCGTCCGACTCGTTCTGCGCAACGGCGTACGTCGGCAGCTTCAGGAGGTTCAGCGGCGCGTCCTTCGGCTTGGCGAATCGCGAGATCATTGTTGTTATTCCTCGCAGTAGCGTGGACGTCGCCATTGTCGCGCCGCGCGTGCCCGCATCAAGCAGGCCACGATGCGCGGCGGCTCCGGCGGGACCGGCGGACGCGGGCGCAACGTTATGCAAAACCGTCCGCGCCGGCAGCATCGCGCGGCCAGCGCGGCACTATATACTGGCCTCGAAACGACGCCCGCGGGTGAGCGAGCGGCGCATCGGGAGAAGGGGATAACAATGAGTCGCGCGCCAGGATTATCCAAGAAGTTTCAATTTATTGCGGCGAGTTTTTTGTGCGGATTCTCGTTCAAGGCCGCCGCGCACCATGCTTTCAGCACCGAGTTCGACGCGAACCTCACGGGCGAGGTCCGCGGCGAGGTGACGCGTGTCTGGTGGGCCAATCCGCACATCCGCTACGACGTGCGCGTGACGCTCGACGACGGCACCGTCGAGGAGTGGACGCTCGCTCCGCCGGGCAATCTGCCGAGCTATCGGCGGGAGAACTGGTTCGAGGATACCGTCCAGGCCGGCTACATCGTCAGCGCCACCGGCAACCTCGGCCGTGACGGTGCGAAGCGTTTGTACGCGACGTGCATCCATCTCGAGAGCGGACCCGAGCAGGGCAGGCGCCTGGGTCCGTGCGCCGACGACGCGTCGCGCACGCAGACGGCCGTGACGGCCGATCCCGACGCCGACTACACGTACACCCCCGCTGATTTCCCCGTCGATATCACCGGCTACTGGGACAACCGCTTCAAGTTCAGGACCACCGTCGACGACTTCGAGCCGAAGCCGATGCCGCTGACGGCCGCGGCGCGCGAGATCTACGAATCGCGCGAGTTCGGCGACGACCATGTGCTGCGCTGCATGCCTGCCGGGCTGCCGCGCATCTTCGGCTCGCCGTATCCGATGGAGATTTTCAACGCGGGCACGCATTACATGGTCCTTTCGCTGCAGGACAACACGCCGCGCTGGATCTGGATGGACGGGCGCAGCGTCCCGGAGGACCACCCGCCGACGTCGATGGGCTTCTCGACCGGCCGCTGGGAAGGCCGCACGCTCGTGATCGAGACGACGAAGCTGACGCCGGGCTGGCTCGACGGCTCCGGCTACCCGATGTCGGGCGGCGACGAGACGCGCATCGTCGAGCGCTGGACGGTCGCCGACGACGGACTCACGATCGACCGTACGCTGACCGTGCACGATCCGCTCTATACCGCGCCGCTCGTTCGCACCCGCGGCTCGCAACGCCGCGCGCCCGACGGCGAGCTGATCGAGAGCGAGCCGTGCGACCCGAACAGCCACTACCGAGACATGTACGAGCGCGGATTGATCGAGCAGTACCTCGAGCTCGAGTAGCGCGCGGAGGCGAGTCGATGACGAGAACGATCTTCGCTGCGGCTTTGCTCGGCGCGTCCCTGGCAGGCGGGTCCGTCTCGGCGCAGCAGCCGTTGCTCGACGGCGAGCGAGATGTCGACGTCGCCGCGATTCCCGGCGTCGTCGCGGCGGGGGCCGAGTGGCAGCGCGTGTGGGCGGACTTCGTGACGGCGGACGGCATCGTCGGCACGCCGGACGGCGGATTGCTGTTCGCGCAGGAGCAGACCGACACGGTCAGAAAGCTCGATCCGAGCGGGGACGAGCGTGTCGTCGCGCGCTCGTACGGCGCGGGCGCCGTGTCGCTCGACGCCGAAGGCCGCCTCTACGCGGTCGAGCGCACGTGCACGGAGCCGCTGAATCCCGAGCTTGCGACCTGCCGCGAGCTGACGCGCGTCGTGCAGCTGCTGCCGGAGCGCCGCGTGCTGGCGATGAGCTTTGCGGACGGCCGCTCGCTCGGGCGAGTCAACGACTTGATCGCGGACGGCAAAGGCGGCGTCTATTTCACGTCCGGCGGACTCTACTACGTCGGCCCGAGCGGAAAGGTCGAGGTCGTCGCCGAAGGCGACATTCGCACGAACGGCGTCATGCTGAGCCGCGACGGCCGCACGCTCTACGTCACGAACAATACCGAGGTCATCGCATTCGACGTGGCCGACGACGGCTCGACGTCGAACAGGCGAGTGTTCGGCACGCTCGACGGCGATGACGGCGGCGACGGCATGGCGATCGACGCCGAGGGCCGGCTCTACGTCACGGGCAACGCCGGAGTGCACGTTCTCTCCGCTTCCGGCGAGCACGTCGGGCTGATTCCGACGCCTCGACGGCCGATCACGATCGCGTTCGGAGGGGCGGACAAGCGCACGCTGTACGCGCCGAGCATGGGCGCGATCGGTCCGGACGGGAAAGCGTGGCAGACGCCGGAAGGCGTCCGCAACACTGCGATGACGATCTACGCGCTGCCGATGCAGGCGCAGGGATTCACCGGCCGGCCGAAGTAGCGCGCAGTCTCGAGGACCTGCGGTGCTCGACGTCGGGCGGCGCGCGTGCAGGAGACGGAGCTCGAGAACCGCTTAAGGGCGCAATGAAGCGAAGCACCGACCGCATACTGACGACGCATGCCGGGCGGCTCGAAGGGCCGCCGGAGTTCACGAAGCTGACGGGCACGGTACGCGAGCGGCGGGAAGCGGATCCGGAGGCGATCGAAGCGCGGCTGCGCGAGGCGATCGTCTACGTGCTCGAGAAGCAGGCCGAGGCCGGGATCGACGTTGTCAGCAACGGCGAGCTCGGCCGCTACGGCTACGGCCTGTCGTACTACGGGCGCCGACTGTCCGGGCTCTCGAGCCGAAAGGTGAAGGAGGGCGAGCCCGCGTGGATGGCGCAGCGCACGGGCGAGCGTCTCGAGTTCGCCGAGTTCTATCAGGATCTCGGCTGGACCGGTCCGACGGAGCGCATCATCTGCACGGGTCCGATCACGTATATCGGCGAAGAGGAAGTACGCAAGGAAGTCGAGACGTATCGGGCCGCGCTCGAGGAAGCGAATATCCAGTACGAAGAGGCGTTCATGAGCGCGTTCGCGCCGGGCTGGCTCGAGCACTTCTTCTACAATGAGTTCTACGAGCGGGACGAGGAATTCGTGTTCGCTCTCGCCGAGGCCATGCGGCACGAGTATCGCGCGATCGTCGATGCGGGCTTCATCCTGCAGATCGACGATCCGGCGTTGCCCGACACGTACGACATGTTCGTTCCGCCGCCCGACATCGACGAATACCGCAAGTTCGCCGAGTTCCGGATCGATGCGCTGAATCACGCGCTCGACGGCATCCCCGAGGACAGGGTGCGTTACCACATCTGCTGGGGCAGCTGGCACGGCCCTCACACGCACGACCTGCCGCTGCGGCACATCGTCGACTTGCTGCTGCGAGTGAAGGTCGGCGCGTACTCGGTCGAGGCCGCGAATCCTCGTCACGAGCATGAATGGAAGGTGTGGGTCGACACGAAGCTGCCGGACGGGAAAATCCTGATCCCGGGCGTGATCAGTCACGCGACGAACGTCGTCGAGCACCCCGAGCTCGTCGCGGACCGCATCGTGCGCTTCGCCGAGCTCGTAGGACGCGAGAACGTGATCGCCGGCACCGACTGCGGGCTCGGGCTGCGCGTGCACCCGCAGATTGCGTGGGCGAAGCTCGAAGCGCTGTCAGCCGGCGCGGCGCTTGCGAGCCGGCAGCTCGGCTACTGACTCGAGACCTCGAGAACGGCCGCCGTCCCGCGGCGGCCGGGCACGGCCGGGTAAGCCCGTGCCGTGACCTCTCGAACCGCAGCGCGCGTCTATCGTTCCTCGATACGAACGCTGCCGGAGCCGGTTCGCAGAGACAGCATCGGACCGCCGCCGCCGACGCGGCCGCTCAACGAGTTTCTGCGCTGCTCGCCGCTCACCGAGATCTGCTGCTCGACCGAGATGCGGCCGGACCCGGTATGCGCGTCGACGTCGAACTCCGCGCCGGGCGGCAGCCGAACGGCGATCGAGCCGGAGCCGCTCTGCACGTGCCACGGACCCGTGGGTGTGCCTTCGGCCGTGATGTCGCCGCTCCCGGCTCGCGCGCTCAGCTCGCCTTCGACGCCGGCGAGCTCGATGCTTCCCGAGCCCGTGGCGACGTCGACCCCGGTCGCGCGGCTGTCCGACAGGCGGATCGAGCCGCTGCCGGTCCGCGCGGTGAAGGGCGCGTCGATCCCGCGAGCGACGATCGAGCCGCTGCCGGTCCGAAGAGTCACTTCGCCGCCGATTCCGTCGACGTTGACATCTCCCGAGCCCGTCGCGGCCGAGACGCTGCCCGACAGCCCCGTCAAGGTCTGGCTGCCGGAGCCCGTGCGCGACGTCGCGGACGTCTCGGCCGGCACGACGATGTCGTAGCTGATCGACACGCTGCGGCGAAGCTCCTCGTCGTCGATGCGGCCGACGTCGATGCGGCTTCCCGAGACCGCGATCGGCGGGTCGGCCTCGATGCGGTCGACGAGCGCCTCCGCCTCGGCCTCGTCGCGCAGGAAGCTTCGGCCCACCGAGATGCGGCCGTGGATGCGAACCTCGCCGGGCGGGCCCTGACGAATGTCGATCGAGCCGCTGCCGGTCACGACGTCGAGCGTGACAGGCTCGTCGACGCTGAGCGTTCGCTCGAACTCGCCCGTCGCGAGCTGCGCGTGAAGATGTGTGCTGACGAGGAGGGCGGCGAGAGTGGCGGCGCCGCGTGCGAATCGGATGGCCATGTGTCGTCTCCGTTGTCGTCGTTGTGCCCGCGTGGGCGGGCGGAGCGAGAAACGGGAGGGCAGGATCCGTGCCAGCAGGTTAATCTAGCCGCAAGCCCTTGCGGGTGATGCATTTTCGAGCAGCCCGCGCAGCGGCGAGACGCTTCCTTCGATGCGAACGTCCCGCCACTTCTTGCGCGATCACGCCAACGGCTCGCGAGGGCCGCGAATCAGCGCACGTGCGCGCGCACGATCATCGTCGGCTGCTCGTCGAGCGACGCGAGATATGCGTCGCCGTCGTTCCAGAGGCGGCCCTGATCGAGGCCCATGCCGGGATCGCCGACGACCGCGAAGCTGTCGACGACATCCATTCCGTCGACGACCTTGCCGAACACGGTGAAATTGAACTGCGGATCCGCAAGGTGATTGTTCTGGACGTAGTTGATGAATACCTGCGTCGAATTCGTGTTCGGGCCGGCCTTCGCGAACGCGAGCGTCCCGCGCTCGAGCGCGAACAGCGTCGGATCGTCGTTGAACGTCCGACTCTGCCAACCGCTGTGAGGGGCGCGCCAGTTGATCCCGAACTGCGCGACGAACCCGGGCACGACGCGCGAGATCGGCGTGTCGTCGTAGAACCCGGACTCGACGAGCTGAAGGAAGCGCTCGACCGCGTTCGGCGCGGCCTCCGGATAGACCTCGATCGTGACGTTGCCCGCGGTCGTTTCGAGAACGACGGTGGCCTTGCGCGTCAGCACCGGAACCTGACTCTCCTTGCCCGGCAACGGCGTCAGCGTATGCTCGATCGGCGCGTCGGGCTCTTGCGTCGCCGCAGCGGCATCGGAGCCGGCACCCGATGCTCCGGGCGCGTCGGAGCCGGCCTGCGCGGGCGCTTCGGGCGGCACCGCACCGCTTTCCGACGTTAAGCTTTGCTCGGCGGCACTCGAGCCGCTCTCGTTCGGGTCGGCCGTCTCCGTGCCCGTCTCGGGCTGGCACGCTGCGAGCGCGGCGAGCAGCAGTAGCGCGGCGAGGCGAATCGTCAGCGGGCGTTGCATCGGCGAAGTCCTCCATGAAGGCGCGGATCGGCACGCGTGCCGGCGGCCGACGCTGCGAGGCGCGCGGCGGCTCGTCATTCTGGGTTCGATGCTCGCGATTGTACTCGACAGCCGTTCGAGGGTGCGAAAGTAGACGAGTTCGAGGAACGACGAAGCTCCGGCGAGGGAATGACCGGCAGCGCCGGCTGTCCTACCGTTGTGGGGTCCATGCGCTCGCGCCGAATGTGCTACGTTGGCGGGCACTTCGGCGACTGCGTGTTGACATCGCATCGGGCCAGCGGGTTTACTGCCGCCGCCGTGGCCCGGTCAACGCCGCGCAAGCGCGCATTCGGCCGGCGAGCGAACGCGGCGCACGCCGCACACAGCGAGTTCGATGATGAGCAAAAAACCTGAAGAGTACGAGGACATCCCGGGCACGTGGGTCTTCGACGCCGAGCGGGCGCGCAAGGGTTACCACCTCAACGCGTTTCTCTACTCCTTGATGAAGGCGGAGAACCGCGAGGAGTTTCTGGCCGACGAGCGCAAATACCTGATGAAGTTTCCGATGACCGAGGAGCAGCGCGAGGCGGTGCTCAAGCGCGACTGGAACAGACTGCTCGAGCTCGGCGGCGTGTCCTATGCCCTAGCGAAGCTGGCGTTCACGGACAAGAAGTCCTACCAGTACATGGCGTCGCAGATGGTCGGTGTCCCCGAAGAGGAATACGTCAAGATGATGCTGGCAGGCGGACGTTCGCCGGACGGCTGGCGCTCGAAATCGGAGAGGAGGGATTAATGGCGAGGATCATTGCCGGCGTCGGCACGTCGCATACCCCGGCGATCGGCGCCGCCGTCGACAACGGGCGCACCGGCGAGCCTTACTGGGTGCCGCTGTTCAAGGGCTACGAGCCGTCGAAGAAGTGGATGGCCGAGACGGCGCCCGACGTCGCGATCGTGGTCTACAACGACCACGTCAACGCGTTCGACTTCAAGATCATCCCGACCTTCGCGCTCGGCTGCGCCGAGGAGTTCCCGATCGCGGACGAAGGGTGGGGGCCGCGCCCGGTGCCGCCGATCCAGGGCTATCCGGAGCTCGCGGCGCACATGGTCCAGTCGCTCGTCCTCGACGAGTTCGACATCACGATCTGCAACGAGATGCAGGTCGACCACGGCCTGACGGTACCGATGACGCTGATGTTCGGGCAGCCCGCGGTCTGGCCGCTGCGCGTGATTCCGCTCGCCGTGAACGTGATCCAATATCCGGCGCCGACCGGGAATCGCTGCTACATGCTGGGTAAGGCGATCAAGAAAGCCGTCGAGGCCTGGGACGAGGATTTGCGGGTCGTGATTTTCGGCACAGGCGGCATGTCGCACCAAATCCAGGGGCCGCGCGCCGGGTTGATCAACAAGGAGTTCGATACCGCGTTCCTCGACGGCTTGACCCGCGATCCCGAGGGGCTTGCGAAGATCCCGCCGATCGAGTATTTGCGCGAGGCCGGCGCCGAGGCCATCGAGCTCGTGATGTGGCTGATCATGCGCGGCGCGCTCGGCGACGACGTGCGCGAGGTCTACCGGTTCTACCACGTACCGGCATCGTCGACGGCCGTCGGCAACATCATCCTCGAGGCCGCCTAGCCGCGGAAATTGGTGTCAGACACCTTTTTCCCGAAAAAAGGTGTCAGACACCAATTTTTCGAGCTACATGAAGCAGGGCCCGAGCTCGCGCACCTCGACGGTTGCCCATTGCGCGGCCGGGCACTGCGCGGCGATCTCGACGGC
>Ga0079224_100008981_pt1 | contig 13585 bp, 11 predicted proteins | sample Stecom2015_FD_80414 | JGI IMG/M metagenome (GOLD analysis project Ga0079224, IMG submission 80414) | Agricultural soil microbial communities from Utah to study Nitrogen management - Steer compost 2015 | ecosystem: Environmental > Terrestrial > Soil > Agricultural land | place: USA: Utah... | reverse complement strand
GTTCGCGCGTTCGCGCGTTCGCGCGTCGCTCGCTTCTACTTGGCGCTCGTCTATCCGGCTCGTTCGAAGCGAGCCGACGAACGCGGGAACAAGGCTCACGCCCGCCTTATTCCTTGGTGGCCCCCGCGGGCTCACCGCGCCCGAACCCGGGAACCGACCGGATTGCCCGGGCGCGGTCACGAGCCGCGTTCACGCGCTCGCCGACCACGCCGATCCGTTCGCGACCGCGCTCGGAAAGACGGGCGCACCAAGGGCACCCAAAGCCGGCCGAGCTTCGACCCGCCCCATCGTTTGGACGCCGCGACGAGCGAAGGCGGAGCAACTCCGTGCGCGCTGCGGTTGCCCGTGCGATTGGAAGCAACGACGAAGGCTAAACCGCAACGGCAGCTTCGCCGCACAGCGATCCCATTCGGAGCCGCGCGTTGCTTGCGAACACCGCTGCCTCCCGACGGCGAGCGACCGCGAGGCGAGCTCGCGAGAATCGCTGGAGCGGGAGGCTCGGTGTCCAGGGACGGAATTGAACCGCCGACACGAGGATTTTCAGTCCTCTGCTCTACCGACTGAGCTACCTGGACATCGGCGTGTGCCGAGCCGCGAGGGGGTCCGCGCGGCGCGGAGGTATTAGCGCAGACCACGGAGGGGGTGCAACCGGTCCGATGAAGGCGCGTGCGTTTGGCCAACGGGTTGGGGTTCGGGCAAAGCCGGCCAGGGAGCACGCCCTCGTCCGGTCATGCGCGGCGCGGGACGGCGGCCAGGTGGGAGCGGCTCGCCCAAATCACGGGTCGGCGGAGCCCCGCAGGAACGCCGCCCCGAACCTCTTGTGTATCCTTCCGAATCGTGGAGAGTGCGCCGCCAGGCGAGAGCGCGTACGGCTCGGAAGAATACCTGCACCAGCTCCTGCAGAAGGCGCTCGCGGCCGGTGCCCGGGACGTGCACCTGAAAGTGGGGCAGCCCCCCGCCGCTCGGGTTCGCGGGGATTTGGTGTTTTTCCGGTTGGCGAAGCTCCGGCCCGAGGACACCGAGGCCGCCGCCCGCAGGCTCGTCCGGAGCCCGGAGGTGCTCGCGGCGCTCGACCGCTTGCGCGAGCACGACACGGCTTACGCCGTGAAGGGCATCGGCCGGCTCCGCGTGAACGTGTATCGGCAGCGAGGCTCGCTCGCCGTGGTGATGCGCCTGGTTCCCGAGCGCGTGCCGACGCTCGACGAGCTCGGTGCGCCCGAGGTGTGCAAGCGGCTCGCGGAAGGGGAGCGCGGGCTCATCCTCTGCGTGGGCGCGGCTGGAAACGGAAAGTCTACGACGCTCGCGGCCATGATCGGCCACATGAACCGCACGCTCGCGCGCCACATCGTCACGATCGAGGACCCCATCGAATACCTCTATCAGGACGAGCGCTCGAGCATCAGCCAGCGGGAGATCGGGCACGACACCGAGAGCTTCGCGAGCGCGCTCCGGGCCGTCCTCCGACAAGACCCGGACGTCATCCAGATCGGCGAGATCCGCGACGCGGAGACGATGGAGATCGCGCTCAAGGCCGCGGAGACGGGCCACCTCGTGCTCTCGACGCTGCACACGCCGGACGTCGCGCGGACGATGAACCGCATCGTGTCCCTGATGCAGGGCAACCCCGACGAGATCCGTGAGCGCCTCGGTGACGCGCTGCAGGGTATCATCGCGCAGCGCCTCCTCCCGCGGGCCGACGGGCGTGGCATGGTGCTCGCGGCCGAGGTGCTCGTGGGCACGGGCTCGGTGCGCGAGACGATCAAGCGACCGCTCGGCAATCCGCCGCTCAAGGAGCTGATGGAGACGGGGGCCGACATGTACGGCATGCAGACGTTCGAGAGCGCCGTCCGGCGGCTCGTGCGGGAAGGCATCGTCGATCGCGAGGCCGCGCGGATCGCGCTCGGCTCTTGAGCTCGAGAAACGGCCGGTACGAGCCCAGGTCCCGCGCTCCCCGAGCACGTGGCAGTGGACGCGGTGCTCCGGTCTCGGTAGACGGCAGGGGATGTCCCGAGACGGCGATTTCGCACCGGCCCTGCGCCACGACTACTCGCTCGCCGAGGTTCGCGCGCTGCACGACCTCCCGCTGTTCGAGCTCTTGGACCGCGCGCGGCGCGTCCACGTCGAGAACCACCCCGAAGGGCGCGTCCAGCTCTGCACGCTGCTCAGCGTGAAGACCGGGGGGTGCCCGGAGGACTGCGGGTATTGCTCCCAGTCGTCGCACCACAAAACTTCGGTGAAGCCGGAGGCCATGCTCAAGGTGGAAGACGTCGTGGCCGCGGCGCGCCGCGCTCGGGAACAGGGAGCCACGCGCTTCTGCATGGGCGCCGCCTGGCGTGAGGTGAAGGACAACGCGGCCTTCGACCGCGTCCTCGCCATGGTGCGGGAGGTGAAGGCACTCGGGCTCGAGGCGTGCGTGACGCTCGGCATGCTCACGGAGGAGCAAGCGCGCCGCCTCAAAGAGGCGGGGCTCGACGCGTACAACCACAACCTCGACACGTCCCGGGAGCACTACCGCTCGATCATCTCGACGCGCACGTTCGACGATCGGCTGCGAACGCTCCGCAACGTGCGGGCCGCGGGCATCACGGTGTGCTGCGGCGGCATCATCGGGATGGGTGAGAGCATCGACGATCGCTGCCGGCTCTTGATCGAGCTCTCGAGCCTGGATCCCCATCCGGAGAGCGTGCCGATCAACGCGCTCGCGCGCGTGCCGGGCACGCCGCTCGAGTCGCTGCCCCCCGTCGATCCGACGGAGCTGGTGCGCATGATCGCGACCGCGCGCATCCTGATGCCGCGCTCGCGGGTGCGGCTCAGCGCCGGGCGTACGGAGCTCAGCCGCGAGGCGCAGCTCCTCTGCTTCTACGCGGGCGCAAACAGCATCTTCTTCGGTGAGCGCCTGCTCACGACGAGCAACCCAGGCGAGAGCGAGGACGACGCGCTGCTCCGCGCCGCCGGCCTCGTGCCGGAGGCTCCCGCCGGCGCGCTCCCGGCCTGCGCCGAGTAGGCCGGCGGCCCGGGGTCAGCCGGAGGCGCGCGCTCGGCGTCGGGCGCGCGCGAAGGACGCGGCGAGGGCGAGCGCGAGCGCGCCGAGCCCGAACGCGCCGTTCGAGCCGGCACCGGCGCGGCTCGCGGAGCAGCCATCGTCGGGCTTGCCGCAATCGGACGAAAAGCCGTGCCGCGGCGTGCAGCTTTGAGTCTCCGGCGTCCGATCCGGCGAGAGAGCGTCGCAGATACCCGCGATGTCGTCCTCCGACAGCTCGGTGAGGCCGTCGCCGATCTCGTAGGCCGGGCGCATCGTCGCGCCGCGGGCCCGCGTGTGCGAGAGCCCGAGGAAGTGGCCGACCTCGTGGGTGAGGATCGACGCGAGATCCGCGGCGCCGCGGCGCGGCTCGCCCACGCTGATCGGGATCTCCGTCGCGCCGTTGATCTCGACGTCCACGTCGTAGATGCGACCGCTCGTCGGGTCGAAGCGGATCGTCGAGAGGCCGAGCGCGTCCTCGCCGCCCACGTACGGCCACTCGGTATCGCGAAACATGAACACGTTCGCGTTTCCGTCGCGCTGGTTGTACTCCACGCGATCGCACTCGACGGGGCCGAGGTTCTGGACCGTGAGCAACGGCGACCGGCCGTCGCCGCAGTCCACGTCTAGCCAGCGCCGGAACGCGGCGTACACTTCGTCGGCGAACAAGGTCGCGTCGATCCCGTGCCGGGGGGACCCGTCCTGGTGCACCGCGAACGTCACGCACTCGCTCGCCCAGTAGAGGGGCGAGCCCGCGGTGAGGCAGCCTTCGCTGTCCTCTTCGCAGTCGCGCCGGCGCGGGTCGCACGTGTTCGTTCGGCAATAGGCGAGCGCGTCGCTCGCCACGAGCACCATCATCGCGGCCACACCCAAAACCGCGTGTCGCTTCATCGGGCGAGCGCCTCCTGAATCAGGCGACGAGCACCCTCGATGTCGAGCCCTCGAAGGCGACGGACGGCGGAACGCTCCGGATGAACGAGCTCGGGGAGCCGCGGGCTCGGACGCAGGCGCTCGACGCGCTCGGCATCCGCGTACAGGGGATAGTGACCCTGCGCCATCCCCGTCGGTTGATGGATCGCGTCCGGCCGGAGCCGCAAGAACAACACCGAGCGCTCGCCGAGCGAGAGCTCGGCCTCGCCGTGCACGAGCTCGCCGAGGTCTCCAATCACCCCGCCGAGTGTTCGCACCAGAACCTCGCTTTCACCCGGCTCCGCCTTGGCGAGCGGGGCCTCCACGGCAAAGCGGGTATCCGTCACGATCCGTCGCTTGCCGCCGATGTACTCGAAGCGACACGTGGCCTCGAGCGCGGTGCCGACCAGGATGTGCTCGCTCCTTCGCGCGAGCACGTCGAGCGGAATTCCCCGCGCGATGGTGGCGCTCGCGTTCAGGGGCCAGATGCCGGCCGCGACCGTCGCTCCCACTCCGAGGAGCATCCCCCGCCGCGTCACCGAGCCATTTTGCCGAAGAGAAGGAGAAGGGGTGGACCGTTCGTCACTCGACTGGATTGGGCGCACGTCCGAACGAATCTAGCATGCGCGCTCTGTTTTCGCGGTGCCGGACGTGCGGCGCGCGCGCCCAAAGCCCCGAGCGCCGGAGGGAGAGCCAGCGCCCAGCGCGCGGAAGGGACGGCGAGGACGAGAAACGCCCTCGCGCGGCGGTTTTCCCGAGAAGCCGGCGCGCGCTCCTCCCGGACGGGGGGCCGATCCGCCTCTTTCCCCGGAGCCGCACCCGGGAGCGCGCCCTCGCACAGGAATCCCCGGAGGTGGGCAGGTCGTGCGCTATATAGAGCGGCTGACCGGAGCGGCTTCGGCCGACACCAGCATGCCCCCCCACGTTGCCCCCGCTTCCGCGCAGGGAGCCGTTCTCGAATCCGTCACGCTCGCCACGGAGCTCAAGAGCTACCTTGCGAACCATCGCTCGACCGTCGAGGCGAAAGTCCGCACGGGCGAGGCGGAGGCGGGCCTGCCCGCGGCGGAACGGCTCGCCAAAGCCTACGACGGCCTCTTTTGCTCGCTCTTCAAGGCGGTCGAGTGCTCGCTCAACGCCAAGGACCAGTGGACCGCGAACGTGGCGCTCGCCGCGGTCGGCAGCTACGGGCGCGGGGCGCTCGCGCTCCACAGCGATTTGGACGTGCGGCTCGTCACGGGCGGGCGGGCGGAGAAGGTCCGGCACATCGCCGAGGCCGTGCTGTACCCGCTTTGGGACGCGGGGCTCTCGATCGGCCATCAGATCGTGACGCCGGGCGACCAGCTCGAGCTCGCGAAGACGGACTTGCCGACGGCGACCGCGCTGCTCGACTTTCGCCTGCTCGCGGGCGACCGGACGACGACGGATAAGATGCTCGAGCGGGCCTACGACGGCCTGTTTCACATCTCCAACATCGGTCGCTTCCTCGCCCTGCTGAGCGATCGCGCCGAGGAGCGGGCCGCGCGCTTCGGCGACTCCGTGTACCTGCTGGAGCCCGACGTCCGCAACGGCATCGGTGGGCTCCGAGATCTCGACCTCATGCACTGGGTGGCGCGCGCGCGGTGGCGCGCCGCGCGGCTCTCGGATCTCGTCCAGCTCAGCGTGCTGCTCCCGCGAGAGTGGGCGCAGATAGACGCCGCGGCCCGCTTCGCCTGGAGGGTTCGGAACCTCTTGCACCTGCACGCGGGGCGGCGATCCGACCGGCTGAGCTTCGACCAGCAGGAGCTCATCGCCGGCAAGCTCGGCTACGGCAGCTCCGGGCCGGGCGTCGAGACGTTCATGAGCGAGTACTACCGGCACGCGCGCAGCCTCTGGCAGTGCCGGAGCATGCTTCTGCAACGCGCGGAGCCCCCGCCGAAGCGGCGTCCGCGCGAGGTGCTGATCGGAAACGGCCTCAAGCTCACCAACGAGCAGGTCTCGATCGAGGATCCGGGTCAGCTCGAGGTGGAGCCCGCGCTCGCCCTGCGCGTCTACGACGAGGCGGTTCGGCGCGATCTGCCGGTGTATCCGTTCGCGCGCGACTCGATCGCGCGAGCCGTCGCTTCTCCGGAGGTGTGCGAGCGGCTCCGGGAGAGCCCCGAGGCGCAACGGTTGTTCCAGCGCCTCTGCACGACCGTGCAGCGGACGCGGCTCCGCGGCGGCTCGGTGCTGAAGGAGCTCCACGACATCGGCGTCCTCGTCGCGATGATCCCCGAGTTTGCGCCGGTGGTCGGCCGCGTGCACCACGACGTGTACCACGTGTACACGGTCGACGTGCACTCGGTGGCCTGCGTCGATCGCCTGCGGGAGCTCTGCCGGGGAGAGCTCGCCACCGAGCACCCGCTCGCGTCCCACCTCGCGGCGGAGATCTCACGGCCGAACGTGCTCTTCTTCGCGGCGCTCCTGCACGACGTGGGCAAGGACATCGGCGGCAAGCAGCACGCCGTGCGCGGGCACGAGATGGCCGGCGAGATCCTCCGGAGGCTCGGCGTTGCGGAGGAAGACGTGCGCGAGGCGCAGCACCTCGTGCTCAAGCACCTGCTCATGTACCACGTCGCGACCCGCCGTGACCTCGACGATCCCCGCACGATCGAGTCGTTCTGCGAGGAGGTGCACGGGCGCGAAGGGCTCCGCGAGCTCTACGTGCTCACGCTCTGCGACGTCTCGACGACGAGCCCTACGGCGCTCACGAGCTGGAAAGCGCGCATGCTCGAGGAGCTCTATCTCGCCGCCGATCGCTACCTCGAGAGCGGAGGACGGCACGGCAGCGAGCGGCTCGACCAAGTGAAGAAGAGCGTGCTCGCCATGTGTCCCGAACGCGGCGAGCGCGAGTTCCTCGAGTACTACCTGAACGCGATGCCCGAGCGGTACCTCTACTCGAACGTGCCCGAGGAGATCGTTCGGCACTCGCGGTTCGCGCGCGCGGCTCAGATGCAGCAGGTCAACGTCACCGTGATGACCACCGCCGAGCCCTACGTCGAGCTCGCGTTCATCGCAGACGATCGACCCGGCTTGCTCGCGATGGTCACGGCGACGCTCGCTGCCGCACGCTTCAAGGTGATCAGCGCGCAAGTGTACTCGTGGGTGGACGCGTTCGGTCGGGCGCGCGCGCTCGATCTCTTCTGGGTGCGCGGGAGCACGGTCGAGGCCGTGATCTCGGCGCTCGGCCGGCTGGAGCGGGATTTCGGGCGGCTCCTCAGCCAGGAGCTCACGCCCGCGGCGCTCGTCACGGGCGGAGGGCGAACCGCCCACTGGTCCGATCGCCCGACGCCCGGCGTGCAGTCCGAGGTGGTCGTGGACAATCGCTGCGCGACGAGCGACACCGTGATCGAGGTCACGACGCGCGACCGCTTGGGCCTTCTATTCTGGCTCTCGAATGCGATACAGTCCCTGGGTCTTCAGATCTCGCTCGCCAAGATCAACACCGAAGGCACGCAGGTGGCGGACGTGTTCTACGTCACCGACGCGAACGGAGCGAAAGTGACGGACCCCGTGCGGATCGAGGCGATCAAACAGCGTTTGCTCTCCACCGTCGCGCGGCTCGAAAACGGAAGCGTGGATCCATGAAATTCCCGAGTCTCGTCCTCCGGCCGCTCGCGGGTGGCCTGGCCGTGTTCGTTCTCTCGATGGCCTGCGGCGGCAGCACGCCCCCGCCCGAGGCGCCCGATCCGTCGCTCGAGGAGTCGGAAGGATCCGAAGCCGGTGCGGTCGCGCCGACGTCGAACGCGAGCGTGCGCGCCGGCGTGGACGCGATCCAGCGCGGCGATTTCGAGGCTGCCAAGCGAGCGCTCGAACAGGCGCGAAGTGAAGCGCCGAACGACCCGCAGGCCGCGTTCTATCACGGGGTCGCTCTGCAGAACCTGGGCGACGTGGACGGCGCCCGTGCCGCCTACGAGCGAGCGCTCGAGCTCGACGCGAAGCTCGTCGAAGCGAGCGTGAACCTGTCGGCATTGCTCCTCGACACCGGGGCCTCCGAGCGCGCTGCTGAAGTCGCCGCACAAGGGCTCGCCGCGGCGCCGGGCCACGCGGACCTGCTCTTGAACCGCGCGCTCGCGCTCGAGAACACGGGCAAGCGCGACGAGGCCATCGCCGCGTACGGGAAGGCCGTCGACGCGCGCCCGAACGATGCCGAGACCCGCATCGCATACGCCGATCTGCTCGCCGCCAGCGGCAAGCGCGACCTCGCCCTCGAACAGCTGAAGCAAGCGAGCGAGACCGACGATCCGAAGCTCCTCGCCGCGGTGGCGCACTGGTTCGGGCGGCTCAAGGCGCCGGCGGAGTGCATCGCGGCGCTGGATCGCGCGATCGAGCGGAGCGCGACGGCGGAGCTCCACACGCGGCGCGGCGTCTGTCGCAACGAGCAGGGCGACTCGGCCGGTGCCAAGGCCGACTACGATCGGGCCCTCGCCATGGACGAGAGCTTCGCGCCCGCACACTACTATCTCGGGATGCACCTTCGCGCGAAGGACAAGAAGGCGGCCCTCACGCACTTGAAGAAGGCGAGCGAGCTCGGCAAGGACGGTCCGGTCGGCAAAGCGGCGCGCGATGCCGTCGCCGAGCTCGAAAAACGGAAGTAGGCCCAAGGCGTTCGGACCCCTCCCCACGGGGGCACCCTTTTCGACGCTGTCTTCCGCATACTTCGGCGCGTTCCTAGCCGTTTGTCGCTCTGGAGCGGCAGAGATCTCTTCCCGCGAGCGGATCGCGTCGGGGTGCTCGAGGGGGCGGTGAGCCCCTCGAGGAGGACTCCGGTGGGAGCCGGTGGGCGGGACAGGACTAGTCCCGCGCCAAATTCACTTCGGTGGCGAGGGGCGGCGTGAGCCGCCCCCGCGAGAAAGGCGAGAACGCCGAGCCGTCAAACGGATCGGCGTTCTAGAGCAGAATGTCGAGGATGCGATCCAGCTCGTCCCATGACGAGTAGCGAATCACGATGTCGCCCTTGCCATCTCGGTCGGTCACGGACACGGGCGTGCCGAGGCGACGGGTGAGGCGCGTCTCGAGGTCGCGCACGCTCGGAGTCTTTTCGGCCGGTCCGCCGCGCCCACCGGAAGGGCGCCCCGTGCCGCCGGTCTTCGCGGCGCGCACGAGCTCCTCGGTTTGACGCACGCTGAGCTTGCCGCGCAGGACCTTCTCGGCGAGCGCGGTGAGCGCGGCCTCGTCGGGGGCGCCGAGCAGCGCGCGAGCGTGCCCCTCGCTGAGCTCGCCCGTCACGACCCGCTCGCGCACCGTCCTCGGGAGCTTGAGCAAGCGGAGTGCGTTCGCGATCGTGGAGCGATCCTTGCCGAGGCGGCTCGCCAGCGTCTCCTGCGTGTGGCCGTGCTCGCGGATCAACCGCTCGAGCGCCTCCGCGAACTCGATCGGATCGAGATCCTCGCGCTGGACGTTCTCGATCAGCGCGAGCTCGTACGCGTCCTTCGCGGAGACGTCGCGGACGACGACCAAGACCTCCCGGAGCGCGGCCTTCTGCGCCGCGCGCCAGCGCCGTTCACCGGCGACGATCTCGAAGGTGTCCGTGCCGGAGCGCCGCCGGACCACCAGCGGCTCGATGAGCCCGTGCTCGCGCAGCGACTGCGCGAGCTCCTCGAGCTTCTCCGCGTCGAAGTGTTGGCGCGGCTGACCCCGATTCGGAACGATCTTGTCGATCGGGCACAGAAAGACGTTGCCTTCGCCATAGCTCGTGCTTGGCCGCTCGGAGACGACGGCGCTGCTCGGCGGCGGGGCAGGGGGAGCGGCCGGGCGCAGCGGCAAGAGCGCATCGAGCCCGCGGCCGAGCCCACGCAGCGGCTTCTTCGGGCCTTCGCTCACGCCGGCACCTCGAGCAGCTCGCGGGCGAGGCTCAAGTAGCCCTGCGCGCCCTTGCTGCTCACGTCGTAGAGCAGCGCGGGCACGCCGTGCGACGGCGCCTCCGAGAGCCGGACGTTGCGGGGGATGATGGCTTCGAACACGCGGAAATGCTTCTTCACTTCGGCAGCCACCTGGTGAGCGAGGCGATTGCGCGGATCCCACATGGTCAGCACGATACCCTCCACCGTGAGGTCCGGGTTCAGCGACGCGCGCACGCGATCGATCGTGGCCATGAGGTACGTGATGCCCTCGAGCGCGTAGTACTCGGGCTGCAGGGGCACGATCACGCGTTGTGCCGCGACGAGCACGTTCAGCGTGAGCACGCCGAGCGACGGCGGGGAATCGACGATCACGTAGTCGTACTTCTCGACGACCGGGCTCGAGAGCACCTGGCGCAGATGCGTGCCTCGCTCGTCATCGAAGAGCTCGTACTCCACGGCCGTGAGGTCCTGCGTGGCGGGCGCGACGTCGAGCGTGTCGATGCGCGTCTTCTGGATGACTTCTTCGAGCGGAGCCGCGCCGATCAGCGCGTCGTAGATCGTGCGCGCGGACGTCCCCGGCGCGACGCCCACGCCGCTCGACGCGTTCGCTTGCGGGTCGAGATCCACGAGCAACGTCGGTCGCTCGGCCGCGGCGAGGCTCGCCGCGAGGTTCACGGCCGTGGTGGTCTTTCCCACGCCCCCCTTCTGGTTGGCGATGGCGATGATGGCGGGCTTTCGAGACGTGGGCATGGTCGGGGCCGAGGCGCGCGGGAGTGGGTGCGGGTTCTTCCGGCGGGCTCGAGGCTACGCCTGGAGCGTCCGAGGTGCACCGGGGAGCGCGGTGGGCTCGGTCGGCTCCCGCGCCGGAGCAGCGGGCCCGTTCTTATCGAAATACGTGAGCCGGAGCGCGATTTTTTGGACCTGCGCTCGAGCTCGGGTAGGTTGTGAGTAGATGTAGGTGAGGGTAGTCGAACGTGAGCGAAACATCTCATCTTTCGTGTACCCCGTTGCAGGTCGCCCTGCGGCGGGCGCTCCGTGGCCCGAAGACTCCGCGCGCCGCCCGCGCTGAAGCACGGCGGTCGCGCATACTCCGGGACGGGTTCTCCCGCTCGCCCGCGCGCGTCACCCTTGCCTCCGTCCACGTGCTCCCCGTCCGCCGCCCTGTCGGCGTCGGGCCGAGCGCATCCGACAGCGAGGAGACTTAGACGCCATGGCACGCCTTCCGAAATATTCGAGCTTCGCCGACTTCGAGCGCGAGGAGATTCGCCCGTCACTCCGGATCGGGTGGAGCGTGGACGAGATCGAGAGCGAAGGTCCCGCTCTCGAGTTCGATGCCGACCCGTTCGAAGCCGCGCTCGTACGCATGGAGGAAGAGGAAGACGACGAGTGAGCGAGAGTTGTGGACCGTCCCCCTCCCGGGACGAGCCGACCCCGCCGGATGCCTCCCGGCGGGGTCCTTTTTTTGCCCGCGCGCCCGTTCCTTTTTTGGGGTGATGCACGCGGCCCCCTCCCGGAACACGGAGCGCTGCAGTTTGGCGCAGCGCGGGTCGTTCGTCGCTTGACCCGCGGGGTTCCAAAGGTAAGGTGGCGGGCCCCAACATGCAGGTCACGCTTCAAAAGCTGAGCCCGGTTCTCGTGGAGTTCGACGTGGAGGTCGCGGCCGATCGCGTCAAGAACGAGCTCGACCGTGCCTATACCGAGGTTGCGCGTTCGGCGCGTGTTCCGGGTTTCCGTCCCGGCAAGGCGCCGCGCCGCGTTCTCTCCCACTACTTCGGCGCGAGGATCCAGGCGGACGTCGTGCAGAAGCTCGTGGACGAGACGTTCCCCCGAGCCGTCACCGAGCACCAGCTGCAACCGGTGACACAGCCCGCCATCGAGGCGCAGAAGATCGTCGAGAACGGTCCGTTCACGTACAAGGCGCGGGTCGAGATCCTCCCCGCGATCGAGGCCGTCGAGTACTCGGGCTTGTCGGCGAAGCGACCGAAGGTCGAGGTGACCGACGAGCAGGTGAACGAAGAGATCGAGAACCTGCGCCGCGCGCACGCGACGCTGCAAGCGCCCGAGCCGGCGCGTCCCGCGCAAGCGGGCGACGTTCTCACCATCGACCTCAGCGTCGAGGCGGGCGGGCAAGAGGTGCGGGACGCGAGCGCCACGGATCTCGCGCTCGAGCTCGGGGCGGGCCAGCTCTTGCCGGAAATCGACCAGAGCCTGCAGGGCAAGAGCGTCGGTGAGACGGCGCGCGTGGATGTCAGCCTTCCGGCGCAGCATCCCCACCCGAAGCTCCGGGGCAAGACCGCGACGTTCACGCTCGTGGTCAAGGAGATCAAGGCGCGCGTCCTGCCGGCGGCGGACGACGAGTTCGCGAAGGACGTCGGCGACTTCGAGTCGCTGCAGGCCCTGCGCGACCATCTGCGCGGCAACCTCGAGAAGCGCGCCAAGGAAGCCTCCGAGAATCAGCTCGCCGAGCAGCTCGTGGCCGAGCTCGTGAAGCGCAACCCGATCCCGGTGCCGCCGTCGCTCGTCGAGCAGCAGATGCGCATCACCGAGCAGGAGATCCTGGCGCGTGCCCGCGCTTACGGGCAGCCCGCGAGCTCCCTGGGCGGCGATCTGCGCCAGCAGATCGAGCAGGACAGCGAGGTCAAGGTGCGCGCGGGGCTCCTCATGGCCGAGATCGCCAAGAAGGAAGGGATCCAGATCGGTCAGGCGGAGATCGACGAGGGGCTCAAGGAGCTCGCCGAGCAAACCGGCAAGAACATCGCGAAGCTCCGCGCCGAGTACCGTGAGCAGAAGAAGCGCGAGATGCTCATTGGCATGATCCTGGAAAGCAAGGTGCTGGACATCATCCAGGCGAAGGCCCAGATTGAGGAAGGCTAGCCCCAAAGCAAGGATTCCCCCATATGGTGAAGCGACCCGAGACCCGTGACGACGCGCTCCGGCTCCTCGAGGGCCTGAGCGAGCCCGCCCGCGCCGGCATCATCTACCCGCACGTGGTCGAGACCACGCATCGCGGGGAGCGGACCTGGGACATCTTCAGCCGTCTGCTCAAGGACCGCATCGTCTTTCTCGGCAGCGCCGTGGACGATGACGTTGCCAACATCGTGATCGCGCAGTTCCTGTTCCTCGAGAGCGAGGATCCGGACAAGGACATCCAGCTCTACATCAACTCGCCCGGCGGCGTGGTCACGGCCGGGCTCGCCATCTATGACACCATGCAGTACGTGCGCTGCCCCGTGAGCACGATTTGCATTGGGCAGGCGGCGAGCATGGGCGCGCTGCTGCTCGGCGCCGGTCAAAAGGGCCGCCGCCATGCGCTGCCGAACTCACGGATCATGATCCACCAGCCGCTCGGCGGTGCTCGAGGGCAGGCGACGGACATCGAGATCCAGGCTCGTGAGATCCGCCACATGAAGGACGTGGTCACGGACATCCTGGTCCGGTCCACGGGCAAGTCGAAGGCCGACATTGCCCGCGACATCGAGCGCGACTTCTACATGGGACCAGCTCAGGCCAAAGAATACGGTCTCATCGACGAAATTTTCGAGCCCAAGAAGAAGGGCTGAGTGCCTCGCCTGCCCAAAGGTAGGGGCGATCGCGGGCTCTCCCCGTCCCTCTGGGGCGGTCGGGCTACCTGGACGTGGCCTTGCGGGGACAGGGTCGCGGGTCTAGAATTTTTTCAAATTTAGGCAGAACTCCGGCACCTACACGGAAATCCGAGATGGAGAGACGCCGCGACGAATCGAACGGCAACCTGTGTTGCTCCTTCTGCGGCAAGTCGCAGAAGGAGGTGAAGAAGCTCATC
>Ga0079224_100008980_pt1 | contig 13587 bp, 28 predicted proteins | sample Stecom2015_FD_80414 | JGI IMG/M metagenome (GOLD analysis project Ga0079224, IMG submission 80414) | Agricultural soil microbial communities from Utah to study Nitrogen management - Steer compost 2015 | ecosystem: Environmental > Terrestrial > Soil > Agricultural land | place: USA: Utah... | reverse complement strand
GACCGCCGCCCCTTCCTCAGCGAGGGCCCGGGTCCTCTCGTTCAGATCCATGCTCATCACCCCCGATCCGCGAGCTCGGCGTCGCGGATGTCCTGCTCGGCCAGGTAGTCGGTGTGCTCCCGGAAGACGTCGTCGTTGATCAGCTCCGGCAGGTCCGGCCCTCCGTGCTCGAACGTCGCGGCCTCCGACTTGGCGTACTGCTCGCCGACGAAGCCCCAGCACTCGATGTCGATCGTCCACTCGTCCAGGTCGATCTCCCCCTCGTCGAGCACTCGACCCTCGAGGGTGGCGTAGCCGATGCCGAACACGTTGCCGTCGAGCGCCTCGCCGACCTCCTTCGCCATGCTCTCGCAGTCCTTGCGGGCGTCCTCGAACGTCGCGGCCGGTTCGTTGCCGACGTTCTCGGCATACGCCCGCGACGTCGCGACGATCCAGTTCCCGCTCCGGTCATAGCCGCCCCAAGCGTTCTCAGCGGCGATGCCGTGGAAGATCCACAGCCAGCGGCGCGCGGTGGGCGTGCCCCACCCCCACTCGTCGTAAGCGCGCTGCATCAGGTCGGCCTCGCCGCCATCGAACCCGGCCTCATGAGAGAAGGACAGGCGACCCCTGCTGTGGTCGACGTAGATGATCGGGTTGATCCCATCCCCGTCGAACGTGTCGGCGACGCTCGCTTCGGTGTCGCGCTCGATCACGGCGAGCACCCGCGGGTCGCTCGTAGTGGCGTAGAAGACGTTGTCGTCGTCGGTGGCGACCCAGTCGTCGTTGGTGGTGATGTCCATCATGTGCTCCTTCTCTCGATCCAAACCGTTTGGATCGGTCACGGGTTCTTTCTGACGAGGCGGCGGAACTCCCGGCGCGCCTCGTCGAGGGTGGTGAATGCGGCATCCGTCACGCTGACGGCGTCGTGGTGGCGGCGCTCGAAGCTGACCAGCCATGGGCTCAAGCCGGCGCCTTCGTGGCGGAGCTCGATCTTGATGAGCGTGCTCCCGCGGTCGCGCAGTACGGCGTACTGGTCGCGTATCCCCGAGCGCAGTTGCTCGGCGGTCAGGTGCCCCCGCCGGGGGGCGCGGTTGATCTGGTCAGCCATCTGGTCCTCTCTTCTCGTGTGGGCTGATGCGCCCGACCCGCCCCCGGCTCATGTCCGGGGGCGAGCCGCACGGTCAGTCGACCATGCCGCCCAGCGACCACGCACGAGACGTGCGGGTGGCGGACCCGCCCTTGACACGCGCGACCTTCTCGGTCGATGCGGCCAGAGCGATCAGCGAGTTGGTCTCGCCTTCAGTGAGCGGTGCCGCCTCCGTGATGGTGGCCGGACGCTCGATGGTTGCAGTGCTCACAGAGCACCTCCTTCCCCAGCGTTGTCGCTGGTCTCGATGGGGCGGTGTCCACCCCGGTTGGCGAACCCGACGCCCAGCTGGAAGGCGTCGAGGTAGAGCGAGAGGTTGTCGATGCGCACCGCGCTCGGCCCGAGGGCCCGGGTGATCCGCCCCTCCGCCATGTACAGCACCGAGTCCCTGTCGGCGTCGAGGGCCTCCTTGAGACCCCGTGTCTCGGCGACATGGTCCTGCTCCTTGGCGGCGGCCGACAGCCGGGCGAGGTCCGGGTGCGTCGGCCGGTCCGGGAACCTCGGGTCCGGCTCGATCGGCGGGTCTGGCTCGCCCATCGGAGTGACGTCGAGCAGGTTCCAGTCGTAGCCGTGGATCCTCTCGGTGATCTTCTCTACGACGGATGCCCCGACGGGCACCTCGACGTTCAGGACCGAGGTGACGCCGGTGTGGGCGTCCTCGATCCGTGCGATGTGTAGCATGTGCTCTCCTTCGGTGATGGATCCAAACGGTTTGGATCAGGCGCTGACAGGGACGGTGTTCTTCTGGATGAGGTGCCACTCGCGCCCCAGCGGGGTCAGCTTGTGGTCGGGGCGGCGCCCCTCGGGGACGTGGCGGATGGAGCCACGAGCGTACGTCTGGCCACCGACGTAGACGACCTCGGTCGCCTCGTGGTTGGTGCCCAGCAGGTTCGGGCGCGGTCCGTCCCACGTCAGGCGTCCGTGCTCGCCGACGATGGCGCCGGGGCGCTTGACGTGACGGCCGCCCTGTGCCTTCAGCTCGCGCAGAGTGAGCCCGGGCATGGGGATGGCGAAGATGTCTCCCTGGCGCTTGACTTCACGCCCCGCCTGCTCGGCGAGCTTGACGGCGGCAGGCTTGAGCATCTCCAACGCCTCCTCGACAGTCTCCGGCTTCACCTTTGGCGGCATCTCGCAGAAGTAGTAGCTCGGGCGGGTCTCGTTGACGTCGAACCCGCTCAGGAAGTACGCCCAGCGGCGCCGCGTCGCAGGCACGCGCCCAGTCCCGCCGCACCCACGGCAGCGGGCGTGCTCGACGTAGGCGTGGACCGAGTACGGCCAGCCGAGCGGCTCGTCGAGGCTGTAGCGCACCCGGCGGTACTCGATCTGCGCCGTGACGGCTTCCATCTCGTCACGGGTGAGCGGGCCGATGGCGGACTCGGTGGATCGCGTGTACCACTTCTCGGCGGCCACGCCGGTGCCCTGGCAGTCGTCGTGCTTGACCTGCACGGTGTAGTGCACCTGCGCCCGGATCAGCGACCCGCCCAGCCAGTGGCGACGCACGACGCGCTCCAGGTGGAACCCGCGCGGGTCGTCCGGGTCGTTGACGAGCTCCCACTCGGTGCGCTGGCCGGAGACGGCACGCTTGCGCCCCGGGCGCGGCCGATGCGCGCTGACTTCCTCCCACACACCGTGGTGCAGGCGGAGGTGCACTTCGCGCGCCTTCTCGACCGCCATGCGGTGCTCCCAGTTCCAGCCCGGCTTCCATGGGCCGGGCACGGTGATCTCGTGGTCGCACTCGGTCTTCGGGCGCGGCACGCCGTAGTGCTCGCGCGCCACGAACTCGCCAGTGAGGCTGTTCTGCCAGCCGCCGCAGTCTTCCAGGCTGGAGCCGTACCAGTCGTACTCCCAGCGCCAGACAGAGTCGGACGGCTTGGTGACCACGGTCTCGGTCCACCAGTCTTCCTGCACGTCGATGGGCTGGACGCTGGTCAGCTCAACCCCGGCCTCCTGGAGCGCGCTGTGCGGGATGGTCACCGAGGGCAGGGCGGAGCGGCTGATGGCGCCCCGCACGATGCGCTGGTGGTTGCCGGTGGTGACACTGAAGCGGTCGCCGTTGATGAGCCAGTGGCGGGGCTCGCCCTTGGCGTCCCGGATGATCCGGGCGATCTCGAAGTGCGTTCCGTAGCTGAAGATCGCGTCCCCTCGGTCAAGCATCCGGGGGTTGCTCAGCGCACCCTTGTCGGTGAGTCCGAGTGCTCGGTTCACCCAGCGGGATGCGACGTCGTCGTAGTTGGCCATGGCCATGCTCCTTCCTGCGATCCAAACGGTTTGGATCGGCGTGGTCAGCGGCTGGTCGCCGCCGTTCGTTGACAATGCAGAGTATGCCCCATCTGCGCTACTAGCGCAAGTTCTGCGGGCAACTTTTTTCCCAGGTCAGGCCCGAGAATCGCGCCAGTCCTGCTCGGCGTCGGAGCGTGCGGGCAGGCCCATTGCGAGACCCAGGTGCCAGTCGTTGAGCAGCACCGCATCGCGGCGCACGATTAGCGAGTGGCGGGTCGGGTGGCCGAACGCGATGTGCTGGAGGATGTCGACGACGCTCTCGATGCTGGTCTCCTCCGACAGCGCCAGCTCCTCCCCGCAGTCGCACGCCACCGCCGCCTCGGATGCCCCGTTCTCGGTGAGCGTCGCCAGCAGCACGCGCGCCAGGGTGACCGTCGCCGCGCTCGCCGGCGCCGGGCCATGCTCCGCCGCCTCGGCGCGGGCGTCGTGCACCCACGACACCGCGCGACGGCCAAGGCTCGTCGGTTGCGTGCACGGCTGACCGGCGGATGCCTGGCAGTTCGGGCACGGCACGGCCCACAGTTCGGCGGTCATCACAGCACCTCCTCGGTGTCCCAGGCCAGCCATGCGGCTTCGAGCGCGTTCAGCCGCTCGTCGCGCGCCGCCTCGGTGTCGAAGAACTCACCCCAGAAGAACCCCTGCGAGCTTTCGCGCAGGATCGCCCAGCGGCTGCCGTAGTGCTCGATCAGGCCCTGCTCGATGTCCGGCATGAGCGTGAACTCCGCGAACCATCCGGTCGGCGCTTCGATACTGCCCTGGCCGGTGCCCACCTCGCTGAAGCGGGTTTCGAGCTGCTCGTCGTGCTCGCAGTTGTATCGGCCTGGCCGGTAGCACTGGTCGTGTGCGGACATGGTGTCTTTCCTCTCGTTCGTTGACGATCCAAACCGTTTGGATTCGCCGGGTCAGTCGGTCGACGTGATGGGCACGTCGCGGGCGCGGGGGCTCAGTCCTCCACGCGGTAGGCGTACAGCCAGGGCTCCGCCTGGGCGTCGATGAACTCGTGCGCCTCGTCGCGCGTGGCGAAGCGCATGGACTCGTCGGACCATCCGGTCTCGGTGTTGAAGACGACGTACACGGCGTCCTCCCTTTCGTTCGTTGACTGATCCAAACGGTTTGGATCGGCGGGTCGATGGTGGCGCGCGGCGGCGGCCATCAGGCGCGCTCCGGCGATGACTGCTTGCAGTCCGGCCTGGCTGGATGGCGCATGAATATACATGGCACGTGCGGGCGTGTGGCGAACAGCCATGTTCACTCCTCCCCCACGAGGGCGGGCTCGCAGTATGCCCACCAGTTGCCGTAGCCGTCCTGGTCGACGGCCGGCTTGGCGTTCACGCCGCACTCCAACGTGTCGAGATCCCAGTCCTGCTTGGCGAAGTCGAGGGACGGATCCGTGCTGACCGGAGGTGCCGTAGGCGCAGCCGTAGGCACCGGCGCAGGCTCCACCGGTGCGGGCTCCGCCGGTGCGGGCTCGACGGTCTCCACCGGCTCGGCCGGGGTGATCGTCGGCGTCAGCTCGGCAGGCTCCGGCGCAGGCAGGTCAGGCAGGTCGACGATGGGCTGATCTTCGTTGACAGTGTCCACGACGACGGCGTCGTCGACGGCGGCCAGGCAGAACGCCGCGCCGACACCCAGTGCCAGTCCCAGGGCGATACCGGCGAGCCGGTCCCGGCGGGTCATGACGCCACCTGCTCAAGGATCCACCAGACGAGGGCGAATGACGCCGTGGCGATCACCAGGCCCTCGGCGATCCGCACGCACCAGTCCCGGCGGCTCATGCGAAGTCCCACTCTCGCGCGTTGACGTCCTCGTAGTGACGCGCTGCGGCCAGCCACTGGGTGCGCAGGGACTGCGACCGGCGACGCAGACGCGCAGTCTCGGCGTTCTCGATACCGGCCAGCTGGTGGGCGATGACCTCGGCCTGTGCGTTCACCATCGCGTCGTAGGCGTCAGATTCTCGTTTCGCGGCTTTCGCCAGAGCAGACATGGCTCCATTCCTTTCGTTCGTTGACTGATCCAAACGGTTTGGATTCGTCGATGTGGCAGGCGATCCAAACGGTTCGGATCGCGTCGTGCTCGCAGACACGGCGGGAGGGTTGGACGATGAGCCCAACCCTCCCGCGCTGTCGACGTTCACTGTGCGTTGACGCATGCGCCATCCGCGCACCCGGCGTGACAGCACCCGCCCGGTGTGATGTGGCTGACCGATGGGGTGCATCCGTAGGACCAAACCTCTTCGCATCGCTCGCATCCGTCGTCGTATCGGCTGTAGGACATGACGCCTTTCCTCTCTCGTTGAGTGACTGATCCAAACGGTTTGGATCGGTCGGTCGTTGACTACGCACACGCACAGTCGTGCGATGTCGGTGGTCGTCGTGCGCAGGCACGGCAGGGCATCCGACCGACGGTCGGCGGTCCTGCTGTACTCACGCGCGGGGGTGAGGGGTGAGAGGGGCCGGGGGTCCGGCCCCTCTCGGAGTCACGCGGCGGCCGGCGCGGCGACCTTCGCGGGCGTGGCCTTCGGCGCGGCCTTCGATGCGCGCTTCAGTTCGGCGGCCAGCGCACTAATCGCGTTCGCCATCGTGGCAACCTCCGCTTCCGTCGGGGCGTATTTCCCGGACGCGAGGTCCGCGGCGATCTCGAGCGCGTAGCGGCTAAAGACTGCATCGCGCGAGTCCGTCCCCGCCGGGGGCTTGCCAGCGCCGGTGCGCGGCGTCGCGCCATTCTTCCGCGCCTTGATGGCCTGATCCACCGCCGTTTTCGCGGCACGTCCCAGCGCGGCCACCTTTTCCGCCGGTTCGGTGCCGCCATCGATCGCGGCATCTGTGAGCGACTTAGCCACGTTTTTGATGCCGTGGCGGTAAATGGCGCGGTACGTGTCGGCGACCGCGTCACGGTCAGCCTTAATCGCACGCTCCAACGTGACGCCCGCGCCATCCAGCACGCGGATAGTGCCAGCCGCGTAACCGAGGGTCGTCTGGTTGACCGGAGTGATACCGGGCATGCCCCGTTCGGCGGCCTCTCGGATGTCGGCGGTCATAGTCTTGACAGTCACACCGGCCTGCAGGCCAGCGGCCACAGCGCGAATACGAGCGATGATCTCACTCGACCCTGCCGTGTGGGCTCCGCTGATGCGCTCGATCATCTCAGCGGTCAGGTGCTTAGTTTCGTTCTTTTCGGCCATGGCCGTTTCTCCTGTTCCGCGATCCAAACGGTTTGGATCGCTGTGGGCCCGGTGTCGGGCGGCGTGTGTGCTGGACGGTTGCCCAGCTGTGACCAATATGCCCTATCCGCGCTACTAGCGCAACTCCTGCCAGGAACTTTTTTTTCGGCAGCGGATGAGTGAGCGCGCACACACGCCCGGGTATCCCTATCGCGCGCGCGTACACGAGCGCCGGATGACCACGCCGACGGACGCCCCCCACCCAGGGGAAACGCTTTCCCGGGGTGTTCGCCGGCCCCGGTCACCCCCGTGCTGGGTGGGTGGTTTCCCCAGAAATAGCGTCTGACGAAATATCCCAGAAAATCCCAGAGAGCGAGCGCAGCGCCAGCGGAGCCGAGCGGACGCGACCACCCACCATCCGCCATCGGCGGCGCTCGTCGCGGACGCGGGAATCCAGGAACGGCGCACGAGCACGCCGGCCCTCCGCTGGCGCTCCGGCCGGCTTCAGGGGAAGGTCAGAATCTCACCCTGCACCGCACCCGACCATGGGTCGCGAGCTCACGGACCCTTATTACTCCTATGTGTCCAGCAGCTGGACAGGTTGGGCCCCGTCAACCTCTTCGTGAAATGGACAGGTTGAGAACAGCCACCTGTCCAGAATCTGGACAGGTTCAGATTCCGATCTCGCGGTGGGTGAGGGGACGCTGGGCGGGGATCGCGTACCGCATGATCGCCCCCGACCGCTTCTCATCCAGCTCGACGATGAGGCCCAAGTCGATCAGCGTCGCCAACGACTTCACCACCGTCGTGCGGCTCATCCCGGTGCGGCGGGTGATCAGACTGTTCGCCGTCCGGGACACCCCCGCCGAATCCAGGTTGTCGGCGATCGCGAAGAACACGACGATGTCGGAGGAGCTCAACGCGAACACCCCCACCGCCTCTCGCAGGAACCAGCGAGGCGCAGACGTCGTCGTGGCGGCGTGCGCGGCGGACCGATGCTGTGGGGTGAAGCGCGTCAGATCCCGGTCACCCATTGGGGCGCTGTTCGCGCGACTCGAGCCACTCCTGCAGAGCGGCGGCGCTGTAACGGACGGTGCGGTGGCCGACACGGATGTACGGCGGGCCGACCCGGCGAGCACGCCACGTCTGGACGGTAGTGGGCTTCACGCCCAGGATCTCTGCCACCTGCTCGGGTGTCAGTAGGTCGTTCTTCTCTGTCATGTCTCGACTCTACCATGCTATAGTCGTACACATGAGCACCGAATACCCCCGCACCGAGACGTACACCGTCCTCGAGAACGAAGTCACCCGCCTCCTGGACACCCTCGACGGAGAGCGCGCCAAGGGCGAATCCGCCACCGCGATCATCAGCGAGGTCGACGACGACGGGCAGGTCGAGGTCACCGTCACCATCGAGCGCGTCGAGACCGGAGAGGAGGTCGGCGATGGAGCTGAGTGAAGCGGTCGCCATCGCCGAGGAGTCCATGCGCCACTCCGACATGCTCGACCCTGTCGACACGGCCGTCCAGGAGCTCATCGAGCACGCACGCCGATCGCTCGAGCCGACCGTCACGGTCGACATGAGCGCGCCGGCGCGGACGAACATCGACGACGCGATCGAGATCGTCCGGGACATCGAACGGGTCCGGCTCGTCGTCATGGAACTCAAGAGCGCCTTCGCGAAGAGTGAGCTCGACGGCGGAGTGAAGGCTGTCGTGAAGCACCCGCTGTACATCGAAGCCCAGGAGCGGCTGAACCTGCTCCACGAGCAGCTGATGATGGTGATCTGATGGCGCGGGCAGGACAGGCCGGATTCCTCGGCGGGCCCTGGGATGGCCGACGCACCGTGATCCAGCTCGGCCCGAACGGCGCGCCGCCGCCGCAACTGCGGGTGGCGACCCCGGAGTCGCTGAACCGGCTCGACACCTCCCCGGATGCGGTGCTCTGCATCAAGCACGTGGAGTACGTGTACGACGCCTGCTTCAAGGGAGAAGGGGTCGACTTCGTCTACCTGTACCGAGGGGAGGTCTGATGGGCATCGGGGGACACATTCTGGGCGCGCGCAAGCTCCGCCAGCTGCAGCGCCTGACCGGCCTGCCCTTCGATCGCGCGTACCGCTACCACGACTCGGGTGGTGCGCGGCTCATCGACGACGACGGGAAGTGCCAGCACTACGCCGTGGACTTCCGCACCGGCGAGGCTTGCCGACTGGAGGACCCGGTGCACTGGTCGAGTTGCGGAGAGGAGGGACGAGCATGAGCGCCCAGCGCGCCGGCGAGCGCGCCGTCGCCGTCTTCGCCGAGATCATCGAGGTCACCGACGACGCCGGCGAGGCGTTCTGGGCCATCGGCAAGAGCTACGACGCCCTGATGCGCTCGTTCGCCCGCCATAACCGCCCCGACCTGGCCGAGAAGCTGCGCGAGTGGAAGCGCCGGGACACTGAGCGGCTCAAGCATGCGCAGGGGAGGAGCTGGTGGTGACCACGAAGGACGTGACCTGCTTCGACACCGTCCCCACGATCTACCTGCAGGAGAACCCCACCGAGCGGGCCCCCATCGAACGGATGGTGCTCGAGCGGATGGCGAAGGAGGAGCGCCGCATCCTCGCTGCCGGCGGGGAGCTCGTCGGCGACGTCACGGTGACCTGGGCCACCATGCCTGTCATTGGGCGCGAGTATGAGACCGTCGAGGTGTGCACCGCACACCGAGCCTGCCACCTGGAGGAGCCGGAATGCAGTACCCCCGAGTGATGGTCACCGGCCATCGGCCGCAGTTCATCCACCCCGACAGCCAGGACTGGGTCCGGCTGGAGCTGGAGCGCCTGGCCGTGAAGCTCCGCGACCGCAATGGCATGCAGGTCGGGATCTCCGGGATGGCGCTCGGCGCCGACACCTGGTGGGGCTTCGCCACCGTCTTCGCCTGGTGCGAGCTGTGGGCGTTCATCCCGTTCCCGCAGCAGGCGGACCGCTGGGCAGCATCCGACGTCGCGGCGTGGAACGAGCTCCGCTCGCGCGCGGCGCACGAGATCGTCATCGCCGAGGAGTACAGCGTGCAGGCCCTGCATGCCCGCAACGACGCGATGCTCCGCGACAGCGACCTGGTCATCGCGGTGTGGGACCCGTCGAAGACCTCCGGCGGCACGGCCTCCTGTGTCGAGAAGGCTCAGGCTGCGGGCAAGCCGATCGTCCACGTCGACCCTGTCGCTCGAACGACCGTCGCGCGGGGGGTGCGATGATCCCACCGATGAGCGCCCTGAAGCCGGACGAGCACTACATCCAGATGGTGGTCGACCTCGACGAAGTCCCCGAGCTGCCCAGCGCTCGGGGACTTCCCCTGTTCGCCCTCAAGGCTGTCCTCCGTTTCGCCGAGCACACCGGCGCCGAAGTCACGTGGGGCCCGGAGGTCCTCGAGAAGCATGACCCGGAGTTCCCCGGGGACCGCGTCTGGGTCATCGCCGTTGCCGTCTTCCGCTCGCCCACGGTGTAGCGTATGACGCATGGGACGGAAGATGGCAGGGGCGACACCCCGGGACTACAAGGCGGTGGTCCGCCTCAACGCTGAAGAGCGGGCGGACCTCGAACGCAAGCGCGCTGCTCGCGGGCAGGACGTGTCCACCTACTTCCGCACGCGACTCGAGGAGGACGACAGTGTTCAGGGCTGATGTCAAGGAACGCAAGGCCACGTGCTGGCAGTCGCAGTGGCGGGGCGTCGGCAACGACGGCACTGGGCGGCCCACGCACTACGTTCCGCTCACGCAGGACGAGATGATGCACGCCGCCGCCACCGGCCATGTCGCCATCCCCGAGTCGCAGATGCCGGCCGCGGTCATCGCCCAGCGCGACCGCATGGCGGAGATCGCTGCCGACATGGGCGTCACCCTCGACGACGCGACCCTGCGCAACCAGATCGCGAAGATCGCGCTGGAGGAGGCTCTGGCATGACCGAGCCCAAGCGCGTCGACTTCGAGAAGCCGAAGACGCAGGCGGAGCTCCGACACGAGTCCGGCAAGCCGCTGCGCGTCATCCGCTCGGCCATCCCGAAGCTGCCTCCGCTCGAGGTGGACCCGGCGAAGGTCGGCAAGGGCGACCAGCGCGCGGTCGCCTGCGTGAACATGCGCCTCGCCGGCGCTCCGTTCCACGAGATCGCCAAGGCTCTCGAGTACGTCGATGCCGCGCAGGCCAAGGCGGCGTTCATCGCGGCGCTGAACCGCATGAACCCCGTCGAGGACTGGGAGACGCTTCGCCAGGTGGAGGCGTTGCGCGCCGAGCAGCAGCTCGCACGCAGCGTCGCGATGGCCTCGGCCGACTACTTCGTCGTGCACAAGATCGTCGTGGACGAGGAGGGCAAGGAGTACGAGGTCGAGGAGCACGTCCCGAACACGGACAAGCTCCGCTGGCACGAGCAGGCCGGCAAGGATCTCGCCCTGCACGCGATGATCACCGGAGCGAAGGCGCCCGCTCGCGTCGAGGTCTCCGCCGACACGCAGGAGCTGAACCAGATGGTCCAGGCCATCATCCAGGCCAAGCAGGCTCAGGGCGAGCTCGAGACCACCGTCGAGGCCGACATCTGGGATGCCGAGGAGGTCCCGGACGAGCCCGAGGGGATGGGCGACTGATGGCCGGCGGCGCCGACTGGCGGTCGATCATCGCTGACCAGGTCGCCGTCCAGGCAGCCGAGACCCGGGACCGCAGTCCCGGGTCTTCGGCCACCCAGCGCCTCACGCGCGTCGCGTTCTCCCTGGAGGCGCATCCCTACCTGCTCCGCGCTGCACAACTGCGGGGCATCTCGCTCTCCGGCTATGTCCGCAGGGCTACGATGGCTCACGTCGCGCTCGATCTGGGACTGGACCCGATCGACCTGTTCCGCGTCGACTCGGCCATCGCGCCGATCGGCGTCGGCGGCAGTCGCTGGCACGCGGAGCGCGACCTGGATGGAACGCTGTACGGAAGGTGGGAGGTGGAGCGCGGTGAGCCTCGAGATGCCTGACCAGAACGACATCGAGCTGCTGCGCAAGATCGACACCCTCAACGCGAAGAGCAAGGCCGAGCTGCTGGCTCGCCTGGCTCGCAAGACCGCGGACGACGTGCGCATCTGGTACTGCTTCCGCGGTCGCGAGTGCGACGGCCAGCCCCACGAGGGTGTGCCGTACAGTCATGCCCGCTCAGACCAGTGGCCGCCGCGGGGCGTCAACTGGGATGTCTGGTTCTACATGGCTGGCCGTGGCGCCGGGAAGACGAAGGCAGGCGGCAACTGGACGCGGCGGATAGCTCGTGTCGCGCCGCGCATCGCCCTGATCGGCCGACGAGGAACCGACGTTCGTTCGACCATGGTGGAGGGGCCCGCCGGTCTGATCAAGGCGTGCGAGGCCTCCGGGGAGAGTTACGACTGGAAGCCCGCCCTGAAGGAGTTCACCTTCGAGAATGGCGCGAAGGCGATCGGCTACTCGGCGGAGGAGCCGGAGTCGCTGCGAGGCCCGGAGCACGCGGCCGGCTGGCTCGACGAGCCCTGCCACATGGATCTGATCGAGGAGGTCTGGTCGAACTACTCCCTGGGTCTGCGGGCCATGGGCGTGCCCGGCGGCGCGAAGACGCTGCTGACCTCCTCGCCCCTGCCGGTGAAGTGGACCAAGGACCGCATCGCCGAGAAGGGGCAGCTGCTCACCGACGAGCTCGGCAACCCGATCCTCGACGAGGACGGTGAGCCGCAGCACGCACCTCGCACAGTGCTCGTCTCTGTGCCGACGTCGGTGAACCTGAAGAACCTCGACGAGGGCTACAAGCGCCGCGTCATCAACCCGCTCCGCGGCACCCGCAAGGGCAAGCAGGAGCTGGACGCCATGCTGCTCGAGGACGTCGAGGGCGCACTGTGGGAAGCGGACTGGCTGCGCCGGAAGCCCTTCCGTCGCACGGACTTCGACCGCGTCGTCGTCTCCGTCGACCCGTCCGGCTCCGACTCGTCCAGCTCGGACCTCGCCGGCATCGTCGTCGCTGGCCGTGCTGGCGAGGAGTTCGGCGTGCTCCGCGACGAGTCCGACACATACACCCCCGCAGGCTGGGCGCGCCGCGCGATCGAGCTGTACTCCGAGTACGACGCCGATGCCATCGTGCTCGAGCGGTACGGCGGCGACTCGGCGACGACCATCCTCCGCAACATCGAGGTCGACGGCAAGAAGTTCACCGGCAAGATCATCCAGGTGAAGGCCCGGACCGGCAAGGCAACCCGAGCCGAGCCGATCTCCGCGCTCTACGAGCAGGAGCTCGTCTACCACCTGGAGGGCGCACAGCTCGCGGAGCTCGAGGACCAGATGCTCACCTGGGTGCCCGCCATCACGAAGAAGTCCCCGGACCGGATCGACGCGCTCGTGTGGGCGCTCACCGAGCTGTCCGGCAAGACGCGCGCGACGGCTTCGGTCGGCCGCGCGAGCCGCAAGATCCGCCGGGAGCCCGTGAACCACGCGCCGGGGTCCCACTACGCAAGGAAGAACTGGAACCGATGATCACCGTGACCTGGGACACGCTCCCTCTCATCCTGCTCACCATCGCGGTCGCCGTGCTCGGCGTCGGTCGGTTTGTCCGCGCCGTCGTCTACGACGACTTCCCTCCCACGAAGTGGTGGCGCGAGAAGTGGGTCTCCTGGACCGACGGCTCCGGGTGGCAGACGCTCTTCCTGTGCTGGTGGTGCCTGAGCTTCTGGGTCGCCGCGGCCTGTGTGGGCTGGTGGATCGCCGGGCTGCACTTCGAGTGGGCCGCCTGGGCGTGGTGGATCTTCTGGGGGTCCTTCGCTCTCGGCTACCTGGCGCCGATGGTGATCGTCCGGGATGAGCCGCCCCACCCGCACTGATCTGGTACGCTCGGACCGTCGGACCCCCAGGACGACGATTCGATGCAGAGTGCAGCACCTTGAACCCCCCGGCAGCACCCGGGGGGTTCTGCTGTATGCTCGGTCTCGACTGGGACGGAACCTGCTCATCGCTCGCTCCTGACAGCCGGACAGCCCTCGCCGTAGGCGGGGGCTGCCGTGCG
>Ga0079224_100008979_pt1 | contig 13587 bp, 15 predicted proteins | sample Stecom2015_FD_80414 | JGI IMG/M metagenome (GOLD analysis project Ga0079224, IMG submission 80414) | Agricultural soil microbial communities from Utah to study Nitrogen management - Steer compost 2015 | ecosystem: Environmental > Terrestrial > Soil > Agricultural land | place: USA: Utah... | reverse complement strand
TTTGGAATCCCTTAAAGGGAACAAAAACCATTCATACAAAAAAGGGTACCGTTTATACATCCCGCGGAAAAAGCGCGTTTTTTGTTTCTATCTTGGCCCCGTCAGAACACCAATGACCAAGAAAACCAAACTGTGATGAAAAAGTGTGTAGCCCTGTTCCTTATCCTGGTGATCGCCCTAGCGGTGGCCGCCCTGACCGAACACAGAACAGTGGATGTGCCCTCCCAATTGGCGCACAACCTGACCAAAAAGTAACATTGCCCATACTATGAAGTTCCTTATTTATTGAATTACCAAAAATCAGTACGGCCAAAGCAATCAACCTCTTGATCATAGAAACCGCTTGCAACCAAAAATCCCATCTTCGGCCCGGTCCTGTATTTGCTCGATAGGTTAGGGGGAACTACCTATGACAGAAACGGGACCCTTCCAGGCCCTGGGACATTGGCCGTACATTTTGGTAATTTAAAGGGGCCACCCATAAAATTTCGAACACCAAACAGCTTCCATAATTCATTTTTTGGCCCCTATCCGGGCCTTTTGGCCATAAAAAAACCCCCTTGGGAAAGGGGGTCGTAACCATATGTCCGTCGATCTATTCCATTACAGTGACCAGGCCCTGCCCTGGGTCAGCTCCTGAAGATCTTCGCAGGGAAGATATTCGGCGGGTATGGGCAGGTAGGCCAGGACTTCTTCCCCCACATATTCGGAAGATTTGTAGGCCCAGGTGGCCAGGCTCCTAAGTTCAGTGGCGAAGGAGATACGGGAGATCTCATCGTCCAGGGTCGCGGTCCCGTCCTCTTCCACGGCCATCCTGTATTTCAGGATCGCCTGGAAATGGGCCTCTTCTTCCTCATCCTCGAATTTCTTGAGGGTGGAGGCCAGGATGGGTTCCAAATCCACGGGCTCCAGGTCCCTAAGGCTTTCCTTTCCGGAATCGGCCAGGGCCTTGTCGAAGAATTTCCCCATGCGCAGCATCACAAAATCCCGGTCCTTCAAGGGCATGACCTCCTCCATCAGGGCATCGATAAAGGTGTGGACGTTCATTTCGGTGGCCGAGGGGGTATCCGTTTTGGGAAGGATCACATCCAGGGTCATCGCCAGGGCATAGCCCTGGTCGGCGCCAAGGAAACTGGGGACCCACTCGGCATAGGCCGGTCTGTCCTTACAGCTCTGGAGCAGGCCCAAAAGGGTAGGGGTGGCCACAGCGTAGCCAAAGACCAATCCCATGTTCTTAAGTGCAGATCTTCTTTCCATTATATATTTCCTTTTTTAAGTTCATCGGCGGCATGGGCGACGGCCCGTGCGGTAAATGCCATATAGGTCAGGGACGGGTTCACGCAGCTGGCCGAGGACATAAAGGCCCCATCGGTGACATATACGTTCTTGCAGCCATGGACCTGGTTGTGCTCGTTGACCACCGAGGTCTTGGGATCAAGGCCCATACGGGCGGTGCCCATTTCGTGTATGCCCAGTCCAAGGGCATAGGTATTGTCATAAGGGGTGATGTCCCTGGCACCTGCCTTTTCCAACATTTTGACGGCCTGGTCCTGCATGTCCTTGCGCATGTTCAGCTCGTTCTGCCGGATCTCGGCATCAAAGGTGATCGTGGGGAGTCCCCAGGAATCCTTTTTGTCGTAATCCAAGGTCATCTTGTTGTCGTGGTAGGGAAGGATCTCCCCAAAGGCCAACATGTTCATGCTCCAGCCCCCAGGGGTCAGGACAGCATCTTTGTATTCCTTGCCAAAGGAGGCCTCGGCCACGAGCTCTTCATAATTGCCCCTGCCGGCCCCGCCCTGGTAGCCATAGCCTCGGGTGAAGTCCTTCATGTCGGAATCCCCGCCCAGGTTTCTGAACCTTGGCATATAGATGCCATTGGGCTTTCTGCCCTTGTAATACTTGTCCTGATAGCCGTCGAACTTCCCACTGGCCCCCACCAGGAAATGGTGGTCCATGATGTTATGGCCCAGTTCCCCGGAATCGTTGCCCAATCCATTGGGGAAACGGTCCGATTTTGACTGCATCAAAATGGAGGTGGACGCCAGGGCCGAGGCACATAGGAAGATGACCTTGGCCTTGAACTCGAACTCCTCCTTGGTCTCCCGGTCGATGACCTTGACCCCGGTGGCCTTTTTGGTATTGGGGTCATAGATGATCTCGTGCACCACGGAATCCGGCCTAAGGGTCATGTTCCCGGTTCGTTCTGCCGCGGGCAGGGTGGAGGAGACACTGCTGAAGTAGGCCCCAAAAGGACATCCCCTAATGCAGCGGTTCCTGTATTGGCAGCGGGAACGGCCGTCGCCCTCGAATTTTTTGTCACTGGTGATATGGGCCACCCTTCCGGCGGTGATCACCCTGCCGTCAAAATGTTCGGCCACCTTGCCCCGGACATGTTCCTCCACACAGTTGAGCTCCATCATGGGCTCGAACTGTCCATCGGGCAACTGCGGCAGGCCCAAGGTTTCCCCGGAGACCCCGATATAACTTTCCACCTTGTCGTACCAAGGGGCTATGTCCTTATAGCGCACCGGCCAATCCACGGCGATGCCCTCTTTCTTGTTGGTCTCAAAATCCAGGTCGCTCCAGCGGTAGCTGTGGCGTCCCCACATAATGGAACGGCCGCCCACATGGTAGCCCCGCATCCAATCGAAACGCTTGGTCTCGTTATAGGGGTGCTGCAGGTCGTTGACGAACCAATGTTTGGATTCGGCGTTCACCGTATAGCCAGTGCGGGCCTGTTTTTCCTGTTGCTTCATTTCTTCCCGGGTGGTCCGACCTGCATGTGGAAAGTCCCATGGGTCCAGGTTGGCTGTGGGATAATCGTCCCTGTGCCTGACCATGGGACCACGCTCCAAGACCAAGGTCTTGAGTCCATTCTCACACAGTTCCTTGGCAGCCCAGCCCCCACTGATGCCCGTACCCACTACGATGGCATCATAGGATCCCTGCTCTTGGTTGTAATAAAATTTACTCATTGATTCGGATTGTTTATTTGCTAAATGTATTAATTATTAAATTAATTTTCTACATTTAAACCCTATGTTAATTAGCAATACGGTACTATAACGTTGTAGTTTTTAAATTCTCCACCAATCGTTCAACTTAAGGATATGATCAAAAGAAGTTTAGCCAAAAATAGTGTTTTTGTATTGATTTGCCTTGCCATGCTCGGGCTGGGCTCCTGCAAACAGGGGACCAAGCAAGAAAATGTCGAAGTTGCCGATCAGGCGGAAATTGCCGTGGAAACGACCCAACCCGACATCAGGATATCCCTGGCCCAATGGTCCATGCACCGGATGGTCCTGGAGCAGGGTGTGGATCCCTATAGTTTTGCCGAAAAGGCCAAGGGTTGGGGCTTTGAGGGCCTTGAATATGTGAGTGGGCTCTATTATAAGGAATTGGAGGCCGCCAATTTTTCCGAGGAGGCCATGAAGGCCTTTGTGGAAAAGAGTAGGGCCGAGAGTGATAAACACGGCCTTAAGAATCTGCTCATCATGGTGGATGGACAGGGGGACCTGGCCCATGCCGATGCGGCCGTGCGCAAAGCGGCCGTGGAGAACCACTACAAATGGGTGGATGCCGCCGCGGCCCTGGGATGCCATTCCATTCGGGTCAACCTCAACGGAACGATGGACCCCGATCTCTGGGTGCCCGCCTCGGTGGATGGGCTTACCCAATTGTCGGACTACGCCAAGGGAAAGGACATAAACATCATCGTGGAGAACCACGGGGGGCCCTCCTCCAATGCCGCCCTCTTGGCCTCGGTCATGGAAAAGGTGGGCATGGACAATTGTGGCACCCTACCGGACTTTGGCAATTTCTGCATCAAAAGGTCCGACGGTTCCTATTATGAATCCACATGTATCGAGGAATACGATAAATATAAGGGAATGCGGGAGCTCATGCCCTATGCCAAGGGCGTGAGCGCCAAGTCCTATGCCTTCGATGCCCAGGGCAACGAGACCAACATCGATTTTCAACGGATCATGGACATTGTTCTCCAGGCCGGGTTCACCGGATATGTGGGCGTCGAATACGAGGGGAACGAACTCGGTGAGGAAGAGGGCATACTGGCCACCAAACGTCTCTTGGAAAAAGTGCTTGAGTGAACCTGAACCCATTGTAACCATGCAGGGATTCCTACAGCAACTCTTCGATTACAATTTTCTTTGCAATAAGCTCCTGATCGAGCAATGCGGGGCCGTGGCCCCCATACCAGGGGAGTGCCAGCGGTTGTTCAGCCATATTCTGGATGCCCACCACATCTGGAACCAACGGATCTTGGGGGAGGCACCTGAGTATGGTCTTTGGGAGATCCATCCCCATGATGTTTGGGGGGACATCCATTACAACAACCAGCGCACCACCTTTGAGATCATGACCAATTCCCATAATTTCCAAGAGCGGGTGGAATATACCAACTCCCAGGGAAGGCCCTTTACCAGTGATATCAAGGACATCCTTTTCCAGATCATCAACCATTCCACCCACCACAGGGGACAGATCCTGGCCCAGTTGCGGGCCCATGGGACCGAGCCCCCCAAGCTGGACTATATTTTTTACAGACGTTGACACATAGTGTATCTTTACATATTAATCCTTCTACCTATTAAAATCAGCCTATGAATACCACGACCAAATTCCAACTGTCCTTTATGATGTTCCTCGAGTTCTTTATATGGGGCGGGTGGTTCGTCTCCCTGGGGATCTACCTTGACCACAACCTTCAGGCCACCGGCGCACAGTCCGCCATGGCTTTTTCCACCCAGTCCTGGGGTGCCATCATCGCCCCTTTTATCATCGGGTTGATCGCGGATCGCTACATCAATGCCGAGCGGATCCTGGGCATCCTGCACCTGTTGGGTGCCGGATTGATGTACCTGATGTACCTGTCCACCGATTTTGCCGCCTTCTACCCCTATGTGCTGATCTATATGATTCTTTTTATGCCCACCCTGGCCTTGGTGAACTCCGTGTCATTCAACCAGATGAAGGACCCGGCCAAGGAATTTTCCCTGGTACGCGTCTTCGGGACCATTGGATGGATCGTGGCCGGCCTGCTTATCAGCTATGTCTTTTTCTGGGATTCCCCAGAGGCACGGCAGGCCGGGATGATGAAAAATATGTTCCTGATGTGCGCCGTGGCCTCCGGCGTCCTGGGCCTGTTCAGTTTTACACTGCCCAAGACCCCGCCCAAAGTGGACCGAAAGGAAAAGGTGAACGTTTCCGAGCTGTTGGGTCTGGATGCCCTGAAGCTCCTCAAGGATCGGAATTTTCTGTTGTTCTTCCTGGCCTCGATCATGATCTGCATCCCCTTGGCCTTCTACTACCAGAATGCCGCCCCCTTTTTGGCCGAGGTCGGGGTGGACAACCCCACCGGGCTGATGACCATTGGACAGGGATCCGAGGTGCTGTTCATGTTGCTCTTGCCCTATTTCTTCAAAAAATTCGGTTTCAAGAAGACCATCCTGGCCGGGATGCTCGCCTGGACCCTGCGTTACCTGCTCTTTGCCTATGGGGACACCGGGGAGCTGTTGTTCATGTTGATCATCGGGATCGCCCTTCATGGGATCTGTTATGACTTCTTCTTCGTTTCCGGGCAGATCTATACGGATTCAAAGGCCGGGGAAAAGTACAAGAGTTCCGCCCAGGGCCTGATTACCCTGGCCACCTATGGGGTGGGGATGCTCATCGGTTTCTGGGTCGCCGGGAAGATCACCGACCATTTCAATGTGGGCGGGATACACGACTGGCAGCAGATCTGGATCTACCCGGCCGGCTTTGCCCTTGTGGTGGCCGTTGGGTTCAGCCTGTTGTTCAAGAATGAAAAAATAGCGTACAAATCATAAATAGAATAAGTTTTTAGATATGCCAAAAAAAATCAGATTGGGAATTTTGGGCGGTGGGGGCGATTCCCTGATCGGGGTCCTGCACCGGGTCGCCTCCTTTATCAATGACAATTATGTGATCGTCGGTGGCGTTTTCAACCCCGACCACCAGAGCAGTCTGGAATTTGCCCAACAGATAGATTTGCCCACCGACCGTGTCTATACGGATTATGAGGTAATGATCGAACAGGAGTTGAAACTCCCTGTGGAGGAGCGCATCCAGGTCTGTTCCATCCTGACCCCGAACTTCCTGCATTTTCCCATGGCCAAGAAGCTGTTGGAGAACGGCTTCCACGTGATCTGTGAAAAACCCATGACCACCTCCTACCAGGAGGCCAAGATCTTGCAAGAGGCCGTGGAAAAGGCGGGCACCGTCTTTGCCCTGACCCATACCTATACCGGCTATCCCATGGTGCGCCAAATGCGGGAGATGATCCGCGGGGGGGCCATCGGCAAAGTGCACAAGGTGGATGCCCAGTACTACCAGGGCTGGATGAACCCCATCATCCATGACAAGGAAAAAAGGGCCACCGTATGGCGATTGGATCCCAAGAAAGCGGGCATCAGCTCCTGTATGGGGGATATCGGGGTGCATGCCTTCAACATGGTGGAATACACCACCGGCCTGAAGGTTCGCTCCCTGCTCTGTGACTTCAATTATCTGTACGATGACAACCAGATGGACATGGACGGGACCGTGCTGATCCGCATGGGGGACAATGTCAAGGGGGTCATCCGAGCCAGCCAGGTGGCCACCGGCGAAGAGAACAACTTCACCATCGCGGTCTACGGACAAAAGGGTGGGCTCAAATGGGAACAGGAGAACCCAAACTATCTCTATAGGCTGAACGACCCGGAGCCCCTGCAGGTGTACAAACCCGGGCATGGGTACAATTCCAAGCTTTCCCTGGACGGGACCAAGCTGCCCCCCGGACATCCCGAGGGCATCTTTGACTCCATGGCCAACATCTATCTGGGGGTGGCCAGGGCCATTCGAGGGGAAAAGTATAACAGCGGGGAATTCCCCACCATCCTGGATGGGGTCAGGGGCATGCACTTCATAGAGAACACCGTGGCCTCCCATAAAAAGGGGAACCTATGGGTGGACATGGAGTAAGGCCTATTTTTTAAAATACATTTCAAAGGTTTCGAAGACCATGATCATGCTCTGGGAAGGTTGGGCGTTAAGGGCGGAGAGTTCCCGTTGGAGGAAATCCCAATGGATCTTTTTCCAATGGGCCAAGCTCTTGTCCCCTTCCCCTTCCAAGCGCGCATGGTCCTCGCGTATGGCAAAATAAGGCAGAAGTTTCACCGAACTGCTGCGAATGATGCACTGGGCGGTGGCCTGCCAATCGGTAAGCACGTAAAAGTCCCCGATCTTGGGAAGTTTTTCATGGCGCAGCTGCATCCCTTTCAAGGATAGCGTCCTGGCCCTTTTGATTTCCCGGCAGACCAGATCAGCGGCCATATCGGCATCCTTTTGATTGTCGTATAGGTGTATGACCTTGGGGGCCGGCTCATTGGCAAATTCCAGATGGGCGTCCAAGAAGTCGCCCCAAAGATTTCGGGCAGAGGCATTATCCATAGGCAGTATTTAAAAGCTGATGGGCCAATTATTTGTTTGTGAATCCTTATATTTAGGTCCCCTGAAAGGAACGCTAAAAATAGCGGGGATTTTTTGTTAAATATAGAAGTTAATCCCAAATAGTTCGGGATTTACGGCAAGCTAAAATCAATTTTTAATGAAGACAATAAAAGGACCGGCCGTTTTTTTGGCCCAATTCGTGGATGACAGCCCCCCTTTCAACTCCTTGGACGGAATCTGTGCCTGGGCCGCCGACCTGGGTTACAAGGGGATTCAGATACCCACCTCGGTCCCCTTTCTCATGGATCTGGACCTGGCCGCCGAGAGCCAAGATTACTGTGATGAGCTCAAGGGAAGGATTCAGGGCCATGGGTTGGAGATCACCGAACTTTCCACTCATTTACAGGGACAGTTGGTGGCCGTGCACCCCGCCTATGACACCATGTTCGACAACTTTGCCCCCCCGGCCCTAAGGGGCAGGCCCAAGCAGCGTACCCAATGGGCCGTGGAGACCGTCAAAAAGGCCGGAACGGCCAGTAAGAGGCTCGGGCTCAAAGCCCATGCCACCTTTTCTGGATCGCTGTTATGGCACACCGCCCACCCATGGCCCCAAAGGCCGCCGGGACTGGTGGAAATGGGCTTTGCGGAACTGGCCAAGCGCTGGCTGCCCATCCTGGACCATTTCGACCAGCAGGGCGTGGATGTCTGTTATGAGATCCACCCGGGGGAGGACCTTCACGATGGGGATACCTTCGAACGCTTTTTGGCGGCCACCTCCAACCACAAAAGGGTGAACATCCTCTACGATCCCAGCCATTTTGTACTCCAACAATTGGATTATATCGCCTATATCGATCACTACCATGAATTCATAAAGGCCTTCCATGTGAAGGATTCCGAATTCAACCCCACCGGAAAAAAGGGGGCCTTCGGCGGCTTCAACGACTGGGGGGATCGGGCCGGAAGGTACCGTTCCCCGGGGGATGGGCAGGTGGATTTCAAAACCATCTTCTCCAAACTCACCCAGTACGGCTGTGATGTATGGGCCGTGATGGAATGGGAATGCTGCATCAAGAGTCCCGAACAAGGGGCCAGGGAAGGTGCCAAGTTCATCCAGGACCATATCATAGAGGCCACCACCAAGGCCTTTGACGATTTTGCCGGCGGACAGACCGACCCGGAAAAGCTCAAAAAGATTTTGGGACTCTAAGGGGTCTGCGGAACACTATTACCCATACTCTAAAAACGAATAAAACAGATGAAAAGAACGATCGGATTTATTTTGGTACTGGCCCTTATGGGCTGTAAGGACAAAAAACAGGACAAGGAAATGGAAACCGGACCCGTGGATGCCACTATTTCGGATGCCCAGGCCCCCACGGAAAACGAATGGACCGTGCTCTTCGATGGCTCCTCCTTCGAGGGATGGCACATTTATAACGGGGGCGAGGTAGGGGAGCCCTGGACCCTGGAAGACGGGGCCATGGTGTTCAACCCGCCCGCGGACAGGCCCGAAGGGACCAGTTACAATCTGGTCACCGACAAGGAGTACACCAACTTTGTGCTCCAATTGGAATGGAACATTGCCCAGGGTGGCAACAGTGGGATCTTCTGGGGGGTGCAGGAAAATGACAGCTTGGGACAGCCCTATCTGACGGGTCCCGAGATCCAGGTCCTGGACGACGAGCGGCATCCCGATGCCAAGAACGGTCCCACGCGTATGGCCGGGGCGCTCTACGATATGGTCCCCCCTTCTGAAAAAGCGGTCAAACCGGCCGGGGAGTGGAACCAAATGGAACTCATGATTAACCAGGATGCCAACCAGGGGCATGTGATCCTCAATGGCAAGAAAATCGTGGAATTCGCGGTGCATGGGACCGCTTGGGAAGAAATGGTATCCAAGTCCAAGTTCGCCGATTGGAAGGGCTTCGGGGCCTTTGACACCGGAAAACTTGGGGTACAGGACCACGGGGACAGGGTGTCCTTTAGGAACATCAAGGTCAAGGAACTGTAGGTTGGGCTCCATGAGAAGCGTTTGTATCTGGCTTTTGGCACTTTGTTGCCCTGTGGCCCATGCCCAGGAAAAAGAACCCACCAATCCAGAGGCCACCGAGGTATACCAGCCGGTGCCCCCCAGGGTGGTGCCCGGCACGGGAGGGTCCCCGCCCAGTGATGCCATCCGCCTGTTCCAAGGGGAGGATCTGGACCAATGGATCAGCTCCGTGGACAGTACCGCCGCCCCATGGACCTTGAACCCCGATGGCAGCATGAGCGTCAAGAACCGCAGTGGCAACATACAGACCAAAAGGAATTTTGGCAGTGTGCAGCTGCACCTGGAATGGCGCTCCCCCGAAAAGGTGGGCGGCAAGGGCCAGGGTCGGGGCAACAGTGGGGTGTTCCTCTCGGGGCTCTACGAGATCCAGATTTTGGACAACAACGATAACGATACCTATACCAACGGACAGGTGGGCTCCCTGTACAAACAATACGTGCCCTTGGCCATGGCCTCGGTGCCCACCGGGCAGTGGAACAGCTATGACATCATCTACCATGCCCCGGTCTTTGACAAGGGGCAGAAAGTGAGATCCGGTACCATGACCCTTATCCACAACGGGGTGTTGGTATTGGACCATGTGGAGATCATGGGGACCACCCCCTATATAGGGTGGCCCAAGAACGTGCCACACGGGCCCGGACCGCTGCTGTTGCAGGATCATTACGACAACAGTAGGGTCTCTTTTAGAAATATTTGGATCAGGGAGCTTTAGGGCTCCCTTTTCAATGGGTCGGACTGATAAGCGCCGGCAGCCAAATGCTATTTTCTTATCTTTGGCAAAATTCAAAACAGTCATATGATCCAATCCATGACGGGCTTTGGGAAGCATATCGTCCAGCTCCCCACCAAAAAAATAACCATTGAACTGAAATCGCTCAACAGCAAGTCCTTGGACATCAATGCCCGCTTGCCCCAAGCGTACCGGGAAAAGGAACTGGAACTGCGTAAGAAAATCGCCGATGCCCTGGAGCGGGGCAAGGTGGACTTCAACCTCTTTGTGGAGATTACCGGAGAGGAGACCAGCGCGGAGGTGAACCAAGGGGTGGTCAAAAAGTATATGCAGCAATTGGCGCAGATCGCCAAAGGGGACGATCTGAAGCTATTGGAACTGGCCCTGCGCATGCCCGATACCATGAAAACGGATCGGGAGCAGATCGACCCCATGGAATACAAGGCCATCCTCCAGGCCATGGAAGGGGCCCTGGAGGAAATCGTGGAGTTCAGGAAAGGGGAGGGCAAGGCCTTGGAAATGGAGTTCGATCAACGTTTAAAGGGCTTGAACGGCCTTTTGGGACAGGTAGTGGCCATGGACCCCGAGCGGATCGCCACGGTGAGGGAACGCCTGGAAAGGGCGGTGGCCGATCTAAGAGTGGAACTGGATGCCAACCGTTTTGAACAGGAACTCATCTACTATTTGGAAAAATACGATATCACCGAGGAGAAGGTCCGATTGGCCAACCATTTGGACTATTTTGGGGCCACCTTGAAATCCACGGATTCCAACGGAAAAAAACTGGGCTTCATCGCCCAGGAAATCGGCCGGGAGATCAACACCATCGGCTCTAAGGCCAACCATGCCCCCATGCAGCAATTGGTGGTACAGATGAAGGACGAACTGGAAAAAATCAAGGAACAAATGCTCAATGTGCTATGACCCAAGGTGGTAAACTCATCATATTCTCGGCACCCTCGGGCAGTGGGAAGACCACCATTGTCAAACACCTGCTCGAACAGGCGGAACTCAACCTGGCCTTTTCGATCTCCGCCACTTCCAGGCCCCGCAGGGGCAGGGAGAAACAAGGGGAGAACTATTATTTCATGTCCATATCCGAATTCAAGCGGCACATCAAAGCGGAAGATTTTCTGGAATGGGAGGAGGTCTATAGGGACAACTTCTACGGCACCCTGAAATCCGAGGTGGAACGCCTCTGGGCCCAGGGGAAGAACGTGATCTTCGACATCGATGTGGTGGGGGGACTCAGGATCAAAAAGAAATTCCCGGAGCGCACCTTGGCCGTCTTCGTAAAACCGCCCTCGGTGGACGAACTTAAGATCCGTCTGAAAAAGAGGAGCACAGAAAGCGACGACAAGATCAATATGAGGATCGCGAAGGCCTCGGTGGAACTGGCCACGGCCCCACAGTTCGACAAGATTATCAAAAACTACGTGCTGGAGGACGCCCTGGAGGAGGCCCACCGTTTGGTGGCCGATTTCGTGGGGGCCACAACAACACCGAAAACCCCGTGAAGATGAAAAAGGTGGGCCTGTTCTTTGGGACCTTCAACCCGATCCATACGGGGCATTTGATCATTGCCAACCACTTTGTGGAATTCTCCAATCTGCAGGAGGTCTGGTTCGTGATCACTCCACAGAATCCCTTCAAGGCCAAACAATCCCTTTTGGACAACCATCACCGCTACCAAATGGTCTATGAGGCGGTGGAGGACTATCCCAAACTCAGACCCAGCAAGATCGAGTTCGATCTTCCCCGGCCGAATTACACCGTGGATACCTTGGTACACCTGATGGAGAAATACCCCACGGGGCACGAGTTTTCCCTGATCATGGGGGAGGACAACCTCAAGGGTTTCCACAAATGGAAAAATTACGAAAGCATCCTGGAACACCATTCCCTAAAGGTCTACCCCCGGGTATCCCAAGGGGAACTGCCCCCGCTTTTCAGGGGCCATCCGAAAATCGAAAGGGTGGCCGCCCCGATTGTGGAAATCTCCTCCACTTTCATCCGAAAGGCCCATGGACAGGGAAAGAACATCAGGCCGATGTTGCCCCATGCGGTATGGAAATATATGGACCAAATGAACTTCTACAGGGGATAGTTCACTGGTTTGCCCGTACCAGGGCGACCATGGAATCGGCCGTACCGTAGAAGAGTAGCCATTGTCCCCGGAACAATACCAAACCTTCCAAAAAGGTGGTCCCCTCCGGATACTGTCCGGACTTTTCAAAGGGCAGTTCGGGCTTGATGAATGGCTGGTCGGTGCGGTCCAACAATTTCCAGGGCCGTTGGGGGTCAAAGAGTGCCTGTCCCCCTGTATAGACCCTGTTTCCCAGTTCCTCCAGCCCAATCTTTTGGGAATTTCCCGCATTGTAGAGCAGAACAATCCCATCCTCGGTGAGCAGTGGCGGGGGACCCGGCTCCACAAGCCAGGAATCGAAGTGGCCGGGCCTGGGCCCCAGGACCGTTACGTCCGTTCCCTGGTGGTCCTCCAAGGGCACCCAATCCACAAGGTCCGTGGAACTTGCCAGCTTGATCTGGGGAACCCCATAGTACATCCAATATTTCCCCTGGATCTTTGCGGCGACCAATCGGCCGTCTTTAAGCTGGGTCACGATGGCCCCGGATTTGGTCTCGGTCCCATGGTAGTGGCCTTCCCGGTATTTTTGGAACACCGGTCCGTGTTTTTCCCAATGCAATAAATCCTTGGAGGTGGCAACGGCCAAGCGGGGGATTTTGCGGTCCCATTGGGTATAGGTCATCACGTACAGCCCCTGCTGGGTCTCCACGATCCTGGGATCTTCCGTGCCCCCCGGCCATTCATGCTTCTGTTGGTCGTCCCTTTCGGGATGGAAAACCGGGGCCTCCGACTTGGTGAACACCTGGCCGTCTGGACTCATCGCCATCCCGATCCGGGAGCGGTGGCCCCCGATTTCTTTTTCCCCCAATTTTTCCTCGGCCCGGTACAGCACATAAATACTATCGTTGCGCACCACGGCGGCCGGGTTGAAGGTGGCCATGGATTCCCAATGGACATTTTTGCCCAAGAGGGGATCCGTAAAGACCGAAAAGGAATCCTTTTGTAGGATGGGACGGGCATCTTCCCCCCGCTCAAAGGGGCCCAGCATCCATGGCTTTTGCTTCTGGGAGAACATAAGGGATGGGGCCAAGAGGGCCATCATAAGGATGGTCCGCAAAATCGGGGCAACGCCAAAGTAAGCTCTTGGCACTGTCCCCATGAAATGATTTTCCATTTTTACAGGATATTGGTCCCCGTAAAAGGTACGGATTTATTTCTTTTCAGGGGGCAATTTGGCCGGTT
>Ga0079224_100008978_pt1 | contig 13587 bp, 12 predicted proteins | sample Stecom2015_FD_80414 | JGI IMG/M metagenome (GOLD analysis project Ga0079224, IMG submission 80414) | Agricultural soil microbial communities from Utah to study Nitrogen management - Steer compost 2015 | ecosystem: Environmental > Terrestrial > Soil > Agricultural land | place: USA: Utah... | reverse complement strand
CGTCCACGCCCAGACTGGCCTCGGTCATCACCTCCTCGGTGCTGAGCGGGGTGATCTCGCTGACCGAGCCGACCATCGTGGTCTTGCCCGCGCCGAACCCACCCGCGACGAGGATCTTGAGCGTGGTCGGAAGCGCCGAGGCGCCCGTGGGCGCGTCAGAGTCTGCGAATGCCATCGAGAACCGCCTGGAGTAGGGTCATCTCGGGCGCGTCGGCCCGGGGCATCGGGGCTCGGGCCAGGACGAAGCCCTGGGCGACGAGGTCTCCCAGCAGCACCTTGACCACGGTGATGGGCAGGTCCAGGTGGGCGGCGATCTCGGCCACCGACAGCGGAGAACGGCACAGCCTCAGGATCGACAGGTGCTCGGGCTGCAACCGGGAGGTGTCGGCCTCGCGGCGTGAGGCGACGACGACGCTGATCATGTCCAGTCGGCTCTCCGCCGAACGGGTGCGGCCGCCGGTCACCGTGTAGGGACGCACCAGCGGTCCCGCGGCCTCGTCCCACACCGGTCTTCGGTCTGCGCGGTGGCGGCCGTTCATGACCCGGTCGGTACCCGGTCGGCGGCCTCGGGAAAGCGCGGGGCACTGGTCAGGAACTGCCCGACCTGCTTGATGCGGGTGTTCATCTCGTAGGCGATCATCCCCACGTCGGCTTGTTCGTCCGCGAGGACGGCCAGACACGCGCCCTCGCCCGCCGCCGTGACGAACAGGTAGGCGTGCTCCATCTCCACCACGGTCTGCAGCACCCGGCCGCCCTTGAACTGCCGACTGGTTCCGCGGGCCAGGCTCTGGAAGGCCGAGGCGACCGCGGACAGGTGTTCGCCGTCCTCGTCGGTGAGGTCCCGGGACCTGCCGATGAGCAGGCCGTCGGAGGACAGCACGATGGCGTGGTCCACCCCCACGACCCGGTCGACCATGTCGTCGAGGAGCCAGTTCAGGTTTTCCGAGGCGTTGCTCATCCGCTTCCCATTCCTTCTTCGTGTGAGTTCCTGCGGTTCCGGTCGGTGGTCCACCGGGCCGGGGCGCCTTTCCGGCCCGGTGTGCGCGGGCGGGTGGCCGGGGTGCGGTCCCGGTCCCGTGTCCGCGTGCGCGGAGTCGGGTGCGGGCCGACGAGGTCTCGAACACGTGCCGTCTCACCGGAGCGCCTACTCGGTCGCGGTCTCGGAGAACCGTGTCGGATCGCTGTCGCGTCCCCTGCGGGTGCCGCGGTGGAAGGCCTCCATCATCCGGCGCGCCTCCTCCGGCGAGCGGCGTTCGCCCGCCGGGGCGGGCGGGCCGTCCGGCACTCCGTCCCCGTCCCGCAGGTGGACGGTGAGATGGGTCTGCCGACGCCGTCGGGGCAGCGGAGGGCGGGAGCCCGTGCCGTTGCGGGTCGCGGGGTCGGCCGCGGGGGCCTCCTCGGTGTCCGTGCGGTCGGGAGAACGGTCGTGCGGCGGTGGAGCGGCCCCCTCGGACTCCCGCCGGCCGGCGGCGGGGGCCTCCGGAACGGTCTCGGCCACCAGGGTGTTCGGGAGCAGGACGATCGCCTGGGTCCCCCCGTCCGCCCCGGCGCGCAGCCGCACCTGGATGTCGTGCCTGGCCGCCAGGCGGGCCACCACGAACAGCCCCAGCCGGGCGTTCTCGTCCAGGGCGACCACGTCGAACTCGGGGGCGGCGGCGAGCCGTTCGTTGGCCTCGGCCAGGCTCTCCTCCCCCATGCCCAGGCCCCGGTCCCTGACCTCGACGGCCACTCCCCTGGACACCCGCTCGCTGTGCACCTCGACCCGGGTGTGCGGCGGCGAGTACCGGGCGGCGTTCTCCACGAGTTCGGCGAAGAGGTGGATGACGTCGGCGACGCCCTCCCCGCGCAGCGCCAGGTCCGGCGTCGGGAGCACGGTGACCCTGGCGTAGTCCTCGACCTCGGAGACGGCGCTGCGCAGCACGTCGACCAGGGGGACGGGGGCGCGCCACCGCCGCCCCGGCTGCCCCCCGGCCAGGATGATCAGGTTCTCCGCGTTGCGTCGGCCGCGGGTCGCCAGATGGTCCAGCTGGAAGAGGCGCTCCAGGAGGTCCGGGTCCTCCTCCTCGCGCTCGATCCGGTCCAGCAAGCGCAGTTGGCGCTGGAGCAGCGACTGGTCGCGGTGGGCCAGGGCCAGGAACACCCGGTTGGCTCCGGAGCGGATCTCAGCCTGTCGGACGGCCGCGGCCACCGCCGTGCGCTGGGCGGTGTTGAACGCGTCCGCGACCTGGCCGATCTCGTCGCCGCCGTAGTCGAGTCGGCGCGGCTGCGTCCCCAGGTCGACGTCCTCCCCCCGTTCGAGGCGTCGGACGATCTCCGGCAGTTCGGTCCCGGCCAGGTCCAGGGTGTCGCGGCGCAGCCGGGAGAGTCGGCCGGTGAGTCGGGCCGCGGTCTTGGAGGCGGTGCCGTAGGCGAGCGCGCCCGCGAACAGGGCCAGGATCGACCCGCCGATCGCGGTGGAGAGCACTTGGACGCTGGCCTCCCGGGTCGTGTCGACGGTCGCCCGCGCCTGGGTCTCGGTCATCGCGACGAGGCCGGCGTTGACGCTGTCGGCGCCGTCCTCCCAGCCGACCACGGCCGGCGGCAGCGCGGCGGCCTCGGACTCCGCGGTCGGCCGCCAGCCGGCGATCTGGCCCGCACGGTCGACCATGCTGTCCCACTCGGTGGACTCGGCCAGGGCCGTGTAGTCCCGGGCGGCGGGTTCGGCCAGGGCCCACCGGAGTTCGTTGAGCCGCCGCTCCAGTTCGTTGACCAGCCCGGAGAACGCGATCCGGTCGGTCTCGGTGAGCTCACCGGCGGCCCGCGCCCCGGCGATCAGCGCGTCGGCCTGCGCGAAGGTCTCCTGGGTGCGCATGGTCTGCACGAGGACGCCGCCCGCGGCCACGGCGGCGCCGTCCCCGAACTGCCTGCTGTGCGTCGCGTAGTGGTCGATGCCCGCGGCGATGACGGCGCTGTAGCGCCGGTGGCTGTCGGTGCGGTCGGTCCGCCGCGCGGCGACGTCCTCCCGCAGCGTCTCCCGTTCGTTCAGCGCGGAGCGGAGGTCGGCCTCGGCGAGGTCGTCCTCGGTGAGGCCGACCGCGGTCAGCGCCTCGTCGGCCGCCGTCTGCTGGGCGCGCAGCAGTCCCAGGGCCTCGGGGGAGGGGTCCCCCAGGTACCGCACGGCGAGTTCGCGCTCCCGCTGCAGTTCCACCAGCGCGGCGTAGAGGCGGATGCCCTCCTCGCTCTGGGCCGCGGCCGCGCGCAGCGCCAGCGCCTGGGTCACCGTGGCCGCGCTCAACACGGCGAACAGGACGAGAAAAGTGATCGCGGGGATCAGCACGATCTTGTTGAGCTGTGTTCTGATTCCGCGTCCGGTGCCGTCCGGCCCGCTCATGAAGTCCTCCCCCACACCGCGACACACCAACTACCAGTCGTTATGGCGTTCGTACCGACGGTGTCGAGAATGGACGCTACCGGAAACGGAGTCCCGGTGTGGGGGCTTTGGCCAAACCCGTCCCGGTGGGAGGGCCGCCACCGGGGCGCGGGGCGGGCGGGGCGCCCGCCCCGCGGGGTCAGGGCCGGGCCTCGGCGAAGGCGCGGTGCTCGGCGAGGGCCGCCCGCAGTTCGGCGAGCTGCTCGCGGACCCGGGCCGGAGCGGTTCCGCCCCGGGCCGCCCGCGACTCCAGGGAGCCCTGGACGGTGAGGACCTCGCGCACCTGCGGCGTCAGGTGCGGCGAGATGGCCGCCAGGTCCGCGTCGCTGAGGTCGGGCAGGTCGATGCCGCGTTCCTCGCAGACCCGCACGCACGCCCCCGCGATCTCGTGGGCCTCGCGGAACGGCACCCGGTGCCGGACCAGCCACTCGGCGATGTCGGTGGCCAGGGAGAAGCCCTGCGGGGCCAGTTCGGCCATCCGCTCCCCGTTGACGGTGAGGGTGGCGACCATCCCGGTGAAGGCGGGCAGCAGGACCTGGAGGGTGTCGACGGCGTCGAAGACCGGCTCCTTGTCCTCCTGCAGGTCCCGGTTGTAGGCGAGCGGCAGCCCCTTGAGCGTGCTCAGCAGGCCCGCGAGGTCGCCGATGAGCCTCCCGGCCTTGCCGCGGGCGAGTTCGGCGATGTCCGGGTTCTTCTTCTGCGGCATGATCGAGGAGCCGGTGGAGAACGCGTCGTCGAGGGTGACGAACGAGAACTCCTTGGTGGCCCAGAGGATGATCTCCTCGGCGAGCCGGGACAGGTCCACCCCGATCATCGCCGCGACGAAGGCGAACTCGGCCACCACGTCGCGCGCGGCGGTGCCGTCGATGGAGTTGGGCACCGACCGGGAGAAGCCCAGGTCCGCGGCGACCGCCTCGGGGTCCAGGCCCAGGGAGGAGCCGGCCAGCGCGCCGGAGCCGTAGGCCGACGCGTCGGCCCGGCGGTCCCAGTCGCGCAGCCGTTCGACGTCGCGCACCAGCGGCCAGGCGTGCGCCATCAGGTGGTGGGCGAGCAGCACCGGTTGGGCGTGCTGCAGGTGGGTGCGGCCCGGCATGGCCACGTCGATGTTGGCCTCGGCCTGCTCCGCCAGGGCCGCGGCGAGGTCCAGCAGCAGCGCGGCGACGGTGCGCGCCTCCTCCCGCAGGTACATGCGCACCAGCGTGGCGATCTGGTCGTTGCGGGACCGTCCGGCGCGCAGCCGTCCGCCCAGTTCGGGGCCGACCCGTTCGATGAAGCCCCGCTCCAGCGCGGTGTGCACGTCCTCGTCGGCGGGGCCGGGGGTGAAGGCTCCGGAGACGACGTCGGCCTCCAGGCGGTCCAGTCCCTCCAGCATCCGGGCGAGTTCGTCGGGTTCGAGCAGGCCGGCCGCGTGCAGGACGCGGGCGTGCGCACGGGATCCCGCGATGTCGTGGCGGGCGAGGCGCCAGTCGAAGTGGGTGCTCTGGGAGAGGCGGGCCAGCGCCTCGGAGGGGCCTCCGCTGAAGCGGCCGCCCCACAGCCGCACGGCCTGGTCGTCGGGCTCGTTGGCCACGATGGGTCCTTAAGAACAGTGGGTGGGTCGGTGGTCGGACGGGGACGGGCGCGCGCACGCTCCGGGGCCGGGGCGTGCGCGCGCCGCGTCGTGGGCGCGGTCAGGCGAGCCGCTGGTCGCGCATGCTGGCGATCTTGGCGGGCATGCTCCAGATGTCGATGAAGCCGCGGGCCAGGCTCTGGTCGAAGGTGTCGCCGGTGTCGTAGGTGGCCAGGTTGTAGTCGTAGAGGGAGGCCTCGCTGCGCCGGCCGGTGACCACGGCCCGACCGCCGTGCAGCACCATCCGGATGTCGCCGGTGACGTGCTTGTTGGCTTCGAGGATGAACTTCTCCAGGGCGTCCTTGAGCGGGGAGAACCACAGGCCGTCGTAGACCAGTTCGCCCCACCGCTGGTCCACGCCGCGCTTGAAGCGGGCCAGTTCGCGCTCGACGGTGACGTTCTCCAGCTCCTGGTGCGCGGTGATCAGCGCGATCGCGCCGGGGGCCTCGTAGACCTCGCGGCTCTTGATGCCGACCAGGCGGTCCTCGACCATGTCGATGCGGCCCACGCCCTGGGCGCCGGCGCGCCGGTTCAGCTCCTCGATGATCTGCAGCGGGCTGAGCTCCTTGCCGTCGATGGCGGTGGGCACGCCGGAGGTGAAGGAGATGACCAGCTCGTCGGGCTCACGCGGGTCGGCGGGGTTCTGGGTGTAGGAGTAGACGTCCTCGATGGGGCCGTTCCAGATGTCCTCCAGGAAGCCGGTCTCCACGGCGCGGCCGAACAGGTTCTGGTCGATGGAGTACGGCGACTTCTTGGTGACGTCGATGGGCAGGCCCTTCTCCTCGGCGAACGCGATCGCCTTGTCGCGGGTCATGCCCGAGTCGCGGACCGGGGCGAGCACCTTCAGCTCGGGGAAGAGCGCGGCCAGTCCCGCCTCGAAGCGCACCTGGTCGTTGCCCTTGCCGGTGCAGCCGTGGGCGACCATGGTGGCGCCGTGGTAGCGGGCGGCCTCGGCGAGGTGCTTGACGATCAGCGGCCGCGACAGCGCCGAGACCAGCGGGTAGCGGTCCATGTAGAGCGCGTTGGCCTGGATGGCGGGAACGCAGTAGTCGCTGGCGAACTCCTCCTTGGCGTCGGCGACGACGGCCTCGACCGCGCCGCAGGCCAGGGCGCGCTGGCGGATGACCTCCAGGTCCTCGCCGCCCTGTCCGCAGTCGATGGCGACCGCGATGACCTCGGCGCCGGTCTCTTCGGCGATCCAGCCGATGGCCACGGAGGTGTCGAGTCCTCCGGAGTATGCGAGTACGACCCGCTCGGTCATGAGTGTCTCTCCTAGTGCAGCAGGACGGGTGCGGTGCGCACCCGGTTCGGTGTGGTCGGTGGGCCTCGGCTAGGGCCGCCGGTTGGCGAGCCGCAGCAGTGCCGCGGCGAGCTCCTCGCCGCCCTGGGGGTCCCGGGCGATCACCAGGATCGTGTCGTCGCCCGCGATGGTGCCCAGGATGGCGGGGATGTCGGTGTGGTCGATCGCCGAGGCCAGGTACTGGGCTGCTCCCGGCGGTGTGCGGACGACGACCATGTTGGCCGAGGCCTCGGCCGAGACCAGCAGGTCCTCGGCCAGTCGGCTCATGCGTGAGTTGGACACCTGCTCCAGGCCCAGGTGGTCGGGGCGGGCCCGTTGCAGGCGCTCCCCGCCCTCCCCGGGCAGGACGTAGACGAGGCTTCCGTCGACGGTGCGGAGTTTGACCGCGCCCAGCTCGTCCAGGTCCCGCGAGAGCGTGGCCTGCGTGACCTGCACGCCCTCCTCGGCCAGCAGGCGCGCCAGTTCGCTCTGCGAGCGGACGTCGTACCTGGTCAGCAGCTCGGAGATCTTGGCGTGCCGGGCTGTCTTGGTGGGCGGTACCGACTTCGCGCCGTCGACGGTCATCGTCGCCCGTCCTCCTCGGCGTCGCGGGCGGCGGCGGCCAGGATGCCCGGCAGCGCCCCGGTGAATTCGAGGACCTCGGCGCGGGTGATGGTCAGCGGCGGCGCCAGGCGGACCACGTCGGGGGTGACCGCGTTGACCAGGAACCCGGCTTCGGCGGCGCGGGTCTGGACGTGGCCGGCCGCCGGGGCGGTCAGCTGGATGCCGCGCCACAGGCCGACGCCGCGCACCCCCGCGAGCAGGGGGTGGTCGACGGCGTCGATCTCCGCGGCGAGCAGGTCGCCCAGCTCGGTGACCGAGTCGAGCAGGTTGTCCCGCTCGATGGTGTCGAGGACGGCGAGGGCGGCGGCGGCCGCGACCGGGTTGCCGCCGAACGTGGAGCCGTGGTCGCCCTTGGCGAAGGCCGTGCCGTACCGGCCGAACCCGACGCACGCGCCGATGGGCAGCCCGCCGCCCAGGCCCTTGGCCAGGGTGAGGACGTCGGGGCGCACCCCCTCGGCCTGGTGGGCGAACCACCGGCCGGTGCGGCCGATGCCGCTCTGGATCTCGTCCAGGACGAGGGCGGCGCCGGTGGCGTCGCAGATCTCGCGGACCGCGGCCAGGTAGCCCTCGGAGGCCGGCACGACGCCGGCCTCGCCCTGCACGGGTTCCACGAAGACCGCGACGCACTCGTCGGTGACGGCCTCCCGCAGGGCCTCGACGTCGCCGTGCGGGACGAACCGCACGTCCATCCCGAAGGGGCCGAACAGGTCGCGGATCGCGGGTTTGCCGGTGAGGGCGAGCGCGCCGAAGGTGCGTCCGTGGAATCCGGCGACGGTGGAGACGTAGTAGGTGCGTTCCGGGCCCGCCGCGCGGCGGACGAGTTTCAGCGCCGCCTCGTTGGCCTCGGTGCCGGAGTTGGCGAAGAAGACCCGGGCGGGCCCGCCGAGCAGGGCGACGAGCTTCTCGGCGAGCTCGACCTCCCGCTCGTGCAGGAACAGGTTGCTGGTGTGGGCGATCGCGGCGACCTGCTCGGTGACCGCCCTGACCAGGGCCGGGTGCCCGTGGCCCAGCGACGACACCGCGATCCCGGCGATGAGGTCGAGGTAGCTCCTGCCGTCGGCGTCGACGACGCGGCAGCCCTCGCCGCGCACCAGGGCGACGGGCGGGGTGCCGTAGTTGGGCATGAGGACCGCGTCGAAGCGCTTCTGCAGCTGTTCGGTGGTGCTCACGCGGCGCCTCCCGCAGCGTTCTCGTCCGGCACGACCATGGTGCCGACCCCCTCGTCGGTGAAGATCTCCAGCAGCATCGCGTTGGGCACCCGCCCGTCGAGCACGTGCGCCTGGGGCACGCCGCCGCGGACCGCGCGCAGGCACGCCTCCATCTTGGGCGCCATGCCCGAGGACAGCTGAGGCAGCAGTTTCTCCAGTTCGTCGGCGCTGAGGCGGCTGATCAGCTCGGAGTTGACCGGGTAGTCGGCGTAGAGGCCCTCGACGTCGGTGAGCACGATGAGCTTGGCGGCGCCCAGGGCGACGGCCAGGGCCGCGGCCGCGGTGTCGGCGTTGACGTTGTACACGCCGCCCTGCGCGGACCGGGCGATGCTGGAGATGACGGGGATGCGCCCGTCGTCCAGCAGGCTGCGCACCGCGCCGGGCTGCACCTCGACGACCTCGCCGACCAGTCCGATGTCGACGGGCTCCCCGTCGACGATGGCGGGTTTGCGTTCGGCGGTGAACAGGTGGGCGTCCTCGCCCGACATGCCCACGGCGAAGGGGCCGTGCTCGTTGACGAGTCCGACGATCTCGCGGTTGACCTGGCCGACCAGGACCATGCGGACGATCTCCATGGTCTCGGGTGTGGTGACCCGCAGTCCGGCGGTGAAGGTGCTCTCCACGCCGAGCCGTTCCAGGTGCGCGTTGATCTGCGGGCCGCCGCCGTGCACGACGACCGGGCGCAGCCCGGCGTAGCGCAGGAACACGACGTTCTCGGCGAAGCGCGTCCGCAGTTCGGGGTCGGTCATCGCGTTGCCGCCGTACTTGACGACGACGGTCTTGCCGTGGAGGGCGCTCAGCCACGGGAGCGCCTCGATGAGGATGTTCGCCTTGTCCAGGGCGGCCTGGTGGGTTCTGGAGATCATGTGGAGTAGGCCGAGTTCTCGTGCACGTATTCGACGGTCAGGTCGGTGGTCCACACCGTGGCGGCCGCGGAGCCCGCGGAGAGGTCCACGGTGACGGTGACGTCGCGGGGTTTGAGGTTGACCTTGGAGCGGTCGTCGCCGACGGATCCGCCGCGGCACACCCACACGCCGTTGATGGCGACGTTGATCTGGTCCGGCTCGAAGACGGCGTCGGTGGTGCCCACGGCGGCGAGCACCCGACCCCAGTTGGGGTCCTCGCCGTAGATCGCGCACTTGAACAGCGCGTTGCGGGCGATGGCGCGTCCGACGGCGACCGCGTCGTCGGTGCTGGCCGCGCCCACGACCTCGATGGCGATGCTCTTGGTGGCGCCCTCGGCGTCGGCCAGCAGCTGGCGGCACAGGTCCTGGCAGACCTCGGTGAGCAGGCGGGCGAACTCCGCCTCGTCGGGGGTGGTGCCGGCGGCTCCGCTGGCCATGAGCAGCACGGTGTCGTTGGTGGAGGTGCAGCCGTCGGTGTCGAGCCGGTCGAAGGTGACCTCGGTGGCGGCGCGCAGCAGGGTGTCGCACTGCTCGGAGGTGAGCACGGCGTCGGTGGTGAGCACCGAGAGCATGGTGGCCAGGGACGGGGCGAGCATGCCCGCGCCCTTGGCCATGCCGCCGATGGTGTAGCCGTCGCCGCGCCGGAAGGCGATCTTGGCGACGGTGTCGGTGGTGCGGATGGCGTCGGCCGCGTTCAGGCCGCCGTCGCGGGCGGCCTCGGCCACCGCGGCGTCCACCCCGGCCAGGAGTTTCGGCATGGGCAGGCGCTCGCCGATGAGTCCGGTGGAGCAGACCACGATCTCGCCGGCGGAGTCGTCCAGGGCCGCGGCCAGGTGTTCGGCGGTGGCGTGGGTGTCCTGGAAGCCGCCGGCTCCGGTGCAGGCGTTGGCCCCGCCGGAGTTGAGGACCGCGGCGCGGACCCGGCCGCCCGCGACGACCTGCTGCGACCACAGCACCGGCGCGGCCTTGACGCGGTTGCGGGTGAAGACGGCCGCCGCGGAACGCTGGGGGCCGTCGTTGATGACGACGGCGACGTCGCGGTGGCCGCCGCTCTTGATGCCGGCGGCCACACCCGCCGCCCGGAAGCCGAGGGGCGCGGTAACGCTCACGGTGCCACTCCAGTCATGGGGAGTCCGGTGGTTTCGGGGAGGCCGAGGGCGAGGTTGGCGCTCTGGATGGCGCCGCCCGCGGTTCCCTTGGTGAGGTTGTCGATGGCGGCGACGGCGACCAGGCGGCCCGCCGCCTCGTCCACGGTGGCCTGGACGGCCGCGGTGTTGGCGCCCAGGGTCATCGCGGTGGTGGGCCAGCTTCCCTCGGGCAGCAGGTGCACGAAGGGCTCGGGGTCGTAGTGGCGCCGGTAGGCGGCGCGCACCTGCTCGGGGTCGGTGCCCGGCCGCAGCGGTGCCGAGCAGGTGGCCAGGATTCCGCGCGGCATCGGCACCAGCACCGGGGTGAAGGAGACCCGGACCGGGACGCCGGCGACCGCGGACAGGTTCTGGACGAACTCGGGGTTGTGCCGGTGGGCGCCGCCGACGCCGTAGACGCTCACCGAACCCATGACCTCGCTGGCGATGAGGTGGGGCTTGGCGGCCTTGCCCGCGCCGGAGGTGCCGGAGGCGGCGACCACCACGGCCTCGGGTTCGACCAGTCCCTCGGCCAGGGCCGGGAGCAGGGCCAGGGTGCCGCAGGTCGGGTAGCAGCCGGGGACCGCGATGCGCCTGGTGTGCGCCAGCTGGTCCCGGGCGCCGGGCAGTTCGGGCAGGCCGTAGGGCCAGGCCCCGGCGTGCTCGGAGCCGTAGAACCGCTGCCAGGCCGCGGCGTCGCGGAGGCGGAAGTCCGCGCCGCAGTCCACGACCAGCGTGTCCGCGTCGAGTCGGGCGGCGAGGGCGGCGGAGTGGCCGTGCGGCAGCGCGAGGAAGACGACGTCGTGCCCGGCGAGTGTTTCGGAGGTGGTCTCCGCGAGGACCCGGTCGGCCAGCGGCGTCAGGTGGGGGTGGTGCTCGCCCAGCCGGGTTCCGGCGCTGCCGCCCGCGGTGAGTGCCCCGATCTCGATGTCGGGGTGGGCGAGCAGGAGGCGCAGCAGTTCACCTCCCACGTATCCGCTGGCGCCGGCGACCGCCGCCGTGTAACCCATGCTCGTCTCCCCCTTGGACCGTGTGCGACGTGCACCATCATGCACCCTGCTGAAAAGTTATGCAAGTCAGTGTATAAGACCTCACTCCGGGGCCGCGGGGCGGGGTGCCGCCGGCCGCCGACCGCGGCCGCCCGGCGGTGCCGCGGTCAGCGGCCAGCGAGCCGGGAGGCCAGGCTGGCCAGCGTCGACGTCTCGACGGCCCGGGAGGCCTCGCGCCGGTCGGCGCCGCGGTAGAGCCCGTGGACGAGGTGGGTGCCGACCCAGCGCAGCGGCTCGGGCTCCCAGGCCCGCGCCCGGTGGCCCACCCAGGGCAGCCGGGTCAACGCGGTGCTGCGCCCCAGGACCAGGTCGCGCAGGGTGCGTCCGGCCAGGTTGGAGGTGGCGACCCCGCTGCCGACGTAGCCTCCGGCCCAGCCCAGGCCGGTGGACCGGTCCAGGTGCACGGTGGGACACCAGTCCCGGGACACGCCCAGGACACCGGACCAGGCGTGGGCCACGGGCGTCTCGCCGGCGGCGGGGAACAGCCGGGTCAGCGCCCGCCACAGCTCCGCGATCGCCTGCGGCTGGGTGGCGCCGTTGGTGTCGCGCCCCGAGGCGAACCGGTAGGGCACGCCGCGTCCGCCGATGGCGATGCGGTCGTCCGCGGTGCGCTGGGCGTAGACGTAGGCGTGCGCGGCGTCGCCGAGGACCTCCCGGCCCTCCCAGCCGATCCGCTTCCACACCTCGGCGCTCAGCGGCTCGGTCACGATCATCGAGGAGTTCATGGGCAGCCACTGGCGGCGGTAGCCGTTCAGTTCGGCGGTGAACCCCTCCGTGGCGCGGATGACGTACTCGGCCCGCACCGTGCCGTGCTCGGTCACCGCGCTGGGCCCCCGCTCCCCCTCGCGCGGCCGCAGCTCGGTGACCGCGGTGTCCTCGAAGATGTCCACGCCGAGCGCCTCCACCGCCGCGGCCAGCCCCCTGGCGAGCTTGGCCGGCTGGATGCGCGCGGCGTGCGGGCAGAACGCCTCGGCCACCGCCCCGTCCACGCGCAGCCGCGGCTCGTGGTCGGGTTCCAGCAGGTAGTAGTCCTCCGGCCAGTAGCCCCACTCCTGGAGGTAGGCGATCTCCTCCAGCAGGCGGGCCTTCTGCGCCTGGTTGGTGGCCACGATGCGCATGCCGCCCTTGACGATGTCGGCGTCGATGCCCTCGGCTTCGGCCACCGCGATGACCTCGTCGACCGCGGCCATCATGACCCGCTGCAGGGCGATCATCGCCCCCTTGCCGTGCGACTTGGCGTAGCGCTCCCGCGAACCGGCGAACTCCGCCGACAGCCAGCCGCCGTTGCGCCCCGACGCGCCGAAGCCGGCGAACTCCCGCTCCAGGACCGCGACACGCAGGTCGGGCTGCTCCTTCTTGAGGTAGTAGGCGGTCCACAGCCCGGTGTACCCGGCGCCCACGACGCACACGTCGTAGTCGGCGTCGCCGGGCAGGGCGGCACGGCGTTCCGGCAGGCCCAGTTCGCGGTACCAGAAGGACACCGCTCCGTTGCGGAATTCCTTGGAACGGGGAATGGCGCGCATCTCGGCGGCGCTGGCGATCAGTCTCATGGGTGTCTGCCTCCCCGAACACTCCGCGTGGCGCCCGCCCCCGGGTTCAGGCGCTCCTCGTGCCGTGGACGTCGCCCCAGGTAACGGAGGGCGGTTGTCCTGAAGAAGGGGAATTGTAGTGGAAGGCCCGGATCAGCTGCGCATCCGGTGCCGCTCCGGACGCGCGCCCCGCACGGCAACGGTCACCCCTTGTTCCCCGAGGACTGGTGGGTCCGGCGGGAGCTGTCCCGCAGTTTGCGCGCCTGCTCGGCCAGCGCCCGCACCCCGTCGGCGCCCAGGGGCGCCAGCACGTGCTCCCGCAGCAGCGCCACGTGCCTGGTCCGGGCCTGTTCGGCCAGGGCCAGCCCCTTCTCGGTGAGCGCGGCGTAGGTGACCCGGCGGTCCGAGGGGCAGGCCTGGCGCTCCAGGTACCCGTTGCGTTCCAGCCGGTCGGCCAGTTTGGTGAACCCGCCGCTGCTCAGGGAGACCTCCCGGGCCAACTGGCTCATCGGCAGGCGGTGCTGCGGGGAGCGCTGCAACCGGATCAGCACCTCGAACCAGGGACCGGACATGTCCTCCCCGCGGGGGTCGATACCCCGGAGCAGGAGCGGGGAGGTCGCCGAGAGCGCCTCGTGCAACAGCCCCCAACAGGTGATCAGGTCCTCGTCGGTGATCCTCTCGGCGTCGGCTCTCGTCCCCATGCGGTCCCCCTCACGGCCGTGCCGACACGGCCGGTTTCATCATATGCAATAAACATCTTCTCAGCTAACTAAATTCTTCCCGGAGGACGGGGCCCGCGTCCGGGAGGAGGGGAGCCCTCCCGGACGCGGGGCGGGGTCAGGGACGCTGGT
>Ga0079224_100008977_pt1 | contig 13588 bp, 10 predicted proteins | sample Stecom2015_FD_80414 | JGI IMG/M metagenome (GOLD analysis project Ga0079224, IMG submission 80414) | Agricultural soil microbial communities from Utah to study Nitrogen management - Steer compost 2015 | ecosystem: Environmental > Terrestrial > Soil > Agricultural land | place: USA: Utah... | reverse complement strand
TTTTAAAGCATATTTCCTTGGCCGCTACGGTAGCACAACGCAAGGCGCTTTGGTGCCGCACGGAAGCAGGGGGATCAGTACAATGATCAGCAGAAGGGCCATGCTCGGGAGCCTGCTCGCGCTCCCGGCCGCCGCCAGCCTCTCACGGCCGGCCGCCGCGAAGGTCGATCTCGCCGGCGTGAAAACCCGCAAGGCATCCCGCGTCGAGCGACTGTGGGCAACGCCTCACGGCAAGCCCAACGCGCTCGATCTCACCGACGAGGGCCTGTGGATCATGGACCAGGACCCGGGGAGCTGGGCTTCCCTCGTCGATCCCGAGACCGGTTCGCTGATCCGCGAGTTCCAGTGCGAGAACGTGCTCGCTGCGAGCGGCATCTGCGTGGACGAGGACGGCGTGTGGGTCGGTTCGACGTACAACCGCCTCATCGTGCTGTGCGATCCGCAGAACGGCGACCTGATCGCGCACTACCCCACACCCGGAGCCGGGCTGATCTACGACCGGGCAGATGACCCGCCCGGCCGGCGCTCCAACGTCGAAAGGCCGCGACCCGTCTCTCCCGAGCTGCCGAGGCGCCGCCGCCTCGATTACGACCTTCCCCCGGGGCAGCTCCCGCGGCATCTCACGGAAGCGCCGGCCGGGACGGGCGCTCACGCGATCCTGTCCAGGGACGGCAAGCTGTTCGTCGGCGTGCCGCCGGCACGTGCGATATTCGTGATCGAGAAGAAGTCCTGGCTCGTGCTCGACGAATGGCCGACTGCGAGCAAGCGCCCCCATGGCTCGTGCTGGGCCGATGCGAGCAAGGACGCCATGTGGGTCGCCGATTCCAACCTCAACGCGTTCTTCCTCCACGACGCGAGCACCGGGCGCATCGTGGAGCGCCTGCAATTGCCGGACGACTCGCCCGTCATTCACGGCGCGACGCTGTACAACGGCTACATGTACTTCTGCGACGACGTCGGCTGGATGTTCCGGTTCAGGATGTGAGCGCTCGAGTGTCAGCAGAAGCTTCCGCGGCCGCCCCGGCGACCGGAAAGGTGAAGGCGGCGATCATCGGCTCGGGGAACATCGGTACCGACCTGATGATCAAGGTGCTGCGCACCGCCCGGCACCTGGAGTTGTCGGCGCTGGTCGGAATCGACCCGGCATCCGACGGGCTCGCGCGTGCCCGTCGGCTCGGGGTGGCAACCACCGCCGAGGGCATCGACGGGCTCACGCGCATGCCGGAGTGGACGGACATCGGGATCCTGTTCGATGCCACGTCCGCGGGCGCCCATCGCCGCCACAGCGACGTCGCTCGCGCCGCCGGCAAGGTGATCATCGACCTCACCCCGGCCGCGATCGGGCCTTACGTGGTGCCGGTCGTGAACGGCGAGGAGCACCTCGGTGCGCCGAACGTCAACATGGTGACTTGCGGCGGGCAGGCCACCATCCCGATCGTCGCCGCGGTGTCCTCGGTCGCGACCGTTCACTACGCCGAGATCATCGCGTCCATCGCTTCCCGGTCGGCGGGTCCCGGGACGCGCGCCAACATCGACGAGTTCACCGAGACCACCGCGCGCGGCCTCGAGCGCATCGGCGGGGCGTCCAGGGGGAAGGCGATCATCATCCTGAATCCCGCCGAGCCCCCGATGATCATGCGCGATACCGTGATGACGCTCTCTTCGGGTGCCGACGAGGAGGCCATCGAGGCCGCCGTGCGCGCCATGGTCGAGCGGGTCCGAGCCTACGTGCCGGGCTACCGGTTGAAGCAGCAGGTGCAGTTCGAGCGCTTCGGCGACGACAACCCGCTCGCGATACCCGGGTTCGGTGAGTTCACCGGTCTCAAGACCAGCGTCTTCCTCGAGGTGCAGGGAGCAGCGCACTACCTGCCGGCCTACGCCGGAAACCTCGACATCATGACCTCCGCGGCACTGGCCACGGCGGAGAAGATCGCAGCAAGCCAGCTTCTCCGGGAGGCGGCGCCGTGAGCTTCGATCCCACCCTGGACAAGATCTACATCCAGGACGTGACGTTGCGCGACGGCATGCACGCGATCCGCCACAGCTACGGTGTCGATCACGTCCGCAAGATCGCGAAGGCGCTGGACCGCGCCGGCGTAGATGCGATCGAGGTTGCGCACGGCGACGGGCTCGGCGGGTCCAGCTTCAACTACGGCTTCGGTGCGCATACCGACTGGGAGTGGATCGAGGCCGCTGCCGAATCCGTCGAGCGGGCGAAGCTGGCCACCCTGCTGCTCCCCGGCATCGGCGTGGTCCAGGACCTCAAGCGTGCGCGCTCCATGGGTATCAGCTCCGTGCGTATCGCGACCCATTGCACGGAAGCGGACATCTCGAAGCAGTACATGGCGGCGGCACGCGACCTGGGCCTCGATACCGTCGGCTTCCTGATGATGAGCCACATGATCGGGCCCGAAGAGCTCGCGGAGCAGGCGAAGCTGATGGAGAGCTACGGCGCCGAATGCGTGTACATCACCGACAGCGCCGGCGCCCTCGACATGGACGGCTACGCGGAGCGGCTGAAGGCTTTCGACCGTGTGCTGCGGCCGGAGACCGGCCGGGGCGTCCACGCCCATCACAACTTCTCGCTGGGCGTCGCAAACTCGATCGTCGCCGTGCAGCACGGCGCGACCCGCGTGGACGCGAGCCTCGCCGGCATGGGCGCCGGAGCGGGCAATGCGCCGCTGGAGGTCTTCATCGCGGCCATCGATCGCAAGGGATGGAAGCACGGCTGCGACCTGTTCGCGCTCATGGATGCCGCCGAAGATCTCGTGCGTCCGTTGCAGGACCGGCCGGTTCGGGTAGACAGGGAGACGCTGAGTCTCGGGTACGCCGGCGTCTACTCATCGTTTCTCCGTCACACCGAGAAGGCCAGCGAGCGTTACGGCATCGACGCGCGCGAGATCCTCGTCGAGCTCGGTCGCAGGCGGATGGTCGGCGGGCAGGAGGACATGATCGTTGACGTGGCGCTCGACCTGCTCGAGCGCAAGCGCGGAGGCACGCAAACGGAGGAACAGGACAAAACAGCCGGCGCCGGGCTGTAAGCCGGCGCGTTCTCAGAGAAGAACTACGGGCAGGCGAACGTAACTGCACTAGGAGGGGGAATGCTCTCATGACCAGATCGAAAATTTCGTCCGGCATTGCTATTGCACTTGCGTGCGGGGCGATCGTCGGCGCAAGCGAGGTGAGTGCGCAGCAAAGCCAGCCCGACGCAGGAGTCGAGGAAATCCTGGTGACCGGCACCAGCCTCCGCGGCGTCGCTCCCGTCGGTTCGCCGATTGCCAGCGTTGGCCGGGAGGCGATCGAGAATACCAACGCTGCGACCACGCAGGACATCCTGCGCATGGTGCCGAGCATCAGCAACAGTGGACAGGTGACGCAGGGCAGCCTCGTCGGCAGCTCGTACTTTGCACCGACGATCCACAGCCTCGGCTCGAGCGCGAGCAACAGCACGCTCGTCCTGATCGACAGTCATCGCATCCCGCTCGGCAACACCAGCCATCCGTTACCCGACCCGAGCATCATCCCGACGATCGCGATCGACCGCGTCGAGGTGGTCGCCGACGGATCGTCGGCGATCTACGGATCGGACGCAGTGGCCGGCGTCATCAACTTCATCACGCGCGACGGCTACGACGGCTTCATGGCCACCGGCCAGTACGGTTTCGGCGACGACTACGACACCGAGGATCTCGGCTTCCTGTGGGGCACCGGCTGGGACACGGGCTCGGTGATGCTCGCGTACGGGTACAGCTACAAGAGCGCGCTGCCGCGGACCGCGCGTGACATCCTGAATCGCGACCAGAGGCCGCGCGGCGGCACCAACTTCCAGTCGCGCGCCTGCCACCCGGCGACGATCCAGCCGGCCGGCAGCAGCGACACCTGGCGATCTGCGCAGGCCACGGAGCCGATGACCGGCGACCCGAACGTGTGCCAGGAAACGGTCAGCGACTTCATTCCCGACCAGACGCGGCACAACGTCATGGCCAAGGTCAGCCAGGATATATCCGACCGGCTGACGGCCAACGTGGACCTCCTCTATTCCTACCGGACGAACGAGCAGGCGGTGTCGCGTGGCACCGTCCAGGGCATGGTTTTCGGGACCGGGCCACAGGCCAACCCGTTCTACCAGAATCCCGTCGGCGTCACGGCGGAGGCGCAGACCATCCGCTTCCTCTTCGACGACCTGTATGACACGCCTGCCAAGCAGGAGGAGACGGGGGAGGTCTATTACCTGAGCGGCAACCTCGAGTACGAGATCAACGACAACTACACGTTGTCGCTGTTCGGTCTCGCGGGCAGGACGTTCACGGAGTCGATCACTCTAGGGACGGTCTGTTCGTCCTGTGCGTTCCTCGCCTTGAACGGCACCACGAACTCCAACGGTGACCCGAACACCCCCGCCATCCCCGGTACGAGCATCACGCCGACGAGCTTTCCGCTGACCGAGGCGACGGCGCTCGACGTCTGGCGTCCGGCGGGCGAGAACCGCACGTCGCAGGCGGTGCTGGACCGGCTCGTCAACAACTACACGGCCAGTCGCGCGATCCAGACGCTCCAGCAATGGCGGGCCATCCTCGACGGCGAGCTGTTCGACCTGCCCACGGGTCCGGTCCACGCGGCCGCCGGCCTCGAGCTGGTGCGTTACACCACGCGTCCCGAAACGATTCGCAACAACAATACGGGACCGTACAACACGGGCTCCAGCGTCTTTTTCAACGAGATCCGGCGCGACGTCGAGTCTGCGTTTGTCGAGCTGCTCGTGCCGCTCGTCGGACCGCGACAGAACCTGCCGCTCGTAGATTCGTTCGACCTGAGCCTGTCCGTCCGCCGCGACGAGTACGACAGCTTCGGCTCCACCACGAATTCCAAGGTGGGATTCGACTGGGAGGTGGCGGAGGGCTGGAAGCTGCGCGGCTCGATCTCGGAGTCGTTCGTCGCGCCGCCGATGTCCAGCTCCGCGGACCTGTACACATTCTCGTCCCACGGCACCGACGGGCGCCGCATCAACGTGCCCGTCGAGTTCTATCCGGAGGTTCGCCAGCTCCCCGGGTGTGAGGACGCGGTCGACTACTGCGTAGTCGGTGCCGGCACTCCCCGGGACGGCATCCGGAGGCTGTCGAGCGACCCCAACCTGAAGCCGCAAACCGGTGAAAGCTGGTCGCTGGGCATCGACATCGCGCCGCAGTCCTTCCCCGGGCGCCTGTCGCTGACCCACTTCAGCAACAAGTTCCGCGGCGGCGTTACCTCCCCGAACCCGAACATGCTCGTGAACACGCCGAGCCTGCGCGATCGCTTCATCATCTTCACGAGCCCGGCCACTCCCGAGCAGCTCGCGCCCCTCATCGGCAACACGCCGCAGGCGAACGCGCTGCCTGCAGAGATCTGGTTCTTCAACAACCAGGACCAGGCGAACGTCGTCAACCTCGACATCGCCGGTTGGGACATCCACGGCGAGTACAGCTTCGACAGCCGGCTGGGTGAGTTCCGCGTGGGCACGGCGATCACGTACTTCACCAAGTTCGACCAGTTCTTCGGTGACGACGGCGTGGTCTTCAGCGTGCTGAATACCCAAGGCTTCAACCAGACGTTCTCGTCGGTGGAGATGCAGGCACGCGGCAGCCTGCAGTGGTTCGGCGACAACTTGACCGCGAGCCTGTTCGTCAACTACACGCCGAGTCACATGAACTGGAGCACGAACGCGATGAATCCGATCGGGCTCGATGCGGCCGGGAACCCGGACGGCACGGGCGGCGACCCGGTGGACTCGTTCCTCACGGTGGACCTGAACCTCCGCTACAGCTTTGCGGATTCCCGGTGGCTGGACGGGGCGCTCGGCGACAGTGAGGTCTACTTCGACGTGAACAACGTCTTCGACGAGGACCCGCCGTTCTACAACGATCCTGCCGGCTTCGGTCCGTACAACGCGAACCCGATCGGCCGGGTGGTATCGCTGGGAGTGCGCTACCGCTGGTAACAGTGCCTGCCCCTCGTCGCCCGACATGGACGTTGGGCGACGGGGATTTCGCCCGCATCGGCTTTGCCGCCGCTGCAAGGGAGGAGGGAGGATGAGCTTCACGATCAGCAAGCGGGCCTTCCTGTCCGGAACCGCGGCCGCCGCGCTCCTCGGAATGACGGCAGGAAGCGCGCGCATTGCCGTGGCCGCCGCGCCGGCACGGCAGCGGGTGCCGAAAGCATCCCTCAGGGCGCGTACGACGCCGCTGTTCAGGTGTCCGGAGGGCTTTCCCAACGCCCTTTCGGGCAGCCCCGAAGGCCTGTGGGTCGGCGAGCAGAAGCTGTCGGGAGAGCTGGCGCGTCGCTACGGAGTGCCCGAGCCGGCCGACCTCGGCGAATGCGCCTGGCTTCTCGACTGGAAGACCGGTGAGGTCAAGCGAACCGTCCGCACCGAATCCCGCAATACGAGCGGGATGGGTGTCGGCGGCGGTTACGTCTGGATGGTCGCCAACGCGCCGCCTTACGGTGTCTTCCAGACCGACATGGAATCGCGCACGGTGAGCCACCGGCAGGTTCCACTCGGCGGTGGCGGCACGCACGGCGCGAAGTACAGGGACGGCAAGCTGTGGATCGTCTCCACGCGGTTGCGCGGCATCCTGCGCGTGGATGCGGCGAGCTGGCAGCCCGAGTTCATGATCCCGTACGACCCTTCGAAGCGCCATCACGACATGGCGTTCGACGAGAACGGCTACATCTGGCTGGTCACCGGGGACCTGCAAAGCAGCCGTTACGCGCAAGGACGGTTCGGCCTCGACAAGTACGACCCGGAGACCGGAGAGCGACTGGCCAGCCTCGATTTCGAGCCGGGCAGTGCGGATCCTCACGGGCTCGAGATACACGAAGGGGAAATGTACAGCTGCGATGCCGGCATTCACCCGGGCTGGCCGGTGAACGACAGCCCGTTCAGCGGATACGTATTCAAGGTCGAGCTGATCTAGAGCATTTTTCGGACGAAACCGGAGTCGAGTACCCGACGAGCGTGGAATGAGAATCAATCCCGACAAGTGCGTCGCCTGCGGCAACTGCACGTACGTCTGCCCGATGGGCGCCATCTACATCGACCCGGTGAAGAATCGCGCCACCATCAACACCGACGAGTGCGTCGAGTGCTATGCGTGCTACAACGGGCTGAGCAAGGAGAAGCTGCCGCCACGGACGGTTCGTGCCGTCCGGCGCTTCATGAAAATCTTCCGTACGCGGTTCGAGCCCGAGCCCGACATCTGTCCCACGTCCGCGTTCGAGCCCGATCACCTCGAATGGCCGCGGATCGTGCGCAGGGCGTTCTCCGATCCCCGCGTACCGCACGAATCCACGGGCGTGGTCGGGCGCGGCACCGAGGAAGTGAAGACCAACGACGTCTCGGGCCGTGTCGGCCCCGGGGAAGCCGGCTTCACGATCGAGTTCGGGCGCCCCGGTGTCGGCGCGAGATTCCACCAGATTCAGGAGATGAGCCGTGCACTGGCCCGTGCCGGGGTGTCGTTCGAGAAGAACAACCCCATCGCGTCCCTGATGACGGATGTGACCACGAGCGACATTCGCCCGGACATCCTGAACGAGAAGGTTCTCTCCGCGATCCTCGAGATCAAGGTTCCGGTGGAGCGGGTGGAGGAAGTCATTCGCATCGTCTGGGAGGTCGAGCAACGGATCGACACGGTCGTGGTGCTCGGCGTCGGCGTGCGCTGCGACGAGGACGGAGAGGATCGCACGGTGGCGCCGATCCTGGAGCGGCTCGGGTATCGCCTGCACCGCGCGAAGACCAACCTGGGACTGGGCCGCCCGCCCGCTGCACAAGCCACGACGGAAACGGCCGTGAAGGCCGGGGAGTCCCCATGACCAACACCCTGCACCGGTTCGGCACCGCGGAGAGCTTCGTCGACGACTACGTCATCATCGCGATTCCCGCCAAGGGCAAGGGCCGCCAAGTCGATCCCATGCCGGCGTTGCGCCGCTTCCTCGAGCTGGCGCTGGAGTACGGCCCGGTGAACCTCGGCGATGCGATGCACGGCGGCGCCATCCGCCCGACCAGGGCGAAATGGATGATCGAGCACTGGTTCCCGAAGAAGCACGAGCCGGATTTCCGCGCCGTGATCGACGGCACGACGGGGCCGACGACCTACGCTGCCGTGTTCGACAACCGGGAAGCGGCAGAGAAGTTCGTTGCGCGATTGAAGGAAGAGGATCTCGGCCTCAGCATCAACATCTCCTCCTCGCTGGAGAACGCCAAGGCCTGCTGCGACAAGGCCGGCCTCAAGAGACACAGCATCGGCTACTCGCTCGGCTTCGAAGGCATCCCCAACCACGTGCCGAATCGCCACGTGATGATGCTGTCCACGATGTGCGGGCACGGCATGATCAGCCAGTCCCTGGCGAAAAAGATGATCGACTTCGTCAAGGAGAATCGCCGGACGCCGGACGAAGCCGTCGCCACCCTCTGCCGCTTCTGCTCCTGCGGCATTTTCAACATGTCACGCGCCAAGAGGATCATCGAAGATGCTCGCAAGAAGACTTTCTAGCCTGCTCGGCGTCCCGCTGCTGGTTCTCGCCGGCTGCGGCGGCCCCGGCGAGTCGACGCCGGCGCCGCTGCCGGACGACGGCAACGCGACTGCATCCGCGGCGGAGGTGAGCGTGTACCGCAACTTCACGCTCATCGACGGCACCGGCGGAGCCGCGGTGCCGTCGTCGGCGATGATCGTCGAGGACGGCCGCATCGTTTGGGTCGGCCGGGATGCCGAGGTGCAGGTGCCCGCGGGTGCCGTCGAAGTCCCGCTCGACGACCGGTACGTGATTCCGGGGCTGATCGACCTCCACGTCCACCTTTCGGTGCTCGAGGACCTGGCCTTCAACCACCAGGCGTTCACGCGCGAGAACGTGGAGCGGGAGCTCGGGATCTACGCGTCCTACGGCGTCACGACGGTCCTCACGCAGGGCACCGACAAGGACCTGATCTATGCCTTCGCGCGGGAGCAGCGCTCCGGCAGGCCGACAGTGGCCCGGGTTTACACGGCCGGGCAGGGCATCGTGTTCGAGAACGGCTACGGCGGAGTGGCCGGCATCAACGACCCCGTCGCATCGCCCGAGGAGGCCGCGCAGGCGGTGGCGCGCCAGGCGGCCAACGGCGCGGACATCGTGAAGCTCTGGGTCGACGACGAGCTCGGCACGATGCCGAAGATGCCGCCCGAGATCAGCCGCGCGGCGATCGAAGCCGCGCACCAGCACGGCCTGCGCGCGGTCGCCCACATCTTCTATCTCGAGGATGCGAAGCGGCTCGTCGCCCAGGGGATCGACGGGCTCGTGCACAGCGTCCGCGACCAGGCCGTCGACGCGGAGCTCCTCGAAGCAATGAAGGCGAACGGCACCTGGCAGGCGTCGATGACCCTGAGCCGCGAAGCGGCAATGCTCGCCTACGCGGAACGGGCGCCGTTTCTCGACGACCCGTTCTTCGCCCGCGCCGTCGCGCCGGAGGTGATCGAGCGTCTCGGCAGCGACGAGTACCAGGAGCGCGTGCGTTCCGGGCCGCATTTCCACGAGTTCGGCCCGATCCTCGAGAGGGCGAAGGCGAACGCGAAGGCCGTCGTCGACGGTGGCGTCGAGTACGCGTTCGGCACCGACAGCGGCCCGCCCGGACGGTTCCCGGGTTATTCCGCGCACTGGGAGCTCGAGCTGCTGGTCGAGGCCGGACTCACACCCGCGCAGGCGCTGGCTTCGGCCACCGGGCGTGCCGCCCGGTTCCTCGAGGCGGATGACCTCGGGGTGCTGGAGGCCGGTCGCTGGGCGGACTTCGTCGTGCTCTCGGCGAATCCGCTCGAGAACGTCTCGAACACGCGCGCCATCGAGGCCGTGTACATCGCCGGCCGCCAGTTCGAGGAGCGCTGAGGAACCGGCGCGCCGGCGGAAGCGGGGGCGTTCCGACAGGGGGAAGACTGCATGCCATCGCAGACCACGACACGACCGACCAGGATTCGCCACATCGTCCTGTGGCTGACGGTCGCGCTTTACATGAACACCTACATGGACCGGGTCGTGATCTCGGTTGCGGCGCCGTCCATCCAGGAGGAGTTCGGCTTCTCGCTGGTCACGATGGGCTGGATCTTCGCGGCGTTCCAGATCAGCTACGCGCTGTTCCAGGTCCCCGGCGGCTGGATGGGCGACCGGTTCGGCCCGCGCCGGGCGCTGTCCGCGATCGTGTTCTACTGGTCGGTGTTCACCGCGGCGACTGCGTACATGTGGTCGGCCGCGTCGTTCGTGGTGTGCCGGTTCCTGTTCGGCGCGGGCGAGGCGGGCGCCTTCCCGATCGCGACGCGCGCACTGTCGCGGTGGATGCTCCCCACCGAGCGCGGCTGGGCACAGGGGCTCACCCATGCAGGCTCGCGCCTCGCCGCCGCCGCCACGCCGTTGCTCGTCGCGGCGATGATCGCGCTGTGGGGCTGGCGCACGCCGTTCGTCGTCTTTGCGCTGGTCGGGATCGTCTGGGTCGTCGCCTGGCACTGGTACTACCGTGACGACCCGCGCGAGCATCGGTCGGTCAACGCAGGGGAGCTGGAGCGCATCGAGGCGGCGCTCGGCCGCGGCGCTCACCAGGGAGAACGCCCCAAGGTTCCGTGGAAGCAGCTCCTGTCCAATCCGCAGCTCTGGATCCTGTCGGTCATGTACTTCTGTTACGGGTACGGGATCGTCACGTTCCTCACCTGGTTCCCGAAGTACCTCACGGAAGCGCGCGACTTCAGCCTCACGCAGATGGGGATCTACGCGAGCCTGCCGCTCGCCGGCGGCGTGCTGGGGAACATCGTCGGCGGGCTTGCCTCCGATCACCTCGTGAAGCGCACGCAGAACCTGACGCTCGCGCGGCGCGCCATTGCGGTTGCCGGTTTCCTCCTCGCCGGCAGCATGGTGCCGCTCGCCGCGGTCTCGCCCGATCCGATGGTGAGCGTCCTGTTCTTCGCGTTTGCGGTGTTCGGCCTCGAGATGACCGTGAGCTGCTCCTGGGCGGTCACGCTCGACGTGGGCGGCCAGTTCGCCGGCTCGGTCGCTTCGGTGATGAACACGTTCGGGAACAGCGGAGGGGCGATCGCCGCCGCACTCATGGGGTACCTCGTGACCTGGTTCGACTGGCAGACCGCTTTCTTCGTGCTGGCCGCGCTGCAGATCCTCGCGGCGGCGCTCTTCATGAAGATAGACGCCTCGACCCCCATGTACGTCGGCGCGCACGCGGCCGGGTCACGGCGGGCAGCGCGCCTCGCGTCCCAGGCGGCCGAGTGATGCCCGGGAGCAGCCCATGAATTCCGGGATCGCGGCTGCGGGTACCGGCCATTGAGCGGCGATGAGGGCATCGCCGGACCCGGTTTCCCGAGCGCGAGTTGCCGCGCGCTTCGTCCTGAAGACCGCTCTTGCCGCCATCGCTGCGCTGCCGCACGTCGCCGTGGCGTGCGCCATCGTCGCGAGCGACGATCGCGCGGGCGGCCCGTCACCGTGCCAGGGTGGGGCGGGGGCGGATAGCGCCGTGCCGGTGCACGACTGCTACCTGCCCGCCTGGTTCGCGCCTTACCGTCCGGCGAATGCCCTGGACATGGTCAAACAGATCCCGGGCTTCCGGCTCGACAACGGCGACGGCTCGCGCGGCTTCGGCGCGGCAGCCGGGAACGTGCTGATCAACCTGCGCCGGCCCGCCGCCAAGCAGGACCGGCCCGAGGACATACTCCGCCGCACGCCGGCCGCGCGGGTTGCGCGCATCGAGCTGATCCGGGCCGGGACGGGCGGCATCGACATGGCCGGGCATGCCCAGCTCGCCAACGTGGTGCTGCGCGACGATGGCGGGCCGGCGGCGAGCTGGGACCTCCTGTTCCGCCGCAACCTGGACCACGGCGACGTCGTGCCGGAAGGGCGGCTGGCGGTGTCGTCGGCGTGGCGCGGTGTCGAGTACGCGGTTGGGCTGGCCGCGCGCCGCTTCGCCCACGGCGACATCGGGATCGAACGGGTGCGTGACGCTGGCACGGTGCGGGAATCGAGGCACGACCGTGCGGACACGGCGGGAACGGAGCTCAAGGGCAACTTCGGCGCGACCTGGTGGCGCGGCGCCACCCAGCTCGCGCTGGCCACTGACCTGCGCTGCGAGAGCCGTGCCGGGCAGCGGGATTCTGTACGCACCTACGCCGGCGGCGGTGTCCGGGACGTCCGCTTCGGTGACGAGCAGGAGCTCTGCCGGGGGGAAGTCGGCCTCACGGCGGACCGGCAGCTCAGGGAAGCGCTTCTCCTCGAAGCGATGGCGATCGTCAATCACACGGACAAGTCGCGCCTGTCGACGGAAAGTGCCTTCTCGCGCGAACTGCCGGAATACCGGGTGAGCGACGCCAACGAGAACGAGTCCTCCGAAGCCATTGCCCGGCTCGGGCTGACCTGGAGCGGCCTGCCCGACCACGTCGTGCTCTCGACCTTCGAGCTCAGCGCCAACCGCATGCGCAACCGGCTCGCGCGCATGCTCGACGTGAACGGCGGCACGGAGACGGCGCCGGTGCCGGGCGCCAACGGCACGGTCGAGGAGCTGCGCGCGAACGTGTTCGTGGGCGACGCGTGGGCGAGGGACGGCATGGCGCTGGACGTCGGCCTCGGCATCGAGGCTTCGCGGCTGAGCCAATACGGCGATGCGGAGTCGGAACGCCGCTTCCTTCACCTTGCCCCCTCGGCGGGCCTGACGCTCGCCCCGGACGAGCGGACGCGCTGGCGGATGCGGCTCGCGAGGGAGGTCTCCCAGCTCGATTTCGAGGATTTCGTCAGCGAGACGAATCTCGAGGACGGCATCGTGGCGCCCGGCAACCCCGACCTGCGCCCGGAGGTTCACTGGCTCGCGGAAGTCTCCTTCAACCGGGAGCTCCGGGGCAGCGGTGCGCTCGAGATCACGGGCTTCCATCACTGGATTGCGGACGTGGAGGACGAGCTGCCCGTCACCGCGACCACGAGCACGACCGGCAACCTGGGCGACGGCAGGCGCTGGGGCTTCGACGTCAGGGCGACGCTGCCGCTCGCCGCGCTGGGCCTCGGGGACTCCCGCCTCGACCTCACCGGCCGCTGGCAGGACTCGAAGGTAACCGACCCGGTCACCGGGCGCGAGCGGGTGCTGTCGGACGAGCGCGAATACGAGGCGACGATAGAGTATCGTTATGACATGCGGGAGGCGAATGCCGCCTGGGGAGGGCGGGTCCGCATGCTCGCGGCGGAGCCGTTCTTCAAGGTGAACGAGCTGGACGTCTACGATGAAGGCAACGATGTGCAGCTCTTCTTCGAAACGGCTCCCTGGGGCAACATGAAGCTCAGGCTCACGGTGGACGACGTCTTCGACCGCAGCCAGACGCGCGAGCGCCGGGTGTATGCGGGCGAGCGGCACATCGCGCCGCTCTCGTTTCACGAGAGCCGGTTGCGAAAAGGCGGTCGCCGGGTGACGGTGGCGCTGAGCGGCGCATTCTGACGAACGGGAGGTGTGGACCGGATATGAAGCTCGAAATCAACGGCAAGGCTCATGAGCTGGGCGACATCGATCCGTCCACGCCACTGCTGTGGGTGCTGCGTGACACGCTCGGCCTCGTGG